>OIYT01000002.1_pt1 | contig 350116 bp, 302 predicted proteins | sample 1588201 | NCBI WGS metagenome assembly OIYT01 (sample SAMN03283260) | human gut metagenome | biome: human-associated habitat; material: feces | host: Homo sapiens | place: USA | collected 2013
CGAAGGAAGGGCGGTTGTTGTCAATCTCCTCCTGTGTCCACATCGACTTGTGGGATGCCTCCAGGTCCTTCCAGAAACGGAAGCGTGCCGCCCAGTCTTCCTCGCCGGGGATAACATCCGGGAGCTTGATTGCCGGGACGGGTGGCTCGGGAGCAGCTAAGTTAGCTACAGTAGCTATTTTAGCTATTTTAGCCGGCTCAACTTGAGCCGATTGCTTGCGGAGGCGGCGTTCTCGCGCCTTTTCCCGGGCACGGGCGCGGCGGTCGATGGTAGGGCGCAGAAACCCGAAAGCCACCATCAACATCGGCGGAAGGTCGGGGAGAGTCCCGTCGAGCTGATAGCGGATGATTGCCTCGGTCAATAATCCGGCTTCCCCTGCCGGAAGATTGGCGGCAATATTCTCTGTCCATTGCTTGTCGAAGCGCGGAGGGCGAGATGTGATGGATGCGGTTTTCATAGCGGTAACGGTTTAGATTTATGGCGTAAAGATACACCCTGAAATAGCCGCGCCAATGTACAAATGGGAAAAATTTCATTATCTGTATGTCAGTATTGCGAGAAAAGTTAAAATGTTCATTTCGATATTTACTATGGAATAGGATTATGATATAAAATGCAATGAGAACAATGGGCTATGGCTATTCCGTGAAGTATCATCGATTTGTAATTAAATAATTTATGAGATTCTCTCATGATTAATTCCCTAAATGGAAATAAAAAAGCGACGCAAAAAAAATACGTCGCTTTTATATTGTAAAAAATAAAGATTATTTTTGAGTGAAAGTAACGTCGTCCACAACGAGAGTCTGCTTTCCGATGGTGTAAAAACCGATACCTGAAAAGTCAAGTGGCATGTACCTAACTTTCAAGATTTCCATGTCATCAATAAAGAACTGAAGTTCTCCATTGTCACTGATAAGTTTCCACACTTGGTTCTGTTTGCCTTTCTCTGCCTTTCCCCATTTGATATCTTGAGAGATACTACCGACGCAGCGATTGTCAACAAAACGCAAGAAAGATATTGATTCTTTGTTGAATACGAATGCATAATAGTTACCAAAATCGCGATAATTGAAAATCAGACCTGCTTGACGTTCCATGTCGAGATTGTCCATCTTGACATTGGCGATAATCTCAAATGGTTTTTGGACATCGAGAGGTGCATAGCAGTGTGTTTCGAATGCCGTGTTTTCGCTGCCTTTTGCATACCCATTGAAGTTAGCTGCGAAACGCATAAACTTTGAATCTCCCTTGGATTTAATGGTCATTACGCCTTTGTCGATGATAGCTGTGCCTGCACTACTTTCCCCGGCACTCTCTGTCCATCCCAGTGAGTTTGCATCAAATGATTCAACAAAGCTCTGTGCATGTGCCCCCATCCAGAAAGCTGCCACCATGCATAATGTAATAAAAGTTCTTTTCATTTTTTGTTAATATAATAGTTATTAAATGCTACTTGCTTTTCCCACACGAGTTTGTAGTTCTTCCACCATCGGTTCTAATTCTTTTGGAAGACGGTCGACTTCATCAAATTCTCCATGCCGGGCTTGCATTGCGCCAGCTACTTCCGATGAAATTTTAATTTGGAAGGCAACACGATCTGGTGATGTAACATCTCGAACTGTTACACGATTACGTAGTTGTTTTTCTGACATGTTGAATGACTTATATTTCCATGGCGTTTGGAGATAACCACCATGAAAATCTGTCGTTTCAATTTCTGGAAAGTAATTGAGGAGAATTTGATGGAGTAATTTCCATGCTGCTTCGCTATTGACTTTCCCTTCATTATCAATTGTATAATACTGAGGGTCAAGAATAATTGTCATGTATTTATTGACAAGTCCTGATGCAGCAGATCCTCGATAGAAGCCATCCTGCATGAGGTTAAATGATAGAGAGTTACGTTCATCTCCTCCATAGAATTTTGAATTAGCAGTTGTGTACTCGTTGCACTCTATACGAATAATGGCAACTTGATTCTTTTTCGGTGGACGTGTGAATTCTCCATACCCATATCCGATAAGAGTATTATCCACATAAATAGCCGCTTCTTGGGGTTGTGCCGTGATTTTGATGACTTTAGATTTTTTATCTGCAGAGGCAGATATACAACACGCTAAAGTCATCAATAGAAATAATAATTTTTTCATGATGATTTGAATTAATATGGTTTGCTTGAATATTTGTAATTCTTTGGGAGCTGGAGTTCTATAAGATTTCCATTTTTTCCAGCTACATTTATCCTGCGATGATATACTTCAATACCATTTTCTCTGCACGAAACTTCAATATATTCCCTGCCTTTTGGCACTGTATAATAAACGATGTCGCGTCCGAGATACTCATCATCAACATATATCTCAATTTGCCTTTCCTGACAAGAAAGAGCTATCGTTTTTGTAGATGAACAAGATGATACGGGTATCATGCCCATGGCAAGGGGCATACATAGCCCTAAAACAAGCGTAATGTAACGGATTGGTTTTAAGTGGATACGTTTCACTCTTTGTGTTTATAAATACCAACGCTTCTCCTTTTTGGTGGTAAAACAAAAAAAGCGTGAGAGCTGTACCGTTGCTCGTCCCACTTTCCGAGGCTCTCGCATTGCCCATCATGGTTGAACGAGCAAACTTGCAGAAGCCTCACGCAGAATATGTGTAATACACCAATAACTTACGCTCTCGCGCTCGCCATCGGCGGAATATACATATCCACATAGACATCTACTTATTTGCTACAATCCTGACCATGATTTGAAATTTGCGAGATTTCGGAAAGTCAAGAAAGAGCGTCAAGTAAACGCTTTTCAAAATGTCTGCTGACCCACCCGCGTTGCCCTTGACCGGGCTTCCGCTATGCGGTCTGCAAATGCAAAATTACGAATAATTTTCAATAAAACAACTTAGTGTGCTGAAAAGAATTTGAAGTTTTGAGTTTTTTACTATTATTACTATTATGGTCTATGTACTTGATGGTCTTGGAATGTTCTGCAAATATCAATTTGTACAGAGCTAAACCAATGTAAAAATTGGAAAATGAAGATGTGTCAAAATTAGCCATTATCTGTCGTGACGCGGGTTTGCTTCCACGAGCCTCTACATCGGCATTCGGATATTAGCTTGAAAATAAACGTAACAATAGGGGCGAATGATGGCTTATCTGCACCTTGTCGCCAATAAGGAGAGGTGTATCAGTATCGTGACATACCCTCATGATATGAGGTTATTGAGGGTTGTAGGTTGCTTTGGTGAGGATATAGAAGTGTTCGGTGCGTTTGTCGCCAAGCGGGGAGATGATGTCGCGGTTTGTGTGATGATACTTGAATCCACATTTTTCACATACTCGCTTCGATTTGTCATTTCCATCATAATACCCGCACCATACGGCATCAAGAGACAAATCATCAAAACATCTTGACAACAAGGCTTTGACTGCCTCCGGAATCAACCCTTGTCCCCAATAGGGCTTGCCAATCCAGTAGCCAATCTCCGCTTCCCCATGCGCCATATCTGCGGAATGGAGTCCGTCGGAAAACATTATTCCACAAGCACCGACAGGCTCACCGGTTTCTTTCAATACAACAGCGTAAGTCTCGGGTGCGGCAAACACAGTCCGGATAATTTCAAGACTATCATCCACAGATTTGTGCGGCGACCATCCCGCGACAGGACCTATCTCGGGGTCGCTTGCATATTTAAACATGGAGGGAGCATCGGTATCGCGCCAAGGACGCAAAATAAGTCTTTTAGTCTCAATCATTTTGATAGATAATGTAAAAGATTGTCTAAAAAGAAGGCGCGTCCGGGGGAGGGACACGCCTTTGTTATGTGTAGATAGCGTCAGCTTACTGGAGTGAGCCGTTTTCAGCTTCCTTGACCATCTCGGGACTTGCCGTGATATAGATTTCCACGCGGCGGTTCTGCGCACGACCGGCGGCAGTCTCATTGGATGCAACATAGTCAGCCATAGGAATTCCTTTGGCGGTAAGACGGGTAGGACTTACGCCGGAATTTACAAGATATGTGAGCACAGCATCGGCACGTTCGTTGGAAAGCTTTTCATTTACAGCATACGAACCGGTGTTGTCGGTAAAGCCGAGAATCTGTACATTGGTGAGAGGATTCTGCTTCAATGATACTGCAAACTGGCTAAGGTCATTCTGAGCCGAAGAGTTAAGGGTGTATTTGCCGGTCGGGAAGAGAATACCTCCGTCAAATGTAACCTTGATTGCCTGCAGGCCGTTCTGGTCGGTAGTCTGTTCAACCTGTGCATCGGGCAGGGTAGCTTCAAGCTGCTTCTGCTGATTGTCCATCTTCTTGCCGATAAGAGCACCGGCACCTGCGCCGACTGCGGCACCGATTGCACTTCCGATACCTGCACCCTTGCCTCCACCGATAAGCGCGCCAAGACCTGCGCCGACTGCAGCACCGCCGCCACCTCCGATAAGAGCACCCTTACCGGTATTGGTCATTGAACTACAACCTGAAGAGAGAAGCATACACGCTGCAAGCAGCGACGCACCTGTGATTTTTAGAATTTTCATTGTCATATTTATTTAAATTAATAAATTTTAAACTACAAAGTTAATAAATGCGTTCTATAAAAGAAAGCGATTTACCACTATTATTTTTAATACAAGATAAATGGAAAAATTGTTTTTAGACTTGAGGGATTTTCAGTAAGTTTGCATACATATTCAATATAAGGCAGATGATGGATAGTAAATTCAAGATAGGCCGGGGAGCGTTAATCTGGTATCACCTCGGAGCTATTTTAACAATAATCGCGTGGGGTGTGTCGTTTGTATCTACCAAGGTATTGCTTGACCATGGGTTACAACCGACCGAGGTATATGTCTACCGTACTTTGCTCGCATATCTGATGGTGCTCTGCGTATGTCATAAGCGTATTTTTTCCAATTCACTGCGTGACGAACTGCTCTTTGTAGCTTGCGGTCTTTGTGCCGGCTCGCTCTATTTTATCGCCGAGAATACCGCACTCGAATATACATTAGTTTCAAATGTGTCACTGATCGTGACCCTTGCACCATTGTTGACCACTCTGCTCGTAGGAGCGATATACAAGAGTGAAAAACCGGGCAAAGGGGTGCTTATAGGGTCGCTTATAGCGTTGACCGGAGTGGGATTTGTGATATTCAACAGCAGTTTTGTGCTTGACGTGAAACCGCTGGGCGACCTTTTATCGCTTGCCGCCGCGCTCTCATGGGCGGTATATTCACTTGTGTTGCGCAAACTCAACGCCTTTTACACGGTGATGTTTATCTCGCGCAAGACATTTTTCTATGGAATGCTTACCGCAATCCCGTTTCTGTTCATGCAGTCGACCCATACGCCGCTTACGGTGTTCGCTCAGGTGGATGTATGGTCCAATTTCCTTTTCCTCGGACTATTTTGTTCGATGCTCGCCTTTATTATATGGGCATGGGTCAACAAAGGTCTTGGAGCCATCAAGGCAAACAATTACCTTTATTTTCAGCCGATTGTGACCCTTATCGCGTCAGCCCTGCTGCTTGGTGAAAAAGTGTCGCTTATAGGATATACCGGATGCGCGCTCATCCTCGTAGGAGTATGGGCAAGTGACCGATGGGGAAGCACCAGAAAGAAACACTGATTTAAACAATATCTTATTCTTCCTCAAGAAATTCAATTTCCTCGATAAGACTGCGGGCAATCCCGACTGTAAGCGGGCAGTCGTGGCGCAACTCAGCTTCCGCGTAGGCGCGTGTCTCGGCGAGACGAGCCGGAAGCAAGTTGAACATAAGCCGTAACGCGGTGTAGCGCGCCAAGTCCCGCTCCGCCAATATCAATTCCTCGGCAAGCGAGCACGCCCACGGCATCTTTTTCAGCAGTTTCAGGCAAAGGATGTCGGCTACTTCCGGTGTCGGGATATCGTCTATCCACTCCCGTGCTTTATCAATATCAAACTCCTCCGGCGGATACACCATCGGTGCAAGAAGCATGCTCTCACGCGTGGAGTCGTTGTGCCATAGCTCATCGGCGAGCTGCGCCGACTGCGGTGTCTCGGCAGCGATTGCCACAAGCTGCGGCAGATTCACGCCGAAAATTATGCGGTAGGGCGCACCCATGCGGCGCATTGCGTCGGCGATAGCGCCGTTGCGCAATGCGTACATGCGATGCTTTATTTCCTGTAAGGGAGTATTAAATCGAGTCATTGGAATCAAATATTTTGTCCCAGTCTTTCCATACAGCCTCATATCCGAGCTTGCGGATGCCGTTGACTACATCTTCCGGACTTCTGCCGTCGCTCACTTCAAACTGTTCGAGCGAATCGGGCGAAACCGAGTAACCTCCCGGATCGGTCTTGCTTCCGGCACTCATCGAAGTCACTCCAAGTTTCATCATATTCTCGCGGAACACCGGATTTTCACGTGTCGAATAGCTGATATCGACATCATGGTCGAAGATGCGGAAGGCAAATGTGAGCTGTGCGAGCTCCTTGTCGCTCATCACCACGTTAGGCTGGAAATGTCCCTCAGACGGACGCATACGCGGGAAATTGACGGAAAACTTCGTCTGCCAGTAGTTTTTGCGCAGATACCGCAGATGACGCGCCATCATGGTCACGTCGGTACGCCAGTCTTCCAGTCCTATCAGCACACCCATGCCTATCTTATGTACTCCAGCCTGGCCCATGCGGTCGTAACCGTTGAGACGCCAGTCGTAGATTGACTTCATTCCTACAGGGTGGTATTTCTTATAGTTTGCCTCATTGTAAGTCTCCTGGAAACATACCACGCCATTAAGTCCCGATTTGGTGAGTCGGTGATACTCCTCCGCCTTCATCGGCTGCACCTCGATGGTGAGATTGCTGAAATAGGGGCGGCAAGTGAGGAGTGCCTGCTCGAAATAATCGACACCTGCCTTTGCGGGATTTTCGCCGCTTACAAGAAGCAGGTTTTCAAACGGACCGAGACGGCGTATCGCCTTGCACTCCTCCTCGATCTGCTCCATGGTGAGAATAGTGCGCTTGAACGGATTGTTGTGGTTGAATCCGCAGTACACGCAGGCGTTGTTGCAGGAGTTGGTGATATACATGGGAATATACATGCTTATGGTGTTGCCGAAGCGTTCCCTTGTGTATCGTCGGCTGAGCTGCGCCATCTGCTCGATGTAAGGCTCGGCGGCAGGCGATATGAGCGCCATGAAGTCGTCGATGTCGAGATTGGTCTTGCCAAGGGCAATCTCCACATCGGCACTCCGCTTCGACATTATGCAGCGGGTGGTGTCGTCCCAGTCATATTGTTTTATTTCATCGTAAAACATATTATTTTGCACAATTATCAATTACTGACTGTGATATGCGCATCGCACAGAAATTGGGACCGCACATCGTACAGAAATGGTCGTCATCCTTGTGACTTTCCACATAATACTGTCGTGCCCGGTCGGGGTCGAGCGACAGGTTGAACTGATCTTTCCACCGGAAGTCGAAACGAGCCTTGCTCATGGCGTTGTCGCGTATCACGGCACCGGGATGTCCCTTGGCGATGTCGGCTGCATGAGCGGCAATCTTGTACGCGATGACACCGTTTCTCACATCCTCCAGATTCGGCAGGGCGAGGTGTTCCTTTGGGGTGACGTAACATATCATCGCGGTGCCCATCCATGCAATCTGTGCCGCGCCGATAGCCGAGGTGATATGGTCGTAGCCCGGAGCGATATCGGTGGTCAACGGTCCGAGGGTATAGAACGGAGCCTCGTGGCAGGATGAAATCTGCCGGTCCATATTCTCGCGTATCTTCTGCATAGGCACATGTCCCGGACCCTCGATAAGCACCTGCACATTGTGTGCCCACGCCTTTTCAGTGAGTTCGCCGAGCACATCAAGCTCCATGAACTGAGAACGGTCGTTGGCATCGTGGATAGAGCCGGGTCGCATGCCGTCGCCAAGTGAGATAGCGACATCGTAGCTGGCGAGAATCTCGCATATTTCGTCGAAGTGAGTGTACAGGAAGTTTTCTTCATTATGCATAACCGCCCACTGAGTCATTATCGAGCCGCCACGCGACACAATACCGGTGAGACGCTCGCCAACGATGTCGGCATGAGCGCGGAGCACTCCGGCATGTATGGTGAAATAGTCGACTCCCTGCTCTGCCTGCTCGATAAGCGTGTCGCGGTATATTTCCCATGACAGTCGGCTAACGTCGCCGTTGACTTTTTCAAGAGCCTGATATACAGGCACAGTACCCATAGGCACGGGACAATTCCTGATAATCCACTCGCGTGTCTCGTGGATATTGTCGCCTGTTGAAAGGTCCATGAGAGTGTCACCGCCCCAGTAGCAGCTCCACACGGCTTTGTTGACTTCCTCCTCTATGCCTGATGAAAGTGCAGAGTTGCCGATGTTGGTGTTCAGTTTGACCAGGAATTTAGAGCCGATAATCATCGGTTCGCTTTCAGGATGGTTTATGTTGGCGGGGAGCACTGCACGCCCGGCTGCGATTTCATCGCGCACAAACTCGGGCGTTATGTGGCTTTCGATACCGAGAGCCTCGTTGTTCATGTTTTCGCGTATAGCCACATACTCCATCTCCGGGGTGATGATGCCCTGACGGGCAAGCGCCATCTGGGTAATCTGCCTGCCTTCTTTGGCGCGGCGCGGCGCATGGCGGTGACCGAAGCGGATTGCGTCAAGCGACTTGTCGGCCTCCCGTTCACGACCATATTGTGATGTGATGCCGTCAAGCTGCTCAAGGTCATCGCGACGGGCTATCCACTCCTCGCGGGTACGCGGCAATCCCTTGTTTATGTCGATTTTTACATCCGGGTCAGTGTACACGCCGCTGGTGTCATATACATATACAGGCGCATTTTCTGTCACAACACGCTCTCCGTCGACAATCTTTACGGTAGGGGTGAGATTGACGCGACGCATGGGGACCTTGATGTCATGAATCTTTCCATTCAGGTAGGTCTTTTCCGATCCGGGATAAGACTGTACGTTGATATCGTTGATTTCCATTGCTTATTGGTAGGGTGTTTTTGGTTTATCCGAGAAATGAGGTAAGAGGCGAGGTAGCTTCCGCGACACTGTTCTGAGAGCCAAGTCCGGCACGGTAAGCCATGCGTCCTGCCTCCACGGCAAGCTTGAATGCGCGAGCCATCTCAACAGGGTCGCCTGCTACCGCGATTGCAGTGTTGACCAGCACGGCATCGGCACCTATCTCCATCGCATCGGCGGCATGGGATGGCGCGCCGAGACCGGCATCGACCACTACAGGCACACGGCTTTCTGCTATGATTATTTCAAGTAGGTCGCGTGTCTTCAACCCCTTGTTTGTCCCGATGGGTGCGCCGAGGGGCATTACCGCCGCGGTGCCCACATCTTCAAGACGCTTGCACAGCACAGGGTCAGCCTGAATGTAAGGAAGCACGACAAATCCTTCTTTTGCAAGGATTTCGGTGGCTTTCAGAGTCTCGACAGGGTCGGGGAGAAGATATTTGGGATCGGGATGAATCTCCAATTTTATAAAATTTGTGTGGAATATGTCGCGTGACAGTTTTGCCGCAAGCACAGCCTCGCGGGCATCGCGTACACCGGAGGTGTTGGGGAGAAACTGCACCTTGTCGCGGTTTATATGCTTCAGCATGTCATCTTCGCGCGCATTATCCATGTCGATGCGCTTCATTGCCACGGTAATCATCTCCGAGCCGGAAGCGATGATTGATTCAAGCATGAGCTTGTTGGATGAAAATTTGCCGGTACCGACAAAGAGGCGGGAGTCAAATTCCCTGCCGCCTATAATTAACTTATCTTGCATTGGGTTGGATATTAGTTGTCAGTTTTCAGTTGTCAGTTTTCAGTTGTCTGGATTGAGGGCGTTAAGGAGTTGGGTGGTGTAGCGCACGGGGTCGGGGGCGTTGATTATGGAGCCGGACACGGCTATCCCCTGAACACCTGTCGCCATGATTCCGGTCACATCTTCAAGAGTGATGCCACCGATAGCGACGAGCGGGAGCTTGTTGCCTGCCGCGGTCACTTTAGCTACAATATCTTTGTAGCCATCCAGCCCGATGACGGGGGCGAGATTTTTCTTTGTAGTGGTGTGACGGAACGGTCCGACGCCTACATAGTCGACATCGATTCCGCGGAAAGAGAGAATATCGTCGGCGGTGTTTGCTGTCACACCGATTATGGCGTGTGGACCGAGGATTTCCCTCGCTTTGCGCGGGTCCATGTCGTTTTTGCCAAGATGGACTCCGTGTACGCGCAGTTCGTTCACGAGTTCTACATTGTCATCAATGACAAGTATTATATCATTTTCCCTGCACATAGGGATGATTTCGAGAGCAGTGCTCTTCATCTCGTCGTAGGTGGCATCTTTCATGCGGAGCTGTATCCATTTGCATCCGCCTTCTATTGCCATTTGTACTTCTTCCGGTATCGTGTAGCGGTCAGATGGGTGAGTTATGAATTGAAGCATGGGAGTGGGGAGTTGTCAGTGTTCAGTTGTCAGTTGTCAGATTTCAGTTGTCAGAGTTCAGAGGAGAAGTGGGTGAGGCGTGAGTGCAGGTCGTCGAGCGATTGCGCTCCGAACAGATAGCCGAGCACGGCATATCCTTTGAACGGATAAGCCGACAGTTCAGGCAATCGTTCCGGGGTGATTCCGCCGAGCGCCACTACTTTCCCTTCGGGGAGTGCGAGGAGCTGACTGTCAATAAACTCTGCCGAATAACCGGGCTTTGAGATGCTCGGGAATATAGGGCTGAGCGTAAGATAGTCATGACTGTCTTTATACGTCTCTACCTCCTCGACGGTGTGACATGTGCGGCTTACAGCCCCACGGTACATCGGGGGGGCTTCAGGACAACGTGAATTGAGGTGAATGCCTCCGAGATTAAACTCGTTGAGCAATTCAAAATGGCCGTGAAGCCTTAATCGGGAATGCAGTCGTGTAGGTATGCGTTCAATCACCGCTTTCACATCGCGCAATGTCGCGGAGGGATGTCGCAGATGCACATAATCCCATCCCGCTTCAAGAATCGTCTTGATCCACAAGGCTTCATCATGAAACGGCTCTGCAGGCGTTATTGCAATCCTGAGCGGCGCGTTATCCCCCATAGAAAGGTTCGATTACCAATACCGAGTCGCCTTCATGTAGCATTGTGGCATCACGGTCGACCAATGGCACAACTTCGCCGTTAAGAGCTGTGGCTATACCATCGGGATTGATTCCCGCAAGGTCGAGAGCACCCTGCAGCGTGGTGTTGTCGGGTACTGTCATCGCTTTGTTGTTTACTGAAATATTCATAATCTATGTCATTTAGAATTTATTATCGCAGGTGTCGGAGAGAAGAGATGGTTGACCGGTCCGTGACCGTGACCGATGGTTATGCCGGCTCCGTGTCGGAGTGCTTCGGTGATGTAATATTTTGCATTGCTGACACTTTCCGTAAGGTCGAAGCCGCGGGCGAGGAAGGATGCTATAGCCGACGACAGCGTGCAGCCCGTTCCGTGGGTATTGGTGGTGTCAACGCGGCGCGATTCGAGCAGAACAGGAGTGTCACTGTTCTCAACAGCAAGATAATCGACCGACATATCGGAGTTAATATCACGGTCACCACCTTTGAGAAGTATGTTTTTTGCCCCCAAGCTCCGGAGTGCGGCTATCTGGAGGGTGATGTCAGATGTGCCGGTGAGCAGACGTGCTTCGTTGACATTGGGCGTAATGAGTGTAGCTACCGGTATCAGCCGTTTCACAATCATGTCGATTGCCTCGTCGGTAATGAGTTTGTCGCCTGATGTCGCGACCATTACCGGGTCCAGCACTACATTGGAGGCAGCGCGGGCGACAAGCCTGTCGGCAACCACACGCACGGTGTCGGCTGAGAAAAGCATGCCTATCTTTACAGCATCGGGACAGATGTCGTCAAACACGGCGTCAATCTGCCCTCCTACGATTTCGGGGGCGACATCCGCCACGTCTCTCACGCCTACGGTGTTTTGCACGGTGATAGCAGTGATGGCGGTCATGGCATATACACCGAGAGCCGACATCGTTTTGATATCAGCTTGTATGCCCGCGCCGCCGGAGGGGTCGGAGCCGGCTATGGAAAGTGCCGTGGTGTACAGATTCATAAAAACCTTTTTATCTAATAACAAAATAATAGACAAAAAGGCTTTCAAGATGGTCAACAATCCCTTCGCCGGTGTTAGCCGTGTCAGGTTCGGAGGGTATAATCTCAGCTCGTCACTACGACGGGCACCCCTTTGTCTATGTATGCAAAATTAGTAATATTAATAAATTTCACCAAATATTTTTTTACTCTATGGTGAAAGTGAAACGGTCTGCTTCGGGGAGAACAGGGAATTTTGTGCGGAAAGAGTCGAGCGATTCCTTGGACAAATCAGCGGAAATCACCGGCTCTCCCGGTTTCTCACCAAGAATCTTTCCTTTCGCATCAATAATTATTGATATACCGGCATATTCACCATAGATATCCGTTCCGGAACGATTGCAGCCTATTACATACGACTGATTTTCGATGGCACGGGCTATAAGCAACTGTTTCCAGGGATAGGCGCGTGAATCAGGCCAGTTCGCCATTATTATCAGCAAGTCATAGACTCCATCATGATTGCGGAGCCAAGCCGGAAAGCGGAGGTCGAAGCATACAGCCATAGCGATATTCCATCCCCGGAAGCGGAACACCGGCATTTGAGATGTGCCGCGTCGATAGGCGATATCTTCCCCGCTGAATGAAAAGAGGTGATGCTTGTCATAAAAATATGTGTCGCCCGACGGTTCGACAAAAAATGCCCGGTTATATACGGCATCGCCGTCACGCGCTATAAAAGAGCCGCAGATGGCGATTTTGTGTCTGGCGGATAGACTTCGCATCGCTGTCATGGTGACTCCGTCAACACTTTCCGCTAAAAGTGCCGACTGCGAAGGGTCACATATAAAACCGGTAGTAAACATTTCAGGCAACACCGCAATGTCATAGCCCTCGGGCAATGATTCAATCAGTCGTGATGCCTCGGAGATGTTGCGGGTCTTGTCGCCTGATGCTATGTCAAGCTGTAATGCAGCCACTTTTAAGATATCACTCATCGTCGGTAATGAATTTGTCAGGATATTTTGCCGAAAAACGGCTGTAGAATTTCTTTATTTCCCTAAGGTCGGCATCCACATCACCCGTGGGGGTGAACTGATGCGTGATTTCTATGTATTTACGCTTGTAATCTATAGCACCGAGCAGCAGCGGCACATTTGCCTCCATCGCTATGTGGAGAAATCCGTGACGCCATTTCGCGGTAGCCTTACGTGTGCCTTCCGGAGTGATGGCAAGCACAAGACGCTGTGAGTCATTAAATTTCTCGACAATGGTTTTTGTGAGCGAAGCCCCCCTCTTTTTAGGCACGGGTATGCCGCCAATCGCACGGAAAAAGTATCCCAGCGGCCATGTAAACCAAGCTTCTTTCATCAGGAATCCCGCCTTACGCCCTATAGAAGTGTAGGCAAGTTCTCCCAGGATGAAATCCCAGTTGCTTGTGTGAGGGGCGACACAAATAAGGCATTTAGCATAATCGGGTGTGGTGATGTTCACCTTCCACCCGATTATTTTAAGGATAAGTCTTGACAGATTCATTTATTTCGCCGCAGCCTTGTTGCGTTCTTTCTGTTCGGCGGGAAGAGCCTCGTTCATCTGATTCACGATGTCGTCAACGCCTTTCTTGAAATCTGATATGAGTTTGTGGTAAGCCTTACGGAAATATGCCTCACGAGCTTTCTTGTATTCGTGATGAGATTCAAAATTGCTCTCGCTCTTGTCAAAAGAGAACGACACATTTTCGATTGTTACAAACTGTAGGTCGGCGATATTGAAGATTATCTCATCTATTTTCTGAGCATCCACTCCGGGAACATAGTTGCGGGTTATGATACATTCGCCTGCCATGTTGCCGCAAGCAGCCTTGATAGCTTTCTTGAGTCTGCGTTTGTTTGCCATAATTGTTATGTTTGAAATGAGTAATTCACTGCGAATATAACAATTTTTTATCAATAAACGATTGCCCCGGCAAGAAAAAGTTTAGAGTCGGAATGTGACCGGAAATATGCAGTAGACGGGGACTCTGGTGCCGTTGATGCGACCGGCTTGCCAGTTTGGCATAGACCCGAGTATCCTTACCGCCTCACGGTCAAGCGACGGCTCTACCCCGCGCAACACATTAACGTGGGTTATTTCTCCGTCGGGCTGGACTATGAAAGAGCAGAGCACCCTGCCGTGAATCTTGTTTTTATATGCCTCGGCGGGATATTTGCGCGATGAATTAATATATTGCACCAGGGCATTGTTGCCTCCGGGAAACATCGGGGGTTCATCGACCATTTCATATTCATAAGCTTCAATGATTTCTGCAGAAAATGACTGTTGCATTTCCTGGATGTCTGTCATGGCAAGAGTCTGCTGGGTTGTGTGGGCTATTATCCGCCTCGCCTGAGCCGGTGCAGTGATGATACCTCCGGCAGCCAGCAATGATAAGATTATAAGTCGTAGGTTGAATAAATCCATTGTTTACTGGTGAAATGTATTGCAAATATAAAATGCCTGATTTACATTTACAATTATCAGGCGGCTATTTTGCATTTGTTTAGCGATGTTTCAGGTTTGTTAGCAAATTAAACGAGGTCTCACGCAATATGCCGCGATGAAATACGTTTACCATAACAGTTATGAATCTACGCAGTGTCATATCATTTTTAGGACTGGGCTTCGGCATCGCTGCTGCCAATGGTGCCGACGGCTCCACGGCATATAATTTTCTTGATGTCACATCTTCAAGCCATATCTACGGGCTTGGAGGCGTCAATATATCTATCATAGAGGATGATATCAATGTCATAGACCAGAATCCGGCATTGCTCGGCCCGGAGATAGAGCGGCAGCTCGGTGTGGACTATATGCGTTATCTCGGTGAGTCTAATTTTGCCGGGGTGCGCTATGGTATGGCGGCAGGGGAGCATGGAGCCTGGGCGGCGGGAATAAAATATTTCGGCTACGGGTCGATGAAGAGCGCCGACGAGACCGGTAATGTTACCGGTACGTTCAGCCCGAAGGATATATGTTTTTCTGCTTCATATTCTCATGATATAACCGGGTATCTGCGCGGCGGTATCACACTTAAAGGAATCTACTCGGCATACGATGCCTATAGTGCATTTGCCATCGCCACCGACCTCGGAATAAATTATTTTGACGATGAGAGAGACCTGTCGCTTTCATTTGTCATAGCCAATCTTGGCGGACAGGTGAAACGCTTCAACGAGACTTACGACCGTCTTCCCGTAGACATCAGGCTTGGCTTTACAAAGGGACTTGGCACGATTCCGTTCCGCATATCGATTACGGCGTGGAATCTTACAAAGTGGAAATTACCTTATATAAATGTGGGTGACGGTACATCGTCATCCGCTTTTGAGAAAAAGGAATCCTTTGCATCCAATCTGTTCCGTCATCTTGTGTTCGCTGCCGAATATGCGCCATCGGACCGCCTGTATATCGGACTGGGTTATAATTACAAGACCCGTACCGACATGAGTACCTATTCACGCAGTTTCCTGTCGGGATTCTCGGCTTGTGCCGGAATCAATGTCAGCCGTTTCGGGGTAGGAGTGGCAATCGCCCAACCTCATACCGGCGCGACCACATTCATGCTGAATCTCAATATGCGTCTTTATGAGTTTTGAGATAGCCGCCGGTCGGCAAATATTCGTCAATCAGATTTAATTTGTAGGATTTTAGGGTAAATTTTGCTTGTTTGTGCGTGGATTTGGCAATAAAATTGCTAAATTTGTTGCATAAACATGATTTTGCTATAAAGAAATAACTAAAACCTATCATTAATGATTAAAAATTTACTCTTATCAGGTGCGCTGATGTCAGTGTCCGCATTGATGCTTAATGCCGAGACCAAAGTGTACACGATGGATGAACTTGGCGATGAAGTGTATGTTTCGCCCAATGGAAAGTTTGTCTCAGTAGGCGATTATGAACAGAATCTGTCTTATATCTGGAGTGCGGATAATCCCGAGACTTTCGCTCCGCTCCCTGGTGAAGTCGTGGCATACGATGTTGATAACAATGGCACGGTAGTCGGCTCGATACAATCGGAACCCGGTATTTTCAGTGCATGTGTCTGGGAGAATGGCGAATGGCAACTTTTGCCAAGTCATGAAGCCGTTGTGAACACTGCCGAGGCAAACTGCATATCAGGAGATGGAACGGTCATAGCAGGAACACAATTTATCAATGACCCGACCAGTGCGATTAAGGGCAGGTATTATCCCTGTATCTGGAAGAAGGGAGAAGATGGTTCATGGAAGCTTACTGCATATACCAACATTAAACTTCCGGACCATCAGGGCTTTTTGACAAAATGTCTGTATGTAAACGGCGATGATATCATAATTGGCGGTCGTCTTTACTGCGGCATCGGGTCGGAAGTGCCCGCGCTTATTATAAATGGAGAATTGAAATTCTGGAATGTGCTTGCATCTGGTAAAGAGCCGTTTATTTTCAGAGGAAAATATGAGGCATACGATGAGACAGGAAAACAGTACTGGACAGAAGACCCGAACGACCCCAATATAGCTTATTATCCCTTTACTACTATTGACGGTTATAGAGACGGGGTAACCGGTGAATATTTCTCCGGCGAATTTTCATCAGTTGACAAGTACGGCAATTTCTATGGATACCGTTCACGTGCTTTTAATGTGGCTGAAGATGGCTCCGGCGACCTTGTAAACGGTGCGACAATATATAATTTCAGCACTGAAGAATGGACAGATAATCCTGATTACACCAATTTTGTCATCGGTACCGGTGATGATAAATACGTTTTCCCGATGGGTGATCGTGTGATTGTCGACGGTGTTGAAAAAACATTGACCGAAACTTTCGGATTCAGTGTGACACGCACATTATCCTCTGTGAGAAGCATATCGGATGATGGAAAAGTAATTGGCGCCAATCTATCGGAACTGCATCCCGGAACAGGGGAGATGTTATATTACCCTGCAGTAATTGTGCTTGACGAACCGCTTGTAGCCGGGATTGATGACGTTGTCAGCGAAAACGGAATTACAATTATCGTGTCAGCAGGTCGCGTAGATGTTGCAGGCACTGATGACGTGACAATCTATGATCTCAAAGGCTCTGTAGTAAGCAATGCTGTTACATCCCATGTCGCTCCGGGCATGTATATAGTGAAAGCAGGTGACACCACCCGCAAGGTGTTTGTCAAATAAAATAGCTCGCGATGAAAAGTCGTGGAATCATATTAGCAGGTATTATGTCGATGTCATGGATATCCATGACATCGACTGCTTCCATATATACCCTGGATGTCAGTTCGGGAAAATTACCGAACGATGTAACTGTCGTTGACGGTGACGGACTTGAACTTGAATCTGCAGTCTACAAGAAAGGTAAGGGTGTGACAGATGCCGGGTGGACCGTAGACCGCTACGGAAGTCAGGGTTATGTACTGGTGAGCCCTACTTATACCTTGACACCGGGCAAGCAGGACAACCGCATGACACTTCCCTCCGTGACTATAACCGGCGATAATGCTGTTATGCGCTGGGGTGCAGTCTCGGTGCATCCCGATTGCCTTGACTCTTACGAGGTTATTGTTGCCACGCCCGAAGGAAAAGAAGATGTGATTTTTTCCACTGCCGGAGAATCGGCTGAATGGACGATGCATGTCGTGGACTTGTCGGAGTATGCCGGCAAAGAAATCAGCATAATGTTTGTCGTCACCTCCGAGCATGGCTACCTGCTTGCTATAGACGATATCGAGATAGGGGAGATGACCGACACGAAATTTCAAGTAGCGGATCTCACGCGCCGTTATGCCGGGATTGATGAAGAAAAAGTTAAGGTTACCGGGACTGTAACCAATCTCGGGAAGTCGCTTGATTTTATCGAAGTGGTGTGTAAGGTCGGTGATGAAGTCGTCGACCGACAGCCCGTTAACGAAGGTTACTCCACAGGCAATGTGTTAGAATATGAATTTGAGGTGACACCGGAACTAAACCGGTCGACACATTATTATATATGCGGCATCGATGGTGAAGGTAATGAGACGGCGATTCATGATGACAGTTTCTTCACCTCCTATTTCCGTCGTACCCTTCTTGTGGATAAGGGCACCGGCATGTGGTGTAACAACTGTCCTGACGGCATTTTGACGCTTGAATCGCTTCAGGCGCGTTACGGCGACCAGCTGATAGCTGTCGAGACCCATGCCGGTAATGATGTCCTTACTGTAAAGGAATACTGGGATGCCCTTAAATTTTATGCTGCTCCATATTTCAAGCTGAACCGCAACGAGTCTACATCCTACGGAGATGACTCCCGTTTTTCAAGAGAATATGAGGCAATGACTTCATGGATGATAGAGTTTTCGGAGCTTACATTGACCGGTGACCATCTTTCCGTAGGAGTAAAAGCGATGTCGGCTCTTGATGTGGATAATAACGCCGACCGTTATCGCATAAGCTATTTGCTTACGCGCGACTATGACGAACAACCGGAAGGAATGTTGTTTTATCAGTCTAACAACATGACGAGCGCAAGAGGCAAGCGATTCTATTATCTCCCTTCGACCATACCGGGAAAGCTGATAAAATTCCATGACGTGACGTTACCTTCGGAACTGGCATTTACCGGCATAGAATCATCACTTCCGGCTGTAGTTGAGCCATATAAAGAGTATCAGGCGAAATGGGATATTCCCGTTGCCGGTTATCCTGCCGATATGAAAGGAATTAATATCGTGGTTTATGTGCTCGACACATCGATGGGACGAATAAAGAATGCCGCCACAATGACTCTCGACCATTGGAATGAAGTGACTTCCATTGACAGTGTGACAGGAGATAGTGATATGGGGATAACCATGACTTCAGACGGTCATTGCCGCATAACATTTGGCGCGACAACTGAACAGGAGCCTTACACGCTTGAACTGTTCAACGTGTCGGGCACAAGATTATATTCCGTGGATGGATATACCGATGGTTGCGGGAGTGCTGACTATAATTTTTCCTTGCCGAAAGGCGTGATTATAGCGCGCCTGAATGCCGGAGACCGTTCCGTCGCAAGAAAATTTATAATAAAATAAACAGTCAAATTAATTTTCAGGATTATGAAAGGATTTGTGTTTTTCGTATTGGCAATATTGCCACTTTTAAGTTACGGGCAGACAGAACCGGCTGACTCAGTCGACATAAATCTTTTGCCTGATAATCCTGAGATGATGACACCACGCCTGGAAGGAATGGCAAGTGGTATTAACCTGGACTCTTTATCTTATAGCAGACGACTGTTTCTATATGGTCCGGGGCATCGGTTTGACTACGGTGCACCGGAATTGAAATATGCGCCGGGTGAAACGACGTTGTTTGCAATGCCCGGAGCACGCTTTATTGCCACGGGTGCAACCACCACAATGCCTGGGCTTATGACCGTCAACAGCGGTGCAATCGGTATAACGGGACAAATAGATAATCTTTCGCTGTATGCCGGTGCAATAGCCAATAAATATGGCTATTATCTTGGAGTGCATAATCAATATGGGGTCAATGCCACGATGTCGTATGCGTTTTCACCCGATATGTCGGCTACACTCTTTGGGTCATATTATTTCGGCAATCCGCCTGCACTGGGTGGCGGATTGCCGTTGCCTCCCGCAATGATAGGGTATTATGCCACCTCGAAGTTTGGAGGATATATGGACTACCGGATTAACGAACGGTTTGGTGTCATGGTCGGAGCCCAGGCGGTGCAGCGGGTCGGGACAAGACGATATGAAGCTGAGCCGATAGTGACGCCTTACGTAAGTTTCGGGAAAGTACAGATTGAATTGCCGGTGGGACAAATCTTAAATGGAATTTTGCGCGATTATGTGATAAAAAAACATTAACTTTGTACCGCCGATTATAAGCAGTGTTTTGTAATCCTCATCGGAGGGCAAGATATCATGCCGGATAAGATGACCGGGTAAAACCTCAATTCTTATACGGCTATTTTTATGTTTAACCCTCAATGACGTAAATTATGCAACGTGATTCAATCAATCTCGGGGAAGTAAAGATACCCCGTCTTTTCAGGATTTATTTCATCCCGACTCTCTTAGGCATGTTGTCGCTTTGCGCCGTGACGGCGACCGACGGGATATTTGTCGGTCGCGGTATAGGAAGCGATGCTCTCGCCGCTGTAAATATTTGTATTTCGCCCACGATGGTAATAATGGGCATAAGCCTGATGCTCGGAGTCGGTGCCTCTGTCGTATCGTCGATACATCTTGCGGGAGACAATGCCAAGGCGGCACGTATCAACATAACGCAAGCGCTTGTTACGGGAACAGCGGTCGTGATATTGTTCCTGCTCGCCACGCTTGCATCGCCCGAAACCACGGGGAGAATACTCGGGTCGTCGGAGACATTGATGCCGCTTGTAAAAGAATATATGCCGTGGATATTCGTGACGTGCCTGTTTCAGTCGTGGTGTGCAATCGGACTGTTTGTAATACGCCTTGACGGGTCACCGAAATATGCCATGTGGTGTAACGTGATTCCCGGCTTACTAAATGTGCTGCTCGACTACATCTTTATTTTCCCCATGCAGGCAGGTGTAAGAGGTGCGGCGATAGCCACCTGCATAAGCTGTGCGGTAGGTGGAGTGATGGTGATGGGCTACATCGGCTTTTTCGCGCGCACATTGCGACTGATAAAATTGAAACTCAGCCGCAAGAGTATTGCCCTTACGATACGAAACATAGGCTACCAGTGCAAGATAGGAATCTCGGCTTTGCTCGGAGAGGCAACCATGGGAATGTTGATGCTTATGGGCAATCTCATGTTTATGCGCTACATAGGTAATGACGGGGTAGGAGCCTTCAGTATCGCCTGCTATTATTGTCCGTTTGTGTTCATGATAGGCAACGCCATCGCACAATCGGCGCAGCCTATCATCAGCTACAATCACGGACTTGGCAGTCACAAAAGGGTAGTGGCGACCGAGAGGCTTGCGATATTATCGGCGGTCGGTTGCGGTCTTATCGTGACATGTGCGTTTGTGTTTATGCCGTCAGTGATGGTCAGCCTTTTTCTTGACAGCTCACTTCCTGCGGCAAAGATTGCAGTTGCCGGATTCCCGCTGTTTTCAACAGCATTCGTATTTTTCATATTTAATCTTACCGCGATAGGCTATTTCCAGAGTGTCGAAAAGGTAGTGCCGTCAATCGTGTTTGCTCTTTTGCGCGGAATCGTGTTCCTTATTCCGGCATTTATCTTTATGCCGCAGCTATTCGGCAATTCTGGCATCTGGCTTGCCTTATTCGTCTCGGAAATTCTCACATCGCTTTGTATCGTAGCATTTTATCTCTACAACAGAAACCGATGATAACACAGTCGCGATTTTAAGAGATTGTAAAATATTTCTCATATAATTTGGTTTATATTATAAACTGTATTATATTTGCCAAAGTAAAAGAGCGGAATCGCGCGACCGCTCTTTTTTAAGAGAGAAATGGTTTATAAAATAAACCGATTTATAATTTACAAACAAAGGAATATGGAAGAAAAAGAATTAACGCCAGGTGAAGGAATAGACCTGATTACAATGATGATTACAAGCACCAAGAGACATCTGACAAAAGGTGAGGGTAATATGCTGTTGTTCTGGGGCTATTTATGTGTAGGGGTAGGAATACTTGCACTTTTGCTCGGTTATCTGAAATTTGGAGTATGTGTTGATATACCTTTGTGGCTGATACAGGCAACTGCATGGCTCGTACCGCTTATTGGTATTCCCTATACCATATATGTAATGCGGCGTAAGCGGGTGCGCCGTAAGGTATTGACTTATAGCGACAGGCTGACAACATCATTGTGGAACTATGTATTATGGCTTGCTCTTGCAGCTTTCCTTACAGGTCTCGTGTTTTTTACTTCAAGCGTCAAGGCATGGTACATAATGGAATTATATGCGTTTTTTGTAATCGGTATGGCGGTGACATTTCAAGGCATCATAATAAGGGAGTGTTCTTTGGTGTCAGGGGGTGCTTTCAGTGTTATATGCGGAGGGTTTCTGACTACCGGACTTATATGCGATGTTGACTGGATTAACATGATTTCGCTGCCGTTGTTTATCATCGATTTTATCGTAATGATGATTATTCCGGGACACATCCTTAACCATAAGGCTGCAAAAGAAGATGAAAGAGCTTGACCCGCTGTTACATTCCCAGTTAAGATTGGGCGTGATGTCAATCTTGATGAATGTTGCCGAGGCTGATTTCGTTTACCTGAAGGAAAAGACAGAGTCAACCGCCGGTAACCTTAGTGTGCAGCTTGACAAACTTAGTACAGCGGGTTATATAACAGTAGAGAAAAGTTTTGTCGGCAAGAAACCCCGTACATTATGCCGGGTCACGCCGACAGGTAGACATGCTTTTGAAAAATATGTTGATGCGTTAAAAGAATATCTTAATCTGTAATCGCCGTCAAGATGTATAAGAGATAAGATATTTCCAGCCGTGAGGTGGTGCGGGCGGATTGTCGGTTTTAGAGAATCTGCCCGCATGACCGTGAAATCGTTCATCTTCATAGAAGTGACATAATCCTATTCCACAGTCAATCAACGACAGATTGCTTTTCGGGGTATAATAGAAATGCACAGTATCGCCGATGACTAATGCACGCCAAGGCTGGGAATTGACTGATGACGGGGCGAGACGCATCATCTCCAACGCCTCGGCAAATCGGTTGCCGGGCGACACCTCGCGGGTAAAGTCGGAGTAAAAGAACAGTTTTTCAAACGGTTTGCGATTTTTGCTACCGAAAGTGAAGCGGGTGAGCCGTTCCCTTATTCCGGGTTTAGCCGCAATGCCTACGGGGCATACTATCCGTAACGACTCTCCGTCGCGCCATAATTCGCCACGTTCAAAGTCGGAACCTTTGAATGTAGCGGCAATCCAACAACTTCCGAGACCGAGCTGCCATGCCTGAAGCACAACCTGTTCAAAACGGAATCCGGCAGAGAGCGCCGACGCGTCATCATTGCCTAATGCGACGAGGAAAAAGTCGGAAGCGCCCTTTATCGTGCCGTAAGTGCCCGGGGTGTAACCGGCTTTCAAATCAAAATTTTTCAAGCGAATCGACACATTGCCGCCGAACGGGCTGAAAGAATCCTCAATCGCGGTCAGCAGCGCGGATTTCTGTGAATCGGAAATACTTTCTCCATTAAAAGTGCGCACTGAACGGCGCTCATTCATCGCCTCAATTATATTCATAAATGTGTAATGTATCAGGTTGTTTAGACAAGAAGAGTCAGCCACTTACTGCGGCTGACTCTTCATTATAGGTTAATTAACTGATTAGTCTTCGCCGTTCAGTATTTCAAGCATCTTGATTGCCGATACGGGGATACGGGTACCGGGACCGAAGATTGCCGCTACGCCGGCCTTGTAAAGGAAGTCGTAGTCCTGTGCGGGAATCACACCGCCAGCCGTCACGATAATATCCTCACGACCAAGCTTCTTGAGCTCTTCAATCACCTGAGGTATGAGGGTCTTGTGACCTGCTGCAAGAGATGAAACACCGAGAATATGCACGTCATTCTCCACAGCCTGACGAGCGGCTTCAGCCGGAGTCTGGAACAACGGTCCCATATCGACGTCAAATCCGCAGTCGGCGTAACCTGTGGCAACAACCTTGGCGCCACGGTCGTGACCGTCCTGACCCATCTTCGCAATCATGATACGGGGCTGACGGCCTTCCTTCTTTGCAAACTCCTCACACATCTGCTGAGCGCGGATGAAGTCGGGGTCTTGCTTGGTTTCGTTGCTATACACGCCTGAAATAGTTCTGATTACTGCTTTATAACGACCAACCACCTCTTCACATGCGTCGGATATTTCGCCGAGGGTAGCGCGCAGACCGGCAGCCTTCACTGCGAGGTCAAGGAGATTGCCTTTCTTTGTACGTACACACTCGGTGATGTCGGCGAGCGCTTTCTTGACAGCCGCCTCGTCGCGGTGAGCTTTCACGTCGTTAAGACGCTCAATCTGCTCCTTGCGCACCTCAGTGTTGTCGATTTCAAGGATATCGATAGGATCCTCATGGTCAAGACGATACTTGTTGATACCTACGATTGTCTGACGACCGGAGTCGATACGAGCCTGAGTGCGTGCCGAAGCCTCTTCGATACGGAGTTTCGGCAGACCGGTCTCGATAGCCTTCGCCATACCGCCAAGTTTCTCGATTTCCTGGATGTGTTCCCATGCGCGGTGAGCAATCTCGTTGGTGAGTGACTCAATGTAGTAAGAACCACCCCACGGGTCAACCTGCTTGGTGACGTAGGTCTCTTCCTGGATATAAATCTGGGTGTTACGGGCGATACGTGCCGAGAAGTCGGTAGGAAGTGCGATAGCTTCGTCAAGTGCATTGGTGTGAAGCGACTGGGTGTGACCGAGAGCGGCGCCCATAGCCTCGATACAAGTTCTGCCGACATTGTTGAAGGGGTCCTGCTCGGTAAGCGACCATCCGGAAGTCTGGCTGTGAGTACGCAGAGCGAGTGATTTCGGATTCTTCGGGTTGAACTGGCTTACAATCTTAGCCCACAACATACGTGCAGCGCGCATCTTGGCAATCTCCATGAAGAAGTTCATGCCGATAGCCCAGAAGAATGACAAACGCGGAGCAAACGAGTCGATATCCATACCGGCATTAACACCGGCGCGAAGGTATTCAAGACCGTCGGCAAGGGTGTAGGCAAGCTCGATGTCGCAGGTAGCGCCTGCCTCCTGCATGTGATAGCCGGAGATTGAAATCGAGTTGAACTTAGGCATGTTCTTTGATGTATATTCAAAGATGTCGGCGATTATGCGCATCGAGAATTCCGGCGGATAAATATATGTGTTACGCACCATGAACTCCTTGAGGATATCGTTCTGGATGGTACCTGCCATTTCTTCAAGTTTTGCGCCCTGCTCCAGACCGGCGTTGATATAGAAGGCGAGTACGGGAAGCACCGCACCGTTCATGGTCATTGACACAGACATCTTGTTCAAGGGTATGCCGTCGAAGAGCACCTTCATGTCTTCAAGCGAGCAGATAGACACACCGGCTTTGCCGACATCACCTACCACACGCTCATGGTCGGCATCGTAACCACGGTGAGTGGCAAGGTCAAACGCCACTGACAGACCTTTCTGACCTGAAGCGAGGTTACGGCGATAGAATGCGTTTGACTCGGCTGCGGTAGAGAATCCGGCGTATTGGCGGATAGTCCAGGGGCGCAGAGGATACATCGCGCTGTACGGGCCACGGAGGAAGGGGGGGATACCAGACATGAAGTTAAGGTGTTCCATTCCTTCAAGGTCTTCTTTAGTATATATGGGTTTGACGGGAATCAACTCCGGAGTGAGCCAATCTTCACCGTGGGCAACGGCACCATGCTGAGCGCCGAATGCATCTTTTGTTATATCAATTGTTTTAAAATCGGGTCGCATTGTGTTTCTTATTTAAGAAGTTTGGCATTGAATGATTGAAGAGTCTCGAGTACGTTGCAGCGCACGTGGATAAAGTCATTTATGCTGACAGCCTGAAGCTCTTCCATGCAGGCGGGAGCACCGGCGACAACAAACATCGCGCGGCCGTCGAGATACTTGAACGCCTCGGGAGCGAGAGTGGCATATTCATCATCGCTTGAGCAGAGCACGATGACATCGGCACCTTTCTCAATAGCTGCATCGACACCTTCCTGTACGGTGTCGAAACCGAGATTGTCGATGATTTCATAACCGGCACAACCGAAGAAGTTGGTTGAGAACTGCGCACGAGCAAGACGCATGGCGAGATTGCCGATTGTGAGCATAAATACCTTAGGACGGTTGGATGCTGCCTCTGTTGCAAGACGGAGAGCCTCGAAATCGCTTGCAGCGCGTTTACGTGACAGACCGGTGCCTTGTGCTTCGCCGCCTTCTTCGTGGTGACATCCGCAGCTGCATCCGGTAGTCTCGATCTTCTGTGCTGCAGTCTCGTTGATGTTAGGATACTGGTTGGTACCGAGAAGTATTTCCTTGCGACGAGCCACATCTACATGACGCTTTTCAGCAGTAGCATTGATTGCCTTCTGTATGGAGTTGTCGTTGATGCAAGCGAGGAATCCGCCTTTTTCTTCAACATCAAGGAAGAGTTTCCAAGCCTCTTTTGCAAGGGAAACAGTAAGAGTCTCTACATAGTAAGAACCGCCTGCCGGGTCAACCACCTTGTCAAGATGACTTTCCTCCTTAAGAAGGAACTGCTGGTTGCGGGCTATACGCTCCGAGAATGCATCGGGAGTCTTGTAAGGCACGTCAAACGGAGTGGTGGTGATAGAGTCTACGCCGGCAAGAGCAGCCGACATGGTTTCGGTCTGCGAACGGAGGAGATTTACGTGAGCATCGTAGATAGTCTGGTTGAATCGCGAAGTCACGGCATGACAAAGCATCTTGGATGACAGCTTTGATTCAGGCTTGTACTGCTCGACAATCTGTGCCCATACCATGCGGGCGGCACGGAACTTGGCGATTTCCATAAAGTAGTTGGATGATACACCCATGTTGAACTTGATACGGCGAGCCACTTCGTCAGCCTTTACACCGGCATCGGTGAGCATAGTGAGCCATTCGGCACCCCAGGCGAGGGCATAGCCGAGTTCCTGGAAAATGTAGGCACCTGCATCACAGAACATATAGGAATCCACAGCAAGCACACGCAGTTCGGGAACAATCTTTACGACATCGAGCAATTCGAGTGCCATAGCCTTGATATCGCCGGGGAACTCTGTGCCATGCTTCAAGGCGCGACGCATGGGGTTGAAATCTATCGAACCGTGGAAATCGTTGAGCAACCCGTTATTGCGCAAGTAATCCACAAGCACTTTTGCAAGACTTATTGCCTTGCGGGGACAGCATTTGAAATTCAGTTCATATTTCATTATGTCAATGCCGTCAAGAAGAGTCTTGACATCAGCTTCCGACTCCAGTGTCACGTTAAAACCGAGGGAAGTCACACCTTTGGTAATGATCTCTTTAGCCACCGCATTAGCTTCAGCGGGGGTCTCGGCAAGTACTTCCTGACGAATCAGCCAGTCGTTGTCAGTGCGTGTTCCGCGCACATAGGGATACTCTCCGGGAAGGGTATCGACTGTCTTGAAGTCGGCAATGTTTTCGGCACGGTAAACCGGCTCGACATTGAAGCCTTCATTTGTTCTCCATACTAATTTCTTGTTAAAGTCGGCACCTTTTAAATCGGCTTCGACCTTGGCTCTCCACTCTTCGTAAGAGCACTCAGGAAACATGTCGAACAATTTTTCTTTTTTTTCTGCCATGATCTTGGTATTAATTGGTATAAACTTTTAGTTTTTTAGTAAATATGGTCTTTGATTATGTGGTTAACACGGTAAATATCAGTCTACCGTCTTACAAAGGTACAAAAACCGTGCCGATTAAAGCAAATTTTTATAAGATAATAAATTCCAAATAGCGAAAAATTTCCATAAAAGCCCCTTTCCGGACAAATGCATCGGGGAGGGTGGTTATTTACGCGGGTTAATGATGCGCTCTCCAAGATATTTTGCAAACTCTCCGCGCAGTCGCTGGAGCTGCACGTGGGCTTCCATGAGCGAACGTATCTCTTCGGGATCGGCAGACGGTGACGAGGCTACACGCTTCAGGTCGTCATGCAGTTTGCGGATACGACATTCGAGTATGGCATCCTTATATTCATATATCGCACGTGGCACCAATTCTCCAAGACGTTCCTCATCGGTCTCTACGTGTGCGTATTTGGTGTGAACTTTGCTTAGCACATGCTTGTCGGCAACGAGTTCAAGCGTCAGCTCACGTATTGAGTCATCGGGATGTGACGAGAGGACTTTCTCGATATACAGCATGGCAAATTTATCTTTACCATCCTTAAACGCGGCATCGGCAGTTTCCACAATCAATTTTTCCTTGCGTTCGATTGTGGCGATATCGGTCTCTGTGTCCCGCAACCGGGCTTCGCCCTCTGTAATGTAACGTGATCGCTTTTCAGTCAGCTCGGCATCATTGCGTGCCGAATCGGCATTCCAGTTTTCCCGACTCGTTTTTATTGCCTCGTTGAAGGTCAGAAGTATGTCGGGATTTATGAAGGTCAAGTCATCAATCTCCAGCTCCTCTGCGATATAATCAATCACCTTTACTGGAATAGTATTTCCTTGCTCATCCACACTGTCACAGAGGTCAAGCATACCGTAACGCAACACATATCGCAACAGCCCTTTTTCATAGGGGCGGAGAAAGCGGCTTGTTGCCGGTGCCGTTTCAGCGTTACGCAATGCTGTCTCAAGATCTTTTTCACGCTTTGCGTCATCCTCTTTTTCCTTTGTCGCCGCTTCTTCTTTCTGGAGGTTGTCGAGTGTCTCGTCACCTGCCTTTTTCAAGCGCTTTTCCAGTGATTTCTCTGCAATCGCCTTTACCTGTTTGTTGACCTCGCTGCTCACTATGCGCTCGTCTATCTCAAGGCGCCGGCTACACTCCTTTATATATATATTGCGGGTGACAGGTTCAGGGATGACAGCTATCGACCTCACAATATCTGCGATGACCTTTGACCTCGCAATAGGGTCGTTGGCAACGCCCTGCAGCAATATATTGGTCTTGAACTGTATAAAGTCCACTTCATTGTCGCGGATATACTCCTCGAGTTCGGAAGAAGTGTGCTTGCGGGAAAATGAGTCGGGGTCATCACCGTCGGGGAGAAGAAGCACCTTTATGTTCAATCCTTCGGCAAGAAGCATGTCGATACCTCGTAACGACGCTTTTATACCTGCAGCGTCACCGTCGTAAATCACAGTGACATTTTCGGTGAAACGGTGAATCATCCTTATCTGACCTTCCGTAAGCGAAGTGCCTGACGATGCCACGACATTCTCAACGCCCGACTGGCTCATGGAAATAACATCCATATAGCCTTCAACAAGGATACATTTGTCGTGACGCACAATCGAAGGCTTTGCCTGATACATGCCGTAAAGCTGGTTGCTCTTATGGTATATGAGCGATTCGGGCGAATTGACATATTTTGCCAGGTCCTTTTTAAGCGTACGGCCGCCGAATGCTATCACCTTACCTGAAACCGAGAACACCGGGAAAATCACCCTCCCTTTAAAGCGGTCGTAGACACGCCCTTGCTCGGTACGGATGCAAAGACCGGTATCGACGAGATACTTCACGTTATATCCTTTTCCCGTAGCGGCACGGAGCAGGTCATCGCTCTGTTCCATCGCGTAACCGAGGTGGAACTTCTTAATAGAAGCATCGGTCAGTCCGCGATCATAGAAATAGGAGAGACCGATATCCCTGCCATCGGAAGTGTCATAGAGATTTTTTTCAAAATGAGACAGTGCAAACTCGTTGACGGCGAAAAGGCTGGCGCGTTCCGACTCGCGTTCGCGCTCTTCATCGCTCATTTCGTGCTCCTTGATTTCGATGTTGTATTTCTTTGCAAGGTAGCGTAACGCCTCCGAGTAGCTTATCTGTTCAATCTCCATTATGAAATTGACCGGCGAACCACCTTTGCCACAACTGAAACATTTACAGATATTCTTGGATTTTGACACTGAGAACGAAGGGGTGCGCTCGTTGTGAAAGGGACACAGCCCGAGGTAGCTCGATCCGCGTCGTTTAAGGTTGACGTAATCACTCACCACATCGACGATTTCGGCGGTGTCAAGTATTCGCTGTACGGTTTCTCTGTCTATCTTCTTCACAATACAAAATTAGAAAAAAAAAATAAGACAGCCTCCCGGCTCCCTTATTTTTCGCTTGTTGCTTGTTGAATATCTATTCTGTCTTTTATTGGAAAGTTACGTATGAAAAAGTATTCTATTATTACCTTTTAGTTTGTGTCGGTCATGATAAAAATTTAGATTAGCTAAGAAGTCTAACGGGCGGTTGTTCATCAACCGCATTACAAAGTTAGTAAATATTTTTGCAATCTAACCACATAGTACTATATGTTTTACAACATGTAATGACGGGATGGAGCAAAAAAGTCAGATTAAATTATAATATTAAACATTAAGTTGATGTCAAAGTATAATAGTTTATAATTAACAATCACTAAATAACAAAATTGAAAATGCAAAAATAAGTTAAAACAAAACCATTGTCGAATATAATGCAATGAAAAGCGGCGCAAACCATGTCTGCGCCGCATCGTTTGATTGCATTATGTCAGTTAGTAAATGATATAAGATGTAAGCGGTTGGAGTTCGCCGCTGATATTTCCATCATTGACCTCAAATGTCGCGCCATGTACTTTATCGGTATATTTACCCGATTTCAGGGATGATGAGAGAGTGATTGACACCGGCTCCTCGCTTAAATTAATGAGTGCCACTCCTTTGTCGCCACGCTCAACCTCGATGACAGTTCCGTTTTCATTTACAACTACATTTTCAGGTTGTCCGTGCATAGCCTTACGGAATTTGTTGACGGCAATCACCTCGGGATTGAAAAACTCGTCATTTCCACGTGCCCCTATGCGATTGTTGCCCCAGTAGTTTTCACGTGTGCTTCCTGCAGGACGGCTGAAGAAGAGCGGGGTGCCGAACTGACGAGCGGCAAGGAACACGTAGCCTTCCCTGATACGAGCGTCTGAAATGTCGGCTGATTCGTGTGCATTGGCATAAGTATCATGTGACTCTACCCAAGTGACAAGTTTCTGCGGGTCGGCGGGATGGTGCCAGGTGGCAAGGCTGTCGGCATAATAGTTGCCGGCGCGCAACACATTGCGTAGAGCGTGACCGTAGCTGCTCGCGGTAAGGCCCATATATTCGGCATATTCTTCCTCCTTCACATTCTTGTCCTGAAGCACTTCTCCGTATATGAACAGGCTGTCGGCGGGAAGTGCGAGTTTCAGCCCCTTGACTGCCTCACGACCCGTAGCGACATCCCAGAAATTGTTACGCTCTGCAAGTGAGTCGAGGGGGTCGGAGGGGAGACCTATATGCTTTGCGGTGTCATAACGGAAACCACGCGCGCCACAAGCAAGCAGGTCGTTGACATACTGCATGTAGTAATATTGGAAATCGGGATTTTCGGTATTGACATCGGGGAGTCCGCCCATCTTGCCGGTCGTACACTCATAACGGTCGTTGTAATCCTTTATGTCGACAAGACCGTTGGCATGAAACAGCTTGTCGTGACCGCCGACCGCACTGTCAAGTGCCGCAGTGACTGCCGTATGGTCAACCGCTGTGTGGTTGGGAAGCACGTCGACGATGATTTTTACACCATATTTATTGGCACTGTCACACATCGCCTTGAACTGGTCGCGGTTGCCGAGCATGTAGTTGCCGATTTTCCAGTCAATAGGCTGATAGTAGTAGTACCATTTGCCTTTAACGGAGTCATCCGGGGTGCTGAACAAAGCCATTCCGCCTTCCTCGCCGACAAAGCAGGTGTTGGCAGGAGAGGTCTGCACGTAATTGAAACCGGCATCGGCGATTGTTTTCATGTTGGCTGCGATAGTGTCAAACGACCATGACCAGGCATGTAGAATCACATCGTCATTTGTCGGGGCATCCGCCGGCTGCGACTTTTTGCCACATGCTGTCAATGCTACTGCAGCTGCTGATACAGCCGCCAAAGAGTAAATAAGTTTTTTCATTGTTTATTAAATCGGTTAAGTATTATTTTACGCACCGTAAAGATACACAAATCTCTTTAAATCACAAAAACAAGGGGTAAGTCTGCGATAGCGACAATCAAAAAATGCAACTAATGAGTTGCTATTCCTCTTCTATAGTAATCAACAATGCATTATAACTATATCCTATATATTTTCCCCTTTCATAAAATACCGGCAAAATTTCATTAGTCAGGAAAAATTCAGAAATTAATGCTTTGATAGAGTCGGTTTGTGCAGGCGTAAACTCTTGACGTTTACTATGTCGGAAAAGCCATACTCGCGCATCATGAGGTTTTCCAATTGAATCGAAATCGTATAATGCTACCGAGAAGACAAGCCTTCCCGGTTTTACAAAAGGAATTTTTTCAATGGGGAAAGTTGACAACTTCCCATAGAGACTGTCTGAATCCAAATATCCTGAAAATAGCTTATTATGGTATGGCTTCTTTGCCACTACCTTACCATTGGATATGGTTAGCGCAATTTCTTCTTTATATATTTCGATTGCGTTATTCCTATAATCCCCACCCTCAGGGTCGGCAATATAGTATTCGCCATTTACCCAAGATGCAAAATACCCTCGAGGCGTCCGGTATTTGTTCATTATGTCATCAATATCAACTACAGATAATAAGTCACGAAACGAACCGCTATAGCTCGTTCGCTTTTCCCGATGCAGCAAAGCTTTGATACTGTCGAGATATAGTGAATCATTTACAATTTTCCAGTAACCGATGTAATCTCGTCCCAAAGCCGAACAATTGGAGTTGGGGAATTTCACTGAAAGCGGTATATATTCAGGAAGATCACTTAACGGAAGATTTAAAAGAACATACTCTTTGTCCTTGTATCTGATTTCTTCTGAAAACTGTACAGTAGCATTGACGCGAATGATAATAATTGCTGCGATAACAATTATAAAGAATTTTTTCATGGCTGTTTAATTATCGTTTCTTGCGGGGATGGGGGTCACGGTAAGCGGGGTAGAGACGGCGGAGCAGGTCGGGACGGTGCAAGCGGTTGAGCGCCTTCACTATATCGTCGCGATAGGTCTTGTCATACCAGAAGAAATAGCGTCGTTGGGCAAGCTTTTCCTCCGGGGATATGGCACAATATACACGCTCCCCGGTGTAAGGATGGTAACCCGAATAATATATCTCGGTCGACACAGTCATGGGTGTTGGGGTGAAATCCTGTACCTGTTCAAGGTGCATATTGAGATCTTTCGTCTCTGCGGCAAGTTCCGCCATATCCACCTCATGACAACCCGGATGGGAAGAGATGAAGTATGGGATAAGCTGCTGACGCAGTCCGGAAACGCGGTTCACCCGGTCAAATATCTTCTTGAAATCGTAAAATTGGGTGAATGAAGGCTTACGCATGATTTCGAGCACACGGTCACAAGTGTGTTCCGGAGCCACTTTCAGTCTGCCGGAAACATGATTGGTGATTAGCTCTTCATTGTATTGGCGATTTATGCTGTCAATGCGCTTGTCACCTGACGGATGCATCGACAGGTCATAGCGCACACCGCTTCCGATGAAAGACTTCTTTACCCCCGGAAGCGAATCGACGGCATGGTAAAGGTCGAGCAACGGTGCGTGGTCATTGTTGAGATTTTTGCACGGGGAGGGATGGAGACAGGAAGGACGCATACACTTTTCGCAGATTGAGAGATCCTTACCTCCCATACGGTACATGTTTGCCGATGGTCCGCCGAGGTCGCTGATATATCCCTTGAAATCATCCATGGCGATGACCTGTCGCGCTTCGCGCAGTACCGACTCTTTGCTGCGCGAGGCGATGAACTTGCCCTGGTGAGCCGAAATGGTGCAGAACGCACATCCTCCGAAGCAACCGCGATGGAGGTTAATGGAGTGTTTTATCATTTCCCACGCCGGTATGGTTTTATCCTTGTATCGCGGATGGGGCAACCGGGTATAAGGCAGGTCGAATGAGGCATCAATCTGCCGGGTGGTCATAGGCGGCAGAAGAGGGTTGATTTTGACCGTCTTATCACCGTGACGCTGCCATATTACAGCTCCGTGCATACGGTTGGACTGTTGTTCGACATGCTTGAAATTTGACGATTGCTTTTTCTTGTCGCGGCGACATTCTTCGTAGGAAGAAAGAATGATATTGTCGCTGTCGGCTTTCGGCATTTCAGTCGCCGGCAATAGAATCGCCGACTGAGGCAAATCCTTGATATCGGAAATCTTTTCGCCTGCGGCGAGTCGGTCGGCGAGGGTCACTATCGGTATTTCGCCCATGCCGTATATCACCATGTCGACAGGCGCGTCAAGGAGTATCGACGGGCGCAGCCTATCCTGCCAGTAATCATAATGGCTCACCCTCCGCAGCGACGCTTCGATACCTCCGGCTACGACCGGGACATCGGGATAGAGGCGTTTAAGGATTTCCGAATATACTATCGTGGGATAGTCGGGGCGCATACCGTGACGACCTCCGGGAGTATAGGCATCATCGCTGCGACGACGACGCGCCGCAGTGTAATGATTGACCATCGAGTCCATGGCTCCTGCCGAAACCCCGAAGAAGAGGCGCGGAACGCCCAGCTTCTTGAAATCCCTGAGGTCATCGCGCCAGTTGGGTTGTGGCACTATTGCCACCTTCAGCCCGTGAGCCTGCAGCGTGCGACCTATGACAGCTGCGCCGAAAGAAGGATGGTCGACATAAGCATCGCCGGAAAAGAGAATCACGTCAAGCTGATTCCAGCCGAGAGCCTCGACCTCCTTTGCCGAAGTCGGAAGCCAGAGAGAGGGGTCCTTATAGGTGTGTGATTTCATTATTCGAGTGTATTAAGATGGTCTTCCATTTTCATAAGCTCGTCGCGCATACGTGCCGCCTCCATGAAGTCCATGCGTTTAGCCGCCTCGACCATTTCGCCGCGAAGGCGGGTGATGGCGCGTTGCAACTCATTTTTATTCATATACGGTATGACGGGATCGGCGGCAATGTCGACCTTGCGGGTATATTCCTCGATATAGGGGATGTTTTTGCGCGCGGGAGCAGCTTTTCCACGTGAATGTTGTTCACGCGGTGCCGGAATGTCATCGGTCTCGTCGACACCGATTATTGCCTGACGTGCCTTGACGATTGCCTGCGGTGTTATACCATGCTTTTCGTTGTAGGCAAGCTGCAGGGCGCGGCGGCGTTCTGTCTCGTCAATGGTCTGTTGCATCGAATCGGTAATTTTGTCGGCATACATGATGACCATGCCGTTAAGGTTTCGTGCGGCACGTCCCACAGTCTGTGTCAGTGACCTGTGGCTGCGCAGAAAACCTTCCTTGTCGGCATCGAGGATTGCCACAAGCGACACCTCGGGGAGGTCGAGTCCCTCGCGGAGCAAGTTGACGCCTATCAGCACGTCATAGACACCTGACCGGAGGTCATCGAGAATCTTGATTCGGTCGAGAGTGTCGACATCGCTGTGGATGTATGCGGCTTTCACACGCAGTTTCAGCATGTATTCGTTTAGTTCTTCCGCCATGCGCTTGGTGAGAGTCGTCACAAGCACACGCTCGTCTTTCTCGATGCGTTGTTGAATTTCTTCCAGGAGGTCGTCAATCTGATTGAGCGACGGGCGTACACTGATAAGCGGGTCGAGGAGTCCGGTGGGGCGGATTATCTGCTCGACAATCACGCCGTCGCTTTTTTCAAGCTCATAATCGGCGGGAGTCGCACTAACATAAATGGTCTGGTTGGTAAGTGCCTCGAACTCGTTGAACTTCAGCGGGCGGTTGTCGAGCGCCGCCGGCAACCGGAATCCATATTCAACAAGATTCATCTTTCTTGACACATCGCCGCCATACATGGCGCGTATCTGCGGTATCGTTACATGACTCTCATCAATAATCGTAAGAAAGTCTTTCGGGAAATAGTCAAGGAGGCAGAAAGGGCGCATGCCCGGCTGACGACCATCAAAATAGCGGCTGTAGTTCTCGATGCCGGAACAATGCCCGATTTCGCGTATCATCTCGATGTCGTAGGTAGTACGCTCATAGAGACGGCTTGCCTCAAGTTCTTTTGCCTCGCGGCGGAAATAGTTGACCTGCTCACCGAGGTCGATTTCCATATTGGCGATTGCCTGACCTACGCGCTCACGTGATGTCACGAAGATGTTTGCCGGATATATGTTGAAGCAGTCATGCTTTCCGAGCGAAGTGCCGTCTTCGGGGTGAATGGTGGAGATCGATTCAATCTCGTCGCCCCAGAAAATCACGCGGAGTGTAATCTCTTCGTATGCGAGGCGTATGTCGACAGTGTCGCCCTTCACGCGGAATGTGCCTCGTGCCAGCTCCATTTCGTTACGGCTGTAAAGCGCATCGACGAGCTTGCGAAGAAATACGTTGCGAGCTATCTTCTGTCCGACTTTTATGCTTACCACGCTTGCATGGAAATCTTCGGGATTACCGATACCGTAAAGGCATGACACCGATGACACCACTATGACATCTTTTCTGCCTGACAGCAACGCGGAAGTGGTGGCGAGACGCAGCTTGTCAATCTCGTCATTAATCATCAGGTCTTTTTCGATATATTTGTCGGAAGAGGGGATGTATGCTTCCGGCTGATAGTAATCGTAATAGCTTACGAAATATTCGACAGCATTGTTTGGAAAAAATTGCTTGAACTCGCCATAGAGCTGTGCGGCGAGGGTCTTGTTGTGGCTGAGAATGAGAGTAGGGCGGTTGACCCGTGCAATCACGTTAGCCATGGTAAATGTCTTTCCGGAGCCTGTGACTCCGAGCAGAGTCTGTGCCTTGGCTCCCGAATTTATACCTTCCACAAGTTCACTGATGGCTTGCGGCTGGTCGCCCGTTGGCTTGTATTGAGATTCCAGCTTGAAATCCATAGCTTGCAAATTGAATTGATTAACTTACAAAGTTAACAAATTCCACTCACAAATCCATGGAATCACACCTTTAATTATTTTCTAAAAACATCTGATATAACGCGACCGGGCCATAATGCCATAACTTAGTATGCTCATCTTCAAGTTCGCGGTAGGTGGAGGATTGATAAATGCGTTTCAACGCTTCTGTTATTGGCAGTCCGAAATCAGAAGCATACATCACTGCCATTTTACTCACTTTGCTTGGCAACAATAGGTAGAGATTATTGGATGAAATCTGGAAATCATCATGCTTCTGATTCATGTTGTCTTATATTAAGCTATGTCAATATTATTTACAAATATATCATTATTCCATGTAATCACGAAATTTCATATAAAGAATTGAGATTTTATTGTCCGGTCAATTATTTTGCTGAAAGAATCGTGCGGTTATGTGAATTTTGCTATATCTTTGTAATCGGAAGAAGAATCTGTCATGTTGTCACATCATAAAATATCATTATTTCACATTATAATATTCATCATAGTGCTGTCATCAGGTTTCGCTCTGACCGGATGTGCAGGCGGAAAGCATGATATGGATTCTTCTTTTCAGTCAGTGAGCCCTGACTCGGTTATTAAAAGGGCGATGGAGTCATTCTATAACGGTGACACTGACAGCGCTGTTATGTCGTTGTCATACATTACGGAGAGTTTTGAGACACAGGGCACTTCCGCACACAAAAATGTCACTGCCGAACAAGCTTTAAGAGCATATATAAATCTCGGATATATTTTCGGGAATTACATAACAGATTACCCGAAGGCATACGATTGTGGTCGACGGGCTTTAGAAATTTACAATCAAGGGGAAATTAACGACACCTCCTCTACGAGTTATCTTCCGTACATCTATCTTAATCTTGGGGTCACATTGCTGTCGTATGAGGATTCACGGCTTGACACGGATTCATTGCCACGCGATAATGAGCGATATATCAGGGAAGCATTTTTTGTCGGTGCACAACGCGGAGAATGGCGTCCGACACTGATTGCTTTTCAAAATCTTTGCAATATCCTGTTGCTTAGAGGTGATACGACCGATTTGCGTAATATAGTCGACCATTACAAGCGCTTGAAGGTTCCTGATGACGTAGAATTTCTCGGATATTCCAACGGTATCTCAGATTTTTCCAATGCCTACATCAGTCGTGAATTTCGGCATGCCTATGATATAGCGGAGGAAATGTGTACGGCAGTGGACAATGATCCTATAGGAGAGAATCTCGGTTATGTTGCTCGATGGCTTCAGGCAGAGGCGCTTGATGGCGCCGGTGACTCGGTAAAAGCGGAGAAGTCGTTGCTCACTCTTGCCTCCGACATCGATAAAAGCGGTACGGATAATGCGCGGATGTGGATATGTAAAATTCTTGCCACACGTTACGAGGGTAAGGCTCCGGAGAAATGCCGTGTATGGCAACTTGCATTTTTCAAAGCGCGTGAAAATATGGAGAAATCGATGGCTGACACTTCGGGTATCGGTTATCTTAATGATTTAAGGAAAGTCAGGCATTCAGTTCTGGAGGCAAAAGAGTCGCAGACGCGTACCCGTCATCAGATGGTGCTCCTTATCGTGTTTTCCACTGTGACTATAATAATTCTTATAGGAATCATCCTGTGGCAACGGCAATCGCGTCATTATAGGCGCACGATCGTAAAAAAGCAGCTTCGATTGATAGGCTCAGACCGGTCTGTCGAAGAAGAAAACCACGATGCCAAAGAAGGGGAGGAGCCGGTGGAGGAACTCGGTCATGACTATCCGGTCAAGGATGAACTTGTTGGAAAAATAAAAGATGTTTTCTCTGATAGAAAAATAGTGTTGGACCCTGAATTTTCAATGTCGACGCTATGTACACTTGTGGAATCGAATCCTACTTATGTGTCACGCGCCATAAAGACTGTTTACGGCAAATCGCTTAGTGCGCTTGTAAGTGAAATGAGAATAGAAGAGGCTTGCCGTCTGCTCGCCGATGAGCAGAGTGACCGTTTTACGGTCGAGGCTGTTGCTACTCAGGTAGGGTTTAAATCCCGCAGCAATTTTACGGCGGTATTCAAGAAAAACACCGGATTATCACCCGCAGAATTTAAAAGAACATCACGAGGCATCTGATTTTTAAGGCTGTTTTTGTCTACAATTCTGAATTTGACACATTATTTGTGGCTCAATGGCGCAAAGGTTAAGACATGTTAATCTAAATTTGTGGTGTCAAACTAAATTTTTGCGTATGAAAAAATTTCTATTCTCATCAGTGGTTATGATGTCATTGTCAATGACAGCCGGAGCCTGGAATACGGGTAGCGAAAGTTTCCCGGTTACGGATTACGGCACGACAAGACAAGAAAATCTACATGCCGCCGGACTTCCGGGTGGCTCAACTTTCGTCGTGTGGACTATGCAGGATGATAGCCGTTCCCATTGCGACCTTTATCTTCAAGTGATAGATGCGGAAGGCAACATGAAATTGCCGGCATCGGGGAAACGGATAAACACGGTTGACGGACCGTCGTATGTTTCAGCGGGTATATCAGTGGTTGCAACGTCAACAGAGTCGTGTCTGGTAATCGCAGGCGACCCTCGTGACACCGAGGAAAGTTTCTACAACCTTCCTTATGTATATGCGCTTGATGCCGAAGGTAATGTCAAGGGGACTCCGGAGGGTGAACCTGTTGCACCGGGCATAGCGTCAGCAAATAAATACTCCCTATATGCATTTGGCAATGACTATTATGCGACCTTCGACGCTAACGAGCCCGGAACTTACAACGCTTTTACCTACGTGATGAAAGTTTCTGCCGAAGGAAAGTCAATGTGGGATGCTCCGTTGAAACTGATTGCGGGCAACTGCTCGCTCACTGCCTCAGGTGATGATTTCATTGCCGTGGGAACAAGCAGTAACCGCCTTATAGCAGGCAAATACACCGCCGAAGGTGAATCGCTTTGGGGTGATGGTAAGGAGGTTCATCCGAAAACCTCGATGTGGGGTGCAGTTCCTTCATATTCAGATGGAGAAGGCGGAGCATACGTGCCTTACGAATATACCGATACAGAATACAATACCCACAAGCCGCTTGCCCATGTCGCTGCCGACGGTACGGTGAACAGCACATTGCTTGAGTCGCTTTCACCTCAAGCCGACATGAACATCAACGAGTCATCGCTTTACCCATTCCCAGACGGCAAATTTTTGGTGCTTACATGCTTGCGTAAAGGCTATTCAGGCAATTATTTCCTTAATGGAGCGATTTATGATGGCGAGGGCAATATTACATGTGATGCCGCAGGGGTGACACTCGATGAAGCATCAATCGGATTTAATTTCATCTCCAATCTTAACGGAGTGGACAATTCGGCTGTCATCATTTATGTTCATCCCGATTCATATACTGAAACTTCGTTGATGGCATTAAATGTCAACACATTGTGTGAGGATAAGTGGAAAGAAACCCTTGTTTCGGGAAGCGGGGTATCACAGTTCTGCACCGTTTCCGGCGGAAATTGCTTCACGACTTATTTTGTGGATGCGCCCGGAGATGACACTGTGGGAGTGAGAGGCTTGCGCGCATCCATAAAGGGCGGTTTCACGGTATCTTCCTATGATCTTGATGTCACGGTCTCGGAACCGGGTACACTTGCATCACTTTTGCCTGAAGATATGTCAGGTATAAAATCCATGAGTATTTCGGGGTCAATCAACGGCACTGATGTCAAGACAATCCGCGAAATAGCATTGCATGTCGCTCCTTTTGAGGGAGAAAAGGGGTATGTAAAAGTATTCGACTTCAAAAATGCCACTATTGTCGCCGGGGGTGAGGCTTACCACAATTATTATGACTGGGATGTATATGACGATGTGAATGTCTATACCGAAGATAATGTGTTTCCCGCATTTATTTTCCAGGATTATTCGATAGAAAAAGTCGTGTTCCCCGATAACATCAAAGGGGTAGGTCGTGACGCGCTCTACAACTGTGCGAAGATTGCCGAAATCAATCTTCCCGAAGGTGTAGAGGCTATCGGTTACGAGGCATTTGCCGGTACGGCAATAACCTCCATCAAACTACCGTCGACAATTACATCGATTGGCGCGTATGCCTTCTATTCAACAAATCTCACAACATTTACCCTACCGGCAGGTATCACGGAACTTCCCGAAGGCATGTTGCAGGCGACTTATCTCGAAACTATCGATTTAGCCAATCAAGTCACTAAAATAGGTTATAATGTTTTCAAAGACTGCGCATATCTTGAGAGCGTGACCGGATTTGACAATGTGGTGACGATAGGGAATTATGCATTTTACAACTGTCTGAAACTCAGTGAGGCACCTGTGTCGGCTAAAACGGAGTCCATCGGTACGGAAGCATTCATCAACTGTAGCTCCATACAGAAAGTGGAAGTGCCTGCCGCCCTCACATATATCGGTCAACGTGCTTTTGTAAACTGCGCCTCGCTGAAAGAGATTAATGTTGCTGAAGATAATACCGAGTATGCATCTGTAGCAGGTATGCTGTTTACTAAAAATATGGAGACACTTGTCACCTGTCCTTCCGGCTACACTGACGATGTCGAGCTCCCGGAAGGTATCGCAAGTATAAGTAAGAGTGGTTTTGAAGCATGTGCACAACTTAAAAATGTGACATTACCCTCTTCCATGAAAGAAATCGGCAACGAGGCGTTCAAACTCTGTGTAAGCCTTGAGCATCTTACGTCGAAAGCTGAAGTGCCACCTGTATTGGGCTGGGATAATCCTTTCTGGGGTGTGCCTGTTGAATCATGTGTGCTTACCGTGCCCACACCGACAGCACAGAAAGCCTATCAAGAGGCTGACGGATGGAAAGAATTTGTGAACATTGTTTCGCTTACTCCTACCGGTATTGCAAACATCAGTGCAGACGATGATTCATTTGAATGGTACACTCTCAAAGGTGTCCCACTTGATTCCAGACCGGTTATGCCGGGACTCTATCTGCGCAAACGCGCCGGACAGAAAGCCGAGAAGATTATTCTGTGATGAATCGAGAAATTCAGTTAGCCTGCGAGGCTGTGCCGTAATCTATCAGTTTACGACACAGCCTCGCTGTTTTAGAGATTGTCTCGCCCTGTCAGAAGGCTCTGTAATGTTTGTCGGCTTTTAATGGATTTGTAATTCGTAGATTACCCGGAATTGCATTTTCTACTTCAATCTGATTTTCCCAACTACCTTGCGTGAACTTAAACTCAGCGGGTAATTGTAAATTCAAATCAATACTATACGTTGAATCTTTCATCCGGGTCATTTTTACGCCGGTGGGATTCCAGTTTGCGAGAGCCTCCTGATTGCCTGTCAGATATACCTCCCCATTAAGATTTTCTCCTGACAATTCGATATGTACGGGATATAAAGTCTTGCTCGCCGGTCCATGATTGCAGGCAAGACAATAACCTGCATAACCTTTCAGACCATCAATAAGAGCCGGCTGATAGCTCATATCATGGGAATAGTCAGGGTATTCCTTTATTCTCATCTTTATATTGTCGGGTAAAGTGGTGGTATCAAAATGGGTCTTTACCTTTTCCCACGCTGCCCTCCATTCCGAACTCCACCCGGTATCCTCACATTCATTAGCCATACTCATAAATATATATCCGGGTTTACCGGTGTTGAAATCATAATTCATGAGTGCCTTTCCCCACAGGCTGTCATCCCATTCCAGATTGGGAGAAATCGCGATATAGTCATCAAACATATCTTCAGTTGTCATAGCATCAATGATAAATGATGCACTCAATGAATGACCGACGGCAAGTGTATGCCCCGTGGTGCGATATGTATGGTTTATATAGGGTATTAATTCATCTTTGATGAATTTCTTGAACTTTGGATTACACCCATAGCCGTCGGGCATGGCTTCGGGTTTAGGTATATTTACCGGCATGGAATAAAAATCCCTGTTTCGGTCATAGTTAAATTCGGGGAGATATGGCGACGTAACACCTACGACGATAAACGGATGTACATCTTCACCTTCGACTTGACATCCGTAGTGCATGAGACCGTGTACAAGATCAAAATTTGAACGAGTTTGAGAATCAAATACATAGATTACATCATACTCAGATTGAGTATGCTCATCGTATCTGTTCGGCGTATAAATCAGGATTGTACGTTTAAACGGGAAAAATTGCGAGTCAAGTTCTTTTACTTCGACTTTTGCCAGCTCTTGAGCCGATATCATTGATATGGATAACAGCTGAATGAAAAAGATTGTGATTATTCGTGTCATTGATACTTGATTTTTGCCGCAAAATTACAGTATATGTAATTTTTGTGCCATACACAAAAGTGTACAAATGCATCCTGACTTAAATATATCCGGATTTTCAGATGAGCTTGTTGTTTGTCGCCGCAACTATCGCCTCCGAGATATTGCGTACGTCAAGTTTATCGAAGATGCGTTGGCGATATTTTTTTATCGTATCGGGTGACAGACATATTTTTTCGGCAATCTCCGCCATAGTATAACCTTGAATGGAAAGAGAAAGCACTGATTTCTCTCCACTGGTAAGCATGGGCATCTCTCGTTTGTGCCATTTACGGGAAACGACATTATACACATAATATTCCGATGAATCCGCACGGTGCATCTCTATGTGTCCGGCATCGGTATGGGTTGCGGCTGACACGACACAAAGGGCAAGCCATATCCTTCCGTCGGAAGTAAGGGCAAGCGGCGTCAACTTATGGTTGACAAGAATCTTTCTCCCATCATTAAGGATGTGAAAGTCGTATGATATATACCACTTCTTGCGATCAATGACCGGGAGTTCATTGTAGAAAGAGAAGCCTGCCTTGTTAAGCATTAATAATAACGATTGTTCATTCTCCGGTACACAATCAAGATAGAAACGATAACCCAATTCCTTTACGTCTTCCGGCGACAGTCCACAGAGGAACATAGGATTGGGAGATACATAAAGGAAATTATGCTTGAAATAGTCTATAATATATACACTTTGATATGACGCGCGCGAAAACGCCTCTGCAGAGTCGATGTATTCATTCACACAGCTATAATCAAGCTCTTTTACGAGCCTGATTTCATTATCGGGGATGAAAAAATCATCTGTTGTTTTCATCTACACAGACTATACAAAGTTGGTGTAGAGGAGGGGATTGATTCCGCGGAGGAAGTCGGGGGTTGACATACGGCGTTTGCCTTCGAGTTGCAGTTCTGTGATTTCGTATGCGTGATTTCCGGCACATCCGGCATATAGTCTGTCGCCTTCGATTTTGAATTTTCCTGTCGGCACGGCTACATTGACTGCCGGAGTCCCGGCAAACACTTTCAGTTGCAATTCTTTGCCGTCAACCGCAGTGAGAGTGGTCCATGCGGCGGGATAGGGCGACAGTCCTCTTACGAGATTATGTATTTTAATGGCTTCGTCGTTCCAGTCAATATGACATGTGTCTTTGAATATCTTGGGTGCAGGTGTAGGCTCAATGCCATTGGTCAGTTCATCCTGAGGGGTGGTGGATAGTGTGCCGTCAAGTATTTTAGCCACAGTCTCCATCGTCAGGTCGGCACCGAGAGCCATCAGTTTGTCGTGGATGTCTCCCACATTTTCGTCATCGCGTATCTCGACTTTCTTTTGATCAATTATGTCGCCGGTGTCAATGTCATGCTTCAGGAAAAATGTGGTCACACCCGTCTCCTTGTCGCCGTTGATTACCGCCCAGTTGATAGGCGCGGCACCGCGATATTTGGGCAGCAGGGAGGCATGAAGGTTGAATGTGCCGAGACGTGGCATAGACCACACAACTTCCGGCAGCATACGGAATGCTATGACGATAAACAAATCGGCGTCAAGAGAGCGGAGCTCATCGACAAACTCCTGATTTTTAAGATTGACCGGCTGCATGAGATGAAGCCCGTGAGCCACTGCATACTGCTTTACGGGTGATTGTAGAAGTTTATGACCGCGTCCGGCCGGTTTGTCCGGCATAGTGATGACTCCTACTATGTTATAGCCGCCTTCATATAAGCGTGAAAGGCTTTCAACTGCAAATTCCGGAGTGCCGAGAAATACTATCTTGAGATCTTTCTTATCCATCGTCGAGTTACTTGTTTTGAACATTTATAGCAAAGTTACGATTATTTATATAATTTTGTGACGTTATGAATGTAAAATCCAATATCAAAATCTGGCTTCTTGCCGTAATGATGGGAGTGAGCGGTGTCTCACGCGCACAGTATATGCCTGACTCGGTGAGAACTGCATGTTGTGACACATATAGTGACCCAACGACCAAATTCAAGCCGACTCAACTTATTTTACCCGGAGCGCTTATCGCCGTGGGTGCATTCGGTATCGAGAACGGATGGTTCGGGCACATTAAACGAGATGTCAGGGATGAATTTCAGTCAATGAGCCACGGTCATCAGATAAAAGCTGACGAGTATCTGCAATATCTTCCGGTTGCCGGATATCTCGTGATGGGTTCCATAGGAGTAAGAGCCAAACACAATTTCAAAGAGCGCGCACTTGTCACTGTCACGTCACTTGCCTCATACGGAATACTCGCCGGAGGCATGAAGCTATGCATTCATGAACGACGTCCCGATGGCGTAGGTAATAATTCCTTTCCATCAGGACACACGACACTCGCGTTTATGGGGGCTGAACTAATACGCAGCGAATACCCGCTTGGTGTGGGCATCACCGCCTACGCTGTTGCTTGTGGCGTAGGTTTCATGCGACTCTACAATGACCGTCATTGGATTAATGACGTGATAGCCGGTGCCGGCGTAGGCATACTGTGTGCCAGAATCGGATACTGGATGTTGCCGGTGTGGCGCAAGGTGTTTAAGCTGGACCGGCGGGGGTGCTGTCAGGTTGCGGCAATCTCACCGTTTTATGATGTGGAGCGACGCGCAGCAGGCGCGTCATTTGTCGCCTGCTTCTGATTTATCAGGGTTAATAATACATGTAGCGGCGACGAGTCCTGCAACAATGTCGTTGGAAAGAGTCGTCAGCGTAAGGGATTCGAGTTCTTTCGTCCGGTCAAGTGACATGCACAATATCACACCCGCGCCTCCGTCAATGCGCCTGCCGTAGACGCCTTCAATCCCAAGCAGCTCGCCAAGATTATCGCTGACCAGTCCATCTTTAAGCGTATAGCGCAATGGTCGCTTGCCGGATACATTAAACGCATACCGGTCAGTATAGAAATCCTGTTCGACAGGACACCAGTTGTAAGGATTACGCAAGTGGAGGGAATCAGAGGCCCCGTCTTTATAGGTCACGGTAATCAAGGCATTGTCGATATGGCATTGCATGTGGTTGGTGCTACCGACAAGCATCAGGGCAATTGCATCAGCGTGACCTGACACCGGTACAGTCACACTATCGGGGTAGTTGTCCCACAACGATGTGTACGCTACATTGTCACCGGCGGGATTACAGCGAAACGGGATTCCCTGCGGGGTGGTGAACACTCCGCCGTTTCGGGCTGCGATTTTACGCAGACCGCTGTCATCGATATTTGCGCTGTCAAGCGGATGACACCATTCGCCGATACCGTTAACCGGAATCTGCAAAGTGGTGGTTGCCGGGCGAGGTGAAAGATATTCGTTACGGAATATATCGGTTATCGAAGCGTTGTAATGACGTTCAAGATTGACCGGGACATATTGACTGTGCGGAGTATTCAACATGGCGATACCGTAATCACCCACAGGCAACGCCTCACGTGATTGACTCTCCATCCACCATTTCATGTCACCGAAAGCGTATTCGCGGAAATGCCCGTGTGTCTTACCTGTCGGCAGAGCATTTTCGGCTGATATCCCTGAACCTTTCCATGTCACAACAAGGTCAATCTCACCGGCTGTATCAGCATCAATCATTATGAACGGCATCCCGACGCTTTCCTGATCTAACCTCCACCCGACGTTTTTACCGTTTATAGTGACACTTTCAACAACTCCGTAAGTTGCCGGAATGGTGAATGTCGCGTGACGCAACCGGTCATTGACAAGAGAGAGGCGGTAACTGTCGGTAAGTCCATCGCGCTTGAACGACAGCGAGAAATCAGGATGACTGATTGATGCGTGATTCCAGTCAGCAGGAAATCCCGGACGAATATCCACGCGACCGTTCATTGCATCGGGGGAGAAACCGAACAGCCCCTCTATCACGGCACGTGACAATACGCCCACAGGGTCGGCAAAGTCACGGTAACACTCACCGCGCGCGGCATCATAATAACTTATCTGACCGATATTGCCGGGGCTTGACCCGAGATACATTCCGTCAAGGATGGCGCTTTTAAGCAGATTGAAGCCTCGGTCAGCGCGTCCCGCCTGCCAATAGGCGAGCGATGTATGGAAAAGTTCGGCAAAAGCCACATTGTTTATGCTCCAGGCATACGGAAGCCAGTCGGTAGTCGAGATAACATAATATTCGCCATCCGGCAAACCGTCTGCCGTAACCGGAATATGCGGTATATTGTCATCTATATATCGTGTAGCCGAGTATTTCTGAAACGGGTCGGCAGCCTCGCTGTCAATAGCATGATATATGGTCCATACGGCAGGATGGTCGTGAAGACGGCGATTCCCGAGACTTTCGCGATATTCAGCCCATACACCGGCATCATCCATCCAGAGAGTGCTGTCAAGTGCCCTGAGTATCCGGTCGGCTTCCTCGTCGTAAGGGGTAGGGTCTTCACCTATTTTCTCTGCGATGGTAGCCGCAGCTTTGTTTGCATAATAATTGTATGCCGAAGAGTGTGTGACACCTCCTCCGCTATAATAAAGCGCATCGCTCGCCCATATACAGCAATAAGCGTCATAAAGCCCGTCATTGTCAGGATCAAAGTTGCGTTTTTCCCAGGCAAGATGCGACTTGATAAGATTCCACTTCTCACGAGCGTATGCGATGTCGCCGGTCCATGAAAAATGGCGCATAAGTTCATCGATGTAACAAAGATTCATGTCGTAATGGTGCATCTGATTGTTACGGTGAGGATTGCGACAGATATAGCCGTTACTGTACATCTGTGTGCCCCAGCGTTTTTCGGCGCGCGCCATACGGAGTGTGCTGTCTTGCGCCGGATGCGGTATCACAGGCTCGACATCGGTCACCTGCGACGTTGCGTACGCGTCAAAATGTGTTTTCGCTCTGTCGTGCCATCCGAGATAATCGCCGGTATATGCACCGCGCCAACCGCTAAGCGGCATACGCCACCCCACAGCGCCATGTTGCCAGGTGGTACCGTCCCAGATACCGTCGCCAGCAGCGACAAGTGTGCTGCCAAGCGTATTAATATATGGGTCGGGGGTCGTTATCACAATGCGGCTGACAAGCGAGTCACGCTGTGAAAGCGCGTTGTCAAAATCTGCTGCCAGTGTCTTTTGGTCGTCAGCGGTGATATGGGGGTCGAAGTAACCGATGTATCTTACCGGAGTTTTGCCTGAAATGGTGATAGGACATGATTCTAACGGCAGTTTTGAATCATCCGGGGCAAAACAATTTTTCGGGTCGACCCCGATGTCGCCGCTGCGGTTTATCTTAACCTTGACTGTCTCGCAACAGTTTGCTGTCAGTACAGTATTGTCCGGCATATTCTTGCCCTCGATTTTCCAGACACATCCTTCCCTGTCAAAAGTGGCGAGAGCGGTGATTGTCAGGCTGCCGCCGCGCCATGCCGGGTCGGTCAGGATGTAGCGGCGCTCGCCACCTTTGTAATATGCCCTGCAGTCGGCAATTGAGTCGAGCCTCATAGTCGTACCATTGCAGGTGATGGTGAAATTGATGTTACGGTTGTCACGCTTGTGATAGGCGGCAAATATCGGTCGGTCGCTTGTCTCTATGCGAAACAAGCTGTTGCCGCCATATAGGGCGCGTGTATAATTGTTGTTTCCGTTGTGTGACATGATATATCCATCGGCGGTCGGCACATAATTCAACTGACGCTGAGCGGAAAGCAGCAGCGGCATACACACCGAGGCAAGAATCCAGATTTTTTTCATGAACATTCATTTAAGGTTATGCACCACAAAGATACCCATTTATCACAAAACCCAAAAACAAACCGCCCCACAAAACAAAAAGGTCTGCGCCAAAAAACTTGACACAGACCTGATTGATTGCAATCGTTTTGGGGAATTAGCGGAAGAGGAGGGGAGCCATTTCTTTCAGGCTGCGGCGCCAGGTGAGGAATTCATGTGCTGTATTGTCCGACACGTATGACACGGCATTGAAGCCGGCTGCCTTGAGTTCATCCACAGACTGCCGTACTCTTTCAGGATTTTCCTTAGAACCGCAGGAGGTGAATATCAATCGTGGCTTTACATCCTTCAAATCGTCGGGGGTGTAGATGCCGCCACTAAGGAGTCCATAGTAATCAAATACTTCTGGGCGCGCAAGAGTGATATTCTTAGTCTCCATACCACCCATCGACAATCCTGCCATGGCACGGTGCTTCTTGTCAGGAATCGTGCGGAAATTACTGTCAATGAAGGGTATCAGTTCATCTACAAGTACAGTCTCGAAATCCTTGTAGTTGAATGAATTTATTGTGCCGAAACGTGCATTGTTGGTCATGCCGTAGGTCATCACGATTATAAACGGTTTGCACTTGCCCTCGGCGATGAGATTATCCATGATGAGATTGGCGTGTCCCTGGTTGCTCCATGCGGTCTCGTCCTCGCCCCAGCCATGCTGAAGATAGAGAACAGGATATTTCTTTTTAGGATTTGCCGAATATTCTGCGGGCGTATAGACAAAAGCTCTTTTCTGCTCCCCGGTGCTGGGCGAATTGAAGATGACCTGCTGCACATTGCCGTGAGGCACATTTTTCAGCGCATAGAAATCACGGTCATGTGCCGGAATCTCAATGCCGCTTTCCCAGCGTGTCGAGCCGTAATAGTTATTCGTTCCGGGATCGTTCACGGTAGCTCCGTCAATGGTCAGATGATAATAGTGAAATCCTTCATCCATCGGACCTTCTGTGGTACCGGTCCATACGCCATCTTTATCCTTGCGTAAAACAGTGCCGCCTCTGCCGCCTAGACCGAGGCTCACAATCACGGATTTAGCGGTCGGGGCATCGATGCGGAAACGCGCGTATCCCTCGGAGTTGACCATCGGATACTCCTGTCCGGGCTGATTCAACTCATTGGGACGGAAATCTTCTTTAGGAACTGCGCGGTCAAGTTTCTCGTCAAAATTCTTCACAGCATAATAAGCCTTTTTCGGTTTCAGGTTTTCATCGAAAAGAAGCGGATGATTATTGACACCAAGCCATGAATCGGCATCACTGAGATTCCACATCGTCACATTGTCTATGACATCCTTATGCTTGCGGAACACACGGAATATACGAGCAAACTGGTCTTCATGGAGAGTGGCGATATAGGGAGGTATCGCATTGTTCTCGCCACGGGAGAAACGAAGCTGACCGCCCATCTCTTCATTGCAACGTATGTCAAGTTCGGTGATATGGATATGGTCGACCAGCTCGGAATATTTGGTAAGTGCGGAATCAACATCTTCTTCCGATGGACCGTAGATATTGTAGTGTCCCTGCATACCGATACCGGTAATCGGCACCCCGGCATCCTGCATCTTTTTTACCATATTATATATGCGGTCGCGTTTTATCGGTGTTGCAGCGTTGTAGTCATTGTAGAAAAGAATGGCATCGGGGTCGGCTTCATGGGCATACTCAAACGCCTTTGCGATAAACTCATCGCCGCAGAGTTTGTACAGCTTGCTTTCTCGGTAGGGATTAGGTTCATGTCCTCTCCATCCGCGACCGGCATCGGACATTGCTTCATTAACTACATCCCAGGCATATACCACATCCTTGTAACGGTTCACAACTTGATGGATATGGTCGCGGAGACGAGAATAGAACACCTCTTTGGAGACAGGTTTACCATTTTTGTCGTTAAACATCCAATCGCAGAACTGCGAATGCCACACAAGACAATGACCGCGGAGCTTTATGCCGTTTTTGCGACAGAAATCAGCGATTTTGTCACCACGCTCCCAGTTCCATACACCTTCAGCCGGATGCAGTTCACCGGGCTTCATGTCATTTTCAGCGGTGATGCTGTTAAATTCTTTCTTGATTAGTTCAATCTGGGTGGAGTCGGATACATTGCGCTGATTTACGGCAACACCCACAGTAAAATACCCATCGTAAGCGTCTTTCAGACTTGCGGGACCGTTGTCGACCGGCATCCCGAACTGGGCAAACGCTGAGCCTGCGACAAACATCGAAAGCAGACCCGTTAGAAATTTTCTGTTCATTAACTAAGACTTTTAGATTGATTTAATATCAGGGAATATTCCCGTGCGTAAGTTATTAATAAATTTTAGACTAATCAATATTTAAAAGGTTTAATCATGCCTAAAAATTTATATAAAAATATGTCACGTATATTTGAAGTTATGAGATACCGGAGATGGAGTGTGGCAAACTACCTTCTCCGGCATCTCGAATAGATTACGCGCAGTAGCCTATGCGACGGGGACGATCAACGGATATGACAGGGACAGGAATATCGCTTGCCTGTATCTCTGACAACGACCGTTTGTCATACATCCCACCGGCGACGACCCTTACCGCCATTGCAGGGAGAATCTCGGTCTGAATCATGTTTATTACATGACGCGCATTGCCGAAATTTTTGTCGCGCATCAGGTAATCGCGGTTTAGACGACAAGAAAGAGCCACACGCGCATCGGGGGAGAGGGTGTATTGCTTGCGCTCAAGATAGCGGTCGGCAATCTCCATCAGCTCCTGTTCAGTGAAATCATCAAACAGGTAGATGTTGGAATCGGGAATACGCGATTTGAGACCAGGATTCATGTTGAACATGAGTTTCATCTCATCCTTGTAACCGGCAAGGATAAGCATCCAGTCACGTTTCGACTCATCGGACAGTGCGGTCATCAGTGCCTCGATTACAAATTTTCCGGGATCGCGAGGGTCGTCCGGCTGATAGAGCTGGTATGCCTCGTCGATGAGCAATATGCCACCTTGTGCCTCTTCTATCGCTTTGAGGGTATTGGTCTCTTCATTGCTGTAATACGGACCGAGGAGATTGGCGCGTTCCTTGACCACGACATGCCCCCGGGAAAGCACACCGGCTCTTTTGAGCATCACTCCCATCATTTTTGCAACGGTAGTCTTGCCGGTGCCGGGCGATCCGAGGAACATGGCATGAAGCGGCAGCGATGACACTGTGAGGTCATTGTCTTCGCGCAATTTGTTAAATTTCACGATTTTCTCATAAATACCCAGCTTTTCTTTCACTGCCGTGAGCCCTACAAGATGGTCGAGACAACATAACTGTTGCCCTGCTGCGTCAGGCTCGGAGTCAGTTGCCTCGTCTGGCGTATCCGGTTCATCCTCGCCTGCAGCCGCATTGTCTTCTTCATCAGCCTCATCGTCAAATGCATAGTGCTCTGTTTCAAGTGTCTTTGTCTCGCTTGCGATAAACTCGTCGAGTGCGCGCTCAAACGGGTCATCATCTGTAGTAGCATCATCGGGGGACTCCATACATGATTTAAACCTTTCTACGGCAGCCTCGGGAGTATATACCCCAAGACATTCAAGTTGCTTGCCATAGTAGTAGCCTTCAACGGCTACCGGTCCATCTGTGCTAAACGCAAAGCCGGCTACGGGATATTCCATGCAGAGCAATTCGGCATAATATATGCCACAGTCATGAGGGTCGGCGATAAAATGCAGTCCTACATGATATTCATTCATGTCAAAGTCATCGCAATCGGGATTGCAGAAACAGCGCTTCAATTTGCCGCCGGGTGAATAAAGCCTGATTTCAAGTTCGGGGAGTATCTCCGGCAATTCCTTGAATCGTGGCTCGACATCGAAGCGTACGGTAATTCCTGTCATGCCCTCGATGCTCATCACTTTATGCATATCGCTGGTCCAGTCGGGCACTATACTGCCCTTGGTGGCTTCATACCATAAAGAGGGGTCATTGCCAATATGACCGGTGTCATACAGATTGAAGGCGACTTCTCCTATCTGCAGTCCGCTTGCCTTGTCTTTTACAAGTACTTGATAGGAGTGGCATGTGTTGATATTGGCGTAAGCTAAAGGAAGGTCGACACGATATAGGCTTCCGTAATTGTCACGCGGTATATTTATGCGGAGAGTGGTGGTCGACATCACGTTCCCGGCTGTCGTGTCAACTATCGAGACTGATATGGAACGGCGTACACCACTGACATTATCGGTGGTAAATTTACGTTCGTTACAAAATATCATCATCACAGCCACGCCTGACTGAGTGGATGATATCGGAAAATCGTGACGGTCATCAAAGATTTCGTATGCGGGAAACTCGCGCGCCACTTCATCATCAGGAGAGTAAGCGCATATCTGGATTTTGGAGAGAGTGAGTGAATTTTTGGAATTTGTCATAATTATTACAGTTTTAGATTTTCCCGCATAAAATGCGGGAAAAGGTTAGGAGGTTAATAGGTTATGGGGGTATGAGATGAGAGGGATAGGTGGATTTGGTCCGGGAGCCTTCCCCCGGAAAAATGGTTCCAACATGTCAATGTACTCCTCGCTGACAGCACCAGGATACGTCAAGACGCACCAATGGCTATCAGGGCTTAACAGCGTTTGAAAATGTTGGATGAATGCTATGCGCAACTACATCTTCCCGACACCCGGAGGTGCCGCGCCGCCAAAAACGATTTCAGTAAGATGCAGATGTCTCATAGCCTAAAAATGAAATATTTAAACTGTAATAATTCGTGGTGAGCGCGCCAAAACCGACCCGCTCACCCCGCAAAGATATATAAAAATTCTTTCTCTACAATAAAATTTGTAATGATTTTAATTTCCTTATGCCGCGGAGAGGATGAGGAGGGTGACGTAGGCGATGTAGCAGGCGGTGAGGATGAAGCCTTCGGCGCGGGTGATGGTACGTTTTTTGAAGAACCAGCCGAAAAGCCAGAAGAGGAGAGAGGCTCCGGTGAGTGTCAGCAAATCGAAATTGCCAATGCCGTTGAATGTCAACGGGTGTACGGTGGCTGAGCACCCGAGGACGAGGAATATGTTGAATATGTTGCTGCCGATGACATTGCCGATGGCTATGCCGGTTTTGCCTTTCAATGCGGCTGTTACTGAGGTGGCAAGCTCCGGGAGCGATGTACCTGCGGCAACGATAGTGAGGGCGATAATCGCGTCACTTACCCCGAGCAGCGACGCGATGCCTGATGCTCCGGCAACAAAGCGGTCGCCACCATATATGAGTGCCGCGAGTCCGCCGATTACCCACACGATAGCTTTCCACATAGGCATAGCTTTTGTCGGTGCATTATCTTCATCGCCGGATTGGACTCCGGTTTTTGCCTGCGCAAATGTATAGCGCATGAAAATCATGAAAAACAGCAGGAGCACAATACCGTCGCTCCGTGTCAACGCCATGACCGATGCTCCGTCGAGGAGGGGAGTATTGCCCATTACGAGAAGGGCGAGCGAAGAAAGAATTACGAGCGGTATCTCGTTGGTCATGATGCTGCGCTCGACTTTTATAGGCATGACCATTGCTGTCACACCGATTATGACCAGAATATTGAATATATTGCTACCCACCACATTGCCGATTGCCAGCTCAGCATTGCCCTGGATAGCAGATATGAGGCTGATGACCAATTCCGGTGCCGAGGTGCCGAATGCCACGACGGTAAGTCCGATTATGAGGTCGGAGACGCCCCAGCGTTTTGCTATCGCCGACGCACCGTCGGTGAGGATATTGGCGCCGACAAGAATCAGCACGAGTCCTAATATGAGGAAAAAGATAGCGGATATCATGAATCTAATGTTTTATTGTCGCAAAGTTAACAATAATCGCCAAGTACAGGGCATTATAATACTGACAAAACGATTGATGCGGTCGAAAAATGTACGAGTCGTAGAAAAGTTTTACAGCGGAATTTATGCAGTATAAAAATTATTGCTTACCTTTGCACCGCAAACCACAAGGAGTGATGCTCGAGTGGTTGAAGAGGCACGCCTGGAAAGCGTGTATACGCCAAAAGCGTATCGGGGGTTCGAATCCCCCTCACTCCGCAAAGAAATCCCGCAAGCAGAATCGCCTGCGGGATTTTTTGTTATAATATTATATCAAACCGAAACCAAATGTCAGAAGAGGAAAAATATGCCAAATTAATAACAGCATTAAAAGCTAAAGCTGCGGAAATCTTGCCCGAAGGTTCGAAAGTGTCTATTTATGGCTCAAGAGCACGTGGCGAGGCTCGTTCAGATTCTGATTGGGATATACATATTCTCATTCCGGGTGAGGACCGTGTGCCTTGGTCCTTATGGGATTTGTATGCTTGGCCCTTTTCAGAGATAGGTCTCAAATTTGATGAAGTGATTAATCCGCGACTATATTCGTTTTCCGGATGGCTAAAGCGTAGTTTCTTGCCATTTTATAAGAATGTCGAGAGGGATTCAGTAGTAATATTTCAAAATTAAGATAAAGGCATGACTTTGCAATCAGAGGAAAGAGATGTGATAGTTTCCTATCGACTTGAAAAAGCGAAAGAGACCCTTAAAGAAGTGACTGACGTTAGTAAGCTCGGATATTGGAGTTTGGCTGCGAATCGACTATATTATGCTGCATACTATGCAAGCGTAGCCTTATTAATCAGCAAAGGAATTGAAACTACGACTCATAAAGGAGCGATAAGAATGATTGGATTTTCTTTTGTTGAAAACGGCTTATTATCAAAAGAAGACTCCCGTCTGTTAGGCAGATTGTTTTCCATGCGACAGACAGGAGACTATGAAGATTTATTCGATTGGGAAGAAGAGGATGTTGCGCCCTTGATACCGAAGGTCGAGGATTATATTGAGCGCATATCCAAAATAGTCAAAGGGAATGATTAATCGTCGGCATCGGTGTCTTCATCGAAATCGAAGTCGAAATCCCAGCCGTCGTCATATGCATCTTCCTTGAAGCGTGACAATTCGCGACCTTCGCGCTTGGTGGGACGCCCCATACCTTTGCGACGGTCGACAAATCCGCTTATCTTTACCACTTCGAGCAAGTCGAGTTCCGACTTAGGTGTGATATTTTCAAGATAATCGGGCACAAGCTTTGCGCCAAGACGATTTTCAGTCAGCGCCTTCACACGAAAAGAGTAGGTGACAGGCGGCTTACGCACCTTCACGATGTCGTCGACTTTTATCATGCGGGAAGGCTTGACCTCGACATCATTAACCATCACACGACCTTTCTTGCATGCTTCGGTCGATATTGTACGCGTCTTGAAAATACGTGTAGCCCACATCCATTTATCAATGCGTTCTTCTGTCTTTGCCATCGGCTTATTTATTATTAAAATTACACATGGCAAAGCCTATACCTGACAGGCAGAATGCCTTTATCGCCTCGCAAGCCACATCAATTCGAGCAGGAAGCTGCTGCCGCTGGTCAAGCGTAAACTGACCGAGTACATAATCAATCTGGCACCCTCTCGGAAAGTCATTGCCGACACCGAAACGCAGACGCGGATAAGCCTGTGTGCCGAGCATCTGCGCTATATTCTTGAGCCCGTTATGACCGGCATCACTGCCACCCGACTTTATGCGGATAGCCCCGAAGGGGAGAGCGATGTCATCCACAAGAATAAGTATGTGATCCACGTCGATGCCTTCTTTTTCTTTCCAGTAGCGCACTGCGTTTCCGCTCAGATTCATGTAAGTCGACGGCTTTAAGAGAGTGAGCTGTTTATTTTTCAGTCTCATGTGTGCCACATCACCGTAACGCTCGGTGGTAAAAGAAATATTGGATGCTTCGGCAAAAGCATCCAATATCCTAAAACCTATATTGTGGCGGGTTCCACGGTATTCATCGCCGATGTTGCCCAATCCTACAATCAAGTATTTCATGTCACTGCGATTATGCCTTAGCAGCAGCACCACGAGCGGCACGGGTGAGCTGAACTGCGCAGACTACAGCGTTCTTTGCGTTCATCAGCTCAAGACCGTCGAAGTGGAGGTCGCCAATCTGGAGAGTCTTGCCAAGACCGAGGTTGTCGATGTTGATGACAACGCGCTCGGGAATCACATTGTAAGGAGCCTTAACCTTAATCTTCTTCATTGAGAGAGTCAGCTTACCACCGGCTTTAACACCTTCGGCGTGACCTTCAAGTTTAACAGGCACTTCAACCACTACAGGCTTCTTGTCGTTTACTTCAAGAAGGTCGATGTGGAGGATGGTGTCTTTTACCGGGTGGAACTGTACTTCGCGAAGCACTGCGTTACGCTTTTCACCGTTAACGGTAAGCTCGATTGCGAAGATGTCGGGAGTATAGATGAGCTTGCGCACATCCTCAGCCTTTACTGTAAGGTCGGTTGTAATAAGACCCTTGCCATTGCCGATTTCAACGAGCTTTTCGCCGGGCTTGAGAGCTGCGGTGTAGGGGAGGGTCACGATGTCACTGCCGTTAAGCACTACGGGAATCTTGTTTTCGTCACGGAGCGCCTTGGCTGCCTTCTTGCCGAGTCCGGTGCGCGGTTCGGCTGTCAGTTGATAAGTCTTCATTGTTAATTAATTTGTTGTGTTACTCAAAATTAAGTGATTAAATAATGCTCCTTAATTTCCCATCACACGGGGATGCTAAAAAGCGGTGCAAAGTTAATGATTTTATCGTAGCAAAGCAAACAATCTGCCGTCAAATTTCACAAGATATAACGCAGAAATTGCCATGAGCACACTTTCTTATCCAAATTACACCATAATAACTGTCAACTCTTATATTTTTAGTATCTTTGCGGCTATTATGAATAAGACTGTCATAACTATATGCCTGTCGGCATTGCTTACCATACCGATGGTTGCGCAGCGACCGTCATCATCATCTTCTTCATCTTCGGAAAAAAACAATGAGGTGAAGGAATCAGACATAAAACAAGAGATTTATGCGTGGAAAATCATCCCGCCGTTAGGGCTTCGAGAACCTGCTCCCGTCGACACATCGCTGCTCAATTATGGTCAGCGCTCAGTGCCGGTGTCGCTCGGTCCCGCATACGCCATCACAGGTAATCTTGGCGGACCCGGAGAGACTCTTATTTATTTCGACCGGCAGCCGACAAGCGAATTTATGTTCAAAGATGCTGTAGCCGCCTGGCTTCCTTCGCTGAGTACTCACGAGTTTTTCAATTCCCGCATACCGCTGACATTCCTTTCTTATAATACAGCCGGAACAAGAGACAACTCTCAGGACAGGCTTTCAGCCACTTTCTCCGGCAATATCAACAAGAAGGCACAGATAGGGGCAATGTTTGACTATCTGTATTCAAAAGGATGCTACGATTTTCAGGCGGTGAAAGGCCTCACCTGGGGCTTTTCCGGATCTTATATAGGCGACCGGTATGAGATGCAGGCATTTTACAACCACTGGAACACTCTTGGAAAAGAAAACGGTGGTATAACCGATGATTTATATATCACCGACCCTGCACAGCTTCAGGGCGGTCAGACCTCCATCCAGGCAAAATCGATACCAACACGACTTACCGGGGCGTTTAACCGCGTTGTGGGTGGCGAGCTGTATATGAACAACGCCTATAAAGTGGGATTCTGGAAAGATGTGGAGGTCGATGATTCAACGACCGTGGAAGAGTTTGTCCCGGTATCCAGTTTCAGCTGGACATTGAACTACAAGACAGGGCGACGCAAGTTCACCGACACCGGTTCCGCTGACAACAGTTTTTGGGAAAATACCTATTTCAATCTTGATGGAAGCGGCGACGAGACTAAATACTGGTCTCTGACAAATACAGTAGGTGTCTCGCTTCTTGAAGAGTTCAACAAATTTGCCAAATTCGGGCTTACCGCGTTTGTGACTCATGAGATAAGAAAATACAACCAGTACCACGACACCATCCCCGATGATGACAAGCGCCCGGAAGGATTGACTCCATATCCTGTTTCAAGCGCGGCGGTAAAGGGTACACAAAATCTGCTGTGGGTAGGCGGTCAGCTGACCAAACAACGCGGCTCAATTCTTACTTACGAGGCAACGGCACGATTCGGTCTTCTCGGAAGTTCGATAGGTGATATCGATATCGATGGAAATGTATCCACGCGATTCAGGCTCTTCGGCGATTCCGTCACCATAACCGGTTATGGCGAATTCCATAATACAGAGGCTCCTTATCTGCTCAACCATTATGTATCGAATCATTTCATCTGGGAAAACAATTTCGGCAAAATCCGCAGACTGCGTTTCGGCGGGAAGCTCAATATCCCGCATACACGTACATTTGTCAATGTAGGGGTTGAAAATGTGCAGAATCTGATATATTTCAATTCGGCATGTATGCCCGTGCAAAATAGCGGGAGCGTTCAAGTATTCAGCGCTTCGTTGAACCAGAATTTCAAGTTCGGGCCTTTGCATTGGGATAACCACATCACGTATCAAGAGACATCTGATGCCGCCGTGATTCCGTTGCCCAGATTATCGGTTTACTCCAATCTTTATCTTCGTTTTATGGTAGCGAGGGTGCTTGATGTCCAATTTGGAGTTGACTGCGACTATTATACAAAATATAAAGCTGTGGACTATCAGCCTGCGACTATGAGCTTCTACAATCAGAGAGAGATTGACTGCGGCAATTATCCTTTTATGAACGCTTACGTGAACATGAAGCTGAGCAAGGCTCGCTTCTATATAATGTTCAGTCATGTCAACCAGGGGTTGACCGGAAACAATTATTTCTCGATGCCACATTACCCGCTAAATCCCCGACGCTTTCAGATGGGAGTATCTATAGACTTTGCAAATTGACAAGACGCCATGACATATAAGCCGATAAAGAAGAAAAACAACGCAATAGTACTCCTTGCGGGTCTCGGACTCGCCATAGGGGCAATGTACTCACTGCGCCGATGCAACAGTTCCGATATGCCATGGCGACCGGTTGCATCGGGGGGCGACACTATTGATGTGGCAATCGAATATTCCCCCATGTCATTTTATAGATATAATGACACCCTTGGCGGGTTCAACTATGACCTGCTGCGCACAATCGCAAAGCGTCATGATATGACGCTGAAATTTCATCCGATAGTGAGCCTTTCGCAATCACTGGAGTATATTGACAACAACACCTACGACCTTCTCGCCGCCGACCTTCCGGCGACAGCCGATTTCAAAGAGCGTTATACTTTGCTCGAACCGGTACTTCTCGATAAGCAGGTGCTGGTGCAGAGACGAGATTCCACATCAGGAGTGCCGCATGTCAAGTCGCAGCTCGATCTTGCCGGCGACACGGTATGGATAGTAGAGGGCTCGTCGGTTGAAAGCCGTATAACAAATCTCGGACGGGAAATAGGCGACACAATCTATATGAGATTTGAGCCTGAATATGGGGCAGAACAGCTATTCCTCATGGTCGCTACCGGAGAAATAAACAATGCCGTGATAAGCGAACGAGTGGCGCGTGATCTTGTCAAGGATTATCCTGGCGTTGACATAAGCACCAATATTTCGTTCACTCAATTTCAATCATGGATTATAAGCGAAAAAAGACCGTCGCTTGGCGACAGTCTTAATCTCTGGATAAGTGATTTCAAAAAGACTAAAGAGTATGACGCTCTTATGAAACGATACGTCAAATGACCCCTATTATCTCGCTGATGTCATCTATGCCGTGGCGGCTACAGTAATCCTCCATGTAATCTATTATTTTGACCGTGACGGCGGGGTCGATGAAGTTTGCCGTACCCACTTCCACTGCCGTGGCACCCGCAAGCATGAATTCAAGAGCATCTCTGCCATTCATGATTCCACCAAGACCTATCACAGGAACCTTGACGGCATGAGCAACCTGCCATACCATTCTGACGGCGACGGGGCGTACTGCCGGACCTGACAGACCTCCGGTTATGGTCGACAGATAAGGACGGCGACGCTCGACATCCACAGCCATACCGAGCAACGTGTTTATCAGCGATACGGAATCGGCGCCCTCGGCTTCCACTGCCTTGGCTATAGAGACGATATCGGTCACGTTAGGCGACAGTTTCACAATCACTGTCTTTGAGAATGCCTTTCTCACCGCTTTGGTGACCTCCGCCGCACCATCGCAGGTAGTGCCGAATGCCATGCCCCCTTGCTTTACATTGGGACATGAAATATTGACCTCTATGGCATTTATCTTGTCAAGGGAATTTAGCTTCTCACATACTGCGACATAATCACTGATAGTGGCACCCGAAACATTGACTATAACATTTGAGTCAATATCCTTGATTGACGGATATATCTTCTCTATGAAATAATCCACACCCTTGTTCTGGAGCCCGACCGCGTTCAACATGCCTGCCGGAGTCTCGACCATACGCGGGTAGGGGTTCCCTTCACGGTGATTGAGGGTAGTGCCTTTGACAATGAATCCTCCAAGGCGGCTGAGGTCAATAAAATCGGAAAATTCCTCTCCGTAACCAAACGTACCCGATGCAGTAAGCACCGGATTTTTCAATGTGAGATTGCCTATTTTAACTTCTAATCTTGCCATGTCAATTCATTTACATTGAACACCGGTCCCTCGGTGCACACACATACATTTCCTTTCACGGTATTTTCAACACAACACAGACATGCACCTACGCCACATGCCATCATGTTTTCAAGAGAGACTTCACATATAGCTCCAATCTCACGCGCCTTCTTTGCGACCGCTTTCATCATAGGAGCCGGACCGCAACAATATATATAGTCATGATGACGCGATAACACGCTATTGGTTGTTATAAGACCTGTCTCTCCGAGCGATCCGTCTTCTGTCGAGACGTACACCTTTCCCACACCGGTAAACTCGTCAAGCTGGAGTACATCTTGCGCTGACCTGGCTCCAAGCAAAAATTCAGGGCGTATGCCATGGCGTTTAAGCTCCGCCCCCCAGAATAACATCGGTGCAACCCCGACTCCTCCACCGACAAGCAGTACGCTTGCATTCTGAGGCGGGACAGAGAATGCATTTCCAAGAGGCATTATAAGATTGACATTATCTCCAGCCTTTTTCTCGCATAACGCCCGTGTGCCATCGCCGGCTTTCCTTACCAGAAGCCACAGGTGATTGTTTACGCGGTCAACAAAATTGATTGAGATAGGCCGACGCAAAAATGTAGTCTTGGAATTATCTATTAACACCTGAACAAATTGTCCCGGTCTGATTTCCGGCAGTATGCCTTCTGCCGGTTCAAGTATCAACAGGGAGTATAGCTCATGTAGATGTCGGTTTTCGACGACATGAAAATCCAGTATGTACTTCTTCATTTTGCAATATTTTCCACAAAAATACGAAATTTATATTATATAGGTATATTTAACACAACGGAAAATATGCGAGCAGGGTCATCATTCGCTTTTAGGAACGAATGTATCAAAACTATTATCGGAGTAAAATACCATAATCGAAACAACCTTCCTTGACTTGTTCATATTGAATGACATCGACTCGGCTCGGGAGCCATCGAAATTTGATGTTTCCCGAGGTGCCGGAACAGTAGTGGGGGTGATTTTTTCAGCTACAAAATTATCTGACTCTTTTGGGTGTTCATTTGCAAATATGCTTTCTGAACCGCCAAATAGCTCATTATCCGGCACTAACGATAGCGAATCGTCATTATCAGGGCTGTTTTGAGGCTCTGAGATTTGCGTATTTATGTCATAACCCATATCTCCTTCGCCAAACATCAGCCACGCGACTGAAAGAGAGGGATAGGCACGGTGAATCTTTTCAATTACCTCGTTGCTTACCTTTTTATTCCTGCCATTAAGAAGCTGAGAGAGCGACGGGCGCGGTATTCCACACTTGTCTGCAAACTGAGAATACTGGATTCCTGAGGTATCCATGAATTTCTTAAGTCGGGAGGCTATGTCCATAACTGTTTCAATTTCGCAATTAACAATGTGCAAATGTAATTAATTAAATTGTAAATTCAAAATTTTTGTTTCGGAATCTGCAATTTCAAATTATAAACTCACATGATTTGCGATTTGAATTTGCATACGCCAACATCGATTATCTATTCAAGTAAAACTTCATTCAAGTTAGAATATCTACTGATAATCATGCTATTACGCAGTGCATGGGCGCTTAATGGCAATATGCGGGCATAAAAACAGCGCAACTATAAAGCTGCGCTATAGATATTTTAACTAATCTGCATGGATATTAATCAAATGCAGCGGTTGCTTATCATTGTTAATGACCTAAATTTAAATTCGTAAACGGAATAGGGAATTAAATTATCATGCGTTACCAGTAAAATTTGGAAGAGTGATAGTTTACTTTTGAATCATCTGTGACATTTGTAAACTCAGCTATAGTTCCATTTTATTAATGTGCATATTTTAATTTGCCACAATAATTTAATATTGTGAATTAGATTTTGCATCCTCTGATACAATTTAAAATTTTACCGTTCTATTACTATAACATGTCCGAAAATGAAAATGATTACGATGTTATCAGAAATTAACACCGTAATCATCTTATAATCCGATAATTAACAAAATTTTAACTCATCTCGGCATTTTGTCCAAATATGCAAATTTTAAAACATGTTTTATAGCATATTTTCTTTGCCATATTTTCGGCAATCTATACATGACATTTCATACGCGAGATATTTTGCTGTAGGCGAATCACCGGAGGAAATTTGTCTTGGAGTGCCCTGCGCTACAATCCTACCTCCATTTTTACCACCTTCAGGTCCCATGTCGATAATATAGTCGGCGCATTTCAAAACATCAAGATTGTGTTCAATTACAAGCACAGTGTTCCCTTTGTCAACAAGTCGGTTCAGAACGCCTAAAAGCACGTTGATATCCTCAAAATGTAATCCTGTAGTAGGTTCGTCAAGGACAAAGAGAGTCTTGCCGGTGTCGCGTTTTGCCAGTTCGGTGGCAAGTTTTACACGCTGGTTCTCTCCCCCCGACAATGTGCTTGACGGTTGTCCAAGTTTTATATAGCCGAGTCCTATATCCTGCAATACCTGAATCTTTTTCAGGATAGCAGGAATACCTGCAAAAAATTCTACCGCCTGGTTTATGGTCATATCGAGAACATCTGCAATGGATTTGCCTTTGTACCTCACCTCAAGTGTCTCGCGGTTGTAGCGTTTTCCTCCGCACACTTCACATGGCACGAGTACATCGGGAAGAAAATTCATTTCGATAACCTTGTAGCCGTTGCCGCTACATGCCTCACATCTTCCTCCAGCCACATTAAACGAAAATCGTCCCGGCTTATAACCCCTTACCTTTGCCTCCGGCAGATTGACAAACAGATTACGGATATCGGAAAAAACGCCTGTATAAGTTGCCGGATTGGAACGTGGAGAGCGGCCGAGAGGCGACTGGTCAACCGTTACAATCTTGTCGATATTCTCTATGCCGTCAATCTCTTTGTATGGAAGCGGTTCCTGCGAAGAACGATAAAAGTGGCGGCTCAATATAGGCTGCAAAGTACCGTTTATAAGACTCGATTTACCGCTCCCGGACACCCCTGCGACACAAACAAACTTACCCAACGGCAGCTTCAGCGTGACATCCTTCAGGTTGTGTCCCGTACATCCTTTAAGCGTAAGATATTTTCCGTTCCCTTCCCTGATCTTTTCGGGAATTGCTATTGTCTTTTCGCCATTGAGGTAATCGGCGGTAAGTGTATGGGTGGCAAGCATCTCTTTCGGAGTACCGGCAAAAACAACATTGCCGCCTTTACGACCAGCCTTGGGACCTATATCTATGATATAATCGGACTCAAGCATAATCTCCTTGTCGTGCTCGACAACAATTATGGAATTATAGGCATCACGAAGGCGTTTTAAGGAATCAATCAGACGCTTGTTGTCGCGCTGATGGAGTCCGATACTCGGTTCGTCAAGAATGTACATTACATTTACAAGTTCCGAGCCAAGCTGAGTGGCAAGTCTTATGCGCTGGCTCTCGCCGCCGGAAAGCGTAGCCGAGTTTCGGTTAAGCGACAGATACTCCAACCCTACATCCACCAGAAATTTCAGGCGTGTGCGTATCTCCTTTAATATCTCTTTTCCTATGAGCTGTTGCTGGGGCGACAGGCGGTTCTCCACGTTATTTATCCATTCGTGAAGCGCGGAAATATCCATTGCGGCAAGATCGGCGATATTCTTACCGTCGATAAAGAAATGAAGTGCCTCGCGATTTAATCTTTGCCCATGACATTCGGGACATTCGACACGCGAGTAAAACTGTCCGCTCCATTTCTGTGCCTTTGCCGATGCATCTTCCGACTGTTGCAATTCAAGGTATTTTACAAGACCTTCATAGGTCTGGAAATATGAGAATGTGCTTTGCAGTTCGGTCTTGAGCTGCAACCGTTCATTCGTTCCATTCAATATGTCGTTTATTGCCTCCTCGCTCAAATCCTTTATGGGCGTTTTAAGCGTATAGCCGTATTTTTCGCATATTGCGGAAATCTGCCAGAAAATCATGGAATTTTTATACGGTCCAAGTGCCACGATGCCGCCTGCGTGAATCGAAAGGGACGGATTAGGCATCAGCTTGGCGCGGTCTACGATATTGACATAACCGAGACCCTTGCAGGTGTCACACGCGCCTTGCGGAGAGTTGAACGAGAAGTTGTGAGGAGCCGGTTCACGGTAGGATATGCCGCTCACGGGATCCATTAGCATCTGACTGTAGTGGCCTACCGACTCGTTTTCCAGGTCGTAGACCATCATCTGCTTTCCTCCTTGCTGAAGTGCCTTGTTCACTGAGTCGCCAAGACGTGTGGCATCTTTGGCATTTACTTTCAGCTTGTCTACGACCAACTCTACGGAGTGATTCTTATATCGGTCAAGCTTCATGCCAAAAGTGATTTCACGCAGTTCTCCATCAACTCTGACAGTAAGATATCCTTTCTTACGGAGCTGTTCAAACAGTTCCTTGTAATGGCCTTTCCTGTTTTTTACCAGAGGAGCGAGAAGGTAAATCTTGTGTCCGTCGTACTTGTCAAGAATCATCGACACAATTTTTTCCTCGGTATATTTCACCATCTTTTCCCCCGAGATATAGCTTACCGCTTCACCTATGCGGGCATAGAGAAGGCGCAGATAATCGTAAATTTCAGTTGTGGTGCCGATTGTGCTTCGGGGATTACGGTTGATAGTCTTCTGCTCGATTGCTATCACAGGACTAAGCCCCGTGATATTATCCACGTCAGGACGTTCAAGTGTGCCGAGCATATTTCTTGCGTATGCTGAAAATGTCTCGATGTACCTGCGCTGTCCCTCGGCAAATATCGTGTCAAAAGCGAGCGACGATTTGCCGCTTCCACTAAGCCCCGTAATCACGGTTAGTTTATTATGAGGGATTGTTACATCAATATTCTTTAGGTTATGGACTCTCGCGCCTATTACGGAGAGTTTTTCCTGATTCTCATCCATATTTATCAATATTCATCAGTGTTAATCGACCACCCACGCGTCACGATACGTCTTCCTTTGTTGGGTTGAACGGTTCAAATCGCTTTTTTCGGGGAGCAACACGGTGTAAGCCTTCGCAGTCTTGTTAGGCAATGATTTCGCCCTTATCCAAGGGTTGAAATCACGGAGTTGCATGTAGCTGACGCCTTGTTTTTTTGCCCATTGCGCCCAGTCTTCTACGGGATAATCAACTGTTACCTCACGAGTCCTGACCGGCTGATAAAGTTGGTCGGACTTCAGGTGATAACCATATTTTGCCGGGGTTTCCATGATGAGTTTCATTGCAAGCAGCCGGTAGATATAACGTGCGGTCTCATCGACAAGATACAGATTGTATGCCGAAGGCTCGCCCTGTGCTTCGATTTCTTTTGAGATTCTACCCATGCCGCCGTTGTAGGAAGCTGCAACAGATTCCCAATTTCCATATTTCCCATACGCCGTCTTCAGATAGCGACATGCGGCTTCTGTGGCTTTTACAGTATTGTAGCGTTCATCGACATATTCATTCACCTCAAGTCCATATTGCTTTGCGGTGGAAGGTATGAACTGCCACAAGCCGGCTGCTTTCGCTCCGGAATATGCTCTCGGATTCAAGGTGCTTTCTATACATGCAAGGTATATCATGTCTTCGGGCACACCGTTTTTTTTCAGAATCGGGAGTAGTTCGGGGAAATACTTGTTGGCGCGTTTAAGTACCAACAGGGTATTGCCATGGGTATATGCCATTGAGGTAAGTTCCCGGTCAAGACGCTCAAACATGTCGACGCGGTCGAAATCAATCGTTTTTCCCGCGAAAGTCATTGATTTGGGAATCACAGGGTTCTCAATCGATGAAAACACCGTGCTTGAACGCTGCTGTGCCGTCATGTCGGCAGGCATCCATATAAAAGTGACGCCGGCAATGGCGACCACACAGATTTTTGCTATATTTCTGATATATACCATAATTTCTAAATTTAATTATTATTCGGTAACATTGCCTGTGCCCGATAAATTCTGTTTGTAATTTATAATATTGATGTCACCCCGCAGATTATATTCTTTACCATCTGCGCCGGTCGCTTTAATCACGTAATAATAAACTCCGGCAGGCACAAGCTTGCCTTTATATTTCCCGTCCCATCCTTGTGACGGATCGGTAAAATGAGATACCTGTACACCCCAACGGTTGAATATGTGACATTCAAAATTGATAATTGACTTGTAACTTACCTTCCAGATATCATTGACTCCTTCACTCGAACCGGGAGAAAAGGCATTCGGGCATTTTATATCGGAATCACCGATGGATACTTCGTAGACGGGAGAATAGTAGTCGCAGTCACCCGCAGCGTTGCTTGCCATGAACCTTACATAAAACATGCCTTCTTTATTGAACACATAGTTCATGTCCTGCTCATTGCTACGATAATCGATAAAGTCAAATTCCTGATCACCGGCAATCTGCCATTCCTTGAAGATTGCGGCATCGGTAGTGACAGCATGAAAGTCAATTTCTGCTGGGGCGGAGCCTCCGAGTCCGGTTACTTCGCCTTTCTGTTCATTGTCATTATCACGCTCAACTTGTTGGGCGGTAGTGTGGGCTTCGACTGCCTTTGCCTCATAATAGGAGGATGTGATGGATTCGGGAGTACCCCATGTCTCCATAAACCTGTCGCCAGAAAGCATAAAGTCCGTGTTGCATAACGGGGCAGTCACCCTTATCTGCGAAGAAGCATGGGCAAGTTCATCAGTGAGGTCGGCGAATACATAGATGTCGGAATCCTCGTCATATCTCAGTGTGCTGTAACCCAGCTTCAATCCACGGCTCAACTCCTGCATCTGACCGTTAATCGTGTAATAGCGTATTGCATCAGCACTTCCGTCAAAAGCGAGGATAACTGTCGCACAATCACTTTCCGGACTTATGGTGAGACTGCCAAGGCGCAGACGATGGGCGCTATAATCGACCACCCAATAAAAATGTCGGTCGTTTCCGTCTTCAATGATATAGCCCATGTCGCCCTGCAGCGACTGCAATGTGGAGATACCTCCGCTCTGACTGACCTCAGTGATCTCCTCGGCATAACCGCCTCCGAGATTGCTGAAACGATACCATTTTACACGGTTGCCTGCAGCTGACCGGTAGCTTGCGCTTACACCGTTCATGTCGTTGACCACATATATGGCATCAAGACCGGTTGACACTGCAGCCGGCTCTGTAATTACCGGAAGGAGATTGCCGGAAAAATTCATTTGAGAAAAGGCATTTATACTAAATGCGAGTAGTGCGGTAGAAGTGAATATCTTTTTCATTACAGGTCGCTTTGACCTACAAAGATAGTCCAAAAAAGTGAAATTCGGAAATAATCTGATGTTAACGCATTTAACCAATTCATGCAGCTTTTGCCGTGGATGTTTTTGGCGATTGGGTGTTTTGCGCCGACTTGCGGGTCAACGCATTGGTGATATATACCGTAAAAATCGGGAACAGTATGAGTCCCTCGGCAGCCAGAATCACGGCAAGCACCTTTCCGGTAGGTGTGATCGCATTTATATTACATCCTACAGTAGTAACATCCATAAATGACCACCATAGTGCCGACCAATAGGTAGTGACACCCGGATTGATGTAGTGCTCCTCGATGAAAAACATAAGGCTGGCGAAATATACCGTGGCGACGAGCAAGCCTACATATGCAGTGAAAAGACTTGAGATTTTGTCGGTCGCTAATACGCCAAGTACTATGGTCAGTACATAGGCGGCGCGAATCATCGGTATGAATCTTACCAGGTATTGCATCTCCGGTGAAAGATTAATACCGTAATATGAAATTATGTTAAGATACGGAATACTGACTATCAAGAAAAATAGGTGAGAACAGATATATTTCCACTTTTTAGGGGCGAAGAAAAATTCTACTATGACATCGAAGATGAAAAAGAGACATATCCAGAACTGAATATTCATGTATGTCTCATTAGCGAGAAACGAGATGTTTCTGAAACAATCGTATGATATAAGCACAATGAGACCTATGGAGCACATGAGCACAAGGATATGCAATGTACGCAATATGTTTCTTTTTACATTTGAATGCTTCGGTCGTGTCAATGACTTAGGCGTGGATGACGGAGTTACAGTATTATCCATAAATAGCTGAATTTTTATAGTAAAAACACATAAGACAAAGGATTGTTTTACAGGTCATGTACGCCAATAAAAAAATCGGAGGGCTCTCACGAGTCCTCCGACCTTCATTCATCACATTATGCTTAAAAGTGCTATAGTCTGTTTCTTGCGTTAGTATGTTTTTATGAGAAAAAGTACGATTACATCTTTTTGGAATACCTGCTTCCCACGACATCCCAGTCTATGATGTCCCAGAGTTTGTCAAGCGCTTCGGCACGACGATTTTGGTAATCAAGATAATATGCGTGTTCCCAGACATCGAATGTCAATATCGGGGTCAGTCCCTGTGTCAACGGGTTTGCAGCGTTTGGTCCCTGGGTGATAAAAAGTTTTCCGTCTTTGTCCTGGGAAAGCCAAACCCATCCTGAACCGAACAAACCTACGCCTGCTTCTACAAAAAGCCTCTTGAACTCATCAAAAGAGCCAAACTCTTCCTTGATAGCGTCAGCAAGATCACCGTGAGGTTCGCCTCCTCCGTCAGGACTGAAGGAGAAGAAGTAGAAAATATGGTTCCATGCCTGCGATGCGTTATTAAATAGCGGACCGTTAGCTTGACGGATAATCTCTTCAAGAGGGGTGTCTTCCCATTCAGTGTCTCGGATAAGCTTATTCAGATTGTCTATATAAGCTTTTTCGTGTTTACCCCAGTGATAGCTTATTGTTTCTGCGCTTATTGCAGGAGCCAGGGCATCAGGTGCATAGGGTAATTTGGGCTGAGAGTATACGTTGATTTCCATATTGTAAAGTATGTTTTTTGTATGTTTTGAAACTAAAACGCCCTAAACCGGTAAAAGTTTAGGGCGTTTTAACGCTTTAAATGTTTATAACACTTGCTAATCCAATGCTTTGTATTTGTTAAGATTGGCGAGTGTCTGATGGTAACGGTATTGTACGTCAAGATAATCACGCTCAGCCTGCATGTAATAGTCCATCTCCCCGAGATAGTCAAGCAGTGATATCTGTCCGCCTTCAAGTGACTTTTTCAGCAATTCGACCGAATTGTCATTCTTTAATGCCGACTCGTAAGCCGACATCTGGCGATAGAGCGCAAGGGCTTTTTCGCGGTCTGATTTCACGGTGGCACGACGTTGGATGGCTACGGTCATTTCGTCATACTCCAGTGAACGGCGCAAAGCTTTTGCCGCGCGCACTTTATTGTGGGTAGAGAATACCGGTAATGTCACTCCTACAATCAAGCCGTTAAATACATCGCCATCTTCCCAGCTGTGGTGATAGCCGAGAGTGAACCCCGGCAAACGCATGAGACGCTCTGCCTTCACTCTCTGTGTCTGTGACTGCATCATGAGCGAACTATACTTTACGGCAGGGTCATTTTCCTCGATGATTTTTTCATATTCCTCAGCCGGGAGTATGGCATCGTCGGGATAATTGTCGATTGCCGCAATAATGTCATCGCAATCATTACCGCCATTCTGCGCTTCAAGCGTTGATTTGAGTAAGGCAAACTCTGATTCAAGAGAAGTCATCGACTCGTCGAGCCGTATTTTCTCTATTTTGAGTTTGCGCAGGTCAAGGATGGTGAGTTCGCCATTGTGTACACCCGTAGTGTATTTCTCGATCATGTTGTCCATCAGCGAGAGACGGCTTCTTACCACATTCATATTTTTCTTGACATTGACGATATCAATAAGAGTCTGCTTTATTTCCAGGCGTTTGTCGAGATAGTTGCTTTTGTTTAGATAAGCCATTGCCTCCGATGCAAATTTATTAGCTTTTCCCCGCGCAGCGTATGCTCCCGGCCAGTCAAAACCTTGTGTCACATTGACATCGAACTTGTCACCAACTTCGTGACGTCCCCATTGATACTCCAACTCGACCTCAGGGTCGGGAAGATTGTTTTCACTCTTTAGAGTAAGTAATTCACTATGGGCGGCTGCAACCGATGACATCAGTTCGGTATTATTGCTCACCACTTTATTAAGCAACGTGTCGAAATTTTGTGCATTGATGCCAACATTGAATGCACTTAACGTGACAAACAGAAGGCTTGTACCTGATTTCAGCATGAGTTATTTCTGTTATGAGTTCAACTTACAAAGTTACACTTTTTTTCTTGTTTGTTAAATAATATAACACGGGGGTAACAAATATGTTTAAAAGTGTAGAAGTTATAAGACCGCCCAAAATCACGATAGCCATAGGTGATTGTATCTCATTTCCAGGCTCGTTGCCACGGAGTGCAAGAGGGATAAGCGCAAGAGCGGAAGTGAGTGCCGTCATCATGATCGGGAGAAGCCTGTCAACCGAACCGATGCGGATACGCTCCGCAAGTCCTACATGCTCCTGTGCAAGGTGATTGTATCGTGAAATGAGCAACATTCCGTTACGGGTCGTAATTCCAAGCAAAGATATGAAACCGATTATAGCCGGTATATTCATCTCTCCGGAAGTAAGTCGCAATATCACAATACCGCCAATCATGGCAAGGGGCATGTTGACAAGTATTATCAAGGTCTGCTTCATGTCGTGAAATTCAGAGTAAAGAAGCATTATTATGATAATCAATGCACCAAGAGAGGTGAGAGCAAGAGTACGCGATGCCTCCGCTTCGCTTTCAAACTGTCCCGAGTAATTGATGTAATATCCTTCGGGGAACTTCACATTTTCTTCGACAGCACGTTGGATATCATTGACCGCACTTCTCAAATCGCGGTCATCGACATTTGCAGAGACCACGATACGACGGCTTACATTTTCGCGATTAATCGTATTGGGACCGGTGGTTGACACGATTTCAGCCACATTGTCAAGCGGAATTTTACCGACATTGCTGTCAATCATAAGTTCCGAGATAGCAGTCAATGTCTCTCTGTGGTCATCATCGACCCTCAGGGTGACATCATAGGGGAGTCCGCCTTCATAAACCTGCGAAACAGTTTTGCCCCCCAACGTCACATTAATAAACTCAACGAACTTGTTAACAGGGATGCCGTAGCGGGCGAGCATCTCGCGGCGCGGGCGTATGTCAAGCTGTGGACGACCTACCTGCTGCTCGATATTGACATCAACTATACCGGGAATATCAGATATATGTTTCTTTATCTGCGAACCGACCGCATACAGCGACTGGAGATCGTCACCGAAAATCTTTATTGCAATCTGTGCCTCAGTACCGGAAAGCATGGCATCGATACGATGAGATATGGGCTGACCGATTTCGATATTAACACCGGGTATTTCCGACAATTTGGCACGTAACTCACGGACGACTTCCTCCCGAGAGCGGTCGGAAAGCCGGTAAGGAGCCTCTATTTCCGACACGTTTACACCCAAAGAATGTTCATCCAGTTCTGCACGGCCTGTCTTTCTCGCTACAGTCTGCACTTCCGGCACCGATAATATCGCCTCTTCAGCGATTCTGCCGATGTGGTCGCTTTCTTCGAGTGAAATACCCGGAAGCGCACTTACATTGATTGTAAAGGAACCTTCATTGAATGCCGGGAGGAAACTGCGTCCTAAGGTGAAAAATAGTGAAATGGCGATTACAAATAATGCTGACACACTTGCAAGAAGTGATTTTTTATGAAGGAAGGTAAAATCGAGTCCGCGACGGTACAACGATTTTAAATTTCTTGCAACCCACGATTCCTTACCAAGTTTATCGACATCATTACTTTTCAACAGATAGCTGCAGAGTACAGGGGTAAGGGTCAACGCCACCACGGTCGATGCCACAAGAGCAACAATAAAAGATATGCCCAGAGGTATCAACATCCTGCCTTCAAGACCACGAAGGAAAAAGAGCGGAAGGAAACTGGCTATGATTATCAGCGAGGAATTGAATATGGGCATACGCACTTCTTTCGATGCCTCAAAAACGACTGATATGGTGGAGCGGCGTTCATCTTCGGGGAGACGTGAATTTTCCCGTAACCGTTTGTAGACATTCTCTACATCGACAATAGCATCATCGACCAGCGAGCCTATGGCGATGGCGATACCGCCGAGACTCATTGTGTTGATGCTCAGTCCCAGAAGATTCAACACTATTACCGTGACGATAATCGACATTGGAAGCGCGACAAGGGATATCAGTGTCGTGCGTACATTCATCAGGAAGAAAAACAAGATGACAATCACAAATAGAGCACCTTCAAACAATGATTGCTGAAGATTGCTTATCGAACTGTCAATAAAATCACTTTGACGGAAAATATCAGTTGTAATTTTTATGTCGGAAGGGATTGATGACTTTATCTTTGCCAGTTCTTTCTCAATAGTCTCAGTGAGTTCGATAGTACCGGTCGACGGTTGTTTCGTCACGGTTAAAAGCACAGCCGGCTTGCATTTTAAGGAAGCGGCACCGGTCAGAGGCAGTTTTCCTCCGATTACGACATCGGCGATATCAGAGAGCAGGACTATTCCACGTTCATCGCTGCGTATAACAGAATTGCCAATTTCCTCGACTGAGGATGTATTTACATCTCCTTTTATAATATATTCATTTCCATAGTCGTACACGATACCTCCGGAAGCATTGTCGTTGATGGATTCCGTGGCGGCAAGCACCTCGTCAAGGGTTATGTCAAAGTGTTTCATTTTATCAGGATTCATCTGAATCTGATATTCCTTGACATCGCCTCCAAGCACCGAGACTTGTGATACACCTCCGATTGAAAGAAGATGCGGACTGATAGTGCGATCAGCGATAGTACGTAATTCAGTCATTGATGTGGAATCGGCGGTAAGGCCGATAATAAGCATCTCTCCGAGTATGGATGATTGTGGACCTATGACGGGAGTACCAACACCTGCCGGTAGCTTTTCAGCCACTTCATTGAGACGTTCAGAAACAATCTGACGAGCCTTGTAGATGTCTGTTCCCCAATCAAACTCAATCCATACTACTGAAAATCCGGTGGCGGAGGAGGATCTTACCCGGCGCACGTCCGTAGCACCGTTGAGAGTGGTCTCGACAGGGTAGGTGACCACTTTTTCTACTTCTTCGGGAGCGAGTCCCGGTGCTTCTGTCATTACTACTACGGTAGGGGCATTCAGGTCAGGGAAAATGTCAACTTCCATTTTCAGCAACACTGCGCAACCGGCAAGCAGTAGCAACCCCGACAATATCACAACCGAGACACGGTTGGATAACGAGAATTTGATAATTCGGTTAAGCATGGTTTAATGATTATGGGAGTGACCTTCAGGAACTACATTGGATGTCTCGGCAAGTTTGACGAATATCACGCCTTCGGTTACAATCGTCTCGCCTTCATTGATGCCCGACAGAAGTTGGGCGTTCTTGCCATTCGACATCCCGATTGTCACATTACGTTTTTCATAGCCATGATCGTCAAGTTTCACGTAGGCGAACAGCTTGCCCTGTTGCTCGGTAAGGGCACTGACAGGTATTACAAGCATAGAATCAACCGCCTCTCGTTGAAGATATACTTCCGCACTGCTGCCGGGCACTACAGAGCCGTTGTTGTCAAAAGCGAAATATACCGGTATATAACCAGGTTGTAGCGATACATTGTCAGTTGAAGATGAGCGGAATCCATTTAGTTCAGTGATAGAAAACACCTCCTCTGAATATGCAGGGCGGAAGTTTGCGGAAGTGATACCGGAAAGTATTGAATGGTATTTCTGAGGCACATCGGCACGTAACATAAGTCTTGAATTACGCGACACAGTCGCTACCTGTTGTCCGACAGTCACATATTCACCTTGTTTTACCAATAGCTCGGTAATCACACCGTTTACAGGTGATACGAGAGAGCTACCGGAATTACGACCGGAATATGCGGCGCGAGCCTGTTCACAAGCCGCTACGGCTGCATTATACTCTTTGGCGGATACAATTCCATCCTTATATAAGGGAGTTATTCTATCCAATTCTTTTTTTGCCGCCTGATACTGCAGCGACGCGACTTCATCGACATCCCCGCCGGAAAGCCCTTTCGAGTTAACAGTGCCGATAGCCGTTCCTGCCTGTAGCTTTCTACCGGGCACGATATCCTTATTAAATGAGAGAACCCCTGATGACTTTGCGACTATGGAAGTTACATCATCAGGTGCACCAACAATGCTTCCGCTGACTTTTAATACGTCAGAGAAAGGCTTTTTTGTTAATATCTCTGTCTTTACTCCATATTTCTCAGCGGATGCAGGGTATAATACTATCTCATCCATACTGCTTTCTTCAGAGGGATTATGTATCTCATGTTCAGTGGTTTCCTCAGCAGATGAGTGCCCATGAGTTTTGTCATGATTGCATGACACCAATGCCAATAGACATATCAGCATTGTCGTATTGATATATTTCATGTAAATTACAATATTAAGACAATATAATTAAATGTAAATCAAATGATTAGATTTCTAATATCATAAATTCATGAAAGGGGGAGCGCGAAAGATAGAAGATGCCCGGATTATTAACGACAGGTGCCGTAAAAAATATCCGGAACCATTCATATATCCGGAAATGATTGTGCCGGGATATAACTTCAGCTCAAGTTTATACAGGTTTGATATAACTGGAAAAAACAGGAATGGCAGATATTGTCGCGAAATGTCGGACTGGTCGATATGCATTGAGCATTTCTTGTGACCCTTACAGTCGGGAGCATGGCTTGCGCCTTCCTTATAGTGATGAGGGCAATCATCTAATGCGACAATTCCGTCATCAGCATCAATCACAATGTCTTTTTCAAAAGAAAGAGGGAAAAAGATTGAACCATGACAATCATGATGATGAAATTGCAGCGTGGTAGTCAACAAGACCAACACACTTAGAAATAATGTCAGATATTTGCCGCAAGCCTTCATCATGGTGTAAAGATAGTAAATTTTGTACAAAGTTAGGGTATTCGGCTCGCAACCCGGTTGCAAAAAGCATAAACATCTCTCCCCAAAACAAGCCTCACTATTTTCCCATAATCAATATTATGTTAAATAGTAGATCAAGGAGAAACTGTCAGGTACAGAATTCCGGCAAAATGAATCTCACCTATTTTAAAATGAGCCAATGATTATTAGGAATAATTAAGCGCATTGCAATTAACAACGCCCGGATGCAGTTGTTGTAATTAGATATAACATAAATAATAATAATATATGGAACCTATTGTAAATAAACCTATTGTAGATTTTAAGTTACCCGCTTACCAGAACGGCGAGTTCATAGAAGTGAGCAGCGACGACATCAAGGGAAAATGGAGCGTATTCTTCTTTTATCCTGCCGATTTCACCTTTGTTTGCCCTACCGAATTGCTTGACATGGCAGAAAACTATGACAAGTTTAAAGAACTTGGAGTCGAGGTATATTCTGTTAGTACCGACACACAATTTACGCACAAGGCATGGGCAGATGCATCGGAAAGTATTCGTCAGATTAAATTTCCAATGCTTGCCGATAAGACAGGACATCTTAGCGAATCATTGGGCGTATTGAATCCCGACGATTTTCTTGCTTACCGCGCAACTTTTGTAGTAAATCCTGAAGGGAAAATAAAGATAATAGAAATCCAGGACAATGGCATAGGTCGTGATGCACAAGAGCTTTTACGCAAAATTGAAGCGGCAAAATTTGTTGCAGAGCATCCCGGTCAAGTATGCCCGGCAAAATGGAAAAAAGGAGCGACAACACTCACCCCAAGTATCGAACTTGTCGGTAAGATTTAATTGATTTTATATCCATCAAAACAGAGCGAGGAGGAACCGGAACGATTCCTCCTCGTTTTTATTTAGGCTGCGACAGACCGGTTAATGAGCCAAACTGCCTGGTAGATTACGACAGTTATATTGCGACGCCATAATCTCACCATACGCTCCCGCCGACCTGATGGCAAGAAGGTCGCCACGCTGAGTGAGAGGCAGTTTTTCCTCCACTCCGAAGCAATCGGATGACTCACATATCGGTCCGACCACATCGTATACTTCTTCCACACTGCTTGTGGAAGTAATATTTTGAATCAGATGATGTGCCTGATAAAGCGCGGGACGAATGAGATCGGTCATTCCGGCATCCACAATCACAAATTTCTTTTTAACACCTTCTTTGACATATCGCACTTTGGTAATAAGAGAGCCACACTGCCCTACTATTGATCTACCAAGTTCAAAATGTACCTGTTGTGTACCGTCAAGATGGAGATTGTCACGAAACACAGCAAAATAAGATTCAAAATCAGGGATTGGATGTCCGTCAGGATCATCATAATCTATGCCAAGCCCCCCCCCTACATTAATCATGTTGAATTCCACGCCGAGTTTCTTGTATTGCGCAACCAACGTGTTGATACGCTCGCACAATATCTTGAAGGGTTCAGTTACAGTAATCTGCGAACCGATATGGAAATGAAGACCAATAAGGCGTAGGTTAGGATTCTTTATACAGAAACCTACCGCCTGATGCAGCATCTCAAGAGCAATACCAAACTTGTTTTCTTCCAATCCGGTGGTAATGTAGTGGTGAGTGTGTGCATCAATATCAGGATTTACGCGCAGTGCGATATTAGCAATCTTGCATTTCACAGCTGCCATCTCCTGAATCAACTGTAACTCCGGGATTGACTCTACGTTAAAACACTCAATATTATTATCAAGAGCAAAATCAATCTCACTGTCACCCTTCCCTACTCCGGCAAACACTATTTTTGAAGCCGGGAATCCTGCTTTAAGAGCAGCTTTTATCTCACCTTCACTTACGCAGTCAACTCCCAATCCGGCTTTTGCAATCTCGCTTATAACAAGAGGATTGGCATTAGCTTTTATTGCGTAATGTACATGGAAGTTTTCTTCAGGAGCAGCAGCTTTTACCGCCTCCAACGTCTTGTGAAGCAATGCCATATCATAATAATAGAACGGCGTTGCCTGCGATTCAAATTCTTTTATCGGAAATTTACTCATACTTTGAATTTAACCTTTGTGTTTAAACAATCGGTCGCTTAATAAGTTGAGTGCTTTTACCTTATCTTCCTTACGCACAAGGAAAGAAATGTTATAATTACTACCGCCGTATGAAATCATACGCACCGGAATCTCTTTAAGAGCATCAAGCGCCTCTGCCTCAAAACCGCGATTCTGCCATTCAAGGTCGCCAACGACACAGATAATCACCATGTCACGGTCGATAGTGACAGTACCGAATTTACGCAAATCATCGAGGATGTGGTTGAGATTACGCTCGTTATCAATCGTCAACGACACTCCGACTTCAGAGGTAGCAATCATGTCGATAGGTGTCTGATGTGTCTCAAACACTTCAAAAACCTTGCGCAGAAAGCCATAAGCGAGCAACATACGGCCCGACTTAATTTTTATCGCCGTAATATTATCTTTTGCTGCGACTGCCTTTATTTTGTGGGGGTCCTGCGAATTATGAATTAAAGTACCGGGAGCGTCGGGTTGCATGGTATTAAGCAGTCTGACCGGAATATTATTAAGCTTTGCAGGAAGAATACATGTAGGATGGAGAATCTTTGCTCCGAAATAGGCAAGCTCGGCAGCTTCCTCAAAGTGAAGTTCCTTGACCGGTTGCGTACCGTCAACAAAACGCGGGTCATTGTTGTGCATACCGTCGATGTCGGTCCAAATCTCTATCTCCTCGGCATTGATAGCGGCACCGATAAGTGATGCAGTATAGTCGCTACCACCACGCTGCAGATTATCAATCTCGCCATAGGCATTGCGGCAAATGTAACCCTGAGTGATATATATGTCGGCATCCTGATGCTTTTCAAGACGCGCATTTAATTTCTGACGTATATATTGTGTGTCAGGCTCGGAATTTTTGTCGGTGCGCATAAATTCCAACGCCGGCAGTAAAACCGAGTTTATGCCTTTTTCCTGAAGATAGATATTCATCATCGCGGTAGACATCAGTTCGCCTTGCGCAAGTATCTCCTTCTCCTCAAAAAGAGTAAAAATATCTTTTGTAAAAGAGCGGATATAGTTAAAGCAACCTTTCACTTCCTTTATCGCCGTCTCCTTCGCCAAGTCAGTATCGTAAAGTTCATCAATAGTGCGCATGTACTTTGCCTCAAGCTGATTGACTGTCTCTTTTGCACCATCAATATTCTTTTTGTAGAGATATTCCGATATTTCAACAAGAGTATTGGTCGTACCTGACATTGCCGAAAGCACGACAATGTTTTTACCACGTAAGGTAACAAGCCCGGCTACTTCCTTAATGCGTTGCGCAGAGCCGACAGAAGTGCCTCCAAATTTTAAAACCTTCATTCCGATTTATATAAGTAACTCTTAAAAATTAGTTTATATGTTTTCTATTTCAGTAACCCTACGGGCTGACATATCCTTATTCGTCTTTCCGGCGATTTCTCGCAAATCCTTCATAATTATATGTCAGCTAATTTTCGCGAGTTACTTATTATTTCAAAAATTCTTACAAAAGTAATAAAAAACTGTCACATTATCGTCATTAATTGCAAACGATTCCTTCCATAGGCGCAAGACGCTTGTCATCGCAACGCAATACCTTGCCGGGAAAGGTGTCGAGAAGGCTAAGATTATGGGTTGCCATAATCACTGCAGTGCCTTCTTTGGCAATGTCATGAAGATAGCGAACAATCTGTTCGCCGGTAGCCGGATCAAGATTGCCCGTAGGCTCATCGGCAAGAATGAGACGCGGGCGGTTCAACAAGGCACGTGCAATAACAATACGCTGCTGTTCACCCCCCGAGAGTTCATGAGGCATCTTATAGGATTTGGTAATCATGCCCACTTCCTTCAATACCTCTTCAATGCGGTCGTCCATATCGCTTTTGTTTTTCCATCCGGTTGCCTGAAGCACGAAGAGCAGATTCTCATAGACCGTGCGGTCAGTCAATAATTGAAAATCCTGAAAAACGATGCCGATTTCTCGACGCAACAAAGGAATCTTCTTGCGCTTTATTGTCGAGATTTCGTAGTCAAGCACATGCGCCTCCCCTGTCTCCACCGGAATTTCAGCATACATCGATTTAAGCAGGCTGCTTTTACCGCTGCCCACTTTCCCGATAATATAGATGAACTCACCTTCCTCTACTTCAAGATTTACATTTTTCAGGACAACATGCTCCTTCCGCAAAATCTCGACGTTCTTATAGTCAATGACTTTCATGTAAGTTATTATCCTTTATGACGACGGGCAAGCTCAGCGGAAAGTTCCTCAATGCGATGACCTTTTGCCGTGAGCAGCACTATAAGATGGTATATAAGGTCAGATGCCTCATAGATAAGGCGGTTGTCAGAGCCATTGGTTGCCTCGATTACAGTCTCGACAGCTTCCTCCCCGACTTTCTGCGCCATACGGTTAAGCCCTTTTTTGAATAAGAGAGTTGTGTAGGAATCTTCGGGCATCTCTTCACGACGACGGATAATAAAATCCTGCAAATAACTCAAAAATTCAATGCCTTGCTTGTTCTCAGTGCCGAAGCAAGTGTCAGTGCCATTATGACATACCGGACCTACGGGTTTAACTTTTATCAACAGGGTGTCATTGTCGCAGTCATCCTCGATTGACACCACGTTAAGAAAGTTACCACTTTCCTCACCCTTTGTCCATAGACGATTTTTTGTACGGCTGAAAAAAGTCACCTTTCCCTCAGCTACGGTCTTGTCGTAAGCCTCCCGGTTCATGAAGCCGAGCATCAGTACATTTTTAGTCTGCGCATCCTGGATGATAGCCGGTATCAGACCGCCAAGTTTTTGAAAGTTTAGGTTTGCCATAATGTATCAATAAATAGTATTTATAATCTAACATTTATATTCCGGTCATAAAGATAATGCTTTAAACCGTCAATTCCAATTTCATTGAAATGAAAAATTCCGGCAGCAAGGGCTGCATCGGCTTTTCCTTTCGTAAAAACGTCATAAAAATGAGAGCATTCCCCCGCTCCACCTGAAGCAATCACCGGTATCGACAATTCATCAGACAACCGGGCAAGCGCGTCACATGCAAAGCCTGTCTTTACACCGTCATGATCCATGCTGGTAAACAATATCTCACCGGCACCCCGGTCGGCTCCCTCCTTTGCCCATTCAAACAAATGGCGATTTACAGGAACCCTTCCGCCATTCACATAACACAGCCAGTCACCGTCAGTGTAACGTGCGTCAATGGCAAGCACACATACCTGCGACCCGAAACGCGATGCAATATCATCGATAAGCGACGGATTGCGCAATGCAGAAGAATTAACCGATACCTTATCGGCTCCGGCATTTAGCAGTTTCTCCACATCGGCAACGCTCCCTATGCCACCTCCGACAGTAAACGGGATGTTTATATTTTCCGCAACCCTCGTCACCAGGTCTATAAAAGTCTTTCTTCCTTCATGAGATGCCGTTATGTCAAGATATACGAGTTCGTCGGCGCCATCATCGCTATATTTTTTACCCAAAGCCACAGGATCGCCGGCATCACGGAAATTCACGAAATTAACTCCTTTTACGGTCTTGCCATCCTTTACATCAAGGCATGGAATAATGCGTTTAGCTAACATAAGGCAATTCTTTCCAGTTCTTTAAGTGTAATACGACCTTCATAAATCGCTTTCCCGACAATCACAGCCGGTATCCCCGCTTCGTCAAGCCTGTAAATATCGCCAACAGAGCTGACTCCACCACTCGCTATTATCCGAGCATCGGGAAGCGCTTCCATCATAGAACGATACATATCGACTGAAGGACCTTCAAGAGTGCCGTCAACAGAAATGTCAGTTGAGATAATCTGTCTTATACCTATTTCATAATATGCCTTCACAAACTCGATCAAGTCATGATCGGATCTTTCAAACCAACCGTCGGTAGCAATCTTGCCGCCTTTGGCATCGGCACCAAGAATCACCTTGTCAGAGCCATAGCGCATAAGCCATCCCTCAAACAGTTCCGGAGATTTCACGGCTATGCTTCCTCCGGTAATCATCGATGCACCGCAATCAAATGCAATCCTGATATCATCATCGCTCTTCAAGCCACCTCCGAAATCAATGACAAGAGAGGTATGGGAGGCTATATTTTCAAGAGTCCGATAGTTCACAATATGGCTTGAGCGCGCCCCGTCAAGGTCAACAACATGTAGCTGTCGACATCCTGCATCACTGAAACGCCGCGCAATATCCACAGGATTATCACCATATACCCTCGAACTGTCATAATCGCCTCGGGTCAAGCGCACACATTTGCCGTCAATGATATCAATCGCCGGGATAACCTGTATCATGATTCAAGAAAATTTTTTATTATCAACTCGCCGACATCACCACTCTTCTCGGGATGGAATTGCGTGGAATAAAAATTATCCTTGCGCATAGACGCACTGAACGGAACTATATAATCAGTAATTGCCGTGGTGGCATCACACACCGGCACATAGAAACTATGTACATAGTAGACAAAGGAATTGTCGGCAGAGGGGGGCACGACACCGTTGCATGACCTGACACTGACCGTGTTCCATCCCATGTGAGGGATTTTCATGCCCTCCATCGCAGGAAAACGCACAACGTCAGCATCAAATATGCCAAGACAATCAGTATCACCCTCCTGCGAATGACGGCACATCAGCTGCTGTCCGATACATATACCAAGGACAGGCTGTTTGAGTGACCTTATCAATGAATCCAATCCCCTCTCACGCAGATAGGTCATCGCAGATGAAGCTTCGCCCACACCCGGAAAAATAACTTTATCGGCATTTCTGATGACATCGAAACTATCCGTCACAATACCTTCCACTCCGAGACGGCGCAACGCACACAACACGGAAAAATTATTTCCGGCATTATATTTTATGACAGCTACACCCATTATAATCAGCTGAACACTATCGTCTTGTTATTATAAGTAAGAATCTTCCGCTGGATATGCTTCTCTACCGCACGGGACAATACAATCTTCTCAAGATCACGTCCCTTCTTCACGAGGTCGGCAACAGTATCCTTATGGGTTACGCGGGTGATATCCTGCTCGATTATAGGTCCGGCATCAAGATCGGGGGTCACATAATGGCTTGTGGCGCCGATGAGCTTGACTCCACGGTCATAAGCCGCATGATAAGGCTTTGCACCGACAAATGCCGGGAGAAATGAGTGATGGATATTTATGATATGATGGGGATAACGGTTTATGAAATTCTCCGAAAGCACCTGCATGTAACGAGCAAGTACAATGAAATCGACATCATAAGAGTCAAGAATCTCAAATTCCTTTGCTTCCATCTCAGCCTTGTTATCCTTTGTTATGGGGATAACTTCAAACGGGATATCGAATTGTTTTGCCACTACCGACAAATCGGGGTGATTACTTATTATAACCGGTATATCCACCTCCCACTCTCCTGAAATATAGCGCGCAAGGATATCATACAGGCAATGCGACATCTTGCTGACGAAAATTGCCATGCGCTGTTTCTTGTCAGAAAACTTCAGGGTGTAGTTAAGATTGTAGCGTTGCGCATACAGAACCTTGAAATATTCCTCAATCTTTTCTTTAGGGATAATGAAATTGTCAAGCTCCCACTCCACCCTCATGTAGAACACGCCGTTCACACGGTCGACATACTGGTCAAGATACACGATATTACCGCCATTGACATTGATAAACTCGGTTATCACTGCGATAATGCCCGGCTGGTCGGGGCAATGCATGAGGAGTATAGCTGTATTCTTCTGTTTTTGTTCCATAATTGCAACAACTGCGTTAATTCTGCAAATATACTCACTTATGACCGATTTGACAATAAAATGACAGCATTTATATATAAAAACATACACTTTTGCTCGAAACAATGATTTGTTTTCGACAAAAGTGTATGTATAAATATTATGACAAACAGGATTAATTGCCCATTTCCGAAAGGAACTTGATGCGCATAAGCCTTATCTCTTCTTCCGAAAACTCGTTTCCAAGTTCGTTGATTGCCTCCTGAAGGTCATCGCTCTCGCTTTCCTTGAAATAATCAAATATGTCAAGCTGCCTGTCTTCATCCATTATTTCGTCAAGGAAATAATCGATGCTGATTTTCGTGCCGGAATATACAATCGCCTCAATTTCGTCAAGTAATTCGTTAAATTCGAGGCCTTTGCTTTCGGCGAGAGCATCAAGGGCTATTTTACGGTCAATACCCTGGATAATGGATATTTTAAGTTTGCTCTTATTTGCGACGCTTCTTACCCTTAAATCCTCAGGACGTTCAATCTCATTCTCTTCCACATGAGTCTTGATTACCTTTATGAAATCCTCACCGTAGCGCTTTGCTTTGCCTGCGCCGACACCGGGGATATTCTGCAATTCCTCAAGGGTGACGGGATAAGTAGTCGCCATCGCTTCCAGAGACGGGTCCTGGAAAATGACATAGGTAGGAAGTTCAAGTTTCTTCGCAAGCTTCTTGCGGAGATCCTTGAGTATGTTGTAAAGTTCCGGGTCAACCGCACAAGCGGCACCACTCTTCACTACCATTTCCTCCTCTTCCTCATTGAACTCGTTGTCTTCAACAATCTTAAATGACACAGGTTTCTTGTAATAATCCTTTCCTTTCTTGGTAATTTTAAGCAACCCGAAATTTTCAATATCACGGTCAAGATAGCCGGCGATAATAGCCTGGCGTATCACAGTATTGACAGTCTTCGCGTCAGCGCCTTGCAAGCAGCCAAACACTTCAAGTTCATCCTGATTGTAAGACTTCACTGTAGCCGTGTTCTTGCCGAGCATCACATCAATCACTTGCTCGGCCTTGAATTTTTCCTTAAGGGCAGTCACTGTCTCGATGACCGCACATAATTCATCTTTAGCTTCCACTTGTTTTTTAGGATTTAGACAATTGTCACAATTTCCACAGTTATCTTCAAGATATTCTTCACCAAAATAATGCAGCAACGACTTGCGCCGGCAAATCGACGATTCAGCGTAGGAGGCAGTCTCCAACAAAAGCTGCTTGCCAATCTCCTGCTCGGAAACAGGCTTACCCTGCATAAACTTTTCCATCTTCAACAAATCTTTGTTTTGATAGAAAGCGATACAGCGCCCCTCCCCGCCGTCGCGACCGGCGCGACCGGTCTCCTGATAATATCCCTCAAGCGATTTCGGGATATCGTAGTGAATCACAAATCTCACATCCGGCTTGTCGATTCCCATGCCGAAAGCAATGGTAGCCACAATCACCTCGACCTTTTCCATCAGGAACGCGTCCTGATTCGCCGAACGGGTGGCGCTGTCCATACCCGCATGGTAGGCAAGCGCCCTTATGTTATTAACCTTCAGAATCTCGGTAAGTTCCTCGACTTTCTTGCGACTCAGGCAGTATATGATACCGCTCTTACCCTCCTGCGACTTTATAAACTTGATGATGTCGCGGTCAATATTAGCTGTCTTGGGACGCACCTCATAATAGAGGTTTTTGCGGTTAAAGGATGACTTGAACACCGCCGCCGACTGCATACCGAGATTTTTCTGTATGTCGTGCTGGACCTTCGGCGTCGCCGTGGCAGTAAGCGCTATCACCGGACGACGGTTGATTTCGTTTATTATCGGACGGATACGCCGGTATTCCGGGCGGAAATCATGACCCCATTCCGAAATACAATGAGCTTCATCTACTGCATAGAAAGAAATCGGGACAGTCTTTAAAAACTCTATGTTTTCCTCTTTAGTCAATGATTCCGGAGCGACATACAGCAGTTTGGTCTTCCTGGCAAGAATATCACTTTTGACTTGGTCAATCGCCGTCTTGTTAAGCGACGAATTGAGAAAATGGGCCACATTGTCATCCTCACTGAAGTTACGCATGGCGTCAACCTGATTTTTCATCAGGGCAATAAGCGGGGAAATGACAATGGCAGTCCCTTCCATCATGAGCGCAGGCAACTGATAGCACAACGATTTACCCCCGCCGGTAGGCATCAACACAAAAGTGTCGTTACCAGCAAGAAGGCTGGAAATAATCGCTTCCTGATTCCCTTTAAAGGTATCGAATCCGAAGTGCCGTTTTAATTCCTCGGTAAGTACGGGGTTCTTTGCCATGGTCATAAGGTTTTATCCAAGTCTGTTTCTATATTTGTTATTCTGTCTTGTTTATCTCAAAGTTAGCTTTTTGGAGTTTATCCAGCGCGTATTCTTTTGTAACCGTGAATTCTTTCACGCCGGAAGATGGAACATCAAACATCGAATCAATCATTATTGTCTCAACGATTGAGCGTAAGCCTCTCGCGCCGAGCTTATATTCGATAGCCTTGTCAACGATAAGGTCAAGGGCATCGGGTGCAAAGGTCAATTTTACCCCGTCCATGCCAAATAACTTTTCATATTGACGGACAATAGCATTTTTCGGTTCGGTAAGCACTCTGCGCAAGGCTTCGCGGTCAAGGGGCTCAAGATTGGTGAGAATAGGCAGACGCCCGATAATCTCAGGGATGAGACCAAATGACTTTAAATCCTGAGGCGCAACAAATTTCAGATAATTCTCCCGCTGCACCCTCTGCCGTGCTGGATCAGTAGAATATCCTACCACATGCGTGTTAAGCCTGTGGGCGATTTTCTGTTCTATTCCGTCAAAGGCTCCTCCACATATAAATAAGATGTTTTTGGTGTCAACAGGTATCATACGCTGTTCGGGATGTTTTCTTCCACCTTGCGGAGGCACATTCACGACCGAGCCTTCCAGCAGTTTAAGCAAACCTTGTTGCACACCTTCGCCACTGACATCGCGGGTTATCGATGGATTATCTCCCTTACGGGCAATCTTGTCTATTTCATCGATAAACACTATGCCCTTTTCCGCCTTTGCCACATCATAATCAGCGACCTGCAGCAGACGGGTAAGAAGACTTTCGATATCTTCGCCCACATATCCCGCCTGGGTAAGTACCGTGGCGTCGACTATAGTGAAGGGCACATCAAGCATCCTGGCTATAGTCTTGGCAAGAAGAGTCTTGCCGGTACCTGTAGGACCGACAAGAATCACATTACTTTTTTCGATATCCACATCATCATCTTTATCCTGGGCAAGGCGTTTATAATGATTGTAGACTGCAACGGCAAGATATTTTTTTGCTTCATCCTGCCCTATCACATATTGGTTGAGATAGTCGTAAATCTCCTTTGGCTTAGGCACGGAGTCCATTTTTGTGGGCGAAGCATCTTTTGACTGTTCCTTGTAATCATGTAGAATGCCGTTGATGGTTTCCACACAGTCGGAGCAGATATAGACACCCGGGGCACCAGCCGACGGCACGAGAACTTCAGCCATATCGGCAGGTCGCCCGCAGAAAGAGCATTGTGCCTGTTCCGTTTTTTTCTTTGCCATAATCAGTAACGTCGATTATTTGTTGGCTTTTACAAGTACGTTGTCAATCATTCCATACTGTTTTGCTTCTTCGGCGGTCATCCAGTAGTCGCGGTCAGAATCGCGTTCAACTTTTTCAAAAGGCTGACCTGAATGATCAGCGATGATGGTGTAGAGCTCTTTCTTTAGCTTCTGGATTTCACGTGCCGTAATCTCTATATCGGAAGCCTGACCCTGCGCACCTCCCATCGGCTGATGAATCATCACACGCGAATGTTTGAGTGCAAAACGCTTGCCTTTTTCGCCGGACACGAGCAATACCGCAGCCATTGAAGCCGCCATGCCGGTACATATTGTTGCTACGTCGCTTGATATATACTGCATGGTGTCGTATATGCCAAGACCGGCATATACGGAGCCGCCGGGAGAGTTGATGTAGATTGACACATCTTTTCCGGGGTCGGAAGTGTCAAGATACAGCAACTGTGCCTGAATGACATTTGCCGTGTAGTCATTGACTTCAGTGCCAAGGAATATGATTCGGTCCATCATAAGACGCGAAAACACATCCATCTGCGCGATATTCAGCTGACGTTCTTCTATAATTGTGGGTGATATATAGCTCGAGGTGATATTTGCGGCATCAGTCGCTGCAATATATTGGTCAAGCGCCAGACCGTTCATGCCCAGATGCTTGACAGCGTAATTTCTAAAATCGTTATTCATGTGTTGTCTTTCGATTATTTGTTTGTTATTCAAAGATACAAAATAAAATCATGTCAATGCAAATTTTTCGGGAATAATATTTTGCATGACTTTAAAAGCGACGGGCGCCACCGAAGTGCCGCCCGTCGTAGATATTATAGGTGCAACCGCTTACTTGGATGCGATTTCCTTAAATTCGTCGAGCGATACTTCCTTGTTGTCGACAGTGACCTTCTCCTTTATGGCATCGAAAAGCTTGATGTCGCCAACTTCTTCCACGATACGCGGGCGATAATTCTTGTCGGCAAGAATACGTTTTGCATAATCGGCAAGTGTCTCGTCGTCCATATTAGTCATGCCGTACTGGGCAAACTGCATTGCGGCGATAGCCTTTGCGTGATTGATAAGATCCTGTTCGTCAATCTTGATTTCGCATATAGCGCCGAGGCGTTCCTTGATAAGCTGCCATTTAAGACCCGGCTCCATCTTGACATATTCCTCGTTGATGTTTTCTTCGGTGAGACCTTCGTTGCGGCGCACAAGCCATTTTTTCAGCACCTCTGCGGGAAGCTCCATGTTGCCGTATTTTTCCAGCATAGCCTTTTCTGTGTCTACACGGAAGAGCATCTCGCTGTTACGGGCAAGTTCGCGGGCAATCATCTCCTTCACGCCCGCACGATATTCCTCCTCGTTGTGAGCCTTGTCCTTGCCGAGTACATTGTCATAAAGTTCCTGACCGAGTTCAGCCGGACGAAGAACGATGATTTCAGATATGGCAAGTTCGAAGTCGCCCTTTACATCGGCTGCTTTTTCCTTGTCAACCCCAAGCATAGATGAAAGTTCGGCAGGATTGCCCTCGCAGGTCTTCCAGGGGTTGAATACGACCTTATCGTTGACTTTCTTGCCGATAAACTTGTCGGCTTCAGCCTTATCCTTGAAATACATGGGAGCGACAATGCCGTTGAGCATCTGGATTGCGTCATCTGAAGTCTTTACCGAGCCGTCTTCATTAAGCTCCATGATAGAACCCTTAACGAGAGCGTTAGGCTCTACCTCTTCGCCGGGCACCTGGGCGCCGAAACGCTCACGGAAATGCTTGTCCTGCTCGTCAATCATCTCGTCTGTCACAGCTATTGTATAGTAAGGAAGGTGAACCTCCTTGTCAAGGGTGACATTAAGTTCCGGCACAAGAGCAAGCTCATACTCGAATGTGAAATCTTTTTCATTCTTGAGGTCAAGCTCCTTTACTTCAACGGGCACAGGCTCACCAAGAACAGCAAGCTTGTTGTCGCGGATATAATTAACCACAGCCTCATATACCTCGTTGTTAATCACGTCGCTGGTCACCTGCTTGCCGAAACGGCGGTTGAGCTCGCCGAAAGGCACATGTCCCTGACGGAATCCGGGGATGGCATGTTTCTTACCTATTTCCTTAAGTTCTTTTACGACCTTGTCCTTATAGTCGTTTTCTTCGATGGCTACGGTCAGCTTGACGCTTACGTTGCCGGTCTTTTCCTGTGATATGTTCATAATTTAAAGTATGATTATCTGTTATAACGTCTAACTTACTGCAAAAGTCGTGCCAAAAAGCAGAAATGACACACTTTTCATTTTACGCCTGCAAAATTATACATAATATGATAAAATCACAAATAATGAGCGCGTCTAAATTATGGACAAATACCTATAAGGGTAAAATGCGGACACTGCCGGCATATTTTACAGCGTTTTATTGCAAATTTACAGCGTTTTTTACTAATTTTGCAGCCTAAACCAATCACTTAATAACTGGATCAACAATATGGTTGTTTTCTTCAAAAAAGGTGCCAGTCACATTATCGCGGTCGAGACATCACAGCGATTCTGCGACGATGACCTCAAGAAGCTGTCATGGCTCTTCGGCGGCGCCACCCCCTTGTCGTCTACATCACTTAAAGGGCGTTTCGTGGGGCCTCGACGCGAGATGATCACCCCCTGGAGTACAAACGCAGTTGAAATCACTCAGAACATGGGTCTTTCCGGAATCACCAGAATCGAGGAATTCTGGCGTACAACCGCGGAGAAGCCTGAATTTGACAAGATGCTGCAACGCGTTTACGACGGACTTAACAGCAAAATATTTGCTGTCGCCAAGACTCCGGATCCCATAGTATATATAGAGGATATATCCGAATATAACAAAAAGGAAGGACTGGCGTTAAGTCCCGACGAGGAGCAGTATCTCCGCGATCTCAGCAAGAAACTCGGTCGTCCGCTGACCGACAGCGAGGTGTTTGGGTTTTCCCAAGTCAATTCGGAACATTGCCGTCACAAAATTTTCAACGGCACATTTATAATTGACGGGGAGGAAAAGCCGTCATCACTTTTCAAGCTTATCAAAAAGACCTCGCAGGTCAACCCCAACAAGCTTGTGTCGGCTTATAAAGACAATGTGGCATTTATAAACGGTCCGAAGATTGACCAGTTCTACCCTGTCAATCCTGACCGTCCCGACTATTTCGATATAAAGGATGTCGACACGGTTATTTCACTTAAAGCCGAAACCCATAACTTCCCGACCACTGTTGAGCCGTTTAACGGCGCGGCGACGGGCACCGGAGGTGAAATCCGTGACCGTCTCGGCGGAGGAAAAGCGAGTCTACCCATAGCCGGTACAGCTGTCTACATGACCTCTTATCCGCGCATGACCCCGGAACATCGCTGGGAAAAGATGATGGATCCGCGCGCATGGCTCTATCAGACACCTTGCGACATTCTCATCAAGGCATCAAACGGTGCCTCAGATTTCGGCAATAAATTCGGACAACCCCTGATTTGCGGTTCACTACTTACTTTCGAGCATGACGAGAACGGCAAAAAATATGCCTATGACAAGGTAATCATGCTTGCCGGAGGTGTTGGATTCGCCGCAAAGAAAGATGCAATAAAGGGAGAACCTGTCGCCGGAGAAAAAGTCATCGTGATGGGTGGCGACAACTACCGCATCGGTATGGGTGGAGGCGCAGTATCTTCTGTGGAGACCGGTCAATACGACAACTCTATTGAGCTTAACGCCGTACAACGTGCCAATCCCGAGATGCAGAAACGTGTAAGCAATGTGATACGCGCACTTGCAGAAAGCGACAATAATCCTATCATCTCGATACATGACCATGGTGCGGGAGGTCATCTGAACGCACTGTCAGAACTTGTGGAATCTACCGGCGGTAAGATTGAGATAGGCTCTCTCCCCATCGGTGACAAGACTCTTTCAGCCAAAGAAATTGTGGGTAACGAGAGTCAGGAGCGCATGGGTATGGTGATTAAGGAAAAGGACATCGAATATGTGCGTCGTGTCGCAGAACGTGAACGCGCACCCTTCTATGTCGTCGGTGAAACTACGGGTGATGACCGTTTTGTGTTTGAACAGCCCGACGGTGTAAAGCCTATAGACCTCGCCATGGCTGACATGTTTGGAAACTCGCCTAAAACTGTCATGACCGACTCGACAGTTGTCACCACATATAAAGATGTAGAATACGATGAGTCTAAAATCAATGAATATGTGGTCGATGTGCTTGGTCTTGAGGCTGTGGCTTGTAAAGACTGGCTCACCAACAAGGTTGACCGCTCGGTGACCGGCAAGATTGCCCGTCAGCAGTGTCAGGGAGAAATCCAGTTGCCCCTTAGCGACTGCGGCGTTGTGGCTCTCGATTATAAAGGCAAGGCAGGTATCGCGACATCAATCGGACATGCCCCGCAAACCGCTCTCGTTGATTCAGCAAAAGGATCGGTGATGGCTGTTGCCGAAGCGTTGACCAATATCGTCATGGCACCGTTGAGCGACGGCATAAAAGGCATCTCATTAAGTGCCAACTGGATGTGGCCGTGTAAGAATCCCGGCGAGGATGCGGCTCTTTACCGTGCGGTAGAGGCATGTAGCGATTTTGCCTGTGCTCTCGGCATCAATATACCTACCGGCAAGGACAGTCTTTCCATGACACAGAAATATGGTGATGACAAGGTATTTGCACCCGGTACGGTAATCATCTCGGCAGCAGGTGAGGTAAGCGATGTCAAAAAGACGGTATCTCCGGTGCTTCAACCGAAGAAATCCACATTATATTATATAGACTTCTCCGGTGAGGAACTGAAACTTGGCGGTTCGGCATTTGCACAGACTCTTAACCGTTTGGGCAAAGATGTACCTTCGGTAAAGGATCCCGCACAGTTTGTCAAGACATTTGACGCAGTGCAGAAGCTTGTAAAAAGCAAGGCTCTTCTTGCCGCTCACGATGTCTCAGCCGGAGGTCTTGTCACTACCCTGCTCGAAATGTGTTTTGCCAATGTGAACGGCGGTATCGAATTTAATGCCGATGCCTTTGATAGCCTTGGCGAGACTGACCTTGTAAAAATCCTTTTCGCCGAAAATCCGGCATTGGTGATTCAGGTTGCCGATGCTAAAGCTGAAAAGGTAGAGGCTGTATTGACAGAAGCAGGTGCCCGTTTCTGCGCGATAGGAGTCCCGGCAAAAGAAAGAGTAATCGAGATAAGCCATAACGGAGCTGAGCGCCTTCTTGTCATCGACGAGTTGCGCGATGCATGGTTCTATTCCTCTTATCTCATGGATTCTGTTCAAAGCGGTGCGAAATGTGCGCTTGAGCGTTTTGAAAACTACAAGAAGCAGCCTATAAGATATCGTTTCCCGAAAGGATTTGACGGCAAACTGAAATCCTTGGGGCTGTCTTTGCGCCGCGAGGGCAAGAGTGGCATACGTGCAGCTATCATACGCGAGAAGGGTGTCAACAGTGACCGCGAGATGGCATATTCACTTTATGTTGCCGGCTTTGACGTCAAGGATGTCCACATGACTGACCTCATGTCGGGTCGCGAGACTCTTGACGATGTCAATATGATAGTGTTCTGCGGAGGCTTCTCCAATTCCGATGTGCTCGGTTCAGCAAAAGGCTGGGCGGGTGGTTTCCTCTGGAACGAGAAGGCAAAATCCACACTTGAGCGCTTCTATAAGCGCAATGACACACTCAGCCTCGGTATATGTAACGGCTGCCAGCTCATGATAGAGCTTAACCTTATAAATCCCGAGCATGAGCGCAAGGCGACGATGGAGCACAACATATCCCACAAATTTGAGTCGCAATTCCTCGGACTGTCAATTCCGGAAAACAATTCCGTGATGCTCGGTTCACTCTCAGGCTCAAAGATTGGTATCTGGGTGGCTCACGGAGAAGGAAAGTTTAATCTTCCGGAGCCGTTGTCAAAATACAATGTCGTGGCAAAATATAATTATGCCTCTTATCCCGGTAATCCTAACGGGTCGCGCTACTCAATCGCGGGTATAGCATCCGCCGACGGTCGTCATCTGGCGATGATGCCACATCCGGAGCGCTCGCTCTTCCCCTGGCAGTGTGGCTACTACCCTGAATCGCGTAAAAACGATGAAGTCACCCCGTGGGTCGAGGCTTTTGTCAATGCCCGCAAATGGATTGAAAAGACAATCAACAAAAAGTAAAAACATATATTTATATGGGAGGATTTTTTGGAATAGCGAAACATGACGAGTGTATCAACGAGCTTTTCTATGGAGTTGACTACAATTCCCACATGGGCACCAAACGTGCCGGAATCGCCACTTGTAACAACGGCGTGTTTACCCGCTCTATCCATAATATCGAGAACTCTTATTTCAGGTCGAAATTTGAAGGCGACCTGAAAGATTTTTCCGGCAAGGTGGGCATCGGTGTCATTAGTGACACCGATGCCCAACCTATTATTGTGAACTGCCATCTTGGAAAGTTTGCAATAGTGACTGTCGGCCGTATCAACAACATTTCATCGCTTGAAAAAGAGCTGCTGGCAAAAGGACATCATTTCTGTGAGCACAGCTACGACATCATCAACCCTACCGAAATGATTGCAGCCCTTATCAGCGAAGGTACAGATTATGTATCGGGAATCGAGAATGTGTACCGACGTGTGAAAGGCTCGTGCTCAATGCTGCTTCTTACCGAGGACAGCGTGATTGCGGCACGTGACCGTCTTGGCAGAACCCCGATTATCATCGGTAAAAAAGATGGTGCACATGCGGTGACAAGCGAAACGTGTGCATTCCCTAACCTCGGATTTGAAGTTTGCTATAATGTCGGTCCAGCCGAGATTGTAGAAATCAAGGCAGACTCCATCAAGCAGCTCAAGGCTCCCGAAGAGGAAATGCAGATATGTGCCTTCCTGTGGACATATTACGGCTATCCTGTATGCGAGTATGAGAATCGTAATGTTGATCTTATGCGCTATGATTCCGGGCTTGAAATGGGTAAGGACGATGACACTGAAGTCGATTTCGTAAGTGCAGTCCCCGACTCCGGAATAGGCATGGCGCTCGGCTATGCAGAGGGAAAGAAAGTGCCTTATAAACGCGGTATTGTAAAATATACCCCGACCTGGCCGCGCAGCTTTACCCCGAGCACACAGGAGCGCAGGGAGCTGGTGGCAAAAATGAAACTGATACCCAACCGTGCGTTGCTATATGACAAGCGTGTGATATTTTGCGACGACTCAATCGTGCGCGGCACTCAGCTTCGTGATAATGTGAAAGACCTCTTTGACTGCGGAGCCAAAGAAGTACATATACGTATCAGTTGCCCACCCTTGATATATCCGTGCAAATACATTAACTTCACGGCATCCAAGAGCGAAATGGAACTTATCACCCGTCGTGTCATAAAGGAGCTTGAAGGCGATGCCGACAAGGATCTTGCGGAATATGCCACAACCGATTCGCCTAAATATAAGGCTATGGTCGAGCGCATAAGACAGCAACTTGGTCTTACCTCTCTGCGTTTCAATTCGATTGAAACAGTGGTAAAAGCCATCGGGTTGCCTAAATGCAAGATATGTACCCACTGTTTCGACGGGTCAAGCTTTGATTGATGTAATTTAGTTAATCAGAGTTTGGACATAATGCGTCAAAACATTATCTTTGTGGAGATAAACCAAAATATAATAGAATATAACTATCTAATATCTAAAAGTCATGAGTTTAAACATCATTGTGCTCGCAAAGCAGGTGCCCGACACCCGTAATGTGGGCAAGGATGCCATGAAGGAAGACGGCACTATAAACCGTGCCGCACTGCCTGCCATCTTTAATCCGGAGGATCTCAACGCGCTTGAGCAGGCACTCCGTCTTAAAGATGCCAACCCCGGCTCTACTATTACCCTTCTTACGATGGGTCTTCCGCGCGCATCAGAAATAATCCGTGAAGCAATTTATCGCGGTGCCGACACAGGCATCGTTCTTACAGACCGCGTACTTGGCGGTGCCGATACACTTGCTACTTCCTATTCACTCGCACAGGCTGTCAAGAAATTTGGCAACTTTGACATCATTTTAGGCGGCCGTCAGGCTATCGACGGTGATACCGCGCAGGTAGGTCCCCAGATTGCCGAGAAACTCGGTCTGCCGCAGGTGACATACGCTGAGGAAATCCTCGACCTGAAAGATGGCAAGGTTACTGTAAAGCGTCGTCTTGAATCGGGCGTCGAGACAGTAGTAGCACCCCTACCCTGCGTAGTTACCGTAAACGGTTCGGCTGCTGAATGTCGTCCGCGCAATGCCAAGCGTCTTCAGAAATATAAATATGCGGTTTCTCCTTCAGAAAAAGAAAAATTGTCCGATGAGCTGAAAGCAATCGTTGAAGCGCGTCCTTATCTGAACTTGCAGGAATGGAGTGCAGCTTACGTTAATGCAGATCCCGAACAGATCGGTCTTCCCGGATCTCCTACAAAAGTGAAGGCTATTGAAAATGTAGTGTTCACGGCAAAAGAGAGCCGCACAATAGAGAATAACGACACCGAGCTTGAAAACCTGGTGAAAGAACTCATCGCTAATCACACAATTGGCTAAATTCTGACTGACATGACCGATAAAAATAATTTAATCGTATATTGCGAATACGAAGACGGCAAAGTAGCCGATGTAAGCCTTGAGCTTCTTACCAAAGGTCGCGTGCTTGCCGACCGTCTCGGCGTAAAGCTTGAAGCCGTGATTATAGGCGACAATCTTGCCGATATCGAAAAACAGGTGCTTCCTTACGGCGTAGACACCGTATATAAAGTTGAAGACAAGCGACTATATCCCTATACATCCAATCCTCATGCAGCTGTGCTCATCAACTTGTTCAAGGAGATAAAGCCGCAGATATGCCTCATGGGTGCTACCTGCATTGGCCGTGACCTTGGTCCTCGCGTGTCATCATGTCTTCACAGCGGACTTACCGCAGACTGTACCGCACTTGAAATAGGTGACCACAAAGACCCCAAGACAGGAAAGGAATATACCGACCTGCTCTATCAGATTCGCCCCGCGTTCGGCGGTAATATTGTCGCTACTATCGTGAATCCTGAATGTCGTCCGCAGATGGCTACCGTTCGCGAGGGTGTCATGAAGAAAGAGATTAAGGATCCGGAATACAAGGGCGAGATTATCAACCTTGACCCTGCTAAATATGTGGCTCCTGAAGATTTTGTAGTGGAGATTATCGACCGTCACATCGAGAAATCAAAGGTCAACATTAAAAACTCACCGATTATCGTTGCCGGTGGCTACGGAATGGGAAGCAAGGAAGGATTTGACCTGCTGTTTGATCTTGCCAACACTCTTGGCGGTGAAGTCGGTGCATCACGTGCCGCTGTCGATGCCGGATTTGCCGAGCACGACCGCCAGATTGGTCAGACAGGTGTCACAGTTCGGCCAAAACTTTATATCGCCTGTGGTATCTCGGGACAGATTCAGCACATTGCCGGTATGCAGGAAAGCGCAATCATCATTTCAATAAACAATGATCCTAATGCGCCGATTAACACTATCGCCGATTATGTGATTACCGGCAATGTTGAAGATATCGTGCCGAAGCTTATCAAATATTACAAGAAAAACTCTAAGTAGCAATTACAATGTCTAATTTTTATACTGATAATCCCGCACTTAAGCATCATCTTACCCATCCTATGATGGAGAAGATTGTAGCTTTGAAAGAGCGTAACTATACCGATGCGGAGAAATTTGACTACGCTCCGTTTAATTTCGCCGATGCCATGGACAACTATGACAAGGTGTTAGAGATAGTCGGAGAAGTATGTGGCGAGCACATCGCTGCCCGCGCCGAAGATGTCGACCACCAGGGTCCTCATGTGGAAAACGGGCGAGTAATCTATGCCGACGGCACAAAAGAAAACCTTGACATTTGCCGCAAGGCTGGTCTTATGGGTATGGCGATGCCGCGCCGTTACGGAGGCCTTAACTTCCCTATCACCCCTTATATCATGGCAGCCGATATCGTAAGCCGTGCCGACACCGGTTTTGAAAACCTTTGGGGACTCCAGGACTGCGCGGAGACAATCTATGAATTTGCCAATGAAGACCAGAAAAGCCGCTATATTCCGCGTGTATGCGAGGGTGAGACAATGTCTATGGACTTAACCGAACCGGATGCCGGTAGCGACCTTCAGTCAGTTATGTTGAAAGCGACTGAACAGCCCGACGGCACATGGGTGCTTAACGGTGTGAAGCGTTTCATCACCAATGGTGACAGTGATATTCACCTCGTTTTGGCACGTTCGGAAGATGGTACAAAAGATGGTCGTGGTCTTTCGATGTTTATCTACGACAAGCGCAATGGCGGTGTGAATGTGCGTCGTATTGAGAACAAAATGGGTATCAAAGGTTCGCCTACCTGTGAGCTTGTTTATAAGAATGCAAAGGCAGAGCTGGTCGGTTCACGCAAACTTGGACTTATCAAGTATGTGATGGCACTGATGAACGGTGCGCGTCTTGGTATTGCAGCCCAGTCGGTAGGTGTCAGCGAACTTGCATACCGCGAGGCTCTTGCCTATGCCCGCGACCGCAAGCAGTTTGGAAAGGCTATCATTGAATTCCCGGCTGTTTATGAGATTCTTTCTGTGATGAAAGCCAAGCTCGATGCTTCCCGCTCGCTTCTTTACGAGTGCGCACGTTATGTCGACCTCTATAAGGTATATGATGACATCGCCAAAGAACGTGCTCTCACTCCGGAAGAGAAAAAGGAATCCAAGCAATACAGCAAGATTGCCGATGCGCTTACTCCCCTTGCAAAAGGTATGGGCAGCGAATATTGCAATCAGAACGCCTATGACTGTATCCAGATTCATGGCGGTTCCGGCTTCATGAAAGATTACGCTTGTGAGCGTCTTTATCGTGATGCGCGAATCACCTCCATCTATGAAGGTACCACCCAGCTTCAGGTTGTGGCTGCAATCCGTTATGTAACTACCGGTGCATATCTTAACCTTATAAAGGAGTACGAGGCAATCGAGGTGAAACCTGAACTTGAAGGAATCAAGACTCGTCTTGTCGAACTTGCAAAAATCTATGCCGATGCAGTAGAGAAGGTTACTGCAATCAAGGAACCGGCTTATGTTGACTTCATGGCACGTCGCATGGTAGAGATGGCAGCCGACATCATTATGGGTCACTTGCTGCTTCAGGATGCGCAGCGCAATGACTCGTTCACCGAGAGCGCGAAGGTTTATTGCAACTTCATACAGGCAGAGGTGGTTAAACATGCAGAGTTTATCGCCAACTTCAAATTTGAAGACCTTGAAGCTTATAAGAAAGCATAAGCTTTCACTTGAATGATATCCAGCCGGATGACATTTTGTCATCCGGCTTTTTTATGACATCGAACTGGCATTGTTTAGAATCGATATAAATAATCTTGCATAATTACAATATATTTGTTAATTTCGCGCATTATGAAATTAACAAGAAATTTTTCAGGAAAGGACAGCGTAATCGACCTTATACGAGAAGATTACAATATACTCCAGATTCTTAGTCGCTTCAATATTCCGCTTGGATTCCAGAGTAAGCGCATCGAGGATGTATGTAATGAAAATGGCATCGACACCGATGTGTTTTTATTTATTGTAAATTTCATTCTGACCGGGAAAATTGATTCGGAACGGCTACCGGTTGTATCGCCGGTGGCTATTGTGGATTTTCTCCACAACAGTCATGACTATTTCCTTAAATATAAATTTCCCCATATACGCCAAAATCTCGTGACAGCCCTCGAAGAGAGCCACAGCGATATAAACATGGCGATAATATCGTTTTTTGATTCGTACATGGAAGAGGTCAAGAAACATTTCAATTATGAGGAAAAGCGTGTATTCCCTTATATCCGTGCCCTTGTAAACGGGGATAATTCCGATTACAGCATCAATCTGTTCAAACGTCACCACGACGAGATTGGAGAAAAATTGACAGAATTGAAAAATATCATCCTCCGGTTCTATACCACATCGATGCCAAACAAGATGTATGACGTGTTAATTGATTTGTATAATGCTGAAGAAGACCTCGATTCCCATAACGATATAGAGAATCATATCCTGATTCCTTTAATTACAATGATTGAATGTAATTACAGGTCATCGGCAAACCGTGATGGCAATAATAACGAGGAAAAATGAAACGTGTAACAATAGCCCTTCTTCATCCCTCGGCAATTATATGTGCAGGTATATCAGGACTGCTCTCTAATATGCGTGATATCTCCATTACTCTAAACCGGATAAATATTCAAGACATCGGGAAATGTTCATGTCACGTCATCATAGCTGACCCGATATCACTTTCTGCCGAAAAAATCGAAGAATTACGTTCCGCATATTCAAGCAAAATAAGGATTGCAGCATTATATACGTCGGCATTACCGGCAGAAATCCTGCGTAATTTCGATGCAACAATCTCGATTTACGACAGCCTTGACATAATTGAATCCACTCTCCGGCAAATAATAGCGGAAGAGGAGGAAGAAGATGCAAAGATTCTGAGTCAACGCGAGAAAGATGTTGTCGTAGGAATCGTGAAAGGAATGTCAAATAAAGAAATCGCAGCAGAGATGGGTGTATCGGTCAATACAGTCATGACTCATCGCCGTAATATAGCCTCAAAACTGCAGATTCACTCCCCGGCTGGTCTCACTATCTATGCCATAGTAAGCAAACTCGTAAGACTTGACGAGATAAAGACCCGGTTGCCAAGATAAAAAAGGATGCAAAAGCATGTGGCTCTTGCATCCTTGTATCTTAAATATTCCTCAATGACCGTTATTTTGCGCCAATTTGAGGTGTGACTGTCTGTGATGCCGGAGTGTCGGGTGTAGGCTCATTCTCTTCCAGGGGCTCTACAATCTTGATTGTATAGGACGCCACAGCTTCGGCAGGGCTGTAATCAACGGCAAATACCGGCATGTAAATCTGTAGCAGGTGGGAACCGAGCGGCAGATTTTCTGTATTGAACACCATTCCGAAGGGTGCTACAAGAGTACTTCCCTGAAATACGTAATCCCAATAATAGGTAGCACCTCCAAGGGTGATATCCTTTACTGAAGGATTCACGATTGTAATCGACTCGACAGTGAACGGAGTACCTTGTGGCACGACAACCACCCCTTTATCAGTAATCTCTGTCTGACCCTTCATGTCAATCTGCAACTGGAAATTGGGCAGATCATCATCATCGCTACATGACACAAAAAACAATGGTAGCGCAAACAACAAATAAATCAATCTTTTCATAATAAATAGATTAAAAATGAGCCGTGCCGGGTCATACAAGCCTGACACGGCTCTTGTTAAAATTATTAATTTCTAAATATCAACTCATCATCCTTGACATCGATGATAATCGGATGTTCACGGTCAACCTTCTGTGCAAGTATATCTTTTGACAGACGGTTAAGCACCATACGCTGAAGTACACGCTTAACAGGCCTTGCGCCAAATTCGGGATTGTATCCTTCCTTGGCAAGATAACCGAGAGCTGCAGGTGTCACTTCAAGCTGTACACCGTTCTTGGCAAGCATACGCTTGATGCCGTTCACCTGTATGCCGACAATCTCTTCAATCTCACGCTCGTTAAGCGGCGTGAACATTATAATCTCATCAATACGGTTAAGGAATTCGGGACGAATTGTCTGTTTTAACATATCCAGTACCTCTTCCTTGGTCTTCTCTACGACTTCGGCATGATTTTCATCGGTAATACCGGCAAAATTCTCGCGTATAACCTGTGACCCCATATTGGAAGTCATGATGATTATCGTGTTCTTGAAGTTTACGAGACGACCTTTGTTGTCAGTAAGCCTGCCGTCGTCAAGTACCTGCAACAGTATGTTGAACACATCGGGGTGTGCTTTCTCAATCTCATCAAAAAGCACTACTGAATATGGCTTACGACGAACAGCCTCTGTCAGCTGACCGCCTTCATCATATCCGACATATCCCGGAGGCGCTCCGACGAGACGGCTCACGGTATGTTTCTCCTGATACTCGCTCATATCGATACGGGTCATCATATTCTCGTCGTCGAAAAGATATTCGGCAAGTGCTTTGGCAAGTTCAGTCTTACCTACACCGGTCGTACCGAGGAAGATGAATGAACCGATAGGACGACGCGGGTCATTAAGACCGGCACGGCTACGACGCACAGCATCGGCAATAGCTGCAATAGCCTCTTCCTGTCCCACTACCCTCTTGTGAAGTTCTTCTTCAAGATGGAGTAGCTTCTCCTTCTCGCTCTGAACCATCTTGCTCACAGGAATACCGGTCCAGCGTGATACTACATCGGCGATGTCATCGGCATCAACCTCTTCCTTGATAAGGGATTTGTCGCCCTGCATCTCTTTCAGTTGCTCCTGGATACGCTCATTCTCCTTCTCCTTTTCCTGGACCTTGGAATAACGAATCTCGGCAACCTTGGCATAATCGCCTTCACGTTCTGCCCTGTCAGCCTCAAAATTAAGTTGCTCGATGTCAATTTTATTCTGTTGAATCTTATTGATAAGCTCCTTCTGAGACTCCCATTTTGCCTTGAAGTCTTTCTCTACGTCACGAAGGTCGGCAAGTTCTTTTTCAAGATCCTTTATTTTTACATTGTCACCCTCTCGCTTGATAGCCTCACGCTCAATTTCAAGCTGCGCAATCTTACGCGTAATCTCATCCAGAGCCTGCGGCACGCTATCGCGTTCCAGACGCAGTTTTGAAGCGGCTTCATCCACAAGGTCAATCGCCTTATCGGGGAGAAAACGGTCGGTGATATAACGCTCGGACAACTGCACGGCAGCAATGATAGCCTCGTCACGTATGCGCACCTGATGATGGTTTTCGTAACGCTCCTTCAATCCTCTAAGGATGGAAATCGCACTCATCTCGTCAGGCTCGTTTACCATTACTTTCTGGAAACGACGTTCAAGAGCCTTATCTTTTTCAAAATATTTCTGATACTCATCAAGGGTAGTGGCACCTATGCTGCGGAGCTCACCTCTTGCAAGAGCAGGCTTAAGAATGTTTGCCGCATCCATCGCCCCTTCACCTTTACCGGCACCTACAAGCGTATGGATTTCATCGATAAACAATATGATATCACCATCCGCCTGTGTCACTTCATTGACAATCGCCTTCAGTCGCTCTTCAAACTCACCTTTGTACTTGGCACCGGCAACAAGCGCACCCATGTCAAGAGAGTAAATCTGCTTGTTCTTAAGGTTTTCAGGCACGTCGCCCCTTACGATACGATGAGCAAGACCTTCCGCGATGGCGGTTTTACCGGTACCCGGCTCGCCGATAAGCATCGGGTTGTTTTTAGTGCGTCGGCTTAATATCTGAAGCACACGACGTATCTCGTCATCCCTGCCGATAACCGGGTCAAGTTTACCTGAACGAGCACGCTCATTCAAGTTTACCGCATATTTGCTCAATGCATTATATGTGTCTTCCGCACTCTGATCAGTCGCCTTCTTACCCTTTCTAAGCTCTTCAATCGCTGCAGTCAGTTCATGCTCGGAAAGCCCCGCATCCTTTAAAATCTGTGATGCCTGACTTTTTACTGTGAACACTGCAAGAAGAATCGCTTCAAGCGTCACATATTCATCGCCCTGCTTTTTGGCAATGTCAAGTGCTTTCTGGAGTACATCGTTTGATGTACGGCTAAGGTACGGCTCGCCACCCGATACTTTCGGCTCGGCAGCGATGGCACGGTCAACCGAGGCTGTGACCGCCCCGACATTAGCACCTACCTTTTGGAAAATAAATTGCATCAGCGAGTCGCCTTCGGTCATCAATCCCTTAAGGATATGCACCGGCTCTATAGCCTGGTTGCCCGACCCTTTAGTGATCTCAACCGCTTTTTGAATCGCCTCTTGCGATTTAATCGTGAAGTTATTGAAATTCATAATATGATATAAATTAATATTTACTTTACTTTTCTAACACTTTCAACCCCCATAATGTTGATTAATTATTTTGTACTACCGCGGTCATTTGTTAACTTTGTTAGTCAAAAATTATGCCAATACACCTTATATGAAGAAAATTTTCATTGCCATCATATTTGCCGCATTGTTTTCATCGGTAGGCAGGTCTCAGACAAAGACCCACTTTGAATATCCCACGGCTCCAGATTCCCTCGCCACTCTTCAGGAAAAGACGAGCTATATCGTGCTTCGCTTCTGGGACAAGGCTGACATGAAAAAACTGTTGAATGACACATTGGCATTTAATGAGGCTTTTGCTGACTATGTGTCATTCATTCCCTATGCAAGTGCCGACAGTGTTAAAAAATCGATTGTAAATCTCACCTCCCGCTATAAGAACGATGCCAAATCGACCCTTAAGATTGTAAAAGCTGCAGAAAAAAATCTTTTCTCTGCGGAAGCTCCTTTCTGGGCCGATGAACAATATATGCTATTCACCAAAGCGGCGTTGTCAAATAAAAAAATATCGGCAAAGGACAAGACTCATTACCTCAATCATGTAAAAATGCTCAACGGCTCGCAGGTAGGCTCAACCGCATTACCGATGACATATACCACGCGCCACGGGGCAGTTCACCAGCTTTACGACCAGCCGGGAGAGTTCACTCTATTATACATACACGGTCCGGAATGTAAGGATTGTGACATGATATCACTCCGTCTGGAGACTGACTTTGCTGTTAACAGCCTCTCAAAAAACGGCACACTTAAAATCGTTGACATTTATACCGGTACTCCTGACGAGAATTGGAAAAAATCGGTCGAGAAATATCCCTACGAATGGGAAGCGAGCACATCGGATGATATCGGGGAATATATCGATATACGTAATCTCCCGGCGATGTACCTGCTTGATAAGGACCGCAAAATAATATTGCGTGACATGAATGTCAATCAGGCTCTCTCCATGGCGGCGGCAATTTATAAACAACAACAGAAGCAACAGTAAGTCACTAAACGATGAAACTATTTTTTGAAAACTTATTTCTGCGGTGTACGGGCTATACCTATAGCAATCTTGCACGACTGTTTCTCCGGCTGTTTGTGGGCGTAATGTTCATGCAGTTCGGAATCAGGCATCTTATAAATTTCTCAACTTTACGCTATACATTTCCGTCGGTACTCGGACTTGGAAACGAGGCTTCGCTTATCATCATGATTTGTATCGAGCTTATCTGCTCGCTGTGTATCATGGTCGGATTTCTTACCCGGCTTTCAGTATTGCCGCCGGTAATAGCCATGATAATCGCTGAATACCATATATTGCACGATCTTTTCCCCAACACTCTCACCTACTCCATTTCAAGCACCCAGCCCGGTTATCTGCCCCTGATGTTTATCGGCATATTCCTGTTTCTGCTGATTGCCGGACCCGGTAAAATATCTCTTGATTATTTCATATCATTGTTTATAATTTCCAAAAGAGGTAAAGACGAAACAGAAACCGAGGAACTTGAAGAAGTTTAGAATCACAAAATGTTGTAATGAAAATAGCTGTACTGATATCAGGTGGTGTTGACAGTGCGGTGGTTGTACACCGCTTAAAGGAAGAAGGTCACGACCTTCACCTTTTTTATATACGTATCGGACTTGACAATGGCGAAGGCGACTGCTCTGCCGAAGAGGATATAGAGATGTGTCAGTTTATCGCACGTAAATACGGATGTCCGTTTGATGTTGTATCATTGCATGAAGAATATTGGGACAATGTGATGGAGTATGCATTGAAGACCGTCAAGGAAGGATTGACTCCCAATCCCGATATAATGTGCAACAAAATGATCAAATTCGGATTTTTTGAGCAGCGCTGGGGTCATGAGTTTGAAAAGACCGCCACAGGGCATTATGCCACGACCGACATTGTAGATGGTAAGATTTATCTTGCCACGGCAGTGGATCCGGTAAAGGATCAGACCGATTTTCTTGCCCGCATAAGCTATGACCAGCTCTCTCATTTGATGTTCCCCATCGGAAGTCTGCCCAAGGCGAAGGTGCGTGAAATTGCAATCGATGTGAAGATGCCAAATGCCTTCCGCAAAGATAGCCAGGGTATATGTTTCTTGGGCAAGATTAATTACAATGATTTCATAAAACGCCATCTCGGTATAAAAAAAGGAGCAATCATTGAACTTGAGACTGGTAAGAAACTTGGCGAGCACAACGGTTTCTGGTTTCATACAATCGGGCAGCGCAAAGGTCTGGGACTAAGCGGCGGTCCATGGTATGTGGTAAAAAAGAACGTACACGACAATGTGGTTTACGTAAGCCAGGGGTATGACACTGAAAAGCAATATGGCAACACTCTGCACCTTGACGAGATGCACTTCATCTCCGGTTCTCCCTGGGGCGATAATTGCAACAAGGCAAAGATAACTTTCAAAAACCGTCACATGCCGGAGTTTATCCCCGGAGTATTGACACGACTCGGTGAAAACGAATATATCGTCGAGTCGGAATCACGCATTCAGGGAATCGCACCCGGACAATTTGCGGTAATCTACGATGAGAAAGCCCATTTGTGTTATGGTAGCGGCATAATCACCGGTCAAAACGTAATATTATAGTATTCATGACAAATGACAGAATAAGATTAAGAGTATTAGGCATTTCCTACAGCCAGATTCAGACCGGAGCGTATGCCCTCATACTATCACAAGTCGACGGTCCTTGCCGTATTCCTATAATTATCGGGGCTTCTGAAGCGCAATCGATAGCCATACGGCTGGAAGGCATAATACCGCCACGTCCCATGACACACGACCTTTTTGTCAGTTTCGCCCATGCGTTTGGAGTGAAACTCCAGGAAGTTTTCATCTACAAGTTTGAAGATGGGATTTTTTCTTCGGAAATAACTTTTGCCACGCAAGACCGCACAATCGTACTTGATGCGCGTACATCCGATGCTATTGCGATTGCAATACGCACCAAAGCACCGATTTATACCACCAAGGAGATTCTTGACGAGACAGGCTTCATCCTGGAAGAAACGCCCGATGACGACATGGACGATGATACAACAGCGAGCATCATGAACACTGAAGATGACAATGCAAATGAGCCAAAGCTCGAAAATTATGCCGTGGAAGAACTTGAACGGACTCTTGAAAGACTGATTGAGCAGGAAAACTACGAGGAAGCAGCCAAAGTGAGCGCGGTTTTAAACAAAAAGAAAAATTCTAAACAATAATCATACTATCTATTATCAATGAAGCATATAAAAGCACGGCTCATAGTGATGAACTTCCTGCAATTTGCTGTGTGGGGAGCGTATCTTACAAGCATAGGCAACTATCTCGGTGCCTCCGGAATGGGTGATTTAATCCCCTGGTTCTATGCCATTCAAGGTATGGCATCAATTTTTATGCCTACACTTATGGGCATTGTTGCGGACCGATGGATACAACCGCAGAAAGTATTAAGTCTCTGTCAGCTTATCGCAGGTGCGTTCATGTTAGGCTGTTGGTGGCTCGGATATTCTGCCGGACAATCAGGACATCTTCCCACAGTCTCCATACTTACCTTTTACACTATAAGCGTGGCTTTCTACATGCCCACGATTGCCCTTAGCAATACTGTAGCTTTTTCAATCCTGCGCAGCAATGGTTACGATACCGTTAAAGCCTTTCCTCCAATAAGGGTATTCGGTACCATCGGATTCATCGCTACTATGTGGTTTGTGAATTGTGCTACATGGACTCATGACAATCATTTCTTTTTTACCCTTTCCAATCACGAGGCACGCTTCCAGTACACTTATATGCAGCTTTTTGTGTCAGGAATAATGAGCCTGATTCTAAGCATATACTGTCTTACATTGCCGAAGTGTCATTTGACCAAGGAAAAGGCGAGTCAGACTATTGCTGAAAAGCTTGGGCTAAACGCATTCAAGCTTTTTAAAATCAGGAAAATGGCTGTGTTCTTTATTTTCTCAACCCTTCTTGGAATGTGTCTACAGGTTACCAATGGCTATGCCGGTCCGTTTATCACATCATTCAAAGGTGCGGGATATATCGATACATTTGCGGCTAACAATGCCACCCTTCTTACATCGCTGTCTCAGATTAGCGAAGCACTATGCATACTGCTGATACCATTCTGTCTAAGCCGTTTCGGAATCAAGCGCGTGATGCTTACAGCTATTATAGCCTGGGTGTTGCGTTTTGGCTTTTTTGCAATAGGAGGTCCTGCAATGCCGGGCGTTCTCCTGTTCATTCTGTCAATGATAGTATATGGTGTGGCATTTGATTTCTTTAATGTATCGGGTGCTCTATTCGTTGAAAAAGAGACCTCACCCTCTGTTCAGGCATCGGCACAAGGACTATTTATGCTTATGACCAATGGTCTCGGTGCCACTATCGGTACGTTGTGCGCCGGTTCCGTAGTGAAACATTTCTGTACTTGGCAGGATGTCGACGGTTCATCATATCTTCTCGGCGACTGGACTACTACGTGGCTCATATTTTCAGGTTTTGCTCTTGTAGTGGCTGTCGCGTTTGCTCTCATTTTCAAAGACGGAACGACACCTGATGCCGAGCGGGAAGTTAAAACCATTGAAAGTGCTCCGGAAGGTTTTGTAGAAAATGCATGACATCACATGATTCAGTTTTATGCCCCCGAAATAGAGTGTTCGCTACAGCTTCCCGAAGAAGAGGCGCGTCACTGCATAAAAGTATTGCGCACCAAGCCCGGTTCGGTCATTGAAGTTATTGACGGAAAAGGCAATCGGTATGACTGTCGGCTGCTTTCCGATGACCCGCGCCACGCCTCGGTTGAGATTGTGGAGAAGACACCGGTGACTCCGGCTTGGTCGACATATATAACTGTGGCTGTCGCCCCGACCAAAAACATGGACCGTATGGAATGGCTCACAGAGAAACTTACAGAAATCGGCGTAAACCGTATTGTCCCTCTCCTTTGCCGTCATTCAGAGCGCAAAGAGATTAAAATCGACAGACTTCAGCGTATTGCCGTATCTGCCATGAAGCAGTCGCTCAAAGCGATGTTACCGGAAATATCGCCAATGACACCGTTGACAAAATTCATAGCAGAAACCGATGCAGAGCAACGCTTTATTGCATATTGTGACCCCTCTATTCCACGCCGTATTCTTGCAAAGGAATATCGTGCCGGATGTAAAAGTGTGGCAATACTTATCGGTCCTGAGGGTGATTTCGATCCAAGGGAGATAAAAGATGTGCTCGACTCCGGTTACATCCCCGTGACACTTGGTGACAACAGGCTGCGTACAGAAACGGCGGCATTGGTGGCATGCGACACCTTTCATATATTAAACCAACTAAATTCCTGACAACAATGCTTAATTATCTGAAATCATCCGACAATTTTTTCCTTCTGGCAGGACCCTGCGTGATTGAAGGAGAGCAAATGGCTATGGACATAGCCGGATATATCAATGAGCTTACTTCCCGACTCAACATACTATACGTGTTCAAAGGTTCATATAAGAAAGCCAATCGCTCACGTATCGACTCCTTTACAGGAATAGGCGATGTGAAAGCACTGGAGATACTACGGAAGGTAAAGGAAACTTACAACATTCCTGTCGTAACCGATATACATACTGAAGAAGAGGCGGCACTCGCTGCGGAATATGTCGACATTCTCCAGATTCCGGCATTCCTCTGCCGTCAGACCGACCTTCTTGTCGCAGCCGCCCGCACCGGTAAAATGGTCAATATCAAGAAGGGACAATTCCTGTCGCCGGAGGCAATGGAGCATGCGGTTAAAAAAGTCGTTGATGCCGGAAACACCCAGGTTGCCGTCACTGAACGCGGCACTACCTTCGGATATACCGATCTTGTGGTGGATTACCGCGGCATACCCACGATGCAGAAACTCGGTGTACCAGTAATACTGGATGCCACCCATTCCCTCCAACAGCCCAATCAGCCTGCAGGGGTCACGGGCGGCCGACCCGACCTTATCGAGACAATAGCACGTGCCGGTATCGCCGTAGGTGTCGACGGACTATTTATCGAGACACACCCCGAGCCGTCCAAGGCAAAAAGTGACGGAGCCAATATGCTTCCCCTGCGACAGCTTCCTGAATTGCTCGAACGCCTGTCGGCTATCCGCGCCACGATTAACCGCTTTTAAAGCCATTCACTCACGCGCTGCCGCACGGCATTGGACTCACTCAGCATTTTGAGGAACGCACTTGCCGAGTGCTTGCGGTAGGCATTTTTAAGCGTATGCACACATCCCGCCATGTCGCTTCCCTTGACATTGAGCGGGATGTTTTTTATACCACTATGTCCGTGTAGGGTCGCTTCTGTCAGTATGGTTACAAAATCGGTGGACCTAATAAGTTGAAGCAATATATTTACCTCGTTCAGTTCCGCCTTGACATTCAGTTTTGAAATATCGTCACCTATTATTGCCGACAATTTGTTACGCGCCTGCATACCACGCATCGGCAAGGCGAAATCACAATTCTTTATATCGTCAAAGGTCAACGACTCTTTATTGCCTAACCGATGTCCCTCACGCACAATCACGGAAAGACGGCTGTCAAAAAGCGTATGATACTCGATATCCTCCCCTACTTCCATAGGCTTGAAAGCAAGCACAAAATCGACCTGATGCCTTACAAGCATATCAAGCAATTCATCTACGGTCTTATAATAGATATTCAACTTCACATTGGGATATTGCTTCATAAACATGATAAGCGGTTCGGTCAATATGGGGCTGAAAGAATACGTGACCCCGATATTTAGTGTCCCGGTCTGCAACTGCTTTAAATCATTTATCTTTGTCACACATACATCGGCTGCCGTAATGGCATCAATTGCCTGATACAGCAACTGCTCACCCGCCTCTGTGAGAATTACGCTATGACTGTTGCGTTCGAAGAGGGCAATGCCGAGTTCCACCTCAAGCTGTCTTATCTGCTGCGACAGGGTGCTCTGAGTGATATACAACGCTTTTGCCGCCTCTGAAAAATTCAATGTCTCGGCAGCCTTTACAAAATATCGTAGTTGTCTTAATTCCATAATTTATTTTATTGAGAAGCGGGCAGAGATATTCCACCTTGAGCCGCTATCGCCGGCAAAATAAACATCTTTATATATAACATATTCGCTCGGCAAAATGTCATTTATCGGTCGGTATAGCTTTGCTGTCATCACCTCCGAGTTTCCTCCCGGAGCCAACGAAAAGAGCGGCATATCCCATACACCATTCTGAAACAGCTCAATCCATTTTCCGTCAACATGGCGCGACACGGTATAGGGTGTGCCGTAACAGAGTGTCTTGTTGCTATTGTTATGCAACACAAACTTAATTTCGCTAACCGTATCAGGATATACCTGTTCAAGCGTGGTCATGCTTACACCCAGAGTATCGGTAACAACCGGTCCCTTATATATATGCGGATTTACCTGGCCCGTGAATTTCAATGCCGAATAGCTTACGACATCACGACAGAACAGCTTCCGCATACGCTGTGAATCATGCCGTAAAGCCACCTCTATGGAGTCGTCTGATACAATGCCGAACATATACACATTGCATGCGACAGTATCATTACGTGATTTGTTTTTGTCACTGAAATAGTCTCCTATCCTATCCATTACAGTCATTACCCCCTTGCTGCTCACAACTTCAAAAGCAGCAGTCAGAGTATCACTGTCCCCATGACTGAATTTCACGCAATACTTTCCGGCGATAAGTTTCTCTTTAAGCCGAAGTTCCACAATTTGCCCATACCCGCCGGTATCGTTAGTAATTTTGGAATAAATCGGGTCAAAATTATTACCGACAACTTTCTGCGTTGATTCATCGATGATAGCAAATTTATACCCGTCATCAGTCAACGCCGACATCGATGCCGAATGTAGTGTCACGGATATAGAGGCAACTGATACAGGATAATAGTCCCATGTACTGTTCATGGTCAAATCTCCCTCATCAGATAATTCAACATCAACACTGTCGTTTTGCGTCGACAGGTCAGTATCGGAACTCTTCTGTCCCATGGCGCATGACCCCATGACTGCAGCAATAGTCATGCAAACTGATAATTCCCGTAACATAATCAGATTGTATATATGTGATGAATACAAAAATAACTATTTTAAACGGTTTATCCGCGTGTGGCACTGAACGATTTGCGTTTGAAGAGGAATATCGGTATCATCTGTCCCAGTACCATCGCAAACACGACAAATATACATGTCAATCCATTGAACTGCAGTAGATAGGCGTAATGGGAGAAATCAGCTTCGTTTCCTTGCCCCAAAAGCATCAGAAATGCTTGAAGAGACCGATATGCATATATACCCGGAATCATCGGTAGCAGTGACGGATAGGCGAATGTCTCCGGCGGACATTTCACTTTGCGCGCGAAATATACGGCAAGACACCCTATTACAAACGCACTTATAAAGCTACCCCATACAAGATGCACCCCCCACAATGTCGTAAGACAATATCGCAAAGCGTGACCGATGGCGGCAATCAGCGCACAATATTTGAACGCTATCTTCGGAGGATTGCTTATAGCAGAAAAACCGATTGCAGCTATCGCCGCAAACACTGCATCCTCAAATATTTTTACCAGAATTTCCATTTCCTTCAGAATATCTTTATGTTCATAATCATGAAGGCAAGCGTCAATCCCGCGGCGATACAGCCTGTGAGCACGATTGCCTGCATTGTCCGGCTGAAAAAGCACAGATAATGCCCGTCAATCATGTCACTTACCGAATTGATATACGGAATACCGGGTATAAGGTAAAGCACACTTGTTCCCAACGCAATTTCAGGTGTAGCCGTGATACCGAATACATATCCCCCGCTCCCGACCACAGCCGACACAAATGACGCCAAGAGCACCATTGCCCTGACATCGGTCTTATGCTTCAGGCATATATTTTTGATTGAATATCCTAAAAGCGTGGCGAAACCCACAATCACCATTGCGACGACATCACCGCCAAACAATCGGCAAAAAGCAGCATTGGCAAACACCACCAGGCACATGACAGCCCAGACGCTCATATTAGGTGTCCTTGATATCTTACAGAGAAGGATTTCGGCATCAGAGACACTCACCTTGCCCTCGGCTACATCCCAACTAAGTTTGCTCATCCGTGTATTTGCCAGATAACTGACCGGTAATATCTTAATCGCACAGGTATAATGGGCATACTCCCCTGTGGTAATATCGGTCAACGCTACCGCGACATGTTTGGGCAATATTGTTATGTCGACACGATAGCCGAGGTAATCAGCCATGCGGTTGACATTTTTCGTAATCCTGATACATGTCGCCCCGTAACCCCACAAATAAGCTGAATATGTTGCTAAAAAGCGGCTTGCATCAGCCGCAGTCACATCAGATTTATTCTTCGCAGTCATCATCATCGCAATAGATATCATCATGATCAATATCTATATAATGAAAATTCTTGTTATGAGGTTTATCTACCGCATAAATAAAATATCCGAGAATACCTATGATGGACAATCCGACAATCAGAATCCATAAAAACATTTCACTTTCCATGATTATTACTTTTTAAATTTTCAGCAAAGTAACAACCGGTCCACATATTTTCCACCCCGTCAATCAAGGATATTTCCGATAGCCGCTATCGTCAAATCGTCCATTATGTGTCATGATATAAGGCTTATGGCTTGTGGAAGCAAGCCATAAGCCTTACATACAATCAACAATTTCGACACAACTTTTCTAATATTCTTAGCGTGTCGACTCACTGTTTTTCCATATACCGTCATCTCTTATAGGTCGCACTGACAGACCGTAGGAACTGGCAGACGCCTGATAACAACCTATTCCCGGGTGTTTAGGAACAAGAGTCAAAGATGTCGCTGATTTATCTGTTTTCCGGTCTCCATTGGTATCATCGTAATGACGGTTATCGATATAGAATATCGCCATACTGTTGCCGCTACCCCCTATGTAATTTGAAGAAGAAAGGTAAGTGAGCATCCTGAATGCAGGATATGTCTCACCGCCCAAATTGCAGTTATCTTCAAATGGGTCAACTCGTGAGCTCGCTGCCTTAATCACTTTTTCTACAGTACTAAACTCACTATATCTCAAGCTCTTATCCCTCACGCCTGTCGCAGGAAATTCAAAGGTTTCACCATCGCCCGTAGTCACGGTCCATTTACGAAGTTCCGGGATTATGTTAATTTCATAATTGTGCGGGCTGTCGTTGTCATCATATACTACGTCACTATCATATAAATTATATCCGCTATAACTTCCGTGATTTGCAAAAGCAGAGAATAGATTTGCCGGAGGCACAAGATATCCGGCAGGACAAGGATCGTAAACCGACTTTGCCACATTCCCTTCTTTGGTTTCCATAGAGGTGACCGGACCGTCGGCTATCGGATTCCACATCTGAAACAAGTTCGATGAGTATGCATAGGCCGTCTGTGTCTTGTCGATGATATGCCAGTGGTCCCTGTAGTCAGGGAGTCCGTTTGTCCCATCCGGTTTAACATCTTTATCATATTTGCTCATTATAAACACATGGGGGTGACTTATCGCCCAATCAATAGTCTTACCGTTCTCGTTACTCAAAGAATTAGAATTAGCATAGTCATCTTGAGCGTTTCTGGTCAGGTAGTATTTCCCATTTTCATATCCATTGAAAAGGGGTTTGTTTTCCATGTTCAATTCGGAGTAATCGCCCGACTTATATTTATAGGTCGGGGTATGGGAATTATATATGCCGCCGGGAGTGGGAGCACTGCGTCCCCATTGGTAATAAGTATTGTCACCTCCCAACGAGCCCTTGAACTCCATCTGCCTGAACGAGTCAGATGACTTATAGACTGTCTCGGTCCCGGTATATTTATATTGCTTGACTTCAACCTTGCTATTTGCATTGACCGCGACTATAAAGCTGATGTTGAAAGTGCGCTCCGGATTTCCATCATGCGGGTCACAATAACCCAGGTTTACACTTGTCAGGTTGTATTTTTTGCCTGTAAATTTGTAATCATTTTTCTTACCGTAGATTGAGCGTACCGTCTTGCAGTCACTATGGGTCTTCATCCAGGCATTTGTGTGCTGCGACACCCATATATGCCAGCTCCATACTATTTCCTTATCCTTATCCCTTACGACAATAAGAGCGTTACCTTGAGTTATTGAACGTCCGCGCACACGGAATCTTACCCAGGGCAAGCCATCTTTCCCGTCTTCTGCAGAGATTAATTCAACAGCATCGACAAGGTCAGGCGCATCCTGCCAGGCAAGCACCGCATCAACACCGTCTATAATTTTATAGTTATCAATTTTTTTACATTTGTAATCGACATAGTGCTTCAAACCTGATGTTTTATTTGTGATAGTTGTTGCCTCCGAGTTAAATGCACCATCTTTATAGGTATTGCCATAGACGACCGGAAACATGTAATATCCCGGCTTACCCACCATATAGCAATTTGCCGATTCCTTCCCCCCTTCCTTATACAGATCGACAGGATCGATTTCATCATTTTCGAGACCGGAGAATGTCTCAAGATCCGTGCTTGCAAATTCACCTTGCAAATTTTCAAAATCAGGCTGCGCCTTCAGGTAATACGTCCCCCTCTCGGAGGTAATCTTATCAGGGTCGGTTTCATACTTCTCGCTCTCGGCACATTCAGCGACCGGAGCCACATCCCTGCCGAGCGAATCACAGAATATACCCGTTGAAGCTGCACCGTCAAAAGAATATTTGATTTCCGGAGTGGGTAACTTCACATAACGCGTAACACTCTCTCCCGCCTTGGTCACGGCAGCATAAGCCTTTACCGTAACGTCATGCCATACGCCAGAGTAAGGCAGAATATCATTCTGGTTCTCGGGACTCTTATTGAACTCCACCACGGGAGTAATGTGTATGCTTGACGGAGAAACGTAATACGTCACAATCTTCCCTTGCGGCCACGTCTTTCCTTCCAGGGAGGCTGAAAGAGTGTACACTTCTCCCGTAAGAGCTTCCTTAAATACGATTTCGAGTTCTGCACCCTTAGGGAGAATCTGCGGAATCATAAGCAACGTCAGGTCATCTGTGTCACCGATTAACTCTTTGTTGTCAGTCTCCTTGCTGTCAGCGTTGCCGACAATATTACCGTCATCATCGGGGTCAGAGTAATCACCGTCGGTTTTTCCGCCGACAATAGCATCGGTCACCACCGTGTAACTTTTTGTCGATTTCGGAGTGACAATCCATTTGTCGTCACCGGCTTCAGGACGCGGGATATAGGTTCCCGTGGAAGGTATTCCGGAAAGTGTCACTTTTGTAATCTCCCCCGGAATCATATCATCAGCCGTAACAACTTTCACAGCGGTCAGTGTATGGCGGAATTCCAGATTTACCACAGGAGATTGCGCGTCGGTACACGCTGCCATAAGATCGCGCTGGGCGGCAATGTTGTCGTCGACGGTATATGTGATTTGAGGCGACCCCTCGAAATCGCGCGCCGACAACGTGAAGGGATCAGCATCGCGGTCGGCACTGACAGGTGCAAAAGCAAAAAAACGTACTGTGCCCGATGCCGGCCATAGCAGAGATTCAGGACAAGAAGCTGTTTCACCGGTTACTCCACAAGTGAGATTGTAAGCAAAATTGGGAGTCCAGGAAACTTTTGTTTCGTCTTGTGGATAATCCCCCATATAGCAGATCGCACTCATCGAGAAATTTTCCACCGATTCTTTGCGCGCGCCTCTTGAAGCGGGAGCCGACACTATGTTGTCAGACTCGACCGTATGCAAATATAAAGGGATACTGCTTTCGGAGTCAGCAATGTCAACCGACACACAACGGGAATCGTGAGAACTCTCATCAACGGCTACCGCAGAAGTCCATTCCTCGGGCGCCGTCACTTTAATAGCAACTAAACCCGACCGAGGCATGTTTTCGCCAAAATCGTCCTCACATGCAGTCAGCGCATTTATCAGGCAGAACAATGCGGCAACCGATAACCGGGTCATTCCTTTATATTTGCAATCCATAACAAAATATGTACAATAATAATTAGAAAATAATTAGAAGAGGGTGTGCCGGCTTGCCGATACACGGATTCCCGACACGCCCTCTTCATGTATTTTCAGTCCGGGTTGAAATCACTTACTAAAAGTCAGGTCGCCATCCTTCCAATCTTCTTCGGCAGCAGCCCAAGGTTCAATGGTCACGTTGAACTCGATAGCACCGTCAAGGACAACATCTCCCACATTCTTTGCAGTCGGACGGGACACAACAGTCAGTGTAACGTCATTAGCCGCCCCAAGTTGAGAAGCAAATGAATGACCGGCGGGATAAAGCGACGAATAGTCATAGCCATCCCCATCCGGAGGATAGTTTCCGGCACCTGAATCTTTGCCGCAGATATCGAGATTGAATGTGTATTTCTTGCCCATTTCAAAAGTTGTACCTACAGGAACGCATACAAAGCCATATTCACCCTCATTAAATTCTGATGATGCATTTACAGGAAACTGCTGGTGATAATGATAACCGCTGTAGGCAACTATGTCATCAACCTGAGTGTCACCGGGATTACTTGGATGCGTATCCCCTGTGTGCTTAAGCTCTACGCGACAAAGAAGAAGGATATAAGCATTCGCCTTCTCTGTTACGTCAGCATCCCATGATGTAGTCTTCTTATCCCATGCTTTAATCGTCTGCGGTATAAGCATCAGTGATCCACCGTCTTGTAAAAGATCAAAATTATCCGTGTCGTCATCCAAAACCAACGGTTTCTTATAGAACGACCCGTAAGCGGTAAACTTCTTGTTATTATTATCATCTTTAACGCCAAAGTCAGTCCATGCTGCATTATCAGCTGCTGTTTTATCAACAGGCGACCACACATATCCTGATTTCAGATTCGCCTTGTCCTGTGTGTTTACAATCCAAGCTCCCTTTATTCTTACAATACGGTGGTCAGTGTCAGCTTTTAGCTTAGAAGATGCCTTAATACTTATCTGCGACAGCATGTGTTTGAAATTGAGGGTTACAACCGAACCGCCAGTCCTTTTAGCCGGCTTGAAAGCCCCAAGCAGGTCTTTCTGGAAAAATCCGTCCGCCCAGACTCCGTCACTCCGGTTTTCAGTCAAGACGGCTTCTTCAGGAGAAAAATTCTTTATCCAGGCATCATTGCCCTCAAATTGATAATATGCACCGGAAGGGAGCACATCGCTTATGCTGGACGTGCCGTCGTCTTTAACCGTTTTTTGAGAGCAGGTATAAGCCCAGAAAAGGACATCATCGATTGATGCAGGCCAGTAAACCGGGTTATCAAAAGTCCAGTTATCATTTCCAGCTTTCTTTGCAGTAATACCGCCGACGCTCCCGTCATCTGTACCCCCGGAACCGCCGATAAGAAAACTGTCATAGACAGAACCGTGAGGATGCACACCTTTGGCAACGACAGCGAAATTGCCGAGGTTGCCTCGTTCGGTTTCTACAGCACGTGAATGACCAACCGCAATACTGAAAGACAATGCGTCTCCTTTAGGGTCCGGATTGGTTTCAATCACATCTTCGCTGGAGCAGGATGCCATAACAAAGGCAATCGCCGCAAATGGGAAGAGTTTTGTTTTCATTTTTGTTGTATTAACGATTATTTATTAAGATGTATATATGTATTATCAGTATTATCCGGGCATTTACATCGTTACGGATTCATCGATTGTCTCTCCCCATTCGCTTACTCCGGGGGAGAGACCGCCTGACGTTCTCTCCGGCAGATTGATACCTGAAATGTCGATATTTATATGGTGTTGGTGTTCGTGACCTGTAATCTGATCAGTGAAATCGAAGTCATAATAATACTTGTAGGAAGTGTATATCCTGAGCTTGTGTTCGCCGCAAAATCCAAACAGCACCACCGAACCGCGTAGTTCATCGGGACCTGACTGCTTGAAGGCGAATGGTACGGCGACACACGTCTGCGAGGACTTTCCAGAACTTGCTTGCCATCCATCGGAAGCGGTGATGACCGCGCTTACATTGACATCAGGGTAAAGATTCTTGACATCGGTGACCACGACATCACACACCAGCGTTGACTCGACGGGACGGAATACCACTTTCTGAGGTGTAGTGCCGTCATTGACCACCGTCATCGGTTCATCCATAGCATGTGAGAACAGAGGGCTTGCCTGTGACATCACGGGCATGTCGAAAGGAAGTGGAGCGTTTTCGTTGCGGTTCATCGCGGAGAGCACCTCCACATCGTATGTAGTCACTCCATAGCCATTGAAGTCAGACCCTCGTTCCACATTAAACTCGGTACTTCCATTGTGGCATACCATACGGTATGTCCCCTCCGGCACTTTCACTACAGCATCAAACGATGACCTGGCTGCCTGTCCGTCACCGATGAGTTCGAAGCGCAATCCATGCGAACCGTCAACCGGAAAAAACCACACCACCATAGTGGCAGGCTGTGCGTCGGGGGCGTCGCTCCAGTCAAATTCGATATTTACGGGCACCTTGTGGGAATGATCATAGCACAGTTCCCTCTGCGAGCAGCCAATAAGACAGGACAACGACATTGCAACAGCAACTATTATATGTATATGCAATGCCACCCATAACGGCAAGCGATTGTGGAGATAATATCCTTTACCGCTCATATACCGCCTCCTTTCCTGTCATTAGATACCCTGTTTCCTATGAGCCATACAAGGGAAACTCCTACTTTTGTTGGACCAAACCATCCCATCTTATGTGTAGACAACCACACATCACAATCTTCAATCGGCGTATGTTTCTTGTAAGTGCCCCATAAATACCCCACACCAAGATTGAAATCCAAATTAAGGCGTGTGGCTATAGGCAGCGAATAGGTATAAGATATGCCGACAGCATAGTTCCATTTGTCAGAAAGAAATCCCTTATGATTGCGTCCCGCCTGAAAGTCATAGCATGCCATCGAGCCGTAAACACCGATATGATGACCACCCAGCGGCGAACCGTCGCGAAGTGAGCCGATACGGTATCTGATTTCTGCGTCACCCCCATATATGCGCCAGTAACGATGCCTGTCGCGATTGCTCCAACGTGCAAACATCCAGTCGGCAGTAATCGTAAGCCTGTCAGTAACGCTTACGCCCATTCCTATATTCGGAATGAGTGCCGCGTCGTATAGAAGATTGGTGGAAAGGAACAGAGGACTGAATACATTATGCCTCACATGTGACAAAGAGGCAGTGTAATCAGATTCGGTCTCAGCCTCCTCACTGCTATGATTCTCATCGTGCAATATCGAAACTGCAGGTATGTCGGGTTGCTGTAACTTTTCAACCCTCAGAGAATCCGCGCCGCAAGTAATTATACTTTCTTTATACTTCCGACAGATCACTTGCAACTCTGCAAAACGCAGTTGGGAGTAATGTCGCGTTTCGCGTAGCCCGTCGGGTGGCACCGAAATGGGGGGGGTAAAATTGAGGTTGTAATAAGCTCTATATCAGCATTGTACCGCATTACGCTATCCTTTAATGCCAAGGCGCGCGCCTCTGCCAGGCTCTTATTAAAGGAGTATTCTCCCTCAGGCGAATATGAGCCAACAACCCTTACATTTATAAAGTTCCCAGTATCTGCTTTCGAGAGAAAAGAACGGATAGAATCGATATGTTCCCGATTATCGGCAAAATCACCGGATACGATGGCTGAAGCCCTCGGAAACAGGATTCTTTCCTGAAAAATAAATACTGAATCACATGACTTCGCATCGGCTATCAGATCAGGAGAAATGGCATTAGCATATAATGACACGAAAAATGCTACAAGAAGCAAATGTGCCTTCCTGTAACAAACTATCCATAATTGATATAACAACAACACTAATCTCATGCTACGACCAACATTACATTATTCAATAGCTGAAGCAACTGCAAAGTTATAAAAATTTATTTAACGCCAAGCCTGTGAAACATTATTTTTCTAAAAAAGCATAAAACAGCGCTCTATTTTGAACCATAACAACACATATTTTCTTAAAACTGCAAAAAACATAATTACCTTTTGTCTGTCACTGAAACATGATTGCACTAAAACAGAATCGGGAAAACAAAAGCAGGTCGTCATTATTTGACGACCTGCCTCATATATGAATTTCAAGTTTTGCTTATTTAAGAGCGTTCTTAACCTGATCGTTAGGAACCATTTCTTCTTTAAATACGTAAGCGCCGGTCTTGGGAGATTTCTCCATCTTGATGACCTTGCTGTAAGTACGTCCTTCACCTTTTTGAAGTGATGCTACGGTTTTCTTTGCCATATCTTAAGGAGTATTATTTGATTTCTTTATGTACGGTAACTCGCTTGAGGATAGGGTTGTACTTCTTCAACTCCAAGCGGTCGGTAGTATTCTTTCTATTTTTTGTAGTAATATAACGAGAAGTGCCGGGCATACCGCTCGCCTTGTGCTCGGTGCATTCAAGGATCACTTGGACTCTATTACCTTTAGCTTTCTTTGCCATAGTGCGTTATATATCTAAAAATTTAATATCTTTACCAGTTAAATAACCCTTTTCGGCTGCCTGCTGCATAGCTGCGTTAAGACCGAGTTTGTTGATGGTGCGAAGACCGGCTGCGGAGATGGTAAGACGAATCCATGCATCCTGCTCTACCCAATAAAACTTCTTTTCAAAGAGGTTAACATTGAATTTACGCTTGGTGCGGCGCTTTGAGTGCGACACATTGTTGCCCACCATTGCTTTCTTGCCTGTGATTTGACAAATCTTTGACATGGCTGTTTTTTAATCGTTTGAGTTCGTTATTGATTAACACTACCGTTTTCAGGCCGCCATCTCAGTTCTCATATCGTCATTAAGTGCATCATTCTCAACAACTTTACAGGATGAGCCTAAAAACAGTGTGCAAAGTAACTAATTTTTCCTCATTTACACAAATTTTCAAGCCATTTTTCATCGCTTTATCCTAAAATACTCAGTCAGAATGGTGCCGCTCAGCTCGCCGGGGGTTATCAATGCTAATATGCAAGGCTTTGACTGCTCGGAAATGAAATCACCGAAACATGAATCAAACTGCTCTATCGAAGCAGCCTCAAAATAGCGGAAACCATACGCATCAGCAAGTTTTGCCAACGGGAAATCCCTGTTAACAACGAAATACTCATCAAGTTCCGGGAGTCCCGATGTGCTTTTAACAAAACGGAAAATGCCTCCGCCACCATTACACAACACAATCATCTTAAATCGTGGAGTAATGCAAGGCGCGGCAAGAGCACCAATGTCGTACTGCACACTCATGTCACCCGATACAAGAAGCGTGACACCCTGATACACCGTGGAAGCACCAACCGCAGTAGACACAGACCCGTCAATACCGCTGACACCCCGGTTACAGTCGAAACGATTGTCGTGCAGAGGACAGAATAACTGGGCATATCTTACCGTAGTGCCATTGGAAAGCTGCACATTCCATCCGGCAGGGATTGAGGTGAACACGCGTTTCATCGCCGTGAGATCACACCACGGCTGCATATCAACATACCTGTCATGAAGCATCGCTCCCCTTTTGGCATATCGCCGCCAAGCGGCAGCATAATCGCTCTCTCTGACCTTTACGACATCGAGAGCGCCGGCAATTTCCTCGAAAAATTCGGTCGCAGGCATATTGACATTCATCGTGAGAGAACGCAAGCAGTCAATCGTCGCCTCGGTCATTCCTACGTGCCAATGCTCCTTCACACCGGCATTACGCAGATATTGCTTAATGAAGCGTGACACGATTGCACCACCAAGAGTTATCACTATTTCAGGCCGCATAGATGCTTTCTCTTCATCGGTCATGCTGCTCAATGTCGAGTCTATCATGTCGACAAACATATCATTTGGAGCGATAAGATTAGCTATCCGCTCGGTCATGACCGCAACATTACCGCATCGCGTCAATCGTTGCAATGCCTCGGAGAGGCGTGGGTCGGGATCATGAAATCCGGCGATAACCAAAACGCCTGATGCCTTGACAATCCGACCGGCAAGCGACATTTTCTCACTCTCAGGCAACACAGATGCCGGAGAAACTTGCGTTATCGTGCGTGAGAGCCACCGCTCCGGCATTTTCGAAGTCATTCCGTTTAGCGGTTCGTCAAGCTGAAGATTGATATGTACCGGAGCCTTTCGTCCTGAGACAGCGCATATCAATGCGTCATTTGCCACACGGTTTACATACCATTGCATATTGTCCTCACGGCAATCAGCCGGAATATTGTAACTGCGCTTGACATAATGGGCGAGTGCCTCATACTGACGGAGGGTCTGACTGTCATCCTGGTCAATCCACTCCATCGGGCGGTCAGCCGAAATCACGATAAGAGGAATCTGCCTGTAATATGCCTCGGCAACTGCAGGTGCATAATTAAGCACGGCAGTGCCCGAAGTACATAGCAACGCGACAGGCGAAGCGGATATCGCCGACTTTCCCAATGCGATAAACGCAGCGCTGCGTTCATCAACCACTACTGTGGTTTTAATTGACGGGCAACGCGACAACGCTACAACCATGGGCGCATTCCGGGAACCGGGGGAGATGACAGCCTCCTTCACTCCATGATTCACCAGCATGGCAACAAGTATATTACACGATATCTTATCAGTACATTCCATAATTCTGCAAAATTACTCTTTTTTTATGAATCCCGGCAATCTCTTGGATGGTCTGTTAGACTCTTTCGACTTTTAATTGTTATCTTTGCATCAACCAATAGAAAAGCAAGACAAGATTATGAATACAGGATATTTCAGAGTAGCTGCCGCCATACCGAGCGTGAATGTAGACGATGTGGAGTTTAACGTAGACAGCATTATCGAGATGTGCAAGACGCTCGACGGCAAAGGAGTAATGCTTGCCGTATTCCCGGAACTTTCCGTCACCGGCTACACCTGTGCCGACCTTTTCCATCAGGAGCAACTGATTGATGCCGCCGATGCCGGTATCGCCCGTCTGCGTGAGTTTTCCGCTACCGTAAATCTTGTATTTATCGTCGGGTCGCCAATACGTCATAACGGCGCACTGTATAATTGTGCTGTGGTTATCGGAGGTGGGGAAATACTCGCGATAGTTCCAAAGACATACTTGCCGGACTACAACGAATTTTACGAAAAAAGATGGTTTGTAGCAGCCAATCCCTCCGGATTAGCCAACGATACATTGATTGACATCAACGGTGTAAAGATAGGAATTGAAATCTGCGAGGATTTATGGACACCGATACCGCCTTCGACACATCAGGCTCTTGCCGGCGCACAAGTGCTCGTAAATCTCTCCGCCTCCAACGATATCATAGGTAAATATAATTACCTGATTGACCTTATCAAACGGCAGTCGGCATCATGCATCGGCGCGTATGTGTACGCATCGGCAGGATATGGAGAATCATCGACCGACCTTGTTTTTGACGGTAAAGCGGTAATAGCTGAAAACGGCTCGATACTTGCCATTAACAAGCGGTGGCAACATGAACCTAATTACGTAATCGCTGACATCGATATCGCGGCAATTAATCGCGACAGAATGCACATAATGTCGTTCAATGATTGCAAGACAACCGGCAATCCCAGCCAATACAAGACTGTATTTGCTGATATCACCCCTGTGATTGACGATATGCTTTACCGTACTATAGCCCCCCACCCCTTTGTACCGTCGGAGGACAAGATAATCGATGAACGCTGTGAGGAGATAATCAATATCCAGGTTGCCGGACTGGCGCGACGCCTTGAAGCGACACATACCAAAAGCCTTGTAGTAGGTATATCCGGAGGTCTTGACTCGACACTCGCCTTATTGGTCGCAGTAAAGACCTTTGACCGACTCGGACTTGATCGCAAAGGAATAACAGGAGTAACGATGCCGGGATTCGGCACTACCGACCGCACATATACCAACGCCTTGTCACTTATGGAAGCTCTCGGTATCACCATGAAAGAAATTTCAATAGCGGCGGCGGTGACACAGCATTTTCATGATATCGGTCATGACATCAACAACAACGATGTCACCTACGAAAATTCGCAGGCACGTGAACGCACACAGATATTAATGGATATAGCCAATCAGACCGGAGGAATGGTACTCGGAACCGGAGACCTGTCGGAACTTGCTCTCGGCTGGGCAACATACAACGGGGACCACATGTCAATGTATGGTGTCAATGCGGGGATACCGAAGACTCTTGTGAAATATCTTGTCAAATGGTTTGCTCTTCACGCCGCTTCCGACCGTGAGCGCGACACACTTCTCGATATCGTCGACACCCCTATCAGCCCCGAACTGATTCCCGCCGATGAACATGGCAACATCAAACAAAAGACTGAAGACCTTGTCGGACCGTATGAATTGCATGACTTTTTCCTTTATTACACGTTGCGTTACGGATTTACACCGCGCCGCATATACACAATGGCGTGCAAGGCATTTGAAGGGGTGTACGATAAGGCGACAATCAAACATTGGATAACGACATTTTTTCGTCGCTTCTTCACGCAGCAGTTCAAACGGTCATGTCTGCCCGACGGGCCCAAGGTCGGCAGTGTATGTCTTTCGCCACGTGGTGACTGGCGCATGCCATCTGATGCCTCGTCGAAAGCGTGGCTCCAGGAATGTGAAAGCCTTTAATCGGGCCAACATTCAGTCTGGTCGGCAATCTCCGGTATGGTCGAGCGATGATACTGGGGATTGTAGCCACGGGTGCGCTGTGACATATAGTCGCGCAACAGTATAATTGAGTATTTGCCGAGAAAAGCAAGAGCAGTAAGATTACACAATGTCATCAATCCCATGAACACGTCGGCAAGCCCCCAGACAAATTCAAGGGAAGTGACAGCACCGGTCATGACCATAGCCCCGACAATGAGCCTGTATATTACAATCAATGTACGGGAGTTGTGTATAAACTGCAGATTGGTTTCTCCATAATAATAGTTGGATACGATGCTCGTAAACGCAAAGAAAAACACCGCAACCGCTACAAATACCGACCCGATCTTGCCCACCTCTCCCTCAAGGGCGACCTGAGTGAGCTGAATGCCTGACAAGCCACTGTCAAAAAGACCACTGCATAAAATTATAAATGCCGTGCAACTGCAGATAAGGAGAGTATCGGTAAATACGGCCAATGCCTGTATGAGACCCTGTTTTACCGGATGGCTCACCGAGGCGGTAGCAGCCACGTTAGGAGCCGAACCTTCGCCTGCCTCATTACTGAAAAGACCGCGTTTTATTCCCATCAGGAGAGCCATACCCACACCGCCGCCAAGCATAGCACTGCCATGAAAAGCATCATATACTATCAGATACAATACATCGGGAATACGTTTATAGCTTATCACGATGACAAAAATTGCGAGCAAAATATAAAGGATTGCCATGACCGGAACAACGATTTCGCTGAAACGTGAAATACGCTGAATACCTCCCCATATAATCACCACTGTCAAAACAGTAAGCACCACACCTACCCATACCGGAGAGAATCCGAACGACACCTGAGCCGCGGCAGCTATGGTATTGGATTGCACCGAGTTAAATGCAAGTCCGAAAGTGAGCGTTATCAAAACGGCAAACAGCACTGCAAACCACCGTTTACCCAGACCCTTCTGAATATAATATGCCGGACCGCCGCGGAATGAATCCTCACCCTTAACCTTGTAGAGCTGCGCAAGTGTCGACTCAATAAATGAGGTTGCAGCTCCGAGCAATGCTATCACCCACATCCAGAACACGGCTCCCGGACCTCCGATAGCTATCGCTGTCGCCACTCCGGCAAGATTGCCCGTGCCTACACGGCTTGCAATGGATACTGCAAAAGCTTGAAATGAGCTTATGCTATGATGTGAGTCCTCATGAGTGTCACTTGCACATTCCTTTTTCCCGGAAACACAGAGAAGGCGCACCATCTCCCCAAGCATACGGAATTGGACTCCTTTTGTCCTTATTGTGAACCATACGGCAGCAAAAAGCAATACCGCAACAAGAATATAAGTCCACAAGATATCATTAATCGTGTTTAAGAATATCATTATCTATGTTTATGTTAGTCGAATCAACAGGAAGCGCGACAACATTTTTCTCCTTTTTGCGCAAACGCTTTATAAATGAAAATATATCGTCGAAATCACGCCGGAACATGATGCCTACTCCTTGAGTTGTCAACGCTGATTTCACATAATAGTTCTGGTCGTTATAGCGATTATATGCCTTGAGTCTTATGTTGCCTGACTTGTTAAGAAGATATTCAAGGTCAAAATCACCAATAAACGAATTATTGTTCAATGCCTTGTCCCTATATCCGAAATTACCGTTAAAGAGGAGCCTGTTGTTAAGTAAGTAGCTCGATAAGGCAAGATCGACCTCCATGTCACTGAAATCGCCTTTGTCACTTCTTATATTAGGGGCTATGCTCCAGTTGTCGCTTAATTGTCCAAGCATTGAACTCAACTGGGAGGAAATGGTGGATGAAGCCACAGATACCAGTTCATTTCCCTTGGTCGTCGATGCCATGTAGTCGGGCGTGTAGAAACGGTTCAGCGCCAAAAGATAAATAATCTGACGGTTCATCATCTCATCAGTACTTACTATACTCTTGACTTTGCGGTAAGTGTCTTGAGTCAGCGTAGGAAATTCCAGGTCGAAACTGATATCAGGCTGCTGCATGTCGCCCGACACTTTTAATAACGCATGGACAGGAACATTCGTACGATTTAGCTCGCGATCCTGAAGGAATGACTCGTCAAGGTCGCTGAGGTTGGCATTGACCGAATATACCGCCTCGATATCAAGCATGGCGGCAAGAGGGTCGCCGTGGAATGAAATCGAACTGCCGGGCTTTATAGTGAAGTCTTTTATGATGATATCCTGAAGTGTGAAATTATAGCTTCCTTGCGACAGGGTGTAAGTGCCAAACATACGCATATCTTCATCGGCTGAATTGTATTCTATGCGCAGGTTTCCATTGCCACGTGCCTTTATACGGTCGCCACCGACGGGATCCATCACAAGCACAAGTTCTCCGTCGGGTGTAGCGTTTACCTGAAGGTTGATACGGTACAACGTAGGCGAGCTTTCCTCGCGATTAAGACGGGCATAATATTCTTTCAGCCGGTTTACCGCTGCCTTCTGAGGATCTTCGACTGAAAGCAACAGCTCACCTTTCAGCTCGTCGCGGTCATGAAAGGTCATGAAGGTATATTCATCGGCAGCTTCCGTATCAGACAGCACGAATGTAAACACCGATTGTGGAGCCGTAGACATGTCGACATTTATATCGATGAAACCGGGAACACCTTTTACATGGGCGACACCGTTACAGAATATATGTCCATACCAGTCGGGACTCAGCTTCTCGTTTATATCAAAACAGAGGAAATTGCGCGCATTTGTGATGTTAAACTCAAATTCAGGCTCTTTGAAACATTTATGGGTCACCCATCCGTCAAGACTTGCCGTATTACCATACATGTCATGCAACACCACATCTCCGAACGCTATCCGCCCCGGAGACAAATGTATGGAATCAGATGTGGTATAATATGTATTGGTAAAATCAAGTTTCATCTTCAAATCCTCGGCATAAATATCACCGGTCATATCAATGAGCTTAAATGTTCCGAAAAGCCGGGCATCGCCTGACGCATATCCGCTTATCTCCGATGTAAACGCCTCCATATAAGGCTTCATGAAACCGACATCGAGTTTGTCAGCTTTGAATCTGAAATCAAGTGACTGGGCAATCGGGTATATCGCTCCGTCGATATATGACTTACGCCCGTTGCTCTGTGAGATGACGGCATCAATAGTGACGCCTTTAGTCTCATTGTCCCATGCGCTTTTTATATCAGCATCGCCAAGAAGAGAGTGATTGTAGCTGAGTCCTTTGACCTTCAGCCCCTGAATAGAGAGACGCGGATCTTTGGTGAACAGCTCGGATGCAAAGAATGTGCCGGTAGCCACACCCCCAAACATGACGTTGCTGATATCGAGCGTCTCAAATACATAATCAAGACTTACATCGCGCAAGTCAATACACAACACATCCAGTGGATTGGAAGAGGCGGCTCCGGATATGCGTATAAACTGTCCGGTACGACTTATATCGATATCATTGACGAGCAGGCGTTTGTCAGACCATGATACACTTGCCGGATGAACAATCCACGCTGTATCGTTAAATACAAGACGGCTTTTTCTGATATCGACATCTACTCCGAGTGTGCCGTCATAATCCTGGCGTGACAATAACGTGGAAAGGTCAAGTACCCCGGCAAACTCTTTTTCCCGGTCAATATCCCATGAAATCCGCGTGTCTATCCGGTCCGACAGTCCATGACCGGTAAACTCCAAGGTGGCATTACCTTTTTTTGTGGGATATAAAGTTGATAAAAAGATATCGGCACTATTTTCCGTACCGTCGATTGCCATCAGTAGTTTGGTATTGTCAATGAACTTATCTTTCTGTAACAGGTACGGGGCATCAACTGTGAGCTTCATTGTGTGCTCTTCGTTATCCATCGTCGCATCAAGACTAATCGGATGAAGGATTTTTACCGGCGATTTGAAAAATTGAAGCCAGCTGTTAGTCGTTTCATTCCCTTTGATGTCAAGCTCCAGAGCAAAATCCGCGAGATATTCGGGAAGAGGTCTTTTGTGTTCATTGTCCTTTCGCGGGAAAAGCACGGGCATTACATCAGCAAGAATACACTTTGCAGCGGGCACAATATCTTTAAACCGGTAATGACCTTTAAGCTGTGCATCGAGTATGTCGGAATGCACGAGAATATATTGCGGCGAAGTACTTCCCGACGACATAAGTACAAAATGAGGTAGTTCTATGCCTTCTTCTCCCTCGTTTTTAAATGCAAATCGATTTATCTCCGCCCTTCCGTCAAGATTTTCTATATTCTCGCCATGCATGTCAATCATCATGTCAGCCGACATACGGTAACCTGCATATTTATCGGTAAGATTAAGTGCGGCGGGACTAAAATCACGCAGTGTCGCCCTCACATCACAATCCGTTTTCCCGGGTGTGATATCGACATTCCCGTCTACCGACAATCTGATATTATCATCTTCAATCGACATAATACCTGAAAGCATTTTATCATCGATATCAACCTCGGCAGTGATATTTTTATAATTATAATTCCTGTAATCAAAATCGTCAACCACTGCATTAATCTTTCCATAAACAGAAGACCGACGTATCTCAGTATCGGCATTTATATGTGCTGTCAAAGTACCAAGACGACTGTCGCCCGTTATATTGCCTAACGCGAGGTCTTCAATCACGACTTCACCTTCAAAATGTCGAGGCGATGCCCCTCCCTTGCTTGAATAAGTGGCATTCAGGTCAAGATTACCGGCAGAAGTCAGTATCGTGCCATTATAAAATGCTCTGTTTATATTTCCGGCCGCCTCTCCCGATAGCCTGATGCGTCCCATATTTCCAAGCATTTTCACAACCGTGGGCGATACATTTACCAATCCGGATAATAAGCCGGCTGCCTGTGTGCCTTCAACATCGAGCGACAAATCCCCGACTTCTGCATCAATATCCTTTATAGAAGGCAGCCCGCTTAAACGACCGGCAAATTCAAGACTGAACAATCCGTCAGATGACTGCATTGACACCTGATTGACATCAAAATCATTGATTGAGCCTGCGATATCCACACGGGTATCAATGTGCTGATTAAAATTTGCCAGCATCGGCAGGAATCCTTTAAAATCAGATGGCGTGACGACTGTCCCGTCGAGCAATTTAAATGAGAACGGGAGTCTCAAAATATTGGCGGATAAATCAGCCCATCCTTGATAAGACATGTTAATGTCATCTGTGAGAATACGGGACTGAGGCAATTCAAGCGAGAAGTCCCTCACAGCGAGAAGAGAGTCCGAAATCATGAATAATCCGCCAAGCGACTCAACCGATAATCCCGATTGCTCACGCAGCGCAAGACGGTTGAGGTTAACTACATAATCATCATTTTTAATTCTCGGCAAAAGGAGGTCGGCCTTTAGTCCATATATCTTAATATGGTCGGGATTAAATTTCCCGTGTGTCACAGGACTGGCAGCCACATCATAGCTGATACCGCTCCGGCGTATCACTATGTTATTCACCCGCAAGTCATACCGTGTAGGCGGTTTATTCTTATCTTTAGGCGACAGCTTGTCGATAATCGGCTGAATATTCAGTGGTGCACCTGCTGAATCGCGACGTAACCGGGCATCAAGACCGATAATCTCCGCGTAGGAGAAAACTATGCGCCGGTCAAAAAAGAGCTTTCCCAAGACGACCCCGGCACCAAGCCGCTCAACCTGTAAAGCAGTGTCACCCGGTGCAACAATTACCGATACATCTTTCAACAACACCTTATTGAAAGGACTCACCGATAATTCGCCGATTGTGACATCAGCTCCCAGTAATCCCGACAACTCCTTCTCACCTACCTTACAAAGTTCACGTTGCACCGCCCCAATCGACAATACAATATACAACATAACCGGGACTATGACGGCTACGGCAAGAACGGAAACAGCTAAGGCACGGAGTATATTATAGAGTCTGGTCATTTAGGTCGCTGAAATTATCTGCAAATTTATCATAAATCTACGGAAATATGTAATTTTGCACCATAATTAATCTAAATATGAGTATAACAATACTTGGAATCGAATCATCTTGTGACGACACTTCGGCGGCAGTAATACGCGACGGGATTCTCGCAAGCAATATAATCGCCAGCCAGAAAGTGCACGAAGAATATGGAGGGGTAGTCCCGGAACTTGCATCGCGCGCCCATCAGCAAAACATTGTACCGGTTGTCGATGCCGCCCTTCGACATGCCGGAATCGATAAACATGACCTGTCGGCGATAGCATTTACCCGCGGTCCCGGACTTCTCGGCTCGCTTCTGGTCGGTACATCATTTGCAAAAGGACTTTCGCTCGGTCTTGACATACCGATAGTAGATGTCAACCATCTGCATGGACATGTATTGTCCCATTTCATACGCAAAAAAGAGGATGACACCGTACCGGAATTTCCTTATCTCTGCTTGCTCATATCGGGTGGCAATTCTCAGATTATCCTGGTTAAAAGCCCTTCTGACATGGAGGTACTCGGACAGACAATCGATGACGCTGCAGGTGAAGCATTTGACAAGTGTGCGAAAGTGATGGGACTCCCCTATCCAGGCGGTCCTCACATCGACCGTCTTGCTGCGGAGGGGAATCCAGCACGTTTTAAATTTTCCAAACCCCGTATTCCCGGACTTGATTACAGCTTCAGTGGATTGAAGACCTCTTTCCTGTACACGTTGCGTGACAACATAAAAATCGATCCCGATTTTATAGAGAAAAATAAAGCTGACCTTGCGGCATCGCTACAGGCTACGATTATAGATATCCTGCTGTCAAAACTAAAAAAAGCAGTAGAAATGACCGGTGTGCATACTGTAGCAATTGGAGGTGGCGTATCAGCAAACTCAGGCGTAAGAAATGCCGTGGCGGAATATTGCAATAACAACGGACTTACGGCATTCATTCCGGAGCGAGCATTTACCACCGATAATGCGGCGATGGTGGCTATTGCGGGATATTTCAAGTTTCTTGACAAGCAATTTTGCAAGTATGACGCGGCTCCTTACGCAAGAGTACAAGTTTAATCACCATTCAAAAAGATTAAATTATGAAAATTTCCATAATAGCAATAGGGACTGAGTTACTTATCGGTCAGGTAATAGATACAAATTCCGGGGACATCGCACGAAAATTCGCGCCCTACGGATGGGAAGTAAACGACGTGCAGGTAGTTGACGACAACACAAGAGAAATTGTGCGAGCAATTGACCGCGCTTTTGAATCGAGTGACGTTGTAATAACTACAGGCGGTCTTGGGCCTACGAAAGATGATATCACAAAGGCCACTCTTTGCGAATATTTCGGGGGCGAAATGCAGGAAGACCCTTCGGTACTTGACAATATCAAGCGAGTGTTTGAAAAACGCGGATTGACACTTAACGAACTGACCGCACGTCAAGCCGTAGTGCCCACTTCGTGCAAGGTTATCCAGAACACCGTAGGCACAGCTCCAATAATGTGGTTTGAAAAAGACGGTAAAGTACTTGTGTCAATGCCAGGAGTTCCGTTTGAGACCCGGGAAATGCTTGATACGGCAGTAATTCCGGCATTGCTCGACAAGTTTAAGAGCGACATAAACATCGAACACCGCTGTGTGCTTGTCACCGGATATACCGAATCACTTCTTGCCATGACAATATCCGAATGGGAAGATGCCCTCCCCTCATGGTTGCACCTTGCCTATCTGCCCAAGCCTGGATTGGTAAGACTACGCATTGACGGAAAACATCCTGACAAAGAATTTCTAACACATGAAATAGACCGCTGTCACACTGAATTATGTAAAATGTTAGGTGACCACGTTCTATGTGACCGTGACATCCCGATTGAATCCCTACTTATTGAAGAGCTCCGTGAACGCGGCATGTCATTATCTACTGCAGAAAGCTGCACGGGAGGAAACATCGCGCACACGATTACAACAATACCCGGATGCTCCGATGTGTTCAACGGAGGTGTGGTAGCATACAGTAATCAAGTCAAGGAAAATATCCTCGGCGTTTCGTCGGTCACATTGCAACAACACGGGGCTGTGAGCGAAGAAGTGGTCAGGGAGATGGTCATAGGGGCATGTAAAGCCTTGAACACAGATTGTGCAATAGCGACATCAGGCATAGCAGGACCCGGCGGTGGAACGCCTGCAAAACCTGTCGGCACTGTATGTATCGGTATCAAAACCCCGGATAGGATTTTCACACACACCTATCACTTCCCCGGCAATAGACAGAGGGTAATCGAGCGTGCCACTATGACAGCAATTATTCAGGCGATTGAATTAATTCGCAGCAAATCAATTTGATTGGCATATACTAATCCGTTGACTACAAATAAAATGAAAATTTATTTAATAAAAACAGCTCGGAAAGTTTGCAAAATAGAAATATAGATACTAACTTTGCACTCGCTAACCAAAACAAGGTTCCTTGGCCGAGTGGTTAGGCACCGGTCTGCAAAACCGTTTACAGCAGTTCGATTCTGCTAGGAACCTCGAAAATGATGATTCGCTAGCTCAGCTGGTAGAGCACAACACTTTTAATGTTGGGGTCGTGGGTTCGAGCCCCACGCGGATCACCAATAAAACAAGCCAAATTGCTAATCCACAGCAGTTTGGCTTATTTCTTTCCTCAAAATCGTCCTCCTTTTGTCCTCCTATGCCAAAGTTAAGAGTCAAATGAAATTATGCACACATGTGTGCACAATCCCAGATTTCGCTTGCATAGCACCATATTGAGTGGTTGTTGCATTTTCAGCAACTACCACATCGGGGCGAGAATATCCGATATAAGACGGTGCTAATCATCCCAAAAAGACTCAATCTTCAGAATTGTCTGCAAATTGTCTGTGCCGGAAATAATTTTTGTCAACATCTTGTCAACGAGACTGCGCTCCCCTCTTTCAATGAGGCAGTTGTTGCATAAATACAGCAACTAACACCATATATAGCAACTGGTTATGCGCGTCTCCGTTTGAACTGTTGCAAAAAATGCACAAGTTCAATCGCTAGTAATCTTCCGACCATTATGGCATTCTCCGTTGCATTTCTTTTTGATGATTAACCTTTTACCTCAGGGACTTGCTATCGCGCTGATGAGTATGGAGAAGATCTCGTAGCTCTTCTTGCCGGGGATTGCAGCGGCATATTTCTAGTATTCCATTTCGTCGTATTGGCGTTTTGCCTTGAATGTAATAACTTGGCCAGTCTTAGCGAGGGTTTCTCTATCAACAATGCCGTCTTGAGGGAATAACGATACTATTTCCTGGATAAGCCATTTATTGTTCCACAGAGACACCGGTTGCTTCGCCACGACCTTGCAAAGCGGCATATCATAGACATCCTTATTCGACCAGTCATCTGTCGTGTGAGTAATATTCTGAAGCCATACCTGAAGGAAGGCTGAATTAGGTATACGATATAGCTTTTTATAGATGAGTCCGATGATCTCTTTTTTCTTTTGTTGATCTTCCTCCCGCATATCGGATAAGAGTTGGCTCGCTATCTTTAGTGCATTGTTTGCTGCACGAAGATTGTTTGCTGCTATTTCTACAGAGATAGCAACCATTGCAGAAATATTTTTCCAAAGATGTCCTTTCTGTTCTTTGGTTTTCTTTTCTTTGACGGTCTCGCCTGTCTCTAAATTGATAGAAACTTCCTCATAAGAAATAGTCTTTGTTGACAGTTGTTCTTCCACTCGTTTGCTGAATGCTTCAAGCTGAGTAACAAGTTGTCCTGAGTTGGAAACCGTTTCGAGAACTCATAAATAAACAGAAGATGTTTTTGGAAACCATCAAAATCATATCCATATTCCTTGCGCTCATGTCCATTCTCGTCCTTATAGGTCTGCTTGCTTTCAATAGGGGTATTGAAGATATAGAACGCCTTATCAGGCTTGATTGTATCCGTGATCAACTCACTTGATGTGCGGGTCTTGGATGGATTCATGCGGAAATTGAACTGCTCAAGGATATGCTGAAGCGTATATGAGATTTTATCCAACGCATCGCGGTCATTACAGAAGATGCGGTAGTCATCGACATACCTTAGTATCTCATATTCAAGATCTTTTGGCAAAGTCCCTTTTTCTTTAGCCGTCGTTATATCTTGCGAAAGTAGCATGTCTGTATAACCAAGTATAAATTCTGCTATCAACGAGAATAAAGCACTACCCTGCGGAATGCCTATATTCTTGCCTTCCTGCATTGCTCTCAAGTAGCGTTGTATATCGGCTGCGAGCGCAGCATTCTCATCGGTCTGATACGGCGTATCCTTTCGTGCAAGAGCCCATGCAATAGATTCGGGATTGATTTGACCAAAACAGTTCGTTATGTCCGTCATGAACATATAACCGTACTTCAACGACAATTCTATGGATTGTTGCTCCATAGAGTTCCACCAATTCAGGATTGAAGTGGCTCCCTTGAATGATTCGGGCTTATCATCAATCTTGACCATTGGAATGGCGCATGCCGTAATATGCTCGTTGCGGAATAATTTGAAACATTCCTTGATGGCACCCCAGGTTTTATCGTTGCATATATCGCGAGCAAGCATATAATAGAGGAAAGGATTGGCAAGAGTCAAAGGACGCACCGCATACCGTCCATCCTTATTCGTTATTACATCAAGATTGACACCATGCAATGACTCCGGCTGGCAATCTCTATTGATGCACTCGTTAAGCGACTTACCGCCAACGCTTTCGGCCGCATATTTCAACACGTTGGAAAAATCAAAGTATTCAGGTAGCTCTGTAGTGCAATAGAAATCATTGCTCATCAATGCATCAAGAGCATCTTTCCCAGAAAGCTCAATGATGCGAATAGAGCTCTTTGATTTATCTTTGTACTCGCTATAGTCCATGTTTAGTGCTTTAATTGTTTAAGGAAAGCTTTCAATGTTATGGTCGTAATTCCCAATGCCTTGCATTTCAGTTGGAGGCCATTGTCAGAAGTCATCATAATTGGATTTTCATCCTTATATTTTAATGCGACCGATAGAATCAGATTGTCAGGTGAGCGCCTGTCGTAGTCGGCCGGCAGAAGGGACGCATCGGCGGTTTCAAAAATTATCTTTCGGCTATTTTCTCTATTAAGTAGTCGTAGAGCCGTCTCTGCATTCTTTTTCTCCTGCTCCGATCTAATCTTCATCTTATCAAGTTCATCAATTACCTTAGCTGAAAGAATGATAGGGTATTGAACATCAATTTTGCTCAATATTTCCGGATAGTTGATGAATACATTGGTATCTATGATGTAGTAATTCTTCTTAGTAGGTTGTATTTCAACTTTTTTCTTTTCAAACCGAGACAGATCAATTTTCCCCACAACCTTGACGCCGGGAATTTGTGAAATTGTTTCAATAGTGGTAGAACTAACTTCAGCTGATTGAATTCCTGATTTACCTATCATAGAACTACATACAGAACCATTATGATTCAATATGTCGCAATGACTGATAAATCGCTTAACCAAAGGAGAAACAGAATGAATGTCCTCGATAGGCATATCAGATATTATCAATGTTGTACTACGAGAACGACTAGTTGCTACATTAAAACGTCGTTCTTCAAGAGCAAACCCAGGATTTCTTCCAGGAAGATATAGGACGGCATAATCGACTGTCATACCCTGAATCCTATCGATTGTTTCAATTGTAATATCAAGATTGATATCCGGTGAAGAGAAATATTTCTGCATTTCTCGAACAGAGTCTCGATAAGGGGAAATAAGCGCGATCTTATAGTTTGGATAATATTTTTCTAAGCTACAGATAGCCCTATGCAACAGCGCATTACACGAATCTGAGTAGAAGCCATTGCATAGGTCATTTGTGCAATAATAAATAACCCCACCCTCAGTTGGGAATATTGGGTCATTGATTTTTGTAAAGTCAAGATACTCTGACTTTACAGAAACGAAACGGTTACCATAAAAATATTTGGTAAGGTTAGCGGTTTTATTTGTCAAACGGAAAGTTGTGACAATTCTATAAGACTTTATGTTTGACCCTAATGCGATTGTCTTGAGACCCTCAATTTGAGAGTTCACATTCCAGGAATTGTAAAACGGATTATTCAACTTTACAATAGGTGGCAACTGCATCGGGTCACCAACTATTAAACAGTGTTTGCCTAAACTTTTAAACGCGACAATTGCAGTAAGAAAAACTTGTGATGCCTCTTCAACTACAACAAGGTCGTATTGAGGAATACCATTTAGTTTAATCTTCTCCGGATTAAATGCACTTGAAAGCACATAATTTGTTGCGCATAACAATTCTCCCTCTGAAACTTGTAAATTGTGTGATGATGGTTTTAATCCTAAAACCTGTTTGCGCTCATCAGCCGAAAGATTAGTTTTAGAGATTCTACCTAACGACAGGAACTCTTTAAGAGGATCTTGTTTGATTAACTCAATCAGTCCTTTATTTGCCATCGTAGTTACGCATACGCGTTTACCATCAGAAAGATATTTTGCTATAATTGATGCGATAGTATAGCTTTTCCCTGTCCCGGGAGGTCCCTGCACAATACAATTGTGGGTTTCATCTAATGTATTAAGAATAGCCTCAGCGATTGCGTCTGGATTTCCTTCATCAAAGGCCAACTCTTCAGGTTGCCAACTCTCATAACTGATGGTTGGTTCGATTAATAGTTCCCCATTATCTCGATTCTCATCTATGAAAGAAGAAAGATTTTTATAATAATCTGTCGGAGGGAAAGGATTATAAATAATTAGCGACAACGACTTTCCTCCTTCACTTGATTTACTAAAAAGGTCGTAAAGCGAGGAACTAATGCCTGTGCAAGCTATATAATCGTAGGATGATTCACTTTTGTTCAGATAAAACATTGGTGTAAAGTCGGACCCAGCGGAATGAAGATTTGGATCGGAACAAAAGGTTTCCCATTTGCAATCCCATTCAATTGGACGTGCACCTAATTTTTCAAAAGCTCCCTTTTTGATTACCGTTAAACATTTTTGAACTTTAAGTCGAGGAGCCATGCCACGAGGGCATTTTATAATGATGTATCCAGTTTCGTTCTGAACAGAATCTATGTAAGCAAGTGCGAGGTCGCCAGTCTTGAATAGCGATCTCATAGCACTTTTGTTTACTTTTTGCTGTTCAACTATTGCTTCCTTTACTTGGTCAGCAAAGAAGCTTTTATAGTTGTCGAGCTTTTTATCTTTATCAATAGTCATCTAAATTTTCATCTTTAATTTCATTGCCGTCATTTCTTTCAGCCATGCTCCCAACATAATGAGCGAAAACGGCATCCATATTTGTTGTTGATGCGACTCTTATCAATGTGTATGCAGTGCCTTTTACTCCATTAAGTATGTCGGAATAAAGTTGATTAACAACGTTAACTTTTTCCTTGCCTGTAATTTTAAGTACTACATCATCTTTTTCAACGAGCTGTAAAAATTCTTCCTTACTTTTGATAAAATGAAATTTACTACCTTTGCCATCTAGGTAAACGCAAATTTCCCATTTATCATCAAGCATTTTGTCCCAAACAGAGGGGGAAATATACATAACTCCTCTTGCGGCACTGCATGTGTGGATATATTTACCGCTCTTAAGCCTGTGTGTTGTTACATCAGCAGCATTACGCACGAAATCTTCTAATTCTTCCTCTGGCATATCACCATCATTTCTGTGTTTGAGATACTGATATAGACGTAATTGCACCAGATAATTGGTGTCGGCAATCTGTTCGGGAGTTATATTCATTTGACAAAGGATCTCAAGCTCTTCTTTTGTGGGTGGGAGAGATTCAAGCGCAAGGGGAGATGGATTGCTTCTCAAACGATTAACTTCCGCTTTTGTGTAAGGTTTCGGATGTCGACGTGTAGTCTTAGAGCCGCGCGGTTTAGTAGGCGCGGCATCAAGATTATCATAATCAGAGTCATTGTCGACACTGCCAATAGGTTCATCATCTTCTCCATCGTAAACGTAATCTGCCGGCGTTTCAGAAATTGAAAGGACATCAACTTCTTCTCCGTCTTCTGGAATATCTCCTGATACATCCGGTACGGTCGGAACAGATATAGGAGCATTTGAAATTGGATTATCAGATACTTCTGATGTGCCTGTCCCAATATTCCTATTTTGCGTTACGTTAACTGAGGAAGCAGCATATTCATCATTACCCCCATCATCACTTGATGAAACGCCTTCGTCTTCTTCTGAATCTGAAAGATTACTATCGCTTTGCGATGGTGTGCTTGTGGTGGTGAACTCAGGTCTTGAGATTGATGAAACATCATCATCTTCATCCTCTTTCTTTAAAATAAGTTTATCTCTCAATTGAGGAGCTAATGTAATTAATGCTTCCTTAAATCCTTCATTGGAAATAAGGGAATGATATGTTTGAACTATTTTTAGTGCATTCTCGCGGCTATGCATAATGAGCTTAACCAAGTCATTCTCTATGCCTTCAATTTCAAGATATGAAATATATTCATTGACGAAATCAAGGAACACCAACGATTCATATATATCATCAACAAAATAGAAATCAGTCCCATTATCTTGATGATAGAACTGTTTGAAGTTCTGATTAATCGAAGAATCAAAATTACACTTTATGAGGATAGAATCACAACGGTGTAATATAAGTGTGTCAAGTTTCGAGCAAAAGCCATTATAGAGGTCTTTCCAATCTTCCGAACTAATGATACCGGCAATAATGAGTGCGAACAGCTTTAAATCAGAATTATAACGGCTGCAAAGAGTGTCATTAACGGGATCCATGCAGAAATCAGAGTCGGCAATGGTCTTTATCTGAAGGATATCGCATGCTTCTCTAAAAGCATCACCTGCGGGAAGATAATCCTTATTTATGATTTTAGGATTTGAGCCGAAATATTGCTCAAGTTTTCTGTTTCCATATTCAAGTGCATATAGCTCTTTTATTTGAACTTTCTCTCCTTGAGAATTTTTCCAAAGTGCAAGCTCATCATCTCGATATTCATTTATTTTAGGCATGAATGAAGGATCATATCCGTCAATTAACCACCGCAAGATCTGAGGTCTATTCTCTTTATTCTGTACATTAAAGAGAGCGTAGAGAGCATCGAGGAAATCAAGAGATTTCTTGAAAGACAATGAACCGAATAACGATAATCCTGACTCGCCAACTTGTACGTCTGGTAAATTTACAAGAGGAGTCTTGTTCTCCCAATCTTCAAGTTTTTCTATAAACTTGTCGACTTCTTTACCATAGTACAATTCAGAAGGACGTTTCATATAATCCTTTGTGGGAATACATGAAACATCATCGAACTTATGTTCAGTAATCATTTTCTGAATTGACGCAATTTTAGTTTTGGTGTCGGACTCTGTTTGTTTTTCAAGATATTCCGTCCAAAAATATATTGAGCAAGAACGATTGGCAAGGTATTTAATATCAGACTCAATAAAGTCGCGATGCATATTTAGACTTCGGAAGAACCTACCTACGTACTCCGAGCATTTTTTGCTATATTCATCACTCACATAATCTAATTCTACAACTCCGCATTTTTCGAAGTCGAAGAACGGATTATAGACACTGCTTATAGTCAGCGATGCTGCCTCCTGGAAACCACCATTTCTATCGAGTACCTTGATTTTATCAATATGAAGTAACTCTGCAAGAGAGTCTGTACTACTATTTCTTATTTTAGATAAATCGTTAACAAACTCGAAGTGGATTGGGCTTATTTTATCAATATCATTATCTTGCAATGCAAGATAATGATCAACTTTAAGTTGTTTCCATTCCGTGAGATTTTGTATTCTCCTACCCTTAATATCCTGCATTAAATCGTCAATAAGTCGATTTTCCTTTGGATAAGAAAATGAAATTTGATTGGGGATAGTTATATACCCAAACGGCTCGTCTGATTCGCAGTTTATGAGGATGGAATCACCTATTGAGTAAAAATTGTCATCTTTAGCTTTTACCCTCAAATCATGAAGATGACTAATCAGATCATCTCCGTAATGATTCTCAAGTGCTTCTCGATTATCCGTTATGAGTCTAATCAAATTAGTGTCGTCTACGCTCGAAAGAGAGTTATCTATAGTTTCTATAAGAATGTCAACAATCTCAAATTTGACACCAACCTTGGAGAAGAAATTTTGCCACTGAGAAACATCTTCTCCATCCTCAATATAAGACGGATTTACAAAATGAGCCGTTTTGTTAAAGCGTAGAACAGTAGATTCAATCTTTGATTCGCCCAAATATGCGTCGGAAAAGAAAGTTGCTTCCGATTGGGCAAAACCTCCATCTGATAATAGAATTGGCATCCCAGCCACCTCTTTCAGCAAAGTCTCATTTTGATTGTTCTTAAGCCAACGCCAGAAAGCGATATTCTTTGTTATGTCTTTTAATGTAAGTTCAAACTCACTGCGGTGAGATTTCAACCATGAAGCAAAATGTCCCAAAGTGAATTTTGAGTTTTCAAGACGTGTTTCCCAGTAATCTGTGTTTGCATCCGGGTTATATTCAGCCGCAATCAAGTCAAGAGATGAGCCATTCACTAAACCGAGCTTAAACAGTTCAGTGGCTTTTTGACTTAATATATTGTGCCCGGTAGCTTTTGAAACCGGTGTAGCAACGCCATATAGGAACACTTTGGCGTTTTTCATTTTAGCGAGTTGCTCGTCTAAGAGGCTCTTCTTATGTTCAATAATAAAATTGTGGAATGCAACGCTATTATCGATTGTTGAAATTTTATTGTTAATCGAGACAAGGTTACCGACCAATACTTTATCGTAGAAATCTGAAAATGTATAGCGAGCAATGCCTAATTTCTCTAATGCTTTGGATTCCCCATATCCATGATGTGTCATTGTGACGACTTTATCAGGGAACCAAGGCAAATCTATAATATCAGCGAGATCCTTACTATAGATATAAAGACTTGCATCATTAAGTTTGACATCAAACCCACCTTCGGATGCGATTACAAGAGCTGAGAATAATTTGGCATCATTTTCTTCTTCAAAAATAAGGTTATAATTCTCATCAAGATAATTGACGAAGTCAATATTCTTATGTTCGTCCTTGTCCTCGTTCCCTTTGATTTTGCCAAAAAGATTCGTAAGATTTTTTTTGACAATATTCTTATAGAAATTAACATCGGTAAGTTCTTCTATGCCAAATGCATCAGTAAAGAAATTCTTGTACTCTTCTTCCGCAAATTTATCAGGAATATAGACTCCATTCAGGCAAGTTAGCCAAGAAGAATCTATCCATTCCTTCTGGGAATAGTAGTCAAATTGCGATGATGGGAAATAAACATCGTTATCATTGATATACCAGTCGGAATCACCATTACAATCAAATACGTTCAAAGTATATGATTTAAGACCTAACGAAGGTATAATATCTTTGTTTTTGAAACAAAAGTTTATGAAATCAACTGACAAATCAATGTCTTCGTCAATTGCAGAAGATATATCATCGATATAGTCATCTGATAATATAATATCCTTAACGATTATATCGTCTGAATAATCCTGAACGTCAAATTTCTTAAAGTAAGATTTTGCAACTTCAGAATAAGAGTCACTGATAAAAGATATAACAACGTTTTCAAGCCATTTAGATGAGCATATAGCTTCACCTTCCTTGTCATGGAAGAAAATGAATTTATCTTCAAAGTTTCCTACAACGCTACCATTTACATCAAAAAATGGCAATTGTTTATAGTTATCAGAATAATCTACATATTTTGTAAGGAAGTTGAAGAAATGAACAGAGGTGTCGAAATTCTTCAATCGTTCCTTTGTTGTTTCGATATTGTCCTCGTCAAGAAGTATATCGTCTACGAACTTGTTTTCGTCAAATTTTGCAAAGGCCCCAGAGATAGCATCATCCCATTTCGAGTTCTCAGCAAAGTATTCACGTGTTTTGGGACTCAGATAGTAAAGATAGTCAGTGAATGCATCGAGGTCGGCAAGATACTTATCAATGTCGAAGTATAATTCACCAGTACTATAAAGCCCTCCATCGGCCTCAAGGAAAATCTTCTCATCAAGAAAATCTTTAAGATATCCCTTTTCAAGTAAGAAATTAAGAAAACTATTGTTGTTTTCTTGATCTTTTAGCCATTCTTGAAAGAATGTATTACTGATTAGATTATAAATCTCATCCTTGTCGAATACTTGAGAGTCTGATACATATCTTTTCAAAAATGAATTAAAATTCGTATCCTTACGTAAGATTGGGAGCGGAAGATAAAAGTCTTCCATATCGGTAAACTTACGAAACTCATCATCTGTCATAATGCCACTCGAAGACAACCCCGTTGTGTCGAGGATGACATTCTTAACCAAAGAGATACCCTTAGATACAGGAACAATATAATCTGTATCTAATCTGGTTTTAAATGCCGATTCAAACTTAGCAATGAAAGAATCGTAAAAGTCGTGCTCTTTTTTGCATTTTCTGAAATCGGGTATTAATGAGAATACCGAAGCTAATTGATATTCTCTACTTGTTAACAAATCCCGAATCCAATCAAAGAACTTATCGCCAGCAATAGAGGCAAGTGCTTCGTTAAAGTTAGTTTCCTTCCCATCGGCAAGTACAACCTCTTTCTCGATATCATTACGATCCCCCTTAGGTATCATATCTGTATTCAATAGGAAATGAAATCCCCATGATGCACTTGTCGGAAGATAACAATAGACAGTGGCGTGTTCAATAGGTTGGATTGTAGCACCTATACGTTTGCAAGCAAATGAGACTTTAGTATAATCAAAATCCTTATATTTTTCCGGAATGCGAGTATTGCCTTTGTCGATAGTTTTATTTATTGCATGTTGAAGTGATTCTTGGATTTCCACTTCATAGTCAGAAACAACCCATTCTTTATTGTTACGTAAACAAACACGTTCCTCGACTCCATTTATAATTACCTTAACAGAGTTGATGTTTGGGATAAAAAGGATGATATTTGAATCTGAGAAAACGGACTTAAATAGCGCCTCGTAGTTGTTGCGGCCAACATGTAACAAGTCCTTATTATCGGGGCGAAGTGCAATACGAACTCTGAACTCTTCCCCCGATTGTCTAAATACATTTCTGACTTCAGGAGCTACTTCATTAGCAGGAGTCCAAATAGGCAATATTTGGAAAGGAGCTTCAAGTCGTCTAATCTTACCTCCTGGGTTTTTCTCAGGTGTTTCTCCTTCATCGAATCTAAATGAATAATCTCCAGTCTGTATATAGACATAGTGGTTGTTTAGAAACACTGTTTTAAAGCCAATACCCTTATAGCCAATAGTACGCTTATTAGCTACCTTTTCCTTCTCATTAATTCCACAAATTCCAGAAATATTGCGGACATTAAACGCATCTCCCGAATGAAGGAAAAGCAAGTAATTATCTGTGATATGAAAGACTACATCTACCATCCTGCCTTCAACAGGATAGTCATTGGCATTCTGTAAAAGTTCATAAATAAATGTATAGTCATTTGCGCTGAGTTGTTTACTCAGCGTATCAAGGAAGTTAGTTGCTGAACTAAAGTTCTTTGATTTATCGTCATGCCGATCCTTGAAGAGTTTATCGATAAACCATTTAGGCTGAATTTTTCTTGGAGGCGTATTAAAATCTATATATATCTCATACGGATTCAAGATATTCCTATGAGATAATTTCCAGTTAAAAAGGTAGTAGCCGTTTTCCTTTATCCCATATATACGTTTAGGATATGTTAAACGTATGGGTCTTTTATCGGAATCAGTCGGATAATAAGGGATGTGATCAAAATTAGGTTTTCTAATATCATCGATGACATAGATTTCTTTTTCTTCGTCATGATGATAAAACCCTATACATTCAGTGCTATCGACTCCCCATAGCTGGAGAAGATCAGCTTCAGTAGCATTTTCTGCAACATCAGTCAGAGTTGTCTCAGTAAAATTATCAATATTTTCAATAGAATTTGGAATCAAAGAAATTTGAAATGGCGAGTGAGATTTTAATCGACATTTAAATTGACATGGACCTTTTTTAATTATGTTTGAAGATACTGGGACATTGATATATGAACCCAAAATATCCGTAGGAGCACCATCTAAGCGAATGTTAGATATGCTTCCCTTGAACCATTCTGGATACTTGCTTTTAATTTCCTTAGAGAACACTCCTTGGAATATGTTATCCTCTAAGAATTTAATAATTTCCTCGATATCAGCTAATTTAAGTTGAGCTTTACTAACGAATTTTGCCATTGACTACTTCTCTGTTTTTTAGGGTTAGATCATTGATTCGATGAAAGCAAAGCGACATCATTATAGAATCTATTATTGCAGAAATTTACTCTTAATCAGATGCCAGCAGTTCACGTGAATTTACTCCAATTATACGAGATATCTGAGATAGTGTATACAAATCTGGTTGGGAGGTATTGGTACACCACTTGGAGACAGTGACGGGGTCTTTGCCTAATTGCTCGGCGAGCCACTTGCCAGTGTGTCCGGTTTCTGCCAATACTGCTTTTATCCTATTTAGCTTTTGTCGTTCTGTTTTTGTCTCCATTGATTGATTTATTAAATTTGAACGCAAATTTAATGCATGCTGATGACATTACCAAGAAATATGCTTAGTAACATGTTTTCAGTTCAACACTAAATCATAACGGTTGACGTTATCTGGCACCTATCCATCTTTTAGGCTGAGTCGGTTTCAGCATCTTGTGGGCTTGCATCATGCAACGGTAGGCGAAGCGGCGGTCGTCTTCATTAGGATTGCGACCCCACGGCAAGTCGGAAGATGTGCCTCCGCCTCCGCACGATTGGGCGAATTGGGTTGCGCGATCGAGATAGCCGAGGAACAGATACATCGCACACTTCAGAATCTCATTGGGTCGCTCGGCGATTGCAGACAGGAACTCGCCGTCTAAATCGGCTTTATGTTCCGTTGACATGGATTCGAGCATTGAGCGCACATCGACAACCATCCTGGCAAAGACGGCATCAGTCAGCCTCATGCGTACCTGCTCCTGATTCTTTTCCGTGAACTCATGGAAATTCTTTTGCGCATTATCGCGTTTCTCTCTGAGTGCATTAAGTTCATCCAGAAGCTCGGCGAGTTGCCAGTCTGCGGTCTTTAGCTTGTCGCGTTTGTCGGAGAGTTTATGTCCGGTAGATTCAAGTTGCTTTTCAAGTTCGGCGATGCGGCGACGTAATTTGGAAACATCTCCGACACCATTCTCTATGTCTGACTCCAACTGGGCTATCTCGTCATTCAGTTCCGCCTCTTGTCTTTCAAGATTCGCAATCATGGTCGTTAGACCTTTCACTCGTCGTTCCGATTTCCGAATCTCATCTTTAAGCTGTCGCAACTGTTCGCGGTTGTCGTCTATAAGGGTTTCGAGTCTGGCGTTCTCACGATGAAAGTCGCGATTGTATTCAGCGGTCGAGCGATGGCGTGCGCCGGTCACTTGGATGTCATCGCCACGGTCAAGGCCGTATCTACGGTTCACTTCGGCAAGTCGGGTATGCAGATCCCTCATGTGTTGCCGCGCCTCGATTTTGTTCTTGCCTCCAAGAACTTCCTTTGAACAAAGGCGTCCGTCGGCTGTCAACGGCACGAATACACAATGCGCATGTGGTCCCGTCTCGTCAAGATGGACGATGAACGAGGCTATGTTTTCCTCTCCGAATTCACGGCATACAAAACCGTACACATCCTTTGCCCATTGCTCGATTTCAGGTTGCCGAATCAGATGCCCGTTTGTTTCCTCATAATCGTTCAACACCTGAGAGCCGAAAGCCATCTCGCGCATCCGCTCACGGTTGCCGCCGAATACGACCATGACTGCACGGTTGGAGATAGCGGTAACTCGGGCATCAGGCCGGAGATGTTTTTTGATTATCTCCTCGACTCTGTCGCCTATGCGCCGCGATTTGTCAACGGCGGTTATCTCTCCTCCCGGCCCGACCTGAAAGTTCAGAGCGGTTCGGGAGCGGTCGTAATTGTGGTCGGGATTCTTTGCCTTGCGCTCGAAGAGTTCATCGCTCCAGTTGCGCCGATGCTCGTTGCTGACATTGGCATCGACTGATTTGACGGGCTTGAAGTCCATCATCTGTTTAGGTGACCACATATAAATAGACGACATATAAATATTGGTGCTTTTGGTTATGGTTTGGTTGGAATTGATTATATAACAGGTGTGCTTGCACAGTTTGTCTCCGCATCGGAGCCGCCAACCTTCGCATGAAGGTATATTAGGCTATTATCCTAATACAATAACATAACTATCATATATACAACAACATATCTTTGATTTTAGGTTTTGTAAAAAACAAATTGGGAACAGAAATGGATTTTATTTGTAAGTGGTTCGTATGCTACATTGAAAGACTTCCTTCAGATTATTTCATCTAACCCATAATTAATAATGGTCGAGTAATTGCCCCGGCCATCATATTCAACACTCCATGAAATTAATGTGACATAACTATCTTGATGCAAATGTTCAATACAAACTAATATAATGCGGGGCGGAATGCAGGATTGTCCAGACCTTCAATAAAGGAAAACATTCCGTCTACAACCTGCCGGGAGTATTCCTTATATGAGAGAGCTGTATGAGGGTCAAGTTCTTCGGCAATTTTTATCCGAGCAAAGGACCATTCATCAAATGCCGTCTTTATCTCATTCCACATCGTATGGTAATAATATGGGTCTGAATAAGAATGATAATTCGAGAAAAAGGCCTCAAAATCAGCATTCTTTTTTATAGAATCATTCAGAGATGTCGGTAGGGAATAAACCAGATTCCCAGACAAGATTTCTTGTTCTTTGTCAAGACATTCGCGTCTGTAGTCAAGCCATGCAATAATCCGATTATTCTTGACTTCCGGCACTGCGAGATATCCCTCATTGGCATATAGTTTGTCGAGATAGTATGCCATTACTTCCACAAGATTGTGCCATGCTACATATTCCTCGTGTAGCCATTCATTATCATCATCGCTTGTCAAAATCGGGTCATATGCGAGCGAGGCCTGTATGCTTGATATGAGCCGAATATAGTCTGTCCAACGGTTTATGTCTGATTGGGCGCCGCTATCGGTGATTCGTGCGCTTAATTTTGTAACCTCATTCAATGCTTTGTCGATATTGCCTGTGTAATAAGAATCTTGGCCGATTAATTCACGAATTGCACGGGCGTAGTTCAGATCAGTTGTCGGAGAACTTTCTTCTCCGCTTAAATCCAACATCTGTATCAACAGTTTGTAGGCATCGGGATTTTCCTGACGCATCGCTTTCCAATAGGAATCATCTATATCCAGATCTGGATTCTTGGCACGTTCGAGAAATTCTGCAACGGATGTCTCACCCTCGGCAAAATGAGGCTCGACATGAGCATCCGGGAAATAGACTCCACGATATTCTCCCGGCAGATACAATGTTGCAAAATATCTTTCTTCCGGATTAATCAGTTTATACGATTTATCGTCAATTCTCTCCAGTTCAGACACTTCAAGATTGTCAGGATTGACTACAAACATACGCTTATATAAATCATATATTCCGTAATGTTGATCAGATTGTCCACTTCCATATTTAAGGTAATCGTTTGTCATAATATATCGGCCGTAGCCGTCGATGACTTTCAATTTGTCGTATTCCATTGGTAGAACAAGGCCATAGCAGTCACGCAATCCGTGTTTCATACACCAATAATATGGAGTTCCTTTTTCAGCAATTTCAGCGTATTTTTCAACGACATACACCCCTTTCTTCACCGATAGATTTGTAAGATACGGCCTCGTATAGTCTGCATCTGTCACGACATACGGATTCAAACCAAGTATACTGGGGATTATAACCAAGGGGATTGTCGTTACCAATAACAGAGGATAAAACCATTTATGAGATTTAACTCTCAATATCACACCTGAATACGCAATCAATCCAAAAGAGATAATGAATAAGACGATTGTTGTTTTGCCATTATCCAATGTTAGCCAATAGCATAAACCGGTCGCAGAGAGTGCCACGCATATACGGGTAAGTACTATGCCGTTATTAAAAGAGCGAGTCAACATTATATAAAATAAAACCGGAATGGTCAGTAGCCCTACCAATTTCAATGAAGAAATGTCTTTAAGGCCAATAGTGACCGTGAAAAGCATAAGCACAGCATATGAAAGGTACCAAAGGATCTCTTTCTGATTGATAAGCGTCTGAATCAACGAACGGCCCTTGCGTTCATATATACACCAGTATATCACCGGAAGCAGTGAGATTATGAGTCCCAAAAGGATACCGCCAACAGGACCTTCATCAAACATCGCCCATGTGCATAAGCCGACGAACGGGACAAGGTAAATCCATATCCATTTGCGCGTCCACAGTATTTTGCCTATGTTGCGGAGCCTGATTCCGACAACTATTGGCAAAACAGCAAGCCAAACAAACCATAGTGCAGAGATTGACCCAATCCATGCTTCCAGTCCCCACTCAAACGGTTTCGAGAATATGTCAACCATCAGTTTAGACCCGCCAATAGCACAGAAGAAGCTATAGAACATCCTCTCGAACGGTTTGCTGAAATTTTCTGCACATATATAGGCCAGCATGAAGCCTATAGCTGAGACCAGAGTCCACGGAGATTTACGGTGCATCTCAAAGCACAATGCAATTCTAATGAGAATCAGCAGCATAAGACCGGGACTTGAATACCGACTGAAAAAGAAAGACCAGATACTTACGAGAATCAAGTCGATGATAAACATCTTCTTGCCATAGAGATAACGCTTCATATTATTGGTAGATTTGGTTTTACTCTGATTTGCAAATACTGATTAGTCTTTTGGCTTCTTGTGTCATATAAGGCCTAAGCTGTTTATAGGGCACGATAAAGTGAAATGAACCTGCCGCCCAACAGTCTATCTCGTAGGGTTGGAACGAAAAAAGCACACCAGAGTCTGTCAATGCACCATCGGGAAGTTCAAATTTGACCTCCCGGTCAGGTTCTTCCCATTCGGTGCCTTCAAGAACAGGATTAGGTGACTACCAGCCTTCAATTTTACCTTGTATTTCAGATGCTGTTATTGAGTCTCCATTCCATGCACGATAATGTGGGTCTTTTGCCATGACCTCAAACAGCTTCATCTTGACTTTATTAATATACTGACTTTTGAAAATGTCGATGTTTGTCAATTCTTTCTCTGTATTAAAATCGAATGTATGAAAAGTCTCGGTGTACATTCCGTGTCCAGTTCCGACTCTATCATATTCATACATACTAAATGTTACAAACCTCTTGTTTGCGATGTGTGGTTTAATCGCCAACGTAGCGGCACTCGATCCCATATCAAATTCACCACCACGTATCCAGTTCTCAAAAGTTTTATGTGCTAAGAAATCGGAAAGGCATTGGAAGTCGTTGGAATTACCAGTGTATACTGGCCTATAATATTTTGTCGGATTGAACCCAGCGTAGAAAGCTGACAAACCGGGAACTTTTACTTTTTCGCTTTCAGATATTCCTGTCAGTTCACATATAAAACGGTTAATCGTCTCTTTGTTTCCGATACAACTGTCTGGACAGTCCACCGTAAAGTTAAATTTTCCCATGTACTTCATGGTATCCCGTTCAAAGAGGGATGTCTCCTCAAAGACAATGGTATCGATGCATTTCTCATAACTTTTATTGAACCGCTTGAATCCATCGATAGGTTGCATAAAGGCTTTTATTTTTGCCGCGGCATCAGGGTCTCTGAGGTCAATGACAAGCTTCCTTGTAACAAGACTAAGTTTCAAAGTCGAGGGGCCAACTGAGTCATACCGCAACATCTGGTCATCGCCAACTGGCATCGTATCAAAAAGCCAGCCGCCCCACATTGATACATCGCCACTATATCCAAAAGAATGTCCGCCGGCAAACATAATAGTATCTGTCCATAGACTTCCAGCTTCATCTGGCTCTTCGTTGTTTGATGAACTTCCGGTTGGCTGAAGAAATCGAGAAGAGGCAAAGCTATTCCAATCTACGAAACTGAGAATCGCCAATGCAAGAAACGCACCAATAATGATGAATATAAACTTTCTCATTGATAAATATTTGAGATGTGTGTCGTTGACTAATGTTATCCTTCAAGCGCATTTGAGGCTCGCTTTAAGTAATCCACAGCCTTCTCATCTGCACTTGATGCGTACCTGAGTTGAGTCTTATAACTATCCATTGCCCGTTTTGCCTTACGTTGGTTGCTTTTTGCTGTATCTGTCTTCCCTTGCTTAGTGTAATATGCGGCAGCCTGGTCATATTGTTCAGCCTTTTTTAGATAGTAGGCAGCCTCCCGGCGATATCCATCAGCCTTCTTCTGATAGTATTCTGCTTCACGAATATAACGGTCTGCGGCATCCGCATAGATAACCTGAAAGGACAGTATCCCAAGTATAAAAGCGATTACAAAACGAGTCATTTCCATTATTTAAAATTGCTTGTCATTTCTACTCTCTTATATCGGCTATTTGTTCAATACGCATCCAGTCTTCTTCACTCATCATTACCCAATCCGAAGTAGAATCATTAGTACAATAATCGATGATTAGTCGAGCCCCCTCTTTGGATAAAACACCGAGTTCGTCAGCTTTCAGTAGGTATTCAACTGCCTTCTTTCGGTCTTCAATATCCTGTATAGTGACATCTTCAGCATATCCGTCAGGGGTGTCTGCTTTTATTGTCTTCTTATATTTTCGCTCACCAAATTGAGAATAAAGAAACGGAATCTTATTCATGAGGACAGGAATGAACGATGAAACATCGGTTTTGATTGAATCAAGTTTCAGACATATGGGCGCACCTCCGGCGACAAAGAATGCAGCGTCAGCATCTGTATCCTTTGATGTAATGTACTCAAGTATCTCGCTGAGTGCTACTTTTTCAGTTTTTCGATGGATATAAGATCTAAGAATGTCTGCTGAATGATAATCGTATTCATTAAGAGTATCCAATGCACATAACACCTTGTCATAATTTCTATCTTCAAGATAATTGATGAATCTTGGCATGACAGCAAACGGATTATCATGGTCTATTTTTGCAATTCCTGAGATTATAGAGTCAATATCCATTCCGGCAAGATCATAGTATCCCAATGCTTTAACAATACTCATTTTTACTCCACCTTTGCCATCCCGATAACAATCGCCGAGTGCTTCGTATGCCCACGGTTCTCCCCAGCGAGCATGTTCTATGAGGTATGGAATTGAGTCAAGCCAGTTGCTGTTATACTCATATATTCTGAGTCCGTCGGGAACCATAACTTCGAATGACTCACCGGTATCGGAATTGCGTAGGGTCATCTTTTTATCAGCAAAGACCGACAGCGAGAACGCGATTAAGCAAATTGTAATGATATACTTGATTGATTTCATTTTTTTGTCTGATTTTGAAAATATATATGTTTTTTCACAGCATGAGATCAAGACTCGATTCCCTTAGCTCTTCTTTCCGCTTCAGGACGTTGTTTCTCAAATTCTTTCCATGACTATGCCTGAAAAGGGAATACTACACTGGCATGGGGATCGATGAACCCATAAAGACCCATAAAGCACTGACTCATTGTTATCCTCCATGCCATAGCCGTCCTCATCCATGAAATAACGTCCGTCAGGATAAAGCGTCCATGTCACAATAGCGACTCCATTCTTGAACTTCTCGACAGCGAATCGTTGATAGTATTCAGAGAATTGGTAGGCGTTTGAATTGTTTTCGAGTGTTTCAACCCCTTTCCAGTCAACATCTTCTTCGAGATAAAGGGGAGTGTCAGATCCTGATTCATCAGAACGTATGCCTCTTTTGCTCTGTGGTTGACAAGGATTCGTCCTCTCCAATACTCGTCCATAACTTCCTCGACTATTTCCAGATTGTTGCCCTAATATTTCATCCTTGAATATGGGCAGCTGTCATATTCGGGTTTCTGTAGCTTCTGGTATAATTCTTCTACTGTCATATCAATATTTTTACAGTTAGTCATCGTCATCATTGAAATAATCCTCCATGAGCTTGTCTTTGGCGATCTTACGCGCCAACCTGTCGAAGAACCTGCTCCTTGATCTGCTCTCCTTGGCGAACATGGCGTGAGTGCCTTCTGAAGAGGCATTGAACTCCAGCGTATTTGTTATGGAGATTGTTGCGGCCACTTTCTCCACATCCTGATTCGTTCCGATGTATGTAAACACCCAACCTTTGCTTTTTAGTGACTCAACGAGACTTTTTATAGCTTTGCCGTCATATTCTTGGGAAGCATTCTCATAGCCGTCGGTTATTACAGTGACAAGAATGACGTCTCTGTCAGCCACATTCTTACTCAACTTCGTAAGCGCGTTGCCCATCGCATCATAAAGCGGCGTGTAACAGGCCGGCTGATACTGCTTACCAGTCAGTTCCTCGACTTTATCGACCTCTACGTTTTCGTATATGGTCTTGACAGAATCGGAATTAAATGAAACCAAAGTCACGAAATGTTCCTGAGCTCCATGCTTTTTCTGTGCCGCACGTATGGTCTGCATGGTTTCATTGACACCTGTTATTGCCTCACGTTCGATACTGCTCATCGAGCCGCTTTCATCGAGAATGATAAGATTAAATATTCTCTGCTTCATAATTACTTCTTATATTTTATTATTTGTTACTTTATAACATACCAGTTCCCACAGTAGCCGAATCGGCTTTTGCCCTGAATGCAGATCCACATATTATTGAAATCGATATACCGCCTGCCATGATGAAGATACACCGAGAATGAACCTTTGGGGTGTCCTTCCTGTGTATATATTGAGACGGACGAATTAGTACGGGTGTATGTCCCATCATTTGGTGCCGCAGCCATACAGGTGTTACCGGTAAGTCCACAAGATGTGGCCACTATGTCAGCAGTTGTGAATGCTGCTACCAAGGCAATTACGAGAACCAATTTCTTAATCATTTTTCTATACCCTTATTCGTGTCGGGCACAACTTTTAATTCGTTATTTGACCTTTATGAATAGTTTTCATTGGAGGTAACCCAATCCATTCAATTTCCCTATAAAAAATTTAGGGATTGAACTTGATATTATATAGAATATCAATGTGGCCAATCCCTATCACTCATGAGAAATATTTTCAAAAATAGTTATCCCCATGGAATCGTTGGGTATCTCGAAATTATCGCCTTGGACCGGTGTAAGGTTTCCAGACAGGAGTGTCAATTAGTTGCCCATTGGTGTTGATATGGCATGTAATCGCTACTTCGAAGTCTTCTTCCTCACCAAAGCCATCTTCGTCCATCGGGCAGTAATAGTAAGGAGAAATTATCCATGTCAAAAATGCTTGTCGATTACCATTGAAGTGTCCGACTGAAAGGTCATATACATCGAGATTCCAGTCCCTTTTCTCTCTGCGAATCATATCGAGGAGAGCCGCAGGGAAGTCCTCAAGCCGACAAAAATGTGCTTTCCCGTCTCTGTCTACTAGCACATTCACACTTTTTGATGACTTATTTATCAGGGATACAACTCGATTGTATGTAAATAACTCAATTCCATGCCCCTTACTTTTCAATACATTCTTGTCCTTAAGAGAATCTACAAACGCCATAACCGAGTCATAATCCGTGATATCGGTGTTCGCAAAGAGTCGTGCTTCCCTATCATACCGTTCTGATTCCTCAATCTTAGGAACTACGGTTTCAAGACATGTCTTGAAGATGGCACTTGCCTCGCCTGGAAATTTGTTTGACCTGACAGTCTGCGTTATCCGAGCGAGGCTACCACTCGCCATGACCAGCCCATGCGAGGCTACATGGTTATTTCCATAGCACATGAGGCTAATGCAAAGCATATAATTTTGTCTGTTGTTTGTTTTGAGGGTGAGAATAATAATTGCTGCCAGCCATACCAGAGAAGAGTGATATCCTTATCAGGATATACATACCACACATTGTGATATTCAGACGGATGTGCTGTAAAATATTCGTCAGGAGACAAAACTTCAGCCATCTCATCATTCAGCGGGACTATAAGTTGTGTCACATCGACAGTCCAGGATCCCTCTGTTGAATCAATCCCGTCGTAGAAAAATGTTTGACCGCGTGAGGATACCGGAACTTCGGGGTTCAACAATTTCTCTATGATTATAGGTCTGAGTGCGTCAAACAAGGCACCGATTAACTTTTTCTCTTTCATACTTCATTAGGACAAGACATCAGCTATTGTTGTTTAATAACTTTAAATTGAGTGGAATTTTAGGTTTAATTCATTCCAGAACTCTTCAGGTAGCCACACATTGGGAAGTTTCGATGCGTTCCGGAATAAAGGAGCAATGTCATCATAATCCCAAAGTCCCAGACCACACCCGATAGGAGTGACGAGGAATTTCAAATCAGAATTGGCAGATGCGAACTCAGTGAAACGGTTCACGGCATGACGAATCCAACCAAGTCCGACACCGGCTGTAGGTATGGCATAGGATTGTCCTTGCAATCCTTCTCCTTGGCCAACAATAGCTCCGAAATTCTCTCGGGCAAAATTGGCCGCGCCTTCATAATGCTGACCAGAACGGCGACATCCAAATACAAAAATCTCATCATCCTTCAGTTCACGAATCCAACGTGGAGTAATGTTCATTGTTTCTGGACGAGAATCCTGTCTTTTTATAAAATCCAATATGCTCATAGCTTAGCGTCTTTAACATATAGGATGAAAAAAGCCCCCGATTTATATCATTCGGAGGCAAAAATTTCATGATAAATTTGATGTGTTTTCAGGGCAACCGCATCAAATTTGGGCAGACAATAGCAACTCCATGAGATAATCCTAAGACAATGAAGCTCGGAATCGCCTTTTCTTGCACGGCTCGCATCTTCCTTGAAAGTGATGTCGAGATTCAAGTGCAGCTGATTCTCAATGGACCAATGCCCGCGGGTCAGCATATTGAAATGTGCGGCTTTGGGAAAGTCTTCATCGCTGATATAATGACGGACAGTATTGGCTGTATGCTCTCCACAATCCACTGTCTATGTAATCTCGACCAGGGTTTTCAGACCAAGCCATCGAGCCGACACATCTGTGTCTTCAATGGCGGAAACATCCGGTATGCGGCAGTCGCGGGTCTCGATGCGTCCGTGATCCGCATCCATTTGTGGGGCCGTGTCAAGAGGCTTGTTATAGCGGAAGGCATCGGTAATCTGTTGGTTCAAGGCTCACTGATTATCCTTGACGGCAAGAAAATAATGTGCTCCTTTATATAGAATCTCCTGTGCTACGTTTACCTTGGTGCCGATGGCGTCTATGGAGACTACTGCGCTGTCAATGTCCAATCTGTCAATAATTTGAGGAATGGCGGTTATCTCGTTCTCTTTGTCTTTGAGACGAAGCTGTCCAATCATTATGTGGTTCTCGCTCACATAGGCATTCATCAGATAATCGCCTTTGGTACCGCTGAATTTCGGAGCGGTACCGCGCAGTTTTTTTACCGTCAATAACCACCTGTTTTTCGGCGAGAGTATCAAGGGACCCGCGTCCATAATCGATATAATGAAATTTTACGGTGCAGCCTCTTTTTTCATGCCAAGCTCTATCAACTTAGAATATTTTGAACATTATTTTGAAGAAAGTGTTATGAAAATCGTAGTGAGTGTCTTTTATTTTTCAATTTTCATAAATAAAGTTTATCATTGTGATGGGAACCATTCTTTCAATTTATAAAATAAGATATAATATGATTACTATTGCAAAACAGTCTAAGGCATTGGCGATATTTCTTATGCTTGCAGGGGCAGTCTATGTACCCGTACACACAAACGCATGCACCCGTGCAGTATACATAGGACCTGACAGCATGGTTGTGACGGGGCGCACAATGGATTGGAAAGAAGACCCACAATCCAACATATATTTTTTCCCAAGGGGCATGGCTCGTCGTGGCGGATTGACAGACAATACTGTAAAATGGACATCATTATATGGTAGCGTGGTGACGGCAGGATATGACATCGGCATCTGCGACGGGATGAATGAGAAAGGACTTGTCGCCAATCTACTATTTCTGGCTGAATCAGATTATCACAGACCCGATGACAAACGTCCTGTAATGGGGCTGAGTATCTGGACCCAGTATGTGCTTGACAATTTTGCCACCGTAGATGAAGCCGTATCGGAATTGAGCAAAGAATTGTTTCGTATAGATGACCCCGATCTTCCAAACGGAGCAAAATCGACACTACATCTTTCAATTTCTGATCCTACAGGAAACAGCGCGATATTCGAATACATCAATGGCAATCTTGTGATTCATCACGGCAAAGACTGTCAGATAATGACCAATTCACCTTCGTATGACAAACAGCAGACACTGGATGACTATTGGAATCAAATCGGGGGACTGATAATGCTTCCGGGAACCAATCGTGCATCCGACCGCTTCGTGAGGGCGTCCTTTTACATCAAGGCACTCCCTCAGACATCGGATTATCGCCATGCTGTTGCAGGAGTGTTCAGCGTAATGCGAAATGTATCTGTGCCACTCGGTATATCAGTTCCATCGCAGCCAAATATCGCCTCTACCAGATGGCGCACTGTCGCAGACCAGAAACACAGGGTGTACTATTTCGAATCGACATTGAGTCCTGATATTTTCTGGATCAACTTCAATAATCTTGATTTCACCGCAGGCGAAAAAGTCAAAAAACTCACACTGACTAATGGGGAAATATATGCCGGCGATGCAGCAGACAAGATGGAGATTGCCGAACCGCTCACGTTTCTTTTCGGTATATGATTATATGGTGACACTCAAGACCTGACTTTAATGTAAATTAATGCGTATATTTGCAGTGTCAATTATATTTTAAACAAAATTAATATGATGAATCGACTACTTTTACCGGCAGCGGCATGCATCGCCATGTTAATCTCATGTACAGGAAATAAGAGTACAGCCGAAACAAGCGTGCAAGCGACAACAGCCGGGGCAGATTTACGAGGAAAATGGTATATCGAGAATATCGTTATCAATGACTCGACATACGTGCGTCCGGAAGAAGAAGTGCCGGGTGTGGCACAATATGTCATTTTTGATGACAGTACATATTTCATCCAAACCAACTGCAACAGCATTTCCGGAACTTATGTAGTCAACGGCGATTCCATCACACTCGGAGACGGTGCTATGACTGAAATGGCTTGTGACAACATGGCAACAGAAGACATACTCCGTCAGGTATTGCCTCTCATAAAAACAATAGACGAGGAAAACGACAGCATTGTCAGGCTAAACAGCTTGAGCGGTCCGGAATATATAGTGATGCGGAAAGCCGCCGAAAAACAATAAGCGCTAGTAAAAGATGAGACCGATGAGAAAAGCGAGCCGGATGAAAGACCCGGCATGGGCACTGGAAGTATTTGACAAAGCGCCTTATGTCACGGTAAGTATGACACGCCACGACGGCACACCCTACGGACTCCCCCTTTCTCTTGTAAGAAAAGATGAGCGTACGTTTTACTTCCATTGTGCCGATGAAGGAGAGAAAATCGACTGCCTCAAAGCTAATCCTGTCGTAAGTCTTTCAGCAGTAAGCCGATGTATGCCCAAATTTGAAGAAGAAAAAGAAAACTTCACCGAATATTTTCATTCGGCTGTCGCCATAGGGAAAGCGGAGCGTGTAACTGATAATGAAGAAAAAACCAAGGCATTACGATTACTGTGTGAAAGATTTCTGCCTAAATATATGAATCATTTTGATAATGCGATAGCTCGAAGTCTTGATCGTACAACCATTATTAAAATAACACTTACCGAAGACCCGGTAGGCAAATGCAAACCGTAATCACATAATACTACAGATGAACGAAGCTGCAAACAACGAGATAAGGATTGATGTGACGCGACAAACTCCTGAAGAGCTCGCCCTTGCCGCAGAACATGCACAGCTGATATTCCGGTTTAATCACACGATGCCCGGAACCGATGAATACAACGCACTGATGCATCGTATATTCCCGTCAATGGGGGAAAGGAGTCGTGTCACGGCACCCTTGACGGCAATAAGACCACATAATGTAAGAATAGGAAAAGATGTCATAATCATGCCCGGATGCCTGATGATGTCGGCAGGAGGCATTACGATTGATGACGGGGCGATGATTGCCGCAAATGTACAACTCATCTCCAATAATCATGACCTGTACCAACGCAGTATAATCACCTGCAAACCGGTGCATATAGGTAAAAACGCATGGATAGGGGCCGGAGCCACCATATTACCCGGAGTAACAGTTGGTGACAACGCTGTGGTAGGCGCAGCAAGCGTAGTCACTAAAAATGTAGCCTCCGACACGATTGTAGCAGGAAATCCGGCAAAATTCATTAGACGCATCATGCCGCAAGCGGAGTGCGCGGTAATAAACGAAGATGACGAAACCGAGCAACTCGGGCTTGACAGTTGCGGAGACTAAAGAATAAAAGGAGGGGATGATTGTCCATACAGGCTATCATCCCCTCATAAATCAGTATTAGTTACAATAATCAGATGTCGTCGATGTCGCCTCCAGATTTAGGAGTGGCAACACATAATATCCATAAAAATATCGCGCAACCTACAGCTGCGGTCAATAATGATACCGCCTGCAGCGTAGCAGTGCTACCGACAAGCAACATGAGCCATCCACCGAGGAGCGCGCCGCAAATGCCGACACATACGGCAAATGCCGTGCTGCGTACCTTCTTAACCAGTTTGCCGACCATGAAACCGCCTATTATCCCGATTATTGTCCATACAATCCAAAGTGAGCCTGCCATAATCTAAAATCTTTAATGATTAAATAACTCACCGCGCCGACACAGCGGCACGGTCACGAGTTCCAATACTCAAAAATTGTCAGCCACAATAGCAACAACGCAATAAGTACCGTCACTCCTATCCATAACCAAGTGGTCACTCGCTGTTGTCTCTCTCTCTTCATAAGATTCCAAAATAAAATAGTCGTTTTGTCATTTTAAAATATAACAACCGACATCGACAATAGTTTGTGAACACCGGCGCGTGACAAGAAAGCCTCAAGTCAACAGCCGAGCACACGGCGTAAAGTGTCAACCTGTGTCTCCCAAAGTTCTTTCGCGTCATCAGTCTCTTCCGCTTCAGCAAAATCCACCACAGCAAGCGTGGTGGAATCAGTAAGCTCATTGACCGAAATCCGCATTTCGAAATAGTCTTTCCCGTTAGAATCATCCCAGCGAAAACGAATCGACTGCTCATTACGTATTCCAAGCACTGTCGCCGACTGTTGCTGACCGTTCCACTCAAAGGTATAGGTCTTCCCCGAAACGGTCACTTTGTCGGCAAACCACTCCTTAAGACCTGAAGCCGATGAAATGTAACTCCACAAAAGCGGAATCGGCACACTTCTCATAGAAAACTCCAACTTAAATTTTTGCTTTTCCATCGTTATAAGAAAAAATCCATAGTGCGAAATAAACATATTTCACCGATACGCCCAAATATTTTTCAGCATAAGTCAGGAGGGAAATTATTTTTTTGACGGCTTATGAAAAATGCGTATATTTGCATTGTGTAAAATAATTGTCATAAGACACTAAAAAATAGTTTTTTTCACTAAATACTAAAATTCATGGTAAGTTACAAAGACCTCGGCTTGGTCAACACTCGTGAGATGTTTGCCAAAGCCATCAAGGGTGGCTATGCAGTCCCCGCTTTCAACTTCAACAACATGGAGCAGCTTCAGGCTATCATCAAGGCAGCTGCCGACGACCGTTCACCTGTGATTCTTCAGGTGTCAAAGGGTGCACGCAACTATGCCAACCCTATCCTGCTCCGCTATATGGCACAGGGCGCTGTCGAGTATGCCAAGAGCCTCGGCTGGGAACATCCCCAGATTTGCCTTCACCTCGACCACGGCGACAGCTTCGAGCTTTGCAAGGATTGTATCGACCACGGCTTCTCTTCAGTTATGATTGACGGCTCTCACCTCCCCTACGAGGAGAACGTAGCGCTCACAAAGAAGGTCGTTGAATATGCCCATCAGTTTGATGTAACTGTAGAAGGTGAGCTTGGTGTGCTTGCCGGCGTAGAAGATGAGGTATCTTCCGACCATCACACCTACACCGACCCCGAAGAAGTCATCGACTTCGCTACCCGTACCGGCTGCGACAGCCTCGCTATCTCAATCGGTACATCTCACGGTGCTTATAAATTTACTCCCGAGCAGTGTACCCGCAACGCTGACGGCAAGCTCGTTCCCCCGCCATTGGCATTCAACGTGCTCGACGCAGTTATGGAGAAACTCCCCGGATTCCCCATCGTACTCCATGGCTCATCTTCAGTTCCTCAGGAATATGTAGACATGATCAACCACTACGGCGGCAAGTTGCCCGATGCTATCGGCATCCCCGAAGAAGAGCTCCGCAAGGCAGCCAAGAGCGCAGTATGCAAGATCAACATCGACTCCGACAGCCGTCTCGCCATGACAGCAGCTGTACGCAAGGTACTTGCTGAAAAGCCTGCAGAGTTTGACCCCCGCAAATATCTCGGTCCGGCTCGCGAAGAAATGGAGAAACTTTACAAGCACAAAATCGAAAATGTGCTTGGCAGCAAGGACAAAGCATAATCAGTCCCACGACTTATTATAACATTAAAAGGAGCGTATCAATTCAGGTACGCTCCTTTTTTCATATTCTCACAAAAGAAACACTTTGGTACTATTCTTTTTTATGTTAACTTTGTAGCAGAGAGACAAGAGTGTCGCTCTACATGTGTTTAATAGCGTACTTACAGCCGTCTTTTTGATTTCCAAACTTCGCAACTTTGTAAAATCACTCTTAAAGACTGTTGCAATGCGACGCTACGCTTGTGTATATATTATTACCTGTAGGAGATTATCTACAAGGGAAAAATATATCATGTTAGCGTGGGCTTCCGCATTGCTCGACAACCCTAAGAGTGAAAGCGATGCGAAGGCTTGGAAATCGAAGGTATCGGGCAATAGGTATGGTTCCCACGCTATATTGTTAATTATCGTCCATGGGAATCGGATGATAGCAAGCATTCTCAACAGTGCATATCGGATTACACATCAAGCAAAAGCTAAAAGAAGACGGACACAGCGTAACATGGTTCGCCTCAAAGATTTGTTGTAGCAGAGCGAATGTCTATAAAATTTTCGAAAAAGAAAACATTGACATTGATTTGCTCAAGCGTATCTGTAATGTCCTGAATCACGACTTTTTTAAAGACTTATCCGATTCTTTCTCAACAAGCCAAACGAAATGACAATTGAAAAGTGTCAAAATATACGATACGCTTTTATCAATAAATCGTAGACACGTCTTTTTAAGAAAAATGCAGTATCTTATCTACCTTTGTCAAAAATTATCACAAACTAATTATTATGAATTATGGAAAAAGTATTTAAAAATTTTGTACTCGTTTTATTTCTAGCACTAACATCAATGATGACCGCTTGTGGCAGTGATGATGAACCAAATAATTTGAGCAACAATTCAATCATTGGCACATGGTCGCAAACAAATGATTATGGAACAATCATAGATATAACATTCAATTCCAATCAAAAGGGTTCCATCGTTTACACCTATCCCTCAGGATCTACAAGTACTGAATTCTTTGAATATACTTATAAAGTTGACAGCGATGGTGACGCCACGTTAAATATACTATCTGAAGAGTGTCAGCTTGAAGGCAGCTATGATGTGGTAATAACTCCCAATCAGCTGACATTGGAAACTTGGGATAACGGACATTCCGTTTACCGCTTCAAAAGAAAATAGATGCTAATTTATTAGAGAATTTGATGGGAGCGTATCAATTATAGTACGCTCCCTTTTTCACTATCTACCATTATTATTTAAGTGAAGTGTGCTGAATCCGCGATTTTTTGAGTAAATTTGCAGTCACAAAAGCAAATAATCCAGTCAACAACATTATAACAATATAATATATCATGGCTCTTCAATGCGGCATAGTAGGACTACCCAATGTGGGCAAGTCAACACTTTTCAACTGTCTCTCCAATGCAAAGGCGCAATCAGCCAATTTTCCCTTCTGTACAATCGAACCCAATGTAGGTGTAATCACTGTGCCCGATGAGCGTCTCAACAAGCTTGTCGAGATGTGTGCCCCCAAAAGCGTTGTACCCGCGACAGTGGAGATTGTCGACATAGCCGGACTCGTAAAAGGAGCAAGCAAGGGGGAAGGTCTCGGAAATAAGTTTCTTGCCAATATCCGTGAGACTGATGCCATACTCCATGTGCTCCGCTGCTTCGACGATGACAATATCACCCATGTCGACGGGAGCGTCAACCCCGTGCGTGACAAGGAAATCATCGACTATGAATTGCAGCTCAAAGATCTCGAAACCGTGGAGGCGCGCATAGCCAAGACGCAAAAACAGGCTCAGACAGGAGGCGACAAAGTGGCAAAGATGCAGTATGAAGTGCTGTGCCGTTTCAAGGAAGCCCTTGACCAGGGAAAGCCGGCACGCTCTGTCACATTTGACGGTGTAGACGAGCAGCGTTTTGCCCGCGACCTGTTCCTGCTCACCAACAAGCCCGTACTGTATGTATGCAACGTCGACGATGCATCAGCTGTCAGCGGCAATAAATATGTCGATGCCGTCAAGGAGGCAATAAAGGATGAAAATGCACAGTTACTCATAGTGGCAGCACAGACGGAGGCAGACATTGCCGAACTTGACACATGGGAAGAGCGACAGGAATTCCTTAACGAGATAGGTCTTGAAGAGTCAGGTGTGAGCCGCCTCATTCGATCTGCCTACGCTTTGCTGAATCTACAGACATATTTTACCGCAGGACCCGATGAAGTCCGTGCCTGGACATTCATGCGCGGCTCTAAGGCACCGCAATGTGCCGGAATCATCCACACCGACTTCGAGAAAGGATTTATCCGTGCGGAAGTGATAAAATATGACGATTATGTGACCCTCGGTGGCGAAACCGGCGTTAAAGAAGCCGGCAAACTCGGCATTGAAGGCAAGGAATACGTGGTGCAAGACGGCGACATCATGCACTTCCGTTTCAACGTATAAGAGGTGGATGTCATCCGTAAGATAGACAGGCGCAACAACATGGATGTCGTGAGATACTATCTCGCGCTAAGTGTCGTAATTGCCCACTATAATCTGCTTACAGGACATTCAATCCCGTGGCCAACTTCCTCCTACTCCGCAGTGGGAGGATTTTTTGCATTAAGCGGCTATCTGATATTTCACAGCTACCTCAAATGCACGGATTTCAGAAGTTACATCACTGCACGGATGAGGCGTATCTTACCGCCTTATATGCTCATTGTTTTGGCATGTGCAGCCGGGCTCGTATTTGCAAGCGACCTCACCCCGGCACAATACTTCACTGACAGCGGGCTCATAAAATATCTTGCTGCCAACCTGAGTTTTCTGAATTTCCTTCACCCCACCCTCCCCGGAGTATTCCAGGGGCAGGAATTTGTAAATCCGGCGGTCAACGGTTCGTTGTGGACTATGAAAATCGAGTGGGCATTGTATCTGTCAGTGCCGCTTATCTATTTTCTTTACCGGCATTTCAAATGGAACCGCACAATCACTCTCATCGCGATAATCATCCTTTCCGTAACTTACCGCCTATGGTTTTACCACCTGTACGTGACCACAGGCAATAATGTGTACGAGATACTGTCACGACAATTTTTCGGACAACTGTGCTACTTTTACACCGGTGTACTGGTATATTTCCATTTTGACCGCTTCATACGGTATAAATGGTGGATTGCGGCAGTATGTGCCATCTTCATTATTATAGGGAAGTATATACCATATTATAATATGACACTCCAGCCGTTTGTTGACGCTCTCGCGACGCTATGGGTATCACTCGTCGGTAGCTGGGGATGCTGCATAAGCCGACATGACAACGTGTCGTATGACATGTATCTTTTCCATTATCCTATAATCCAGGCAGGTGTGTTTCTCGGTATAAATATACTCCCCGAGCCCCTCTCTTTTTTAGCTGTACTTGTCATGACGGTGATAATGTCAGCTTTATCATGGAATATCGTTGGACGACATTTCATGAAATCAAAGAAAAAAGCAACCGGCTAAACTTTTTCGTAAGCACATCCGTTATATCCATGAACGTATTCTACTATTTATCTATGAACGGGAAACTACCAATGTTTCTGGCGATACTTTCGGTCTATCCCCTGGGACTCCAAGCCCAAGGGATAGACGATGTTATTACATCCATGAAAGCCATCAACCATTTCGACGCCGAAGTCGATTATTCAGTATTGATGTCACTCCAGGATGACGTAGACTACACTCTCCGTCTCCGTTCCTGGGAGGCTCCGACCGACACTCTTGCGCCATGTGACTATCTCATTGACTGGAAAGTAGCTACTCCCGATGGAGAAAGCTCAGGCTTCTCAGCATATTACGACGGAAATGTATATAACTTTCGCGGTGACCGCCTGCTTGAATATCACTATGACCGAGATAAAAATCCGTTTCAGTCGCGTGGTACCGGCGCAGCCTCATTGCCCGGAGTACAGCGTCGCGCCCAATTTGCCGAGTTGCTGCCCCAATTTATTGCCGAACAGCTAGACGAAATAAAAAGCAATCCCGATTATCGCTACATCCTGCACTCTGACACTGTCATCAACGGGCATAAATGTATTGCCTTGGATGGCTCCATGACCATGTCTGACCATGTTTTGAAAGAATTTCTCTATGTATTCGATCAATCAGGGATGCCGGTGATGGTAAATCTTGAAAATAATCCCGGTGCACTTGCCGAGCAATCCATCACGGCTACATATACATATTCTCCCGACATCGTGGTCGAAGAGAGTGTAAATGAAGATATACTCCGTGAGCTATACCCTGAAATCTTTGACCGCTATCGAGAAAGCAATTTCGCCATTGAAAACCTTCCCGGACAAAGGCTTCCGGGATTTGCCCTCCCGACTACTACCGGTGAGCGCTACTCGCGTATGCTCGGCGACAAATTCAGATGTCCCACAATCATAGTCCTGCTGGACTCAAAAGGCGCGTTTTCCGATGCCACAGTGAAAGCGGTACGGGCAGCCGTAGACAACCTGCCCTTTAACAGTGATGTCATCTGGGCATTTATCGGGAATAATGTAGATGATATCGAGACAATAGTACCCCAGATACGTGTAGGCGAACATCTTCTTATGAGTGCAAAACCTCTTGCACGTGACTGCGGGGTTGCATCCTATCCCACCATCATCGTTTGTCGTGCCGACGGCACGGTAGCAGATATTGTACTCGGCTACAACAATGACCTGTCATCGGTTGTTATACAAAAAGCGGCGGATGCCGTGAAATGATTATTTAAAAATCTCAATAATATATTATGGAAACCGTATATTTTCAAGGAAATGCATGCCATACTGCCGGTATGCTCCCCTCTGTAGGAGACAAAGCGCCCGATTTCACTCTTGTCGACGCCGATCTTAAAGAGTTACATCCAAGTGATTTTCCCGGCAAGAAAATAGTGCTTAATATCTTCCCGAGTCTTGACACCGCAGTGTGTGCCATGAGTGTAAGGAAATTCAATGAAAAAGCAGCGTCAAAAAAAGATGCTGTCGTATTATGCGTGTCAATGGACCTTCCTTTTGCGGCAAAGCGTTTTTGCACTCTCGAAAACATTAAGGATGTATATCCCGCCTCCGCCTTCCGTTCCCCTGAATTTACCAAAGATTATGGTGTCCAGCTGGTAGACGGTCCACTAAAGGGACTGCTTACACGCGCCGTGATTATCATCGATGAAAACGGCAAGGTAATATACCGCGACCTCGTAAACGAAATTACCGATGAACCCGATTACGAGGCAGCGTTGAAAATGCTCTGAGACTCTTAAATTTTCGACTTCATAAAATCTTCATAGAGGCGGATATAGTCCGCCTCTATGTATTTATCGGATGCAAGCACCAGACACACTGCACCTGAAGAAAAATCATCGAGGGTACGCCATATACCCGGGACAATATGCAATCCCCTGTCGGGACGGTTGAGCATATAAGTATGCTTCTCCTTTCCGTCATCGACTGTCACGGTGAAGCTGCCGCTTGCCGCCACGATAAGTTCGTGGAGCGCCTTATGGGAATGACCGCCGCGGCTTTCCCCTCCGGGCACATCATATAGATAATATGTGCGTTTTATATCAAACGGAAACTCGCCATTGTTCTGGACTACCGTAAGATTACCTTCACGATTACCGGAATGAGTCTCCAGCATTATCACCCCGCAATCCGAGATGCGCGATTCTTTCATCTCACACATGGTTATAATTATTTACAATTTCTGATATGGCACGCGCATCGTCAAGTGACGTACACGCCGGATTTATAGGCAGGCTGACTACCTCAGCCGAAATTTTGTCGGCAAGCGGAAGCGACAATCCTGAGTACTCTTTGTAACAAGGCTGCCGATGAGGTGGCAACGGATAATTGACATCGGTTCCTACCCCGCAGTCAAGCATGTAGTCGCGAAACCGTTGACGGTCTGACACGCGTACCACATATTGATGCCATACATGTCGACCTGTCACCTCACGGGGAAGCAAAACCTCCGGATTGGATATGCAGCTCCCGTACACACCGGCTATCGCACGTCGGCCTTCGGTTTCTTCTTCAAGATGAGAAAGCCTTACTTTTAACATTGCCGCCTGTATAGTGTCGAGACGGCTATTATAGCCCTGATATACATTGTGATATCGGCGAGTACTTCCATAATTGGCAAGTGCCCTCACCGTCTCTGCAAGGCGCAGATTATCGGTTGTTACAGCACCGGCATCCCCTATCGCACCGATATTTTTAGTCGGATAAAAACTGAATGCCGCCGCATCACCGAGATGACCGGTGGATACCCCGTCGACGCTTGCACCGATAGCCTGCGCATTATCCTCAATAAGTTTCAATCCATGCCGGTTAGCCACGTCAGCCATAAGACGCGAATAAGCGGGCTGTCCGTAAAGATGCACTGGCAGTATGGCACGTGTGCGAGGAGTCACGGCTGCCTCAATCAGGGTGTCATCAATATTCATCGTAGAAAGCGACGGCTCGACAAACACTGGCTTCAGCCCCATGTCGGTCACGGCAAGCACTGTCGCTATATAAGTGTTGGATGGCACTATCACTTCATCGCCGGGCTTCATCTCGCCAAGTTCAATGTAGCTGCGAAAAATAAGCCGTAACGCGTCAAGCCCGTTTGCGACACCGACTGCATAAGCGGAACCACAGGAGGCAGCGAGCATCCGTTCAAAAGACTCTACCTCATCGCCTCCGATATATCTGCCGCTGTCAATCACCCGGCAACACGCCTCTTTTAACTCATCGGAATATGGCGCAGTCACTTTTGCCAGGTCAAGAAAAGGATATCTAATCATTTATGTCGGTTTATTATTTCTTCTGTTGCGCGACAAGACGGCAGAACTCATCGTAATCGCGTATGTAGTCAGCTTCATCGTAAAGTGTCGACGATAGTACGTAAGCGAGTGAATTGGTTGAAAAATTATCAATATAACGCCATGTCATCGGGGGTACATATAGCCCATAATAGGATCGTGACAAGTGATAGCGTCGCTCGTCATTGCCATCGGAAAGCACTACATCAAATGAGCCGGAGAGAGCCACAATCACCTCTTCCTGGGCATGAAATGCATGTCCCCAACGCTTTTTTCCACCTGGCACATCATAAATCCAGTAAGCGCGCTGAAGTGCGAAGGGCAACTGTTCCGGAGCTTGTATAAATGAAAGATTTCCCCGAGGATCCTCTATCTTGGGGAAATCAATGATACGCACACTACTCAACGCCATTTTCAGCAAGTTGTATTAAGTACGCACCATACTCATTCTTAGCCATCGGCTGTGCAAGAGCAAGAAGCTGCTCTGCCGTGATGTATCCTTTCCGGAAAGCAATTTCTTCAAGAGCCGCCACTTTAAAGCCCTGACGCTTTTCTATAGTCTCTATGAAATTAGATGCCTCCATAAGCGAATCGGTAGTGCCCGTGTCAAGCCAGGCAAAACCGCGTCCGAAGCACTTGACATTGAGCTTGTCACGACTCAGATAATCAAGGTTGACTGATGTTATCTCAAGTTCGCCTCGCGCCGACGGCTTGATATTCTTCGCCACTTTCACGACATCATTAGGATAGAAATATAGTCCTACGACCGCATAATCCGACACCGGGAACTCAGGCTTTTCTTCGATGGATATTGCCTTTCCGGAAGCATCAAATGCCACGACTCCGTAACGCTGCGGGTCATGCACCTTATAGGCAAATACCACCGCCTCATTTTGCTTCTCGGTTATCTGCACCGCATCAAGCAGCATACCCGTGAAACCCTGACCATAAAATATGTTGTCGCCCAACACCAGACACACATCGTCATCACCGATAAACTCCTCCCCTATCAGAAAAGCCTGCGCAAGCCCTTCAGGACGTGGTTGCTCGGCAAAACTGAACTTCACGCCCAACGATGAACCGTCGCCAAGCAGTCGCTTGAAGCCTGGAAGGTCATCGGGAGTAGATATTATAAGTATGTCACGAATGCCGGCAAGCATCAAAACCGATATCGGATAGTAGACCATCGGCTTGTCATATATCGGGATAAGTTGCTTGGACACTCCCTTTGTCACAGGATATAATCTGGTACCGGAACCTCCGGCAAGTACAATTCCTTTCATTACATCTATCTGTTTAGTGGATACTCTTAAACTTGTGCAATTTACAAAAATTCCACGATATAATAACACGGCAACATTAAAAACGATTGACAAGTGAGAAAAATACAACGCATATCACTTATGTATATAAGAAAATTTTCATGAATTTAAATTTTATTTGGTTTATATTATAAATATATTTATTTTTGCGTCATATTCATAATACACAACTTGATTACTAATTAGACAACATGTGGCAATCATCAGGGAATAAGGCGCTTAAGCAGATAGCAGCCGGGATATCACTTCTAACCGCATGTAATGTTTATGCACAATCCGAAACCGCTGACTCATTAAAATTGTCAAAAGAGTTAGAAGAGATTGTCATCACAGCGCCTGAAAGCATCGTGACAGGAGAAAAAACAATCTATATACCCGAAAAACGGCTTATTGACGCAATGAACTCAACAATACAGCTGCTTGCCGGGCTCCAGCTGCCGGAGCTAACAGTAAACCCGGCAACCGGAAGCATCAACATTCTTGGCGGTGGAAAACTCTCTATCAGAATAAACGGTCGGCCGGTATCGGAGCGCGAAGTTGCCCTGGTATCGCCCAAACAAATCACAAAAATAGAATATATAAATAATCCGGGCGCGATGTATGACAATGCCGACGGGGTTATCAATATCACAGTCATGCCACCTAAGACAAGCGGTTACTCCATATATACCAATCTGCTGCAGTCACCCAACAAAGGCTGGGGCGATTACACCGCCGCAGTCAAGTACAATGTCGGGAAAAACGAGTGGAGCATTGACTACCACAGCAATCCTATGTGGGACATGGACTGTTATCGCGACAACAATGAAAAGATTATTCTCCCTGACGGCACTCATATCAGGCGCGAAGAAGCAGGAATAAAGACCCCCAACCGCATGGTGACTCATCGTGGTGCGGTCCAATATTCCTACGCAGAAAGTAATCAGTTGCTATGCAATGTGCAGGCACGTGTGCTGCATACCAACGATTATTATCACACTCGCGGCATAATCACGACCTCGGCTAACGGGAAGACCCTTTCTACAACGGAGGAAGAAACAAATCCCATCAAATCCTGGCAGGGTGACATCGACATCTATCTATATAAACGATTAAACCGACACCAAAATATATATTTCAACATCGTTCCTACGATTATACAGTCACTATCAGGTCACTCCTATGCTACCTCCGACATAGAGATAATCAACAGCTCGCGGCAAAACGGATATCGGTTATCGATAGAAGGCGTATGGGAATACAGGCTAAATAATGGGAGCCTCTCGGCAGGCATCAGGAGCAATTCACGCTGGGACCGTCTCCGCTATTTCCCTGACAATTCAATTTCCCATGAAAACCTGTCACAAAACAGTATCTTTGCCGAATGGCGGCACTCCGCAGCACAATGGCAATATGGAATCGGGGCTACATTGTCATATTGTGTCGGATCGTCAATCACCGGTGAAAAACCGGCGGTCAATCCTAAGGCATACCTGCTCTACCGCGTCAGAGATTGGGGAAACGCAGGCATATATCTTGAAAGCCGTTCTGTCGCTCCGGGAGTAAACGAAACCAATCCTACACTTCAGCGTGTAGACCAATTCCAATGGAGTATCGGCAATGACAGGTTAAAATCTTACCGCGACTACAAAGTCAAAGGCGATTTCAGTATAAGGGCAGGAGCCTTAACTGCAAGAGTGATTATTGAAAATCGCTATGCCTGTAATCCTATAATGCCGGCGAAAACCTACATTGGTGGCATGATTGTGCAATCGCCCCGCAATGCAGGTCATAACAATCATCTTGATGTACACGGGATGGTCAGAGTGCCTATTTTCTCCAACCGTGTGATGATTACTGCTGAAGGTGGCTGGCATCGGTTTGGCAGCAAAGGATTTAATTATACCCACTCCTATTCACAGCCCTATATAAACCTTCAGATGATGCTGCTAATAAAAAACTGGTGGATAATGGCTAAATACAACAGCAGCTACAACCGGCTATGGGGGGAAATGATATCAAGTGCCAATCAAAATCTCACCAATCTCGGGATAGGCTATACATATAAATCCATGACACTCATGGCGGGGATAGTAAATCCTTTCGGCAATGTAGCCCTGAAGTCGCGTGACCTCTCTAAAATCGCGGGATATGACCGTATTTATCAAGCGACAGGCTCAAACTCGCTTATATGGGCAGGTGTAACCATCAATCTGCGCAAAGGAAAGTCACGCGCAGCGTCCCAAAAGAAACTTGAGAATGAAAATATATATGAATCAATAACCAATGCTAAAAAGTAACGACAATGAAAAAATTATCACTTTTCCTCACAGCGGCAATAGCCGCCACGACCACAGTCACTGCTCAGACTATAGTTATCACCAATCTGCCTTACGCAGAAGGAAAAATCTATCTTGCCATAGCTGATGGCAACACAACCTTAGAAGCAAAAGCACTCGATGTGGAAAGCGATAGCGTGACTACCCATATTGACCTGACGGGACATGAAGGGAAGGAACTTATGTTTCAGGCTTTTCAGGACCTAAACGACAATCACACACTCGACTTTGACAATTTCGGTCGTCCTTCCGAGCCATGCTTGCAGGAGAAAATCAAGATTTCTCCCAAGACCCAGAAAATAAGCCTGACACTCAAACAATATTAATCACATTGACATATCTACACTTTCAACTTAAAAATATTATCTTTGCAGCATGAGACCGGAAGACAGCCTTGACATAATCGCGGAAATGATGTCAAAAACGCGCAAGAGCGTTTTGCAGGATTCTTACGCGCCTTTTCTAATATGGGGATGGGCAACCGTCGCGGTCGGACTCTCGGTATATCTTTCGGTCACCATGCTTGGCAACTACAATTTCTACATGTTGTGGTTTCTGCTCCCTGTCATAGGCATATCCGGAGTGAAATTCCACAGACAGCATCACAAAAATGAGGTTAAGACGACACTTACCTCCTCATTGGGCAGTATCTGGCGTATGTTCACGGTGCTTCTTGTATGTTTTTCCATATATTCCTTTTTCGTTCCGTTCAATGTGCTGTTTTTCATATTGCTTATACTCTCTATCGGGTGTTATGTGACAGGCGCATCGATAAAATATCCGCTCTTGCAATATTCCTCAATAATAGGTTTTATAGTCGATGCTTCACTATGGGCCGTGAATGGACCGACACAGATAATACTGTTTCTGATCGCCATAGTGGCAATGATGATAATACCGGGTTATAAGATGAAAGAAGATTTAAGACATGACAGAACTTGACCCTATAATCCATTCACAGCTCCGGCTTGCCGTGCTTTCCATACTGATGAGTGTGGAGGAAGCTGATTTCGTATTCCTTAAGGAAAAGACCGGCTCGACTATGGGCAATCTGAGCGTACAGATAACCAAACTGTCTGATGCCGGCTATATTGAAGTCGAAAAGACATTCAAAAACAAACGTCCGCGCACCGTATGCCGCATGACCGAAACCGGAAAGGAAGCATTCAACAACTATATCAATGCTCTTCGACAACTTGTGTCGCCAGCCCTCGGCACCGACACCCCACCCGACACCCTCTCCCCTTCCCCAATATAGATAGCACTCACAATATAATAACCCATACCTCATCCATACAAAAGATTTGCGAAAAAGTATAGCCCGTCTCCCGGTACATAAATATAAATTCGTTATTTTTAATTGAAATGACCAAGGATGAACTCATAGCGAAGCTGCATGACATAGAATGGGAGGATTTTGAAGTAAAGACAGCAAAATCCGAACTACCAAAGAATGTATGGGAAAGCGTCAGCGCATTCTCAAACACCTCCGGCGGTTGGATTGTGCTCGGCGTAAAACAGACCGGTAAGACCTTCGAGATTCAGGGAGTAAACAACATAGAAAAACTTGAACAGGATTTTCTCGGAACACTTCGAGGCGAAAAGTTCAATCAAAGACTGAATGTTACCTCGAAGCGTTATACAGTAGACGGGAAGAACCTGCTTGCCTTCTATGTTCCCGAGGTTGATCTTAAACCGGTTTACTATAACAATCCCATCAATACTTTCATCCGTATGGGGAGTGGCGATCAGAGAGCTACTGAAGGTGAAATCCGTGCGATGTTCCGCGACCAGTCTTTTGGTAAGAAGACTGAAGAAACTATTCCTGACACAAGTATTGACATGCTTAATCTCAATACTTTGAAAAGTTATAGGTTCGCTCTTAGTCAAACACCTAATCTTATAAATCTCCGTGAATTAAATGATGCTGAATTTTGCGAACAGATAAATATTACCCGTAACGGGTTACTCACTTATGCGGGACTTCTGATGTTTGGCAAAGCTCCATATGTCCTGCGGTATGTTCCTACATTCTGCGTTGACTATATCGAGATTCCGGGGCCCACAATCCGGCAGGCTGAGGTAAGATATACTTATCGTATTCCGGAGCAGGACAACATATGGGAAGCAGTTCAGATAATACTGCGCCGTTTCCGCACTCTTGTTGATGCTCCGATTCATATCAATAATGATGGATTTGCGACAACAGACGAGAGCCAATACAATGTTCTCCGCGAAGCACTTGCCAACATGGTGATGCACGCCGATCATTTTGACTCATTGCGTTCTTGTATCCGTGTCTATACCGACCATATCGAGTTTATGAACGGAGGCGCTTTCCCTCTTCCGGTAAAAGACATCCTCGGGAGGATTTACTCTAAACTTCGTAATCCAACAATTGCCAAATTATTCCGTTTTGTTGGCATAGCTGAAAACGCCGGCTACGGAATGAATAAACTTGTAAGTTGGGAATCACTGACCGGAACCCGTCCGACTATCGAGAGCGACCGCACAATCGCTGTTGTATCATTCCCACTCAAGTCAGCTATACAAAGAAGAACTGATGATGTCAGTAAAAATGAGGGTAAAAATGAGGGTAAAAATGAGGGTAAAAATGAGGGTAAAAATGAGGGTAAAATTCTAACTTCAAGACAAAATGCAATTTTAGATTTGATAAGATCTAATCCCACGATAAGTATGATGGAGATGTCCTCAATTCTGAATGTTTCCATAAGCACAATAGAACGGGAAATTCCGAAAATGTCTTTACTTATCAGGCATATAGGGCCCAAGAACGGAGGATATTGGGAAATAATTGAAGATTAAAACTATTAAAACAAGATTGGTTATGATTCAATTTATTGAAAAAGGTGACATATTTAATATTGTGGGTGTAAACAATTATGCACATGGATGTAATTGTGCCGGAGCAATGGGAAAAGGAATTGCCTTACAGTTCAAAAATAAATATCCTAAGATGTATTCCGAATATCGTGCAAGGTGCAAGGATGGTTTATTCAATCCCGGAGACGTCTTTGATTACAATTATGGTTGATAATATTTCCTTCTTCAAAGTTTTTCAGACTTTTGAGGAAGAAACGAACTTTCCGATAAAAAGATATGTCAGAGAGTTTTTCGGTATTTATTAAGTGGTGAACAATTAAACCTTGAAAAGAATGAAAAATAGAAACTTTCTTATAATGTTGCTCATGGCATTCATCGCAGCGGCAGGGCTGACTGCGTGTAGCGATGATGAAAAGCCAAAAGATTCAGTTAAAGAAATCAGAATGCAAGTGTCGGCTGAAACAGGCATAATGTATGCCTCGTCTGACGACAAAATGGAGCACCCGATAGATTGCATGCTCGTCGAGTCGGAAGATTTTCCCGGCGAGACACTGCAACTCGGTTTTAATGAAATCGAAGGTTTCACCTACGAGCGTGAACATGAGTATTACCTTTCTGTGAAGCGTACCATACTCGCCAATCCACGCGCCGATGCTTCAGACCGCACATATTCACTTATCAAGATTCTTGCAGACAGACACGTGGTAGACCCTGAACTTCCGGTCGACAAGGAGATAACGACGGAAGCCGACATAGAGTACTATGACTTGTGTCCTTTCGAAAAATATGCTGTAGGTAGTGCTATCGTTGTTGATGATGAAGGTAAAATAGATAGTAAAGTTCAGTATGACAAAGTTTCACCGTTACCATCCTACGATAAAGCGCGTATCTGGCTGGTGGATCTCCTTGATCACAAAGATCCGAACTGGGTGAAATTTCATAGTGTGCCTTATCAGGCAACTTATTCGTATGTATTGTCACCTTTTACCGACAAAATACGTTTGGTACGCAACGAATCACATGGTCCGATGTTCAAGAATGTAGTGACTGAAGAAGAATTTGCCCGCATCCTGTCCATGGGCTCCGGCGAGAAAGTCAGATATGCGCTTATTCTTACCAATGTCTACAAAAAAGGTCTGCAGAAACTGGAATTTAACATAATAAAGCGGTAGCAATTACAGACTGATTCCACCTCACCCGTTATCAATCTCACCATAATACCACCCCCTGCGACATCACCCGCCTCATTGAGTTTGCAGCATCAAAAGAATCCAAATGGCTTCGGGGAAAGAAAAAGAAAAGCTGTCTTTAAAAGACAGCTTTCATTAGTTTATGCATGCATCAAATTCCTGGGTAGTTATGTCAGCACAGACCTTTGTCTTGCCCATGCTTGATAACAGCCTCACAGATAAAATCAGTGATGCTGTCAACCTGTTCGAGAACCGCATGCACTGTCGCCGGCGCATTAAAGCCATAACGCTTTACGGTCGATTTTTTGCGGCCTGCACCGGGGCGACGACCGCCTCTTTCTTTGCAGATTCTTCCATAATTCGCCTAAACTAATTGCACAAAAAACTTAATGTTAATACTTCAGAGTCGCCTCTGAAAACATTTGCAAATCTACAAAAAAAGTAACATCAAACCTCGATTATTAATAAATTTTTCGTTTATATTCGTTTAAAATATGAATATAGTGACATATAATCTATCGATATTTAAAACACATTAACAATGATGTGCAAAGCCGACACCCATTTATGGATTGTATCGGCTTTTATCATAAAACTGCATTATAGTCATCGCCTGTTCCAATGCTTCCGCCGCCGGCGATGCCGGGTCAAGCTCTGCAGCCCTGGCATAATCGCTGATAGCGTCACGACGTCGCTCCAAACGCCAAAAAAGCCTTCCCCGCTCAAAAAACAAACAAGCGTTACCGTGACTATTTTCTATGAGTCGCGTTATAGCAACAATTGCCTCTTCTATCTCGTTTTTATCAATAAGATGAGTTATCTCGGTAGGTAATGTCATAAAATTTTCTTACTTTTGAAACTACAAATTTATAAACAATGAAAAGGATATCCGCAATTCTTTATATAATTATTTCCGCCACCACTCTTTTTGGCGCAACTCCCGGTATGATAACATACAATTCTACCCAATGTGAAGGTAGTGCGATGCCCTACCCCGCGCCAAAAGAATCTATCAGCTATCCCGACTCGCTCACTCCCGTAATGGTCAACCACGTCGGGCGGCATGGCGCGCGCTATCCGGCATCAGCATCCCGACCGCTCGCAATCAAACGTGCGCTTGAACATGCAGATTCTCTCGGCACTATTACACCACTCGGAAAAGAGTTGCTTCAGGTGACAGAAAATGTAATAACCCGCAGCAACGGCAAATGGGGCGCTCTCGATTCACTTGGCATGGCTGAGCAGCGCGGTATTGCGGCAAGAATGTTTACCAATTATCCCAATCTGTTCAGTAATGGGAAAATCACGGCATTGTCATCCTACGCCCCACGATGCATCATGAGCATGTATTCGTTCACTCACCAGCTGGCGCGTATGAACAACCGTCTTGAGATATTCACCTCGTCGGGGCGTCAAAATTCTCCTCTTATGCGACCGTTTGATATCGACCAGGACTACATCGATTATCGCGAAAACAAACCGTATGAAGATGTCTTGAAAGGATTCATCGCCGAGACAGCTACTACAGCACCGATAAAACGCGTTCTCGGAGAGAACTATCCGCTTGACGAAGAGCAGTTCCGCGATCTTGCACTTACAGAATACGGACTTCTTGCGGGACTGAGCGCAATGGGATATAATATAGATGTAATGCGCTTTTTCACTGAAGAAGAGTATAACCGCCTGTGGTCATGCAACAACCTGAAGCAATATCTTGAACGCACGGCGAACACCATCTCAACCGTACCTGCCGACATCGCCGCCGACCTGCTACTGAATCTTATAACTACAACTGATGATGTAGCGGAACGCAGAAGCGATATGCGCGTACAATTACGCTTCGGACATGCAGAGACACTGATGCCCCTGCTCTCACTCATGCACTTACCGGGCTGTTATTACATGACAAACTATTTTGATACTGTCGCATCCCACTGGCAGAACTTCCATGTAGTTCCGATGGCATCCAATCTTCAGATAATACTTTTCCGTACAAAAAACGGGAAACTGTATGTAAGAATTGACCTGAACGAAGTGCCTGTAACATTGATTCCGGGCGATGAAAGGATTTACCTGCCGTGGTCCACAGCAAAGCAGTATCTCACCCGCTGCCTGCCACTATACATGCAAATTTAGAAACGACTACTAACAAAAAATTATCCGGACCACTGACAACAGCAATCCGGACCGAATCATATATATTCCAACAAAACAGATTCAATAATTATTTTTCTTACGTTCAAAATAGCCCTGTTCCTTTCCACATACGGGACACTTCCCGGGTGCTGACTTGCCGCGGTGAATATAGCCGCAAAACCGGCATTGCCATTCTTCTTCCTCATCATCCTTAAACATCGTGTCACTTTGGAGTCGTTCAAGAAGTTTCAGATAACGGGCTTCATGTCCCTGCTCCACAGATGCCACCAATTTAAAATGTGACGCTATGCGTGGAAAGCCTTCTTCCTGGGCAACACGGGCAAATTCCAGATACATATCTGACCATTCTTCGTGTTCACCTGCGGCTGCTTCCTGGAGATTACGCATCGTATCCCCAATCGGACCGGCAGGATAAGAAGCCGTGATTTCCAGCATACCTTCGTCGAGGAAACTGAAAAAGCTCTTGGCATGTACATATTCCTGTTCGGCTGTCTCAAGGAAAATAGCTGCAATCTGCTCGTAGCCTTCATTTTTCGCCACCTCGGCAAAAATTGTATAGCGACCGCGCGCCTGTGACTCACCTGCGAATGATTTCAGAAGATTCTTTTCTGTCCGGGTTCCCTTTATGCTCTTGTTATCCATAAATAAAGTTTAATGTATTTATGCTCTTTTAACGCTACTGCCAATTTAATTGTTCATAGCATCTTCAAAATAAAAAAAATTAAACTTTTTAGGTAAAAAATTTGTATTGTCAATAAAACAGCGTATATTTGCAACGAAAAGAAAGTTACATCATGAATATCTCAATTATCCATACTTCTTATTGGTGGCACATCGGTAATAACTATCGATGGCAATCATATTTTGGATAATGTGAATAAGAAAATTCTATCTTACTAATTATTAATGGAGTGCCATCGGATTTATATCTCGATGGCACTCTTTTTTATTTCATTATAATTTTTTCTCATGACATCAACATTCAGCCGCATCCTCCCCGTGGATGATGCCGGATACTATGGCAATTTCGGAGGAGCATACATACCTGAAATTCTCAACCGAAGCGTAGAACAGCTGAAAGAGGCATTTTACCGCTATGCAGCTGACAAAGAGTTTAACGACCAATACCGCCAACTATTACGTGATTATGTGGGACGCCCCTCACCGCTCTATCGTGCCACCCGACTAAGCGACACATACGGCACCAATATTTATCTCAAGCGAGAAGACCTCAATCACACCGGAGCGCATAAAATCAACAATGCCATCGGCTCCGTACTACTTGCCCGACGAATGGGCAAAACCCGCATCATAGCCGAAACCGGCGCGGGACAGCACGGAGTTGCCACAGCTACAGTGTGTGCGCTCATGAACCTTGACTGCACTGTCTATATGGGAGCAACCGACATCGCGCGTCAACAACCCAATGTACAACGAATGAAAATGCTCGGGGCAAAAGTCGTGGCTGTACATTCCGGCAACAAGACCCTTAAAGACGCCACCAACGAGGCTATTCGCGACTGGTGCTGTCACCCCGACAGTTTCTATGTAATCGGGAGCACAGTCGGACCACACCCTTATCCCGAAATGGTAGCATATTTCCAATCGATCATCAGTGAGGAAATCAAAAAACAGCTTCTTGAACATGAAGGAAGAGAGAATCCCGATTATGTGATAGCCTGCATAGGCGGAGGGAGCAATGCTGCCGGGGCATTTTATCACTTCATCAGTGAACCTGAAGTAAAGCTGATTGCGGCGGAGGCAGCCGGAAAAGGTGTTGACACCGACATGACAGCCGCTACGATGTGTGCCGGCAGAGAAGGTATCATCCACGGGGCACGCACCATGGTCATGCAGACCGCCGACGGACAAATCATCGAGCCATATTCTATATCCGCCGGTCTGGATTATCCCGGCATCGGACCGCTACACGCCTACCTCGCCACCTCCGGCAGAAGCGAGGTTATCCCGGTTACTGACGACGAAGCTCTGAATGCCGCCTTCAATCTTACCCGTACAGAAGGTATCATTCCCGCACTTGAATCGGCTCACGCCCTCGGTGTACTCGACAAGAAAAGATTTAAACCCGACGACATTGTAGTCATCAATCTTTCCGGTAGAGGCGATAAGGACATGCACACCTATATGTCACTTATAGACAATCTATCAGCTAATCAAAATTAATTAACGCAATATCATGACACAAAATATTAAAATAGTATCACGCGTAGTCCCCGCCGACCTTGAAACACCGGTCGGGATATATCTTAAAATACGAGATTTATATCCTGAATCGGCACTTCTTGAAAGTTCCGACTATCATACATCACAAAATTCGGTAAGCTACATCGGCGTACATCCGATAGCATCTTTCACGGTAAGCAATGACACCACCATCGCGGAATATCCGGATGGAAAATCGGAGAATAGCCCCGTGACACACAAAAGACAAGTCATGCAACGCCTGAAGGAGTATGTGGAATCTTTCAATATTACAGGTCAACCGCTAAACGATGCCAACGGATTTTTCGGATATACGGCATACGACTGTGTACGTTACTTCGACAAAGTAGAGATTACAAAGCGTGACAAGGAACTCGCCTCCATACCTGACATGAAATATGTATTATACCGCTTCGTCATCCGCGTCAATCATTTCAAAAACCAGATGGTAGTCTACGAGCATCTGATACCGGGAGAAGAATCGTGCATTGAAGAGCTTCTCAGTATAATACGCAATAATAATGTGGCGCAATATCCTTTTCACGCCACCGGTGAGGCGAGCTCAACCATCACTGACAGTCAGTATCTGGAGATGGTAAAAGAGGGCATCCGACATGCAATGCGTGGCGACGTATTCCAGATTGTGCTTTCGCGCCGGTTCTGCCAGGCATTCAAGGGCGATGAGTTTAATGTGTACAGGGCTTTGAGGTGTGTAAATCCGTCACCGTATCTTTTCTATTTCGATTTCGGGAATTTCCGTATATTCGGTTCTTCTCCGGAGACACATTTACGTGTGGAAGGCAACCGTGCTTACATCGACCCGATTGCCGGAACTTTCCGACGCACAGGCGACGACCAGCATGACCGAGAACTCGCGCAGGCACTTCTTGCCGATGCCAAGGAAAACGCCGAACATATCATGCTCGTAGACCTGGCACGGAACGACCTGGCACGTAGCAGCGGTAAGGTGGAAATCGAGTTTCTGAAGCAAATACAGTATTATTCTCATGTGATTCACATGGTATCACGTGTAAGCGCCACTCTTCCCGAAAATGCCGATGTCTACAGGTTATATGCCGCAACCTTCCCTGCGGGCACCCTTAGCGGTGCACCAAAAGTGAGGGCGATGCAGCTTATCGACGAGATAGAGCCTCATAACCGCCTAATCTATGGAGGTTGCATAGGGTTCATAGGATTTAACGGCAATATCAACCATGCCATCACCATACGCAGTTTTCTCAGTCATGGAGGTAAACTATATTCCCAGGCGGGGGCAGGCATCGTGGCGCGGTCAGTGCCTGAAAATGAATTGCAGGAAACCAACAACAAACTCGGCGCACTTGTAAACGCGGTGAAATATGCCGAGACATTCGGTCACTAAATACTATTAATCATGAAGCTCCTGATACTCGACAATTACGATTCATTCACTTACAATATAGTCCACGCAGTCCGTGAACTTGGATTCACACCCGATATCTATCGTAACGATGAAATATCAATAGATGACGTGGCAATTTATGACAAAATAATCATCTCTCCGGGACCGGGCATACCGTCGGAAGCGGGCATACTTCCCGAATTGCTGAAGCGTTACGCCGCGAGCAAACCGATACTCGGCATCTGTCTCGGCGAACAGGCAATCGGGGAATGTTTCGGCGCCACACTACGCAATCTATCGACCGTGTACCACGGCATCCGGTCAACCATCTCAATTACCGCCGACGACTACATTTTCAATAATATGCCAAAACGTATAGATGTAGGCAGGTATCATTCCTGGGTAGTTGACAATGAGGCATTACCCGACTGCCTGGAAGTGACAGCAATAAGCGATGAAGGGGAAATCATGGCGTTGCGCCACAAGACCTTGGATGTAAGAGGTGTACAGTTTCATCCTGAATCCATTCTGACTCCCGACGGGACAAAAATATTGTCAAACTGGTTAAATCACTGATAAACGATGAAAAATATATTACAAAAGATGTTTGAGCATAAAAGTCTTTCGCGTGAAGAATCGCGCGATATACTGCTCAATATCGCCGACTCGAAATATAACGATGCGCAGTTGTCAGCCTTCATGACAGTCTACCTCATGCGCAGCATTACCATCGATGAGTTAAGCGGATTTCGTGACGCGCTTCTTGAACGCCGTCTGCCGGTAAATCTCGGTGACGTTAAGGCAATCGATATAGTAGGTACCGGAGGCGACGGCAAAAACACATTCAATATCTCGACGGCATCGTGCTTTGTGGTAGCTGGTGCGGGCGAAAAAGTTGTGAAACACGGTAATTACGGCGCAAGTTCGATATCGGGTGCGTCAAACGTACTTGAACAGCATGGAATCAAATTCACCTCCGACAGTGACCGCTTGCGCCGGTCGCTTGATAAAAGCGGAGTGGCATATCTACATGCCCCTTTCTTCAGCCCGGCACTTAAAAGTGTTGCGCCGGCAAGGAAATCACTCGGAGTGCGCACTTTCTTCAATATGCTCGGACCACTTGTCAATCCTACACTGCCGCATTACCGCCTCCTCGGTGTATATAATCTCAAACTGATGCGGTTATATAACTATATCGCACAAGAGGAAGGAGTACAATGTACGGTTGTCCACTCGCTCGACGGCTATGACGAAGTATCGCTCACGTCACAATTCAAGGTGTCCAGGCACGGAAAGGAAGAACTTTACACGCCGGAGTCACTTGGTTTTGCAACGGCACGACAGGATGAACTTTCCAGCGGTGACACTCCTGCCGATGCAGCAAAGATTTTTGATAATGTCATTAAAGGGAAAGGCACAAGGGCGCAGCATGACTGTGTGGTGGCAAATGCCGCTTTCGCGCTCACTACACTTAATCCTGCATTATCTATTGAAGATGCTATCGCCCGCGCTGATGAATCTATACGCGGAGGCAATGCCCTGAAATGTTTCAACCGATTTGTAGAACTAAACAGTTAAGCCGACAATGAACAACATATTACAAAAGATAGTCGATAACAAACGGCGCGAAGTCGAGGCACTAAACGCGCGTGGAGGCAATATCACCAATGAACTTACGCCAAGGCTCTTTTTAAACGCACCGGCATCAATGAGCAACGCTATAAAAGAGAGTACTAAAGGTATCATAGCTGAATTCAAGCGTAGGTCGCCCTCCAAAGGAGAAATCCATCCGCTCGCACTTGTCAGCGATATTGTACCGGAATATGAGGCGGCAGGTGCAGCTGCATGTTCGGTGCTTACCGACACTGTATTTTTCGGAGGTGCCCTCAGTGACCTCGCCCTTGCAAGTGAAACAACGCGATTGCCCTTACTGCGCAAAGATTTCATAGTTGACGAGCGACAGATATATGAGGCGCGTATATTCGGCGCTTCGGCTGTTTTACTCATAGCGGCGGTATTGAGTTTCGATGAAATTACAAGATATACTTCACTTGCCCATAATCTCGGACTCGAAGTGTTGCTTGAACTTCATTCAACCGCCGACCTTGACCGATTTGTACCTGAAGCGGATATGGTCGGTGTAAATAATCGAGATCTCACAACTTTCCGTACCGACACCAATACATCACTTAGCATCGTGGCTTCGCTACCTGCCGATATAGTGAAAATTGCCGAAAGTGGAATATCATCTCCGGATGAAATCCACCGGCTGCGTGATGCAGGCTATGACGGTTTTCTTATCGGCGAGCGTTTTATGATTCAACCATCGCCCGGAAAGGCATTAAAACAGTTTATTAATGAACTCTGAACAAAGACATAACAAACCGCTCCATGCCGACATGATGATAAAAATATGCGGCATGCGCGAAGAAGAAAATATCGCGGCTGTAGCATCGCTCACCCCCATGCTTATGGGATTCATATTTCATGAGGCATCCCCACGCGATGCGTCACTGCTAAATCCCGATGCAGTGAAATCCTTGCCGCCATTTGTGAGACCGGTAGCGGTATTTGTCGACAAAGACGATGAATATATTTCCGGGGTATGTGACCGCTATGGCATCCACATAATCCAGTTACACGGAGCGGAGTCACCCGAACAATGCCGGAGGCTGAAATCAAAGGGTTTCACAGTGTTTAAGGCGATAGGTATCGAAAACAGTCAGGATTTGGAAAATCTTGCCATATATGACGGAGTTGTAGATATGTTCTTATTTGACACCAAATGTTCCTGTCATGGAGGTACGGGCAAGAAATTTGACTGGCAACTACTTGAAAGCTATGACCTTGAAACGCCCTATTTACTCAGCGGAGGTATTGATGCCGGAGATATCAACAATATCATAAAAGCAATGCGCCCCGGAATGGCGGGGATAGATGTTAACAGCCGCTTCGAAACCTCACCGGGAGTCAAAGACATAAGCAAACTTGTAAATTTTATATTATCACTTAGAAAATTCAACGAACATGAACCGGATACAACACCTTTTTGGGAGAAAAAAATCTGATATATTATCAATATATTTTACCGCAGGTTTCCCGACACTCGACTCAACTGTCGACATAATCAATTCACTTGCTGAAAGGGGCATTGACATGATAGAAATCGGGGTGCCGTTTTCAGACCCGATGGCCGACGGGGAGGTAATACAACATAGTTCCTCTATCGCCTTGCACAACGGCATGAACCTTACCTTACTATTTTCAGAAATCGCCGAAGCTCGCCGACAACACCCCGATATACCGTTAGTCCTAATGGGCTATCTTAACCCCATGATGCAATATGGTATCGAACCACTATTCAGAAAATGCAAGGAAGTGGGTATTGACGGATTGATTATCCCTGATCTTCCTTTTGCGGAATACATGAGGGACTATAAGCCATTGTGCGAGAAATATGACATACCTGTAATAATGCTCATAACTCCGGAGACATCAGATGAACGTATAAGGCTTATTGATAATAATTGCGACGGTTTCATATATATGGTATCATCGGCTTCAACTACTGGCACAAAAGACCAGTTTAATGATGAGCAAAAAGCGTATTTCCGACATATCGACAGTCTCGAGCTTTTGCATGAACGTCTAATAGGCTTCGGTATCTCCAATCCCGTCACATTCAATGATGCCTGCCACTATTCCGCCGGAGCCATAATAGGGTCATTCTTCATCAAATGTCTTGAGGCAAGCGAAGGCAATACTGATGAAGCTGTCACACGGCTATTGACAGCGATAGGCAGGGACGGAGAGTCCTTACATGACTGTAAAAACAATCCTGTGTCGTGAAATCGCCGATACGGTTTTTTCCGACGGATTGACAAGTATATTCATTCCCGTATTGTGGCGCATCAGCGGAAGGTCATCGTAATGATCGGTCATGACAACCGAAATATGACCTTCTACAGAAGACACATAATCGCGCACGGAAGCAAGTTTTACCTCACCGACATTCTCATTCCATGCTTCATTATCGGGAGCAACATCAGATGTCGCCACGCAACCGTCAAAGCGCAAAGCTTCCGCAAGAGGCCGGGCATATATTTCCGGAGCGGCAGTGGCAAGCAACACCAGGTATCCATCAGCACGATACCGCTCAAGTTTATCAAATACATCGACATTCAATCTTCCCAGCAAGCGGCGCGTAAGCAAATCCAGGTTGTCATTCGTCATAATTTTCCGCGTAGCGACCAATATGCGTTTTTTCATTTCCGAGTGGGAAATAAACCGGGTCTTACGTAATGCTACAGCCGTAATAACCTTTGCGGCAGCCAACAGCTTGCCTTGTTTTAAAAGCTGCTTTGTGACAAAAAGGATGTATTCGCGGAAAGTGTTCACATCCACGAGTGTCCCGTCAAGGTCAACAACCACAACAGGAGTCAGCGTTTTGCATCCATTGACCATGGGAACCTAACTAATACATTATCATTAAACAGGGTGACATCAGGTTTCACTGCGGGAGCTGAAGTCGTGGCTGTAATTGCGGCTGTAAAGAGCTTTGCGGTTGTAATCCGGGAAAGTTCCCCTATGACTGCCTGCAAGGTATAGCCTGAATCAACGGCATCATCCACCACCACCACTTTCGTTGATGGCACCACCATCAATTCAAATATTTCCGGAGAGATGTCAAGATTCACTTCCCTATCCGGATTTCCTGAATAAGCAAGAAACCGTGCCTCAAGTATGCGCAGATTATCCAAAAGACGTACCGGAAGATGACGCAGAAACCGTTTAAGCCGCATCTTTTCTTTTTTCCCGGTAGAGGGTCGACGTGCCGAGACATAGCCAAGACGTGCACCGGGAAAATATGCAGAGAAGGCGGCAGCTATAGCAACACCGCCGTTACGTATACCAAGAATCACATCGGGATTCCCGACTCTATCTCTTACTTTTTCAGCGAGTGCATCACATAAGCCGGCGAATACCGCTTCATCTGCTGCGTCAAACACTCTCATAATCTTACTATTCTTGAAATTAACGAAAACAAGCGTCTTCCCCCATAAGATAGCAACACACCGAGTTTATTCTTTAACCTCACCTTGCCATTAAACAGCTCGCCCCCGCGGAGAGACCTGATTATATCCCAGCAACGGTCAGAGGCGGTAGAATCGCTATATCCATTGGCTCCAAGAAGGATAAACATATTGAAAGCGGCGCTCAACCGACGGTCACGTGCCGCCAACTGCAGGGATTCACCGTATTGCTCCACTCGTTTACAAATATTCTCCGTGACATCCAGCACATCCAGCCGTTTAAGCGTAAATGACCCGATATTGCTTCCTTTACGATGACGATAGTAATATAACACATCGTCGCTGACCGCTACTTTATTGACCGAAGGAAGAATCCGTGTTATAAAGTCGAGATCTTCGTATAGCAAATCTGGGATGAATTGCTCTTTATCAAACAATGTTCGTCGGTAGAGCTTACACCATGGACCCGTATCAAGACCATCCTGATACAATGTCCGCTCCAAAGCCATCATAGGGGACAGTTGTGTTACAGGCTTTTCGGAAAGAGACATTTTTGAAAAATCAAGCGATTCCCCTTCAGCAAACTTTACCATGGCAATATCAGCGTTGCTATCAGTGATAATCTGATAAAGCCGGGAAAGATATGAAGTATGAATTACATCATCACTATCCATAAACGCTATATATCTCCCACGTGCAGCAGCCACTCCTGCATTGCGAGCCACAGATGTACCGCCATTCTGCCTGTGAATCACCCTGAAGCGTGAGTCGCCGGAAGCCATGAGATCGCAAATACGTGACGAGCCATCAGTAGAGCCGTCATCAACCAACAGCACCTCAAAGACATCGAAATCCTGACGACGTATGCTCTCCACACACTCGGTCAAATATGGCTCGACATTATAGACGGGCACTATTAAAGAAATTTCCGGTTTCACGCTCATTAATAACAAATTTAGACAAAATAATCGTATATTTGCGAAAATCAGCCATACTTTTTTCATGGACGATGCAACTTTTAAAAACTATAATGCATCTAACATAAAGTACAATTAATAATATCACAATCATGAACAAATTGATTACATCACTTTTGGCAGCAGCGGTACTTATACCGACATCAGCCTGCGCTGAGACTAAAACCATCTATGGGAGTAAAAATATCGTGACAAAAAATGTCACGACAGGTAACTTCAATAGTATTACCACCACATCATCTGTGGATGTCGAGTTCCGGCAATCGGCAACTCAAAGCATCGTCATATCGGCGCCCGACAACATAATGGAATATGTCGATGTAAAAGTATCGGGAAAAGAATTAAAAGTTGGCTATAAAACTCCTGTCAACCTCGTGCTAAACAATACCAAGGTAGTCGTTAAAGTAACGGCTCCGGATGTAACCACTTTTACTACCGGAAGTTCGGGTGATATCGATATCGAAAGTAATCTCGATGTTACCGGTGACGTGACTTTCTCAACTAATTCAAGCGGAGACATAGAAGCTCACGCCATCAAGTGCAAGAACTTCAAGGCGCAGACCGGCAGTTCAGGTGATATCGAAGCCAAAAATGTTGCATGTACTAACTTTAATGCCCGGACACAGAGTTCAGGAGATATCAAGATTGGGAATGTTTCAGCTACTACCGTATATGCAGAAACAGGAAGTTCGGGTGATATCAAATTATCAGGCAACTGCACCGATGCAACATTCACGACCAATTCAAGTGGCGACATCATGGCAAAATCATTGAATGCAATCAATGTGAAGGCAAGAACTTATTCAAGCGGTGATATATATTGCACGGGTAAGAATATTGACTCAGACGAATCAAGTTCCGGTGACATTCATGTAAAACGCCTATAGTCGCATACAAATGGCACAACACAACGACCTCGGACAATGGGGCGAAAAAGTCGCGCGTGAATATCTCATCACGCGCGGCTATACTATTATAGAGCAAGATACCCGAAAAGGATTTTACGAACTCGATATTATCGCCATCAAAGGGAACAGGATAATTTTTGTCGAGGTCAAGACACGTTCGGCAGGGTCTTTTGACCCGCTCGAGGCAATCACTCCGCAGAAAATCAACCGCATCTGCGCAGCCGCCAATTCATTTGTAATCCAATACCAGTTTCCTCACGAAGTGCAGTTTGACATAATCGCCATCATCGGCAGTCCGGAGACCGGATATAAAATCGAACATATTCCCGATGCCTTTGTGCCCCCGCTGCGGAGCTACCGCTAATCGGTTCGACGGCGACGAGCCGACGGGTCAGGCTCTTTCAACAACGCCTCCATTTCGGGAGGAACATTGAAAATATCGTCTTTATCCTTAGGACGAAGTGCATCGTACCACTGGAACGAGGGTAAATAAAATAGCGACTTCTTTGCAAGGTACAACGGGGTCACGGTGCCGGTAACCTCAGGCCACATCATCATGCGCTCAAGTTTACCCTCCTTAAATAATCCCTGAAGAAAACTGCTTTCCGAATTGACTATCTTATTATAGGTGGAATCATCTTCCTGCGGCAAGGATATCACCTCGACATTGCCACTCACGTCAAGCTGACGCAAGGTTCCGTTTTCAAACTGCGCCAACATCTCTTTCCCCGACAACTGATTGTAAAACTCCTCATCGACATGTTCCGCGAGGAACCCGAAATCAGGCAGTTTCGCCCAGTCGGCAGTAGAATCATTGAAATGCACATTAATTACATTTCCAAAGACCTGACGTTCTTCATTCCACACAATCGGATGACGGTGCATGTACATGATTGAATCCCGCTCCATGAAGCTAAGCGAATCACATAATCCCTGCACATCTATTCGCCAGAAACGGACGCGCGGATAGGCTGTCATGACATGTGTCGAGTCTTCCTGGAGAAGGTAGGTGCGCACTGTGTCGCCATGCATGTAAAGAGTATCCTGACGGCTATATTCCAAAATACGCGCCCTGCCTGTGGCAAAAGAGCTATCGTTTGCCTCATAATAAAATCCGTAGTCGCCTTCGATAGCCGCCTGACGTATCGAATCGGTCAGCACCATTCCTCCCCATGCCTGTCCGAATCCGGCAGGGTGGTCGTAAAATATAGTATCTCCGGTAAGTGTGTTACCACGGGTTGTCACCACAAGTGAACGGTCATACAATTCAGAAACTTCCGCTTCGGTATCAAACCATCCATTGCTGGAATACACAGTCGCGCTGTCGGTGACAATGACCGACGGACTTACGATATTGGCTATATGAGTATCGGTATTGTAACGCAAAATCTCAGTTGTCATCCGGAAGTCCTCACCGGCTATGTCCTGAAGCACCACATGCTCCCTGAACTCGGCTTCCTTAGTATCGGGATTATACTCTCCATAGCCCGATGTCAACTGATTTTCAGCATCGGTAATCTTACCCTCATTATCATAATATCCGAGATTGGCAGCTATATCATAATAGAAAATATAGGTAGACAAGGTGACGTCCTTGTTAATGAGTCTCACGGGATTGGAACCATCGCCATAAAACGTGGCAAATTCAGTGTCACCCTTATAGTCAAGTTCGTCGGCATATACAAAGAGGGTATCGCCCTGCTCCATCCTTACATTACCGTAAGCCTGAAGAGAGCCGGTACTTTCATAAAAATTGGCACTGTCACAATACATGAACATGCCACCTTTGCGGAACATGACATTGCCGGTCACCATCTGAAATTCAGAACTTATCCTCTCATCCATCCACAGACGGTCAGCACGTTCTAGAAACACACGGCTGTCGCGGGTGCGATCGACATCCGGAATGGTAGGTTTTATCGGTATTCGCTTCGCCTTTGCCGAAACCGGCAACTTCACTTTTTCAGTCACCGGACCTCCAAAAAGGAATGACGGCACAAGAACACCCAAAAGGCACAGGAGAATAAAAATTCTCCCGTGCCTCAATGATGGTATATTATTATTTCCGTTACTTTTCACTTGCCGATGTTTTTATCCAGCCTTCATGAGTGAAATCGCAATTACGCCAACCGTCTTCGATACGCACATAGGTATCTTTAATCTTCTTTTCAATCCAGTCGGAGATAATCTTTGATTTCTGCGATTCCTCATACATACCCTTTATCATCTGGTAATCGTCACTTAGATTGGCACGATGGCCCTCGATGCGGTTGGTCAGTTTTACAATCGCAACTATATCGCGGTTACGCTTAGGATCCTTCATTATGAACGGTTTCGACAATTCACCGACCTGCATCTTGCTCACCTCGCGGCTCACTTCCTGAGGCAGCTGTGACATCTCGAACCGTGTTGTACCCGTATTTTCGTTTACCATCACACCACGGTTGTTTCGGGTATCCTTGTCTTGCGAAACATAGGGTATCGCATCTTCAAAAGTCACTTTCTCCGCAAGGATATCTGCACGAACCGTGTCAAGACGGTGAATAGCCTCGGTAAGGTCTTTGTCGCTTACCTTCGGGCGAAGAAGTATGTGACGCGTGTTGATGCGGTCACCACGCTTTTCTATGAGCTGGATAATATGGAAGCCATATTCAGTCTCAACTATCTTAGACACTTTCTTGGGATCATTGAGGTTAAACGCCACGGCAGCATATTCAGGCACGAGCTGTCCTTTACCCATGAAACCAAGTTCACCGCCACGAATGGAACTTCCGTCCTCGGAATACAATATGGCGAGAGTTGAGAAATCTGACTCCCCTTTGTTGATACGGTCAGCGAAATCACGAAGACGCGCTTTAACCTCGTCTATTTCCTCGCGCGGTATGACAGGATTGAGCGTCATTATCTGAGTCTCGACCTGAAGGGGTACAAACGGGATTGAATCAGCCGGCAAAGAAGAGAAATATCTTCTTACATCGGAAGGAGTAACTTTCAGGTTGTCGGTGAGCGACTTCTGCACCTGCGACACTTTATAGTTATTACGCATGGCATCCATCATGGTCTCCCTTATTTCGGGTAACGGTCGACGGTAAAACTCTTCAAGCTTCTCCTGTGTGCCGAGATTTGCAATCATCATGTTGATACGTCGGTCTACCTCGGAAGCTACCATACCATCCTGAACCTCCACGGAATCCAACTCTGCCTGATGTAGAAACAATTTCTCTACGGCAAGCTTTTCAGGAATTACACAATAAGGATCACCGTTGATGTCGGCGCGTTCGTATAACATCGTCTGGTACATTTCTTCTACCTCCGACTTGTAAATAGGCTCGTCACCTATCCACCATGCCACTTCCTCGGCTATATTGTTCTGTGCCACGGTAAAGGCTGCTGCGGCACCCAATGCACATAATGTAATAGTTCTGGTCAGTTTCACGTTTATATATATATTATTTATTATTCGCCATTTTTAGCTTTCTCTGACTGAGCGATATCAATATTTATCTCCACATCACCACTTTTGAGTCCTTCCTCATAAAGATGCTGTCGAAGCCGACGGTCATACTCGACACGCATGGTACCGGCAATGAAATCACGGATATTCTCTTTAACGGTCTCGAATGGAGCAATGGCATCTTTCGACAACACATCGGTAACTTTCAGTATATAAGTGTAACCATTACGAGTCATTTCAAAATCCTTGTTCATGCGAGCAAGCATTTCCGGTGAGGCATTAAAATCCAAAGGCATGCGACCGGCGATCTTTCCCCAGTCGGTCCAACTATCGGCAAAATAGTCATATTCCATAGCCTTGGGATCGGTAAGCTGATATTTCTCAATCTTGTCAAGGTCATCCTCGCTTCCCGATTTAATCCACTTCCTTATCTCGTTAAGACGGACTGCATTATCAGGCATTTTGACGAAAATACCTTTTATTATCGGAACTTCAAGCCGGAAATCATCACGATGTTGCCCATAATATGCCTTAAGGCTATCTTCCGACAATTCCGCAGGCTTATTCTGCTCATACATCAGACGCCGGTACTCCATCATTATAAGTTCATTCCGGTAAGCGTTGACCTTTTCTTCTACAGACGGCATGTCGGGAATATTTCTTGCCGCCACTTCTCCCATAATCCGGGCATCGACCCACTGACGCACATATGCGCTCACAAAACGCACACTGTCATCCGGAGTTAGCCCGTAAGGCACTTTTTCCATCAATTCAGGCATCGTCAGCACCGACTTCCCTACCCGTGCAACCATATCGCTGCGGTCAATAGCAGCGTCACCGCCTCCCCCACAAGAGGTGAGGCAGGCGGCGAACAATAGTATAGCAACTGACTTCAAATGTGTCATAAGCATGGTCGATTATCAATCGACACCAAAATTACTAAAAATTCGGCTATTGCAGTTTCTTTAATGCTTTTTTATTAACTTTTACAGGATATTTGGATTTCAGTTCCTCAATCCATTGTTTTTCGAGTTCCGACTGATAATCGGCAATCACCGCACCTTTGACATCGGCGACTTCCTGCGGGGCATCAATCATTTCGCCGCCAAACAGTACGGCATGTTTCCATACGCCACGCATCTCAGGCTGCGGAGCGTCGAAAAGAAGGTAATCCACCATCTTATTGTCACCTTTACCTGCAAGTACGCGCTCCGCACGAGCCATGTGTTTGAACCTTTCTTTCAACATACTTGACAGAGAGTCAACCGGGGGATTGGTTTTCAAGAAATCATTAACAAGAGCTGACACGGAGTCATTGACACTGTAGACAAGATAACCCTTGTATTTCGGAGCATCCCATTTATATTTGTCACGATGAGCCTCAAAATAACGAGCCTGTCCGTCTTTATCGGTCGACGCGCGATTCCACACTTTCTCATTTGATATTTCAAACAGAAGCATTCCGTCATGATATTCATTGACAAGATTGCGGAAATCTGTATCGGAAGTTGCAACACGTGCGATTTCGGCATCAACGGTCAATTCATCAGCAACAGCATTTACTATCGCATTGATATAAGCCTCAGCCTCATCTATCGACATCACAGGTTTCGGAAGGGGCTTGGCAAACATGTCGGCAGAAGTAAACACCTTCCCGCCGACTTCGCCGACAGCAACCGGAGCGGCAACAAATGTAGCCACAAGCACCGAGTCAAGCTTACCGTTATCCTTCACCGCTGCTTTAAGAGATGACACTTCCGCTTCATATATCTTTGAACCCAAACTGTTGCGGAGGTCGGCGATGCGTTTCTGACGCGGAAGCACACTTCTACCATCGCGTTTCATCAAGGCGAGAATCTTGTCACGGGATTCGTCAAGCGAAGGAACACTACGTGAATCCATGCGATTCACGATATGATAGCCGTAGGAGGTTGCAAACGGTGCGGATATGCCTCCGTTTTCAAGGGAGAAAGCCGCGTCTTCAAATTCCGGCACCATCATTCCGGCACCAAACCAAGGCAAAAGACCTCCATCTTTTGCCGAACCCGGATCTTCACTGTCGCGAGTTGCGACTTCAGCAAAATCAGCACCAGCCACAAGCAGATTGTAAATGGAGTCAATCTGTTCTTTGGCGCGCTCTTTACCGGCATCATCCTTGCCGCGGGTCAGTTTCAATATGTGACGGGTAAGCACCTCGCCACGAGATGGACGCTCTGCTTCTACCCGCACGATATGATATCCAAACGGACTTTCTATAACCTCCGAAATTTCACCTACCGGAGTATCGTAAGCCGCATTCTCAAAAGCATAAGGATACCTGCCCCCCATTATCCAGCCAAGTTCTCCGCCATTGGCGCGAGCCGAACGGTCAATAGAATAGCGGCGCGCAATATCGGCGAAATCGCCTCCGTTAAGAATCACCGTGCGAAGGCTGTCAAGCGTAGCCTTGCGCAAAACAGCCTCAGCCGGTGTGCGCCCCTTGTCAATCATCACATGACTTATCTTGACCTCGCGATTCAAATGAGAGTACGCTTCGTTGACAAGTCGCCCCTCCTCAGCCTTGTCATACAGATATGGCTCGGCAAGTTCATTACGATATTTCGTAAACTCCGCCTTGAATGCTGCCGTAGTATCAATACCCGCAGCAAGCGCATCAGCAACCTTTAGCTTGTATATTTTGAACAACTCGGCATACTCATCCACGCTCATCGGAGTCATCTGCTGACCATTATTCTTATTATACAGATACTCAAATTCGCTCAACGGCACTTTTTTGCCGGCGACGGTCATAACCGTAGGATCGGTATCTTTTGCCATTGCGGGAGAAAGTGCCATGGCACCCAGAACAAACGCCGCAATTCCTTTTCGCATTGTCATTTTATGATAATTAAGATTAGTATAAAAAGCAAAGATATAACGCGGGGAATATACCCTGTATTATATCTTTGCCAACATATCTGATGAATTCCCTTCCGAAATTTACTGGTGAGATGCGCTATAGTTAGGCGCCTCACTTGTTATGGCGACATCATGAGGGTGACTTTCAGCGACACCGGCGTTGGTGATGCGCGTAAACTTGGCGGTATGGAGTTTTTCAATATTCTCCGCGCCACAATAACCCATGCCTGACCGCAGACCTCCGAGCATCTGATAGACAACCTCATAGAGCGAGCCTTTGAACGGGACACGCGCCGCAATACCCTCCGGCACAAGTTTGCGGGTATCGGTCTCGCCTGCCTGGAAATAACGGTCTTTTGATCCTTTCTCCATAGCCTCAAGCGATCCCATGCCGCGATAAGCCTTATACTTTCTGCCATTGAATATGATTGTATCACCGGGAGATTCCTCTACACCGGCAAGCATTCCGCCTAACATCACAGAGTATGCACCGGCAGCAAGAGCCTTTACGATATCGCCCGAATAGCGGATACCGCCATCGGCAATCAGAGGCACATCGGTACCATCAAGAGCCTTTGCCACATCATACACAGCCGAAAGCTGCGGCACACCTACACCGGCGATGACACGCGTGGTACAGATTGAACCCGGACCGATACCTACCTTCACACCGTCGGCACCGTTCTCGACAAGATAACGAGCCGCCTCACCGGTAGCGATATTACCAACTACGACATCAATCTCAGGATATTTCTCCTTAACCGAGCGAAGCACTCCTATCACTCCCTTGCTGTGACCGTGGGCGGTATCGATAACGATAGCATCAACACCGGCAGCTACAAGAGCGTCCACGCGGTCCATGACATCGTTGGTCACACCGACACCTGCAGCAACACGAAGGCGACCAAGTGCATCCTTGCATGCATTTGGCTTATCTTTTGCTTTAGTAATATCTTTATATGTCACCAATCCGATAAGACGACCGTCGCCGTCAACTACCGGAAGTTTCTCAATCTTATGTTCTTGAAGTATGGCGGCAGCCTCGTCAAGATTGGTCGACTGGGTTGTGGTGACAAGATTGTCGGAAGTCATCACCTCGTCGATAAGACGATTAAGATTTTTTTCAAAACGCAGGTCACGGTTAGTGACAATGCCGACAAGCTTACGGTCGTCATCAACCACAGGGATACCGCCTATATGATATTCTTCCATCATCGCGAGGGCATCTTTCACGGTGCTACCGCGCTTGATAGTCACGGGGTCGTAAATCATACCGTTTTCAGCACGTTTCACGGCATGTACCTGACGTGCCTGCTCGGCAATAGACATATTCTTGTGGATTACACCGATACCCCCTTCACGGGCGATAGCGATGGCGAGCTGTGCCTCGGTGACAGTATCCATTGCTGCCGACACAAGCGGCACATTAAGAGTTATGTTGCGTGAAAACCGTGTAGTGAGATCTACACTTCTTGGTAATACTTCCGAATAAGCCGGAATAAGGAGGACATCATCAAAAGTGAGTCCATCCATCTTTACTCTATCTGCAATAAACGACATATAATGGAAAAATTTATTGCGCACAAAGTTACAATTTTTTTTTAACATTAAAAAATCCCGCCTGCAAAATCTACAAAATCCCCGAGAAATCTACGGAAGATTTTCAGGTAGCATGAAATATCGTCCCGGTTGACTATGTGGTTGTGGCACGTTTGCGGGCGTTGGCTTTGTTGGCAATCAGAACACCAATCACGATTACTACAAATGAGACAGGCTGATACCAGTGGAAGGAGTCGATTTTCAGTACAAGAGATACGATAGTGGCAATGACCGGTACAAGATACTGATATATTGACACAAGTTCGCTACCGATATATTTTATTGCCGGAGCGGTGACGAGGTAACAATAAAATGTCGGAAACGCTATTATGAATGCAAGCACAAGCGCCGGTGTCCATTCGGGATGATTTATGAGCCGCACATCATGAACTGTAAACAGGAGCGGCAGACAAAGAATTGCCGTGAAAAGAAATATCCACCGCATCAAGGTCACAGGCTTATATTTGCGCGACGGTTTCTCGATGAGCACAAGATAGGCGGCATAGCTGATAGCACAAACCAATGCGAATATATCACCGATAATTTTCCCCGACTCTATCGCGCCTCCTCCAAGGATAACGAGCAACGCACCGCAGAAAGCGATGCCCATGCCCAACATCTCAAGACGGTTAATGCGCTCATGCTTGAATATGACATGAATCAACACCACAAGCATCGGCTGGAAAGTAAGTATAATGCTTATGTCGATAGGCGACGCTGTGTTAAAGGCGAGGGAGAACACATATACAAATCCGAGCATAAATACCGAGGCGAAAGCGAGAGTCTTCCAGTCGCCACGCTCGATTTTCTCAGTCTTGACCATGAGGGAAGCTATCCATATAAGGATTGTCGCACCGATGATGCGCGATATTGCCACGCCGGATGCCGAAATCCAGGATGGTATAAGAAGCTTGTTTGCCGGTTCGTTAAAGCCCCAGCAAATAGCCGCCGAGAGGGCGAGCAGATTACCTATGAGAATAAATTTCTTGTTATTTTCCATCGATATGTCTTGAAGATAAATTTTCCATATTATCAAGACAAACAAGGATGAAGGTTGGTTCAGTTAGCGACGCGCGGCAACAAGTTCGGTAAGGTGTGCCTCTTTTTCGGCGATAAGAAGCAGGCAGTCGCCGAGATACAGACGCGTATTACCGGTGGGCACAAGATATTTTCCTCCACGTTTCACCATTATCACGAGAGTAGCCGGAGGAAGGGATATGTCACGCAATCGGTCGCCGACGGCAAGCAACTCAGGGCGGACCTCCATCTCCACCATTGCCGCAGTAATTTCATCGGGAAGATCCATATTGAACTCGCGTTCCCTGACAGGCTCCTCAAGTCCGAGCCATTTAGCCATACGCGTAACCGAGGTACCTTGTATAAGGAGCGACAAGATAGTTATGAAAAATACCATGTTAAACATAAACCGCGCATGAAGCACGTCAGGCGACATAAGCGCATACGTCGCGAAAATTATGGGAACCGCACCGCGTAATCCTACCCAGGAAATATACAGACGCGCCTTGAAAGAGAAACGCTTGAACGGAAGAAGACAGAGCATCACTGCAACAGGACGGCCGATGATAATCATGAATACACCGAGCAACATGCCTGGAACAAGAATCGAGGCATTGAGCAATTCATGAGGATTCACAAGAAGTCCGAGCGAAAGGAACATTATAATCTGCACCAACCATGTGAAGCCGCCGAAAAATGTAGTGATCGTCTTTTTCAACGCGAGTTTCATATTGCCTACCACGAGACCGGCGAGATATACGGCAAGGTAACTGTTGCCTCCTACTATTTCAGTGACAGAGAATGTAAAAAACACACAGGCAATCATCATGACCGGGTACATAAACTCATTGGACACTCGCAACTTGTTAATCACCCACACCGACAAGTATCCGCACATCAAACCGCAAATCAATCCTATGGCAAGCTGCCCCACAAGCATAACAGCCGGATTGGACAGCAAAGTGTACGACCGGGAGGCATCCCCATTTTCTATCATCGAAATAATGATGATTACCAGCAGATAAGCCATAGGGTCGTTACTACCGCTCTCCAATTCAAGAGTGGGTTTCAATTTCTCCTTAAGTCCCATCTTAGTGCTGTTGAGAATCGAAAACACCGATGCCGAATCGGTGGAAGACATCACAGCCGCAAGCAACATGGACTCTTTCCATCCGAAAGCAAACTCCGGCGAGAGCAACCGGAACAGATAGTATATAAATGTGCCGGTAAGTGCCGTGGTAAGCAAAACGCCTACCGTGGCAAGCACCAGTCCAGGACCGAGAATCGGCTTTATATCGGAGAATTTAGTGTCGACACCACCGGAAAACAATATGATACTCAAAGAAATCATGCCAATAAACTGCACCGCCTCGGCTGAATCAAAATGAATACCGAACCCGTCGACACCGGCAACCATTCCCACACCGAGAAACAGCAAAAGAGCCGGCATACCGAAACGATTACCCGCTTTACCTACCACAACACTGATGGCAAGCAATACGGCTACAACAAGCATTATGTTATTGGCGTTTATTATCATGACTCACATACTATATATTTGTTTCACAAAAAATATTACGGTGGAAAGTCACAACGTCTCTCCTAATCTTTCCCACTATTTTACAATACCTTTTTCAAGATATTCGGCAAGATTGGTGCGTATCGCTTCACCTGCGCGCTCCACAGCCACTTTTGCCATGTCGGCATCAACCATGAGATTGACAAGCTGTTCAAATGATGTTCTTTTCGCAGGATCCCAACCAAGCTTTTCTTTTGCCTTGGCAGGGTCGCCCCAAAGGTTGACCACATCAGTCGGGCGGTAGAAATCGGGGGACACTTCTATCAGTACCTTTCCGGTCTTTACATCAATCCCCTTCTCATCCTCACCCTCACCTTCAAAACGCAGCTCAATGCCCGCACGACGGAAAGCATACAGGCAAAACTCACGCACGGAATGCTGCTCCCCGCTGGCTATCACGTAATCATCTGCCTCAGGCTGCTGCAGAATCAGCCACATGCACTCAACATAATCCTTTGCATAACCCCAGTCACGAAGCGACGAGAGATTGCCAAGATAAAGCTTCTCCTGTTTTCCCTGGGAGATACGTGCGGCGGCAAGAGTAATCTTACGGGTAACGAAAGTCTCGCCACGACGCTCGCTCTCATGATTAAAGAGAATGCCTGAACAACAATACATGCCGTAGGCTTCCCTATACTCCTTAACAATCCAGAAGCCATAAAGTTTTGCCACTGCATACGGGCTATAGGGATGGAAAGGAGTCTTTTCATTTTGCGGCACTTCCTCAACCTTTCCGTAAAGCTCGGATGTCGAAGCCTGATATATGCGGCAAGTATCGGAAAGACCACAAAGGCGCACCGCCTCCAGAATACGCAACACGCCGGTTGCATCTACATTTGCCGTATATTCCGGTGTGTCAAACGACACCTGCACATGGCTCTGAGCTGCAAGATTATAGATTTCATCCGGCCGCACCTTAGACACTACCTGCATTATCGACATCGAGTCGCCAAGGTCGGCGTAATGAAGATGAAAATTCTCATGCCCCTCGAGATGGGCTATACGCTCACGGAAATCCACTGAAGACCGACGGATAGTACCATGAACATCATAACCCTTTTCAAGCAGCAACTCGGCAAGAAAAGACCCGTCCTGACCGGTGACTCCGGTAATTACAGCTTTCCTCATCGACACATCATTTGGATTTCACACCTTTCGCCCCTTTAACCCCCGTGCCGAGATTGAAGATATTCTGATCGTAGCTTACAGTCTTCATTTCCTGCTCACGCTTACGCTTGAGGGCAAGGCTTACAAGTTTATCCATAAGCTTGTCGAAAGGAATGCCTGTAGCCTCCCAAAGATAGAATGATAACGATCCGGGTATAGTGTTTATCTCATTGACATAAATATTGCGTGTAGCCTTATTAATCATGACATCGACACGACTTACTCCATGGCAGGAAAGCACACGGAATGTTTCTCCGGCAAGAAAACGGATACGCTCGGTCTCATCCTCAGGCAACTCTGCCGGTATGCGCTTCTGTGCCGCCTGCATGCCTTTGGCGCCTTTCTGACCGCCCATATATTTCTGTTCATATGTAAGGAAATCGCCTACTTTTACCGGCTCTTCCAACACTGACATCTGGTAGTCGTCGCAGTCGCCCAACACCGAGCAATTTATTTCCTGCAACTCGCCTATCATGTGCTCGACGATAAGGCGCGATGAATAGCGTTCAGCCTCATCTATGCGGTCTATCAGCTGCTTACGGTCGTGGGCAGAACCGATTCCTACGCTTGACCCAAGATTAGCAGGCTTCACTATGACCGGATAACCGAGTTTATCCTCGATACGGGAAATAATGGAGTCACGTGAGCGGTCCCACTGCTTGTCAGTAAACCATACATAATCCACCACCGGCACATCATTAGCCTGGAGTATCATCTTCATCGTAATCTTATCCATGCCGTTTGCCGATGCAAGCACGTCACACCCTGCATAAGGGATACCAATCGTTTCAAGAACTCCTTCAAATATGCCATCCTCGACATTTGAGCCGTGAAGTACCGGAATCACTACATCGAGCTTAGCGGCAACCGCTGTCCCACCAAACATCTTACGTGCGGTCTTGTACAGGTTATAGTCGCCATATACGGGCTGCATATAGACTTCCTCACACTTTTTCAGCAATTCCGGAATATTGCGGTAGTTAGCTACCTCAAACAGAGCCTCGCCTGTGTACCATTTGCCTTGCTTTGTTATATAAATCGGTGTGACATCATATTTCTCACGATCAATAGCATGCATAGCCTGTGACGCTGAGATTACCGAAATCTCATGTTCAGTCGACCTGCCGCCGAAAAATACTCCTATGTTGGTTTTCATTACTTATGAATAATTAAATTTTTACTTGAATGTGTCGGGAAGATCATTTTCATACAGCACTGCATCGCCCGGGGCGGATACACGTGCCAGCACAGCCTGGGCATCGTTGAATGTGTCGACTGCATAAACATTTTTCTCATCCATTCCCGCGTCGCGGAGTCCCGATAGTATCGCGTCGCGGTTATATTGCCCGACAATTATAGCTATATCGACCGAAGAGGCTATCCTTCCGCCGAAAATCTCATTGTATTCATACTGCTTGTCGCCAAGTTCTATCATACCGGGGGTGATGACTATGCGTTTGCCATCCTTCATCGAGGCAAGCACCTCAAGAGCCATGCGCGAGCCATCGGGATTTGAATTGAACGCATCGTCAATAATAGTAATCCCGCCGGGTACATGTTTTACGCTCAGACGATGCTCAACCTGCTCAATCTTTGCCACGGCGTTACATATACGTTCCATCGGCACCTCCATATATATCGCAACGGCGATAGCTCCAATGAGATTGGAAATGTTGAACTCACCTACAAGTTTGGTATGGAAATCATGTTTCCCTGACGGTGAAACCAGAGTAAAATCCGTACCGTGGGGAGAATACACAAGGCTTTCCACATAATATACATTGTTGCCTTTGTCGGTAAGAGCATAACGCACTACCGGGACATTGGTCACCTTACGATTTGCCACGAAGGGAAAATCATCATTGACAAACGCCATCCCGTCGGCAGGAAGCGCATCAACAAGTTCAAATTTCGTGCGCTGAACATTTTCAATCGACTTGAACGATTCAAGATGCTGTTCGCCCACGGCAGTAACCACACCTATGCGCGGATGCACCAGGTCGCATATTTCTTTTATATCACCGATGTTCTTGGCTCCCATCTCACAGATAAACACCTCGGTGTAAGGCTTCATCATCTCCCTGACTGTGCGGATTACACCCATTGTGGTATTATAACTTCCCGGAGTCATCAACACATTATACTTTTCGCTAAGTATGCGGTGAAGGTAATGCTTCGTACTGGTTTTGCCGTAGCTGCCGGTGATACCGATCACAGTCAACTCGTTCATTGATTTCAATATGCGGGCGGCATCATTGTAATAACCCTCGTTGATATGTTTCTCCACCGGACGAAGCACTATGTTAGCAGCCATAATCACGATATGGGAGCACACATACAATGCCACTGTCAGGAACGATATCAAATACAAATCATGATAAATAAACCATCCAGCGACAATAATCACCACACATAGAATCATTGCTGTCACATAGATACGCTTTGCGCGGTTAGTCCACACAAGCGGCTTCTTGTAACGGGCATTCATCAGGGAAAATATATTTATCAACAGCGGAATCATTGCAAGCGCACACTTGAATGAATCGGGGACCTGACGGATGCCCATCGCCATCGCTGCAACAAGTGCAAAAAGGCGTACCCATGACGTCGTGTCACCCGACGTAGACAGCCAACGACGGTAACGCTCATTGCGATAGCTGTTTTGCTGAAGCATCATCAAATCGCGCTTCATCTCCATAACCAGATTGATGACAGCTATAACTATTAGAGAGATAATGAATATGGTAGCAATCATTGCATAAATGTTTTTTATGAGGTAAGAAAACTGCGCAATACGGCAGCAAACTGATAAGGATTATCAAGGAAACTGTAGTGTCCACATCCCGGGAACGATACAAGTCCAGCTCCCGGAATATGACGTTCCATATACTTGGCATCAGAGAGAGGAGTCGCGGTATCCTTCTCGCCCCATATCAGCAAGGTCGAGGCATTTATCAAAGGTATGCGGGACTTGAGATCCTGATTGACAACTTTGCTCAATATAGCCCTCATACGCGGTGAGGCACCGGCATAATCCGATGAACCGACTTTTGCCCGATAGGCGTCAAGCTTCTTCTCGGCATTTTTCCTGCCTAAAAACAGATACAGAAGCCGCTTGTAAGCCTTGAAAGAATATACCTTGATGTAATATTTCATCGACCGTCGCGGCTTTATGCCCGCTGCATCGACAAGAATCAGCTTGTCGACATCATCGTGACGTGATGAATATAGAATCCCAACCCTTCCGCCAAATGAATGGCCAAGCAACGAGGGACGATCGATATGCTCTTCTTTCACAATCGCCTCAAGCACCTGCGTATATTCCTCTATGCCCCATACTGCAGGAGGATCAGGCGATTCCCCGTGACCCGGGAAATCGATATTATACACCTTGCAGCCGGCATCAAGCGCCACCTTTTCTATGCTCGCAAGCGTAGTGGTGTTACACCCCCACCCGTGCATTAGCACAAGTGGCTTGCCACTGCCTTCACTCACAGTATAATGTACGGTAGCGCCGTTGACCGTGATATGCTTGTCCATCGCCGTGAACTAAATTATCGACATCTCCATTAACGACGGCGCATGTTGCGCATCATCTTCATGGGGTTTGCCTTCATCGCTGTGGCTGCTTTCATCATCTTGCGGGTATCTTCAAACTGCTTAAGCAGACGGTTGACCTCCTGTATGGTTGTACCTGAACCGCGGGCTATACGCTGACGGCGGCTCCCGTTGATGATTTCCGGATTTACACGCTCCTGTTCGGTCATTGAACGGATAATCGCCTCAATACCCTTGAAGGCATCGTCATCTATATCAAGGTCTTTTATAGCCTTACCGACACCCGGAATCATGGATGCAAGCTCTTTCAGATTACCCATCTTCTTGATTTGCTGTATCTGATTCAGGAAGTCATTGAAGTTAAACTGATTCTTGGCAATCTTACGTTGAAGTTCACGCGCCTCTTTCTCGTCAAACTGCTGCTGCGCCTTTTCAACAAGTGACACGATATCACCCATGCCGAGGATTCGGTCAGCCATTCGGGAAGGATGGAAATAGTCAAGAGCATCAAGTTTCTCTCCGGTACCGACAAACTTTATAGGCTTGGTGACAACCGTACGGATAGACAGAGCGGCACCACCACGGGTATCACCGTCAAGCTTGGTAAGTACCACACCGTCGAAGTCAAGACGGTCATTAAATTCCTTGGCAGTGTTGACCGCATCCTGACCGGTCATAGAATCCACGACAAACAAGGTCTCTTGCGGCTTGATAGCCTTCTTTATAGCCTCAATCTCCTTCATCATCGCCTCATCGACAGCAAGACGACCGGCGGTATCGACAATCACGAGATCAAAATGGTTGGCTTTTGCGTGGCGGATGGCATTTTCGGCAATCTCTACCGGATTCTTATTACCTTCTTCAGTATATACCGGCACCCCAATCTGCTCACCAAGCACCTTCAGCTGCTCTATGGCGGCAGGACGGTACACGTCGCCAGCAACAAGAAGCGGACGTTTTGCCTTCTCGCTCTTCAGTTTCTTGGCAAGCTTGCCCGACATTGTGGTCTTACCTGAACCTTGCAGACCCGACATAAGAATCACAGCAGGGTTGCCGCTGAGATTCACGGGGGCTGTGTCACCGCCCATAAGGGTGGTCAACTCGTCATGAACGATCTTAACCATTAGTTCACCAGGCTTGATGGCGTTAATCACATTCTGACCCAGTGCCTTTGCCTTTACCGTATCAGTAAACTGCTTTGCCACCTTATAGTTGACGTCGGCATCAAGAAGTGCGCGACGCACCTCTTTCAGTGTCTCGGCAACATTGATTTCTGTAATTCTGCCTTGACCTTTAAGTAGCTTGAAACTACGTTCAAGTTTTTCGCTTAGATTTTCAAACATCTGATTAAGTATCGTTTATTCTTAATTATACTATTTAATTTGCTATTTCACCAGCCTATTGGTGGCTGTATCGGGAAATATGACTGAAGGCTTGAAGGTCTTCGCCTCATCATACGGCATCATTGCATAACACATTATTATGACTATGTCGCCCTTCTGTACCTTGCGCGCGGCAGCCCCGTTAAGACAAATCATGCCGGAACCGCGTTCGCCTGGAATAGCGTATGTATCAAAACGCTCTCCATTGTTATTGTCAACAATAAACACCCTTTCGCCGGGAAGGATATCAGCTGCATCCATGAGATCCTGGTCGATGGTGATGCTGCCAATATAATCGAGATTGCTCTCAGTGACAGTGACACGGTGAATCTTTGACTTCACTATCTGTACCTGCATCATTTTCAATCGTAAAATTAATATTTGATATTGTCAATGAGCCTTACATCACCAAGATACACCGTAATACATCCCACCGCTTCGTCACAGTCACTCCACTCAGCCACAGGCTGCATGTCGGCGGCATTGACTATCTCGTAATACTCCACCTCCATTTCGGGGTAAGCGTTTATCTCGTCAATCACCCTGCGTTTTACATCTTTCAAAGAAGCACCCGAAGCCTTATAGGCAAGACTCTCCTCCATTACACGATGGATATTCGGTGCAACTTCGCGCTGATGAGCGCTCAGACGCACATTTCGCGAACTCAATGCAAGACCGTCGCTCTCGCGCTTTATAGGGCAAGCCACAATCTCTATCGGGAATTTCTCAAGCTCAACCATACGGCGAATCACGGCAATCTGCTGGAAATCCTTCTCCCCGAAGTAAGCTCGGTCGGGATTCACCATGGCAAAAAGACGACTCACGACCTGGGCAACTCCGTTGAAATGCCCCGGGCGCATGGCACCTTCCATTACCGCAGCCACAGGTCCGAGGTCAAACACACGAGTGTCAGGCTCCGGATACATCTCCTCAACCGACGGAATAAACGCGATATCCACACCGGCTTTTTCAAGACGGTGGCAATCAGCATCCTCGGTGCGCGGATAAGTACGCAGGTCATCAGGATTATTAAACTGGGTAGGATTCACAAATACACTTACAACAACCGCATCATTACCGGTGCGGGCACGTTCTACAAGGGAGATATGTCCGTCATGAAGCGCACCCATTGTGGGAACGAGTCCGACTGACTTCCCTTCCGACTTAAGGGCGCTGACCGCCTCCTTAAGTTCCTTTACTGTCCTAATGATTTTCATTGTCACTTAGCACAAATATTGCTTTCAATCTGCAAAATTAAACATTTAATAATTCATGACCAATCCGCAGGCTTAAAAATCACCTTTTTTGTCGGTCATTTAGACCAATCAGGGGTTGCACAGCAATATCGTCATCCATTGAGAGCATCCTCGTCATCTCCCCTGTCAATTTTAGAGTCGTCGCGCCTATGGCGCAGCTCCTCCATATAGCTTGCCGTGATGACACCTGATGGCAATGCGATTATAGCGACACCAAAAAGTGATGACAGCATGGCTACAATGCGCCCCGCATCGGTCACCGGGCAGAGGTCGCCGTAGCCCACGGTAGTAAGTGTGACGGTAGCCCAATACAGAGCATCGAAAAAGGTGTCGAAAGTAGCCTTACCGGTAGCCGGATTAATACGCGGCTCCACATTAAACATTATAAGCGCCGTTATGAATACATAAAACATTGCAAGAATCAGCACCGCCCCCAGCACACGCCTCTCCTTACGAAGCACCCTGAGAAACATCATTATCTTGCTCGAATAGCGAAACACTTTCAACAATCTCACTATCTTCAACAGACGCGTTAGACGTAAGAGTTTGAACGACGGATTTATCAGATTGAGTCCCGGGAGTATCGACAGCAGGTCGATTATAGCCATGGGAGTAAGCGGATATTCCAGATAGGAACGCCAGCCATGGTGAAGTTCAATGTTGGCTGTAAACCACCGTGCCAGATAATCAATGATGAACGCAACTACCGTAATCACCTCAATTACCCGGAATATCGGATAGGACTTGACAAACATCAGCGGAACAATGCTCAGAATTATCAGCAAGAGCATCACGCTATCATAAATCCGTGCCGCAGTCTTATCCTTGTTATCCTTATTGATAATGTTGTATATCTGCCGCTTTACATAGGGCACCATCTCCTCGATATTCATGGCATTGATTTATTATTATCGCAAAGATTGTCAATCGCCCCAGAAAACCGGAGCATCCGCAACCGACCGTGCTACATCGACAAGACGCTGATTGGATGAGCCTCGGAAACGCAGTGATATGTCACGCCTCGACTCGATGAAAGGTCCGTCGACCAGCACATCTATATAAGAGAGTATTTTCGACAACACCGGCGATGCACATACCTGTTCATAGGTGTAGCCGGTATAACACCACACATTTCTTCCTGTTTCTTTCAGGCGTCGCGCAAGCTCTGTAACCCCCTCCGGCTGCAAAAGCGGATCACCTCCCGACAGCGTGACATTAAAGTCATTTTCATCTATCACCGCGATTATTTCCTCAATAGACATTTCGGTGCCACCGGCAGCATCCCACGACTGTGGATTATGGCATCCGGGGCAATGATGGTCACAGCCGGCAAAATAAACGGAAGTGCGGAGCCCCGGTCCGTCGACCGAGGTTCCGCCTACTATATCAAGTACTCTAAGTGTCATTATTTATGCACGATACGATCGTTTAGTTCGGCAAGCTTCGCACTGTTCCACCGGTCAGTTGTGCCCACAAGATAACCGGTTATACGCTGCAATTTGTCAATAGCATGGCTGCCGCATTTCGGACATTCCTCAAGATTTTCCTGAGCATCTTCATACCCACAGTGCATACAACGGTTACGATTATGGTTTACCGACCCGTAACCTATATTATACTTGTCCATCAGGTCGACGATATCGCTTATCGCTTCGGGATTGTGGGTAGCATCGCCGTCTATCTCCACATAGAAGATATGACCGCCACGGGTAAGTTCGTGATATGGAGCCTCAACCTCCGCCTTGTGCCGGGGAGAACAATGATAGTAGACCGGTACATGATTGGAATTGGTATAATATACTTTATCGGTTATACCAGGGATTACACCGAAAGTCTTGCGGTCGGCTTTTGTAAATTTACCCGAAAGGCCCTCCGCGGGGGTGGCGAGCACCGAGAAATTGTGTTGGAATTTTTCCGAGTATTCATTTGCACGACTCCGCATGTGAGACACAATTCTGAGACCAAGTGCCTGAGAATCGGCATCCTCTCCATGGTGTTTTCCGGTAAGAGCCACCAGACACTCCGCGAGACCGATAAATCCGATACCGAGCGTACCCTGGTTTATTACCGACTCAATCGTGTCGCCAGGCTTTAGATTCTCGCTTCCTCGCCACAGACGCGTCATAAGAAGCGGGAACTGCTTGGCAAGCGCGGTCTTCTGGAAATCATAACGGTCGCAAAGCTGACGGGCAGTGATGTCAAGCACCTCATCGAGCTTGCCGAAGAAACGGCGTATGCGCTCCTCTTTGTCAAGTATATTCATGCACTCTATGGCTATGCGCACGATATTGATGGTTGAGAAGCTGAGGTTTCCGCGACCTATTGATGTCTTTTCGCCAAAACGGTTTTCAAAGACACGAGTACGGCATCCCATCGTAGCAACTTCATATTCGTAACGCTTCGGGTCGTTGATATCCCATTTTTCATGATGGTTGAACGGGGCGTCAAGATTTACGAAGTTAGGGAAGAAACGACGTGCTGTAACCTTGCATGCAAGCTTGTAAAGGTCGTAGTTGCGGTCTTCGGGCAGATAGCTTACACCGCGCTTTTTCTTCCATATCTGTATCGGGAAAATCGCCGTTGCACCGTTGCCGACACCTTCGTAAGTAGAGTTAAGCAACTCACGGATGATGCATCTTCCCTCGGCAGAGGTATCGGTACCATAATTTATCGAGCTGAACACCACCTGATTACCGCCACGCGAATGAATCGTGTTCATATTATGTATGAACGCCTCCATAGCCTGATGCACACGACCGACGGTCTTGTTTATAGCATGTTGCTTTACACGATCCTCTCCGCTCAGTCCTTCAAGCGGTTTCTTTTCGTAATCATGAATTTCCACATCATAAAGCGATGAGTGATCCTGACCATCGAATGCCTCGACCTGCTTTACCTCCTCTATATAAGAGGAACGTACAAACGGTGCGAGATAGAAATCAAACGCCGGTATCGCCTGACCTCCGTGCATCTCATTCTGCGCGGTTTCAAGCGAAATACATCCGATAATGCTTGCCGTCTCGATACGTTTCGCGGGACGCGACTCACCGTGACCGGCGGTAAAACCGTGTAGAAGAATATTGTCAAGTGGATGCTGGACACAGGTAAGACTCTTGGTAGGATAATAATCCTTGTCATGGATATGCAGGTAGCCGTTGCGCACAGCCTCACGTGCTTCATGTGACAGCAGATAGTCATCGACGAAAGGCTTGGTAGTCTCGCTGGCAAACTTCATCATCATTCCGGCGGGAGAATCCGTATTCATGTTGGCATTCTCACGGGTGATGTCGTTGCTCTTAGCCTCGATTATCTCAAGGAACATGTCGCGGGTTTTGGCGCGACGCGCGATATTACGCTGGTCGCGATACGCGATATAGCGCTTCGCAACTTCCTTGCGGGGACTTTTCATAAGCTCGAGCTCGACACGGTCCTGGATTTCCTCCACGGTCATACGCTCATTGCCCGACATGCTTATGCGATCTGTGATTTTATGTATGAGAGATTCATCCTCTCCCATTTCGGTTTGAAGCATCGCCTTGCGGATTGCCGCCTTGATTTTTTCATCGTTATAGCCTACGACACGACCGTCGCGCTTAACTACTGTCTGTATCATTATCGGATAGTGTTATAGTAAAAGTTTTCTTTTGCAAAGCTACATAGACTCATCCGAATAAACAAATTATTTCATGATTAAGTTATCAACAATTTCCATTTTGGAAAACTTTTCAGCACACCACAAAATTTAAATTACTACAAATCAGAATATTGAAAAATATTTTGGAAAACTTTAATAAAATCACGCCAATATAAAATTCACAATATTGTCACATCAATGTCAATCGCTCCATTTCAAGCGGGATGAGGCAAAACCCCGAATTGCACTACAAAAATCACAATCCACAGCACAATTACAATGCAATTTACCGTCAACTGACGGTAACATTTCTGACGCACACAGTAGTATGTAAGAACCCCGAGATAGCTCGCAAAAGAAAGCGCGCCGACTACAATGACCCATACCGGGATTGACTTCAATATCGGAATAGCCACCAGCATCAAAAATGCCGGAATCAGCAATAATCCCACCTTCCTTCCACTCGGATTTTCAATCGTCTTCATAATCAAAATACAATAATAATATTAACACAAGGGTATCATGAAAAGATTTACTACATCTCCTTACTTTTAGCCTGATTCGGGAGAAATGTTGAATGAGACGTCACATTTTTATATATTTGTAAAAAATATCATACATAAAATCCATAAGGATGTCCACAATCATTTTTTTAATTATAGGAATAGCAGCCGGAATAGCTATAGGATGGCTCAGTGCAACAGCAAAATCGGGCAAGGCTGCCGGTAATCTTCGTGCCGAAATATCGGAAAAAGAGACCGACATAAAAATGCTGCGCCGCGAGATGGAACTTACCGGCGAACAACGTCGTAAAGACGATGAGGCGCGCGACCGTCATTATGCCGAACAGTTACGCGTGACCCGAGAACAGTTGAAAAATGCCACAGACGAGCTGCTCCACTTACGCGCGGAAGAGCTTAACCGCTCCAATTCCTCCCAGATGAATGCCATCATCGAGCCGCTGAAAGAGAAAATCAAGGAGATGCAGGAGGCGATGGAAAACACGCGTGAAATGAACACCCGCAACACCGCGTCACTTCATCAGGCAATCGAGGATGTAATCAAACGCACGGCATCGATAGGCGACGAAGCGGGGAAACTCGCAAAGGCACTCCGTCATGAAAACAAGATTCAGGGTAACTGGGGTGAAACCATCCTCAACGAACTGCTGGAAAGCCAAGGTCTGAAACAGGGCATCCACTACGAGGTCCAATCGACCATAAAGGACAAAAACGGGAAACCTGTGCTTAACGAAACGACCGATAAGCGCATGATACCTGATGTAATATTAAATTACAACAAAGGCAAATCTCTCATCATCGATTCCAAGGTATCGCTTGCGGCATTCCTCGACTATACGGCGGCTGAAACCGAGGAGGAGCGCCGGGAAGCACTCGACCGTCACTTAAAAAGTATACGCTCCCATGTCAAGGAACTTGCCAATAAAAACTACAAGCGTTATATCCTGCCTCCCCGTGAGTCGCTCAACTTCATGATAATGTTTGTGCCCAACGAATCGGCATTGCAGCTCGCCATCATCAATGACCCGAGCCTGTGGCGAGAGGCACTGAGCGCGGGTGTGTTTATCGCCGGCGAATACAACCTTGTGGCGACACTGCGTATAGTCGAGCTTGCATGGATTCAGGAAGTCCAGGCAGAACAGCAGCGCAAAGTAAGCGAACTCGCCACCCAGCTTATCGAACGTGTCGGCGAATTTTACAGTCATTTCCGGCTGATACGTGAACGCATGGAAGCAGTAGACAAAGCATACTCCGAAGCAGAGAAAAAGCTCATGACCGGTCGTCAGAACCTTATCGCCCCGGCACAGAAACTCAAAGAGATGGGTTATAAGGAAAAAGACCGGTATCCGCTACCTGAAAGTGATGGAAACATCGAAATACTCCAAGAATAGAAACGGCTCATGGCATCACGCCACAAGCCGCCTATTGAGTCATAATTGAAATTATACTTGAACCTTGGTCAATGAGGAAATGTCAATACAATTCCCATCAATATATAATAGATAGACTCAATGCGATTAATCTCAAGAATATCATCACAAAGATATAATTAATAACTATAAATTACAAATTTTAACTAAAACTTTTTTTCGCCATTATGTTAAAACCGCTATCACTATCCATTCTTTTTGTAACTTCGGCACTTTCCATTTCCGCTGCTGTAACCGTGACCAGTCCTGACGGGAGGCTCTCTGTGAGCACCGACATAAACAACGGGCAACCGATGTACACGTTAAGTTATGACAGTAAAGAGGTGTTAGTAAACTCGCCTCTCGGCTTCCGGTCAAACGTGGCAGATTTTTCATCCGGAATGGAAATAACCGATACGCTTCGGAATACTGTGGAAAAGCATTATCTCCAGGACAAGATTAAGCATAGCGACATTGAATACAAGGCAAACGCCGTTGCATTAACCATGCAAAACCCGCAGGGCAACAGTATGACGGTCGAATGGCAGGTGAGCGACAATAACGCTGCGGTACGATACACCATTCCGCGTCAAGGCGACACTGGAGCAATGATTGTCAACGAGGAAATGACAGGCTACCGGCTTCCGGCAAATTCGACGGTATTCATGACTTCTCAAAGTGATCCTATGATCGGATGGAAACGCACCAAGCCGAGCTATGAGGAGTTTTATCATATCGATGCCCCGCTCGGGACGAAATCAGACTATGGTCACGGCTTCACTTTCCCGGCACTTTTCCACACTCCTGACAATATATGGCTGCTCATGACCGAAACAGATGTCGACGGATATTACTGCGGAAGTCATTTGAGCGATTTCCATGACGGACTATACACCATCGCCTATCCTATGGAGGGCGAGAATAACGGTAACGGGTCGGCGGCTCCCGGCATCGGACTGCCCCACTCTACTCCATGGCGTACCATAACTGTCGCCGATAATCTCGCGCCGATTGTCGAAACCACAATCCCATGGGACTTGGTAGAGCCACGCTACACCACCGCCCGTAAAGCAAATCCGGGCAGAGGCACATGGAGCTGGATCTTGTGGCAGGATGAAAGTATTAATTTCGAAGATCAGAAGGCATATATTGACTTCGCCGCAGAAATGGGTTATGAAAATGCGCTCATCGACAACTGGTGGGACACCAACATCGGCAAAAAAGGCATCGAGCAGCTGGCGAAATATGCCGCCGGGAAAGGCGTCAACCTTATAATTTGGTATTCATCAAGCGGACACTGGAATGACATCGTACAAGGACCTACCGGCAAGATGGATCGTCCCATAGTAAGAAAAGAAGAGATGAAATGGCTTCACGATGCCGGCATCAAGACCATAAAGGTAGACTTTTTCGGAGGAGATAAACAAGAGACCATGCGTCTCTATGAAGACATACTCAGTGATGCCGCTGATTATGGCATAGATGTAATATTCCACGGCTGCACCCTCCCTCGTGGATGGGAACGCATGTATCCCAATTTTGTAGGCAGTGAAGCTGTACTTGCATCGGAAAACCTTGTTTTCGGTCAAAACCATTGTGACCTTGAGGCTGTGAGTGCGACCCTGCATCCGTTTATACGCAATGCCGCCGCCATCATGGAATATGGCGGTACATTCCTTAACCGCCGCCTGAACCGGGGAAACAATAGCGGAACAATACGCCGCACCGGCGACGGCTTTGAACTCGCAACTTCCATCCTGTTCCAAAATCCGGTACAGAATTTCGCACTCGCACCAAACAATCTTTCCGATGCCCCTGTCGAGGCAATAGAATTTATGAAATCAGTACCGACAACATGGGATGAGACCAAATATATCGACGGTTATCCCGGCAAATATGCTGTCATTGCCCGTCGTTATGGTGACACATGGTATGTAGCCGGTATAAATGCTCTTGAAGAGCCGTTAACTGTCTCGCTGCCTGACTTTATAAATTCCGGGGCAAAACTGTACTTTGACAAGACAACCGAAAAAATTGCATCACGCACTATCGGTAAAAACCGGAAAGTCACCATTCCTTCCAATGGAGGTTTCGTGGCAGTGTCAGTCCTTTAGCCTACGGTTGGTGTCACCGTGGGACTCTCTTTAGTATCATCGGCAAAAAACGGCTGCGGAACGCCAAACAGGTTTTCCGGTCCGCGACCGGCGATATATCCTTCGAGGATTGTGTCGCGACCCGACGGATTGTTGAAGGCGACAAGTCCGAAAGAGGTCAGCATCGTGGAAAGATGTTCAAATACCGTATCCATGATCGCCTCGTAGGGGAACCATGAAGATGTCGAGGTAAAGCAATACACCTGGAAGGGCACACCCGAATCGGTCTGTGGCAATGTCGACACAAAGCATGCGCTGGTATGTGATATATAGGGTGACGCGTCAAGCCACATCTTCATGTAGGCGCGGAAAAGTCCGAGATTGGTGTCAATTGTTCCGTCAACAAGCCCGGCGGAATTATTGACATCCTCGACTTTACCGGCTGCCTTCTGAGCAAGTTTCTGAGAGATATAGGCATCCATGAACGGCAACTTGCGTATTTTTTCAAGCATTTCCGGGGTTGTCGGCTGAATACTGTCGGCATCTATCGTGTAGCTGCGCTGTATGCGGCGGGTATTGCTCAACTGCATGCTCCGGAAATTCGTAAAGCTACCGCTGACAAGACTGTAGGGAGGCACACACGTGGTCGTCTTGTCCCAGTTGAGTATCTTCACCGAAGTAAGCGACACCTCCTGTACAGTACCGTTCGCATCAGTACCGTTTATCTTTATCCAGTCGCCTACATGCAGACTGTCATTCTCCGATAGCTGCACACCGGCGACCACCCCCAGGATGCTGTCTTTGAACACCAGCATCAACACTGCGGCAAATGCACCCAGCCCGGCAAGCAATGTGCCCGGAGACTTATTTGCGAGTACCGCTATAGCCACTATCAGCGCGATTATCCATACGACACCCTTTAGCAGCTGCACAAGTCCGTTAAGAGGAAGACGCTTTTTATTTTTACGCGAATCGACATGCTTCCACACTCCGCCTACAAGTGCCACAAGAGCAAGCCCTGTGACATAAATCACATACAGCAAAGTCAAACGCGTTAGCCATCCTGCAAGAACATCTTTAGTTGTGACAAGTGTGAACTGAATGAGGATAAGAAACACAAGAGCCGGAATCATGCGGCAGAGCTTGGAAAAGAAATTTTCATCTCGTAAAAATCCATACAAATCACCGGCAACTTTCTCGCCAAACTTACGCATCGCACCCAGAATAATCCATTTTGCGACATACCCTACAGCTATAGCCACGAGAAACACCACTCCTGCATAGACGATAGTCTCAATGGTATCATTGCCCGACAAGCCAAGCGGTTTCAATATCGAATCGACAATTTTCAACAGAAATGCCGCCACGGCATAAGTACCGTCTGCGGTAGGATTAATTGCCGACAGAGCAATGTCGGCTTGCGACTGAGTTTCCGTTGCCAGCGCAATAGTTGAGACGTGAATCATGATGAACAAGTTAAATATTTTTCAAATCATCAATATTATGACAATCGAAAAACTCCAATTGTTCATCGTCTTGTGCTACATGCAGAGCTATTTATCAGGGAAAAGTATCTTGTAATCACGCTTCGCGGCAGGCTTCACGAGTTTTTCAGGCACAAAGCGCCACTGGTTGAGCTTGCGCGGGTGAATCACACCTTTATTCTTGATGTATTGAGACAGATAGTACCTCATATCACGGTCGGTTGAATAGACTATGCGCTGAGACAGTTTATCGTGTGGTATTCCTCCTCCATCGGTGAGCAATTCACCACCGCCATTTCCACGATAACTGTTGAGAGCGACACGATACGTCTTGTCAAAATCAAATTTCGACCCGTCAGCCATTGAGATTATCGTCACCTTCTCCCCTTTAGGTTTGGTGACATCAACTACATATTTTATACCGGCGGCAGAATCAAAGTTATAACTGCGGTTAAGCAGTGTCGACCTTCCCGCCTCTCCTTCCGTAGGTTGGTCTTTAAGTTGCAGCAGATGACCCTCAGGCGAAGTCATAGTATTGACCCACTTGCCGTATGATTCCTCAAGACATCCCTTTATTTCCCTGCCTGTAAGCTCCATTACATAGAGCATATTTTCATACTTATAGAGATTGAACATGTCGGCGACCGTTATTTCTCCAGCAGGAATCATGGCATCGTAAGAGAGCGGCGCCACAAACGAGATATCAGCTCCGGAAAGGGCAAGCTGAAGTTCATGGATAAGGTCGACAAATTCCGACGACCCGAAATACGCGTCACGCGTCGAGATTGTATCGGTAAACACGCCAAGCGGCTCACTGACAAAGTTATTTATCGTCTCGATATGAGGATAAAAACGACCCATATAGTTTACATCCGCCATATATTTTGACAAATCAAGCAGTTCTCCTGATATTTTCTTATCAACGACCTTACCGGAATCATCGATATTAAAAGTCATGGTGACATCTGTGACAAACTCGGCATTGTTTGCCGGATTCATCACCAATACGGTATCGCCCTCCACATTGACTACATTTTTCATGTCACGGCGATGGTCATGCCCTATGAGCACGAGGTCAAATCCCGGCACATTCCGTGCAATCTCAAGTGAAGGATTTTCTTTATAATCGATAAGCACATTTCCATCCTGACCGGCATGAAACAGACCGATTATCACATCGGGATTCTCTGTTTCCTTGATTACCGGAATCCATTTACGTGCAGTCATCTCCATATCCTCAAATGTCAGACCGTTCCATAGGGTCTGCGGAAGCCATGCAGGAATAGCCGGAGTAATCATTCCCAAAATGGCGATTTTCACTCCATCGCGTTCAAACACCTCATAGGGTTTGAAATGTGGCTTTCCGGTCGCGGTGTCTATTATATTGGCACCGAGAACAGGCATCTCACATTGCGATGCCCAACGGTCAAGCGTCACCCTTCCGGTCTCTACATCGTGGTTTCCTACATTACCCGCGTCATATTTCATGTAATTCATGATTTCCGATGTGATGTGGGGCGAGACAGTGTCAATATAATTATAGTAATATACCGTGGGCTGACCCTGAAGAATATCCCCATTGTCAATCAACAGTACATTGTCACCATATTTTTCACGCGCCTTGTTTATGACAGTCGACACACGGGCAAGACTGCCAGGCAACGGCTGCCCTGTGATAAAATCATACGGGAAATAGCTTCCGTGAACATCGGAAGTCTGGTATATTTTTATTTCGACTTCTTTAGCCGATATATACGAGCACGAAATCAGCGCAAGCGCTGCAAAAAATATTTTTTTCATGGGAATCCTGTTAATACACTCTAAATACTACACTGCAAAATTAGACATAAAAATGCAAAAAGGCGATGCCTGAGGCATCGCCTTAATAACATTTTAACATCAAATCCCGATTACTTCACTTCTTTGAGATAAAGCACACGGCTTGAATAATCGTTACGCTTGTGGTAATCCACATTATGTTCAAGAGGCATTTCAAGTCCGTTGGACATAAGGAATGACCCGGTAAATTCACGACCTTCAAAAGACAGAGGCTCATTGTCGATGCGATTCAATTCATGTACGCGGTACTTCGCCTCGGGCTTCAATCCTGCCATGGGTACGCGCGGAAGCTGCTGATTACAGAACGTCTCGGTCTTCCACCAGTAATATACCGCCTCATCTTTCTCCGGAGTGATATACATCATGGATGCCGCGCCTTTTTTATCATAAGGGGAAAGCAAACGGTAAATGTCACCAAACTGCACAATATGGCGGATATCCTTGTATTCGGCAATCGCCTTACGGGTCTGGTCGATTTCCTCCTGTGTCATGTTTTTAGGTTGAATTTCCATGCCGAGACGACCGCTCATAGCCACATCGGTACGGAACTTGACAGGTGTGGTACGGAATGTCTGATGGTTAGGCTTGGAACTTATGTGGGAAGCCATTGCTATTGCCGGGAAGAAGTAGCTTGTACCCCACTGCATGTATATGCGCTGAAGCGCGTCGGTATTGTCGCTCACCCAGAACTCGTCAAACCAGGGAAGCACACCATAGTTGGCACGACCGCCACCACTGGCACATGCCTGAATCGTGACATCGGGATATTTGGCGCGTATCCTGTCAAGAGTCTTTGCAAAGCCACGATGATATTCTATATAGAGATGACTCTGATTGTCGGCGGTGAGATATTGCGACCCGTGATTCATGATAGGAGCGTTTGAATCCCACTTTATATAGTCTATCGCAGGATATTTGGTAAGCAACGTGTCAACCACGTTGAACACAAGATCCTGCACCTTTGGATTGCTGAGGTCAAGCACAAGCTGTGTGCCGCCACGACCGAGATTAGGCTCACGGTTGGAGGGCTTTATAATATATTCCGGATGTTGCTCGTAAAGCTCGCTGATAGTGTTGGTCATCTCCGGCTCAATCCAGATACCGAACTTTATACCACGCTCTTCCGCCGCATCTATCAGACCCTGTATTCCGTTGGGAAGTTTCTCAGTGTCGACAGTCCAGTCGCCGAGCGAAGAAGAATCATTTTTACGCGGATATTTCACGCCAAACCAACCGTCGTCCATCACAAACAATTCTCCGCCCATCGAGGCGATATCGCTCATCATGTCGTGCATACCCTGCTCGTTGATATCAAAATATACACCTTCCCAGCTGTTGAGAAGAATCTTTCTTTCCTTGTCGCCGTGGGCAAGCTTGTGGTTACGACCCCACTTGTGGAAATTACGGCTTGCACCGCTAAGACCTTCCTCACTATAGGTAAGAGCAAGCTCCGGGGTCACAAACACCTCCCCTTTCGGGAGATGATATTCGGAATTTTCCTCGTTGATTCCGGCAAAGAAATGATGATAGTTGCTGTCATCGGTATCAAAGCGCAATTTGTAGTTGCCGCTGTAAGCGAGTGCCGCACCTATCACACGACCGGAATTTTCCTTTGCCTTTCCGTCAAGTGACAGCATTACCTCGGCATGGGAAGTATGAGAGTTACGCGCGCCGTCCTTATTCTTTATCACTTTCATTCCATGCAGGAGAGGGGCTTCTTCCACTCTGCCTTCATTAGCCCACGACCCGTAAAGGCTCGAAAGCCATACCTCGCCGTAACGGATTGGAAGATATCCTGAAGCAAATTGCGTAAGCTCCACTTTCCCTTTCTCGTTATGAGAGATTTCAGTCCAGGTCTCAATCACGTCTTCTCCCGGATAAGTGCGGTAATTTAATTTGACAGTGAAGGGATAATACTTGTCTTTTAAAGTAACGGTTGTTACTTCCGAGTCCTTATCTTTCTTTGTAGCGACATCTTCCACTGCAAGATCAAGGGTCATGTTACCGTCGGAATGTACCGCGCTCAGAGCGGTCTCGGCGACAGTCGACATTCCATAAGAAGGATATGCCTTGTTCCAGGAGGCTCCGGAACTTTTCATAGCCTCAATTTCCTCTGCGCCTATCTTATTGCCGTAATAGAGGAATTTCGCATCCTGACCCTTTTCAGCGTCAAGCACAAGAGATGTGGAGGGAGTTGTGATGTGTACAGTCTCCGCATTGACCGATACTATGCCGAGACATAGTGCCAATGCCAAAGGTAATGGTCTTCTTAATAGTTTCATTCTGTGTATTTATGGTTCACGGTTAGTATTTTCTACAAAAATAATCATTCTGAATTTAAAACGCAATCTCATGTCAAAATAGTATCATATTTAGATAATATTTATATTATTTTACATCGCTCTTCCAACCTATTTGCAAAGCGTATAATGGATTTTGTAATATAATGAAATCAAGTTTGGATTTTTTTTGCTAAATTTGGGCATTATGAAGAAAAAGTACATATTTGAAATGCCCATGAAGGTGCGTGACTATGAGGTTGATTCAGAAGGCATAGTCAACAACGCCATATATCTGCATTACCTTGAGCATACACGCCATGAATTCTGCGAATGGGCAGGCATGACATTCCGTTCGATGCATGAACGCGGCATCGACCCTGTGTTGAGCAAGGTCGAGATTGAGTACAAGACTCCGCTCGGACTTGGTGAAAGTTTTACAAGCTGTCTTAATATTTCACGCGAGGGAGCGCGTTTCATATTCCATCAGGACATTTATAACAGCGAGGGACGACCCGTGGTCAAGGCAAAGGTGGCATGTGTCACCACGGTCCACGGGAAACTCACCCGTGGCGACGAACTTGTTGAGGCGTTTGCTAAATATCTTGACGCGTGACAGCCGATATTTATCAGATAGCATTTGCCTCGTTACGTGGCATGACGAGACGCCTCGCAGGAGAAATACTCTCTCGCGTGGGCGATGAGGAGCGCTTTTTCACAACCCCGGAGCGACAGCTGTCGGTAGTGATGGGATGCAGCAACCGTCTTTTCACCGATGCTTATCGCGCCGAGGTGCTTGAAAAGGCAAATAAAGAGATGCCGTTTATCGACGACAACCATGTGAAAACACTGTATTTCACCGATACCGATTACCCGGCAAGACTTAACGAGTGTGACGACGCCCCGCTTCTTCTTTTCGGTCTTGGCAAATGCGACCTCAACGCATCTCACATAATAAGTATCGTAGGCACACGTCACGCAACCCCTTACGGAACCGATTTTGTAATACGCCTTGTCGAGGGACTTTCAAAAAAGATTGACAATCTTGTCATAGTAAGCGGACTTGCCTACGGCATTGACATCGCGGCTCACCGTGCTGCCCTCCATTGCGGAGTGCCAACGGTTGCAGTCCTTGCCCATGGTCTCAACACCATTTATCCGGCAACACATCGCTCGACGGCTGCCGACATCGTGCGTAGCGGTGGTATGCTGCTCACCGATTATATGTCGCAGGATGCCTTGCACAAAGGGAATTTCGTGGCACGCAACCGTATCGTGGCAGGGCTTTGCGACTGCACTGTGGTTGCCGAATCGGCAATAAAAGGAGGTGCACTGATAACAGCCGGTATTGCATCGGCGTATCACAGGGATGTGGCGGCTTTACCCGGAAGGACTTCAGATCGGTTCAGTCAGGGATGCAACAAACTTATCGCGGATAATACCGCCGCACTCATAAGTGATGCCGATAGCCTGATTGCCATGATGGGCTGGCAGTCGCGGCAACAAGAGGGCGACCAGGCGACAATCCCGCTGATACTCTCGCCCGAAGAAGAGGCGGTAATCGGTTATCTTACAGAAAAAGGGGAAGGTGACATCAACACTATCGGCGTGACGCTCAATCTACCCATGCACAAGCTGCTGCCGCTCCTTGTCGACATGGAATTCAAAAGCCTCATCCTCACCTATCCGGGGGGCAAATACCGCCTCGCCTGACAAAACGCACTTGTAAATCTGAATCAGAAATCGATGGAGAGGCGCACATTTATTTGGCGGCGCGTGAGATAATTGGGGACGGCATACTGGATGTCGTTTACGTCAGTCACCCAATAGTAGCTGCTGACATTGGATATGTCGAAAAGGTTGAAGCAGTCAAGTCCGAGCCACACTGATTTCAGATGGCGTAAAAATCCGCTTCGCTGTTCCCCCTCTTTCAGCGGGCTCAACAGCGCGTAAGAAAATCCGATGTCGACACGCTTGTATGCCGGTGTGCGGAAATATCCTTTGTCGCGTGAGCTGCGAGGCGCAGTCGTGGGGAGTCCGTCGGCAAATATTCCGCGCAGACTGAATTTCAGTTTGGGAAATTTCGGGAAATAGTCGGTAAAATAAAGCGCGAAACTGTAACGCTGGTCATTAGGACGCGGCACTTTTACCCCGTTAAGGTCTTCCTGAGTCTTCATAAGCGAAAAGCTTATCCATGAATCGCTTCCCGGCACAAATTGACCGAATAGCTTGAAATCGACACCGGTGGCAAATCCGCTTGAAGAGTTCACTCCGTCATAAACCACCTTCAGATTGTCGACCTCGTACGGGATAAGATTGGATAATGCCTTGTAATAAGCCTCACCCGAAAGTTTAAACGGGCGGTTAAACATCCGGAAAGTATAGTCGGCACCCAATATAAACTGCCAGCTGCGCTGCGACTTTATCTCATTGTTAAGTTTTATCATGGTGCCGTTTTCGACAGGCATCCTGAACTCCTTATAGAAAGGTGACTGATAATAGAGTCCGGTAGCGAAGCGGAATGCCCAGTGATCGTTGGTAGCCGGGACATAACCCACATTGACACGAGGACTAATCAAGAATTCCTTGTTGAAATCCCAGTAGCTCATCCTTATGCCTCCGTTAAATGAAAAATAGCCGCTCGACGCATTCAGACGGTAGGTATCCTGAGCAAACAGCGACACGCGATTGCTCGACAGATCCTGACGCGAGGTGAGGGTATATATCATCTCAAGCGTCTCGCCATTGTTAGGCAACGAGAATCCCGCCGAGTCGCGCAACTCCCATTCGCGGGAACGCTCATATACATTCTCGTGGTTGAACGTCAAGCCGTAAGATATATTATGGTGAGCGACAGAAGTGTTGCCTCGGAAAGCAAGCGACAACACCGATGCCTTTATACGGTCGCGGGCATGTTCATGGTAGCGCCCTACCCCAAGCTCGCCGCCGATACCGCCTTCACCCGATGTACCCGCCTGGTCAAGCCAATATTCGCCCGAAATGTCGTAGGTCACAAGTTCGTTGGTGAGATAGCCGGAAGCAAGGAGTGTGTAGTCAGTGCTTTTCGACGGGCGGTAACGCAACGTGAGCGCGCCGAAATAGGTCTCGAAACGGTCTTTCTCCTTTCCGTCAAAATACACGGTGAATTGTTTTGCATCCTCCGCCGTACCGAAATTGGTTGTGCGGTTTACAGGAATGAAATTATAATTGTTTATGGCAATGTTTCCGAGAAACGACAGCTGCCATTTTGAGTTTATGCGATAGTTGAGATTGGTCTGGTAATCAAAGAAATTGGGGTCATACTCTCCTTTTGTCTCCATTGAGCTGAGCAGCGATGTGTTACGCTTGTAGCGCACTCCGTGGAGCTGGGAGAAATGGCGTGTGCTCTGCCCCAACGAAAGGCTACCGCCCATCAGACTGCCTGAAATCGCACCTTCAAATGACTCAGGCTGACGATAAGTGATATCAAGCACCGATGCCATCTTGTCGCCATACTCAGCCGGAAAACCTCCGGTAGAAAAGTTGACCTTATCCACCATGTCAGGGTTTATGATACTCAGTCCTTCTTGCTGCCCGGAGGTGACGAGCAGCGGACGATAGACCTCTATACCGTTGATATACACACTGTTTTCATCATACGAACCGCCGCGCACCGAATACTGCGACGACATCTCGTTGGAGGAGTTGACACCCGCCATCGTGGTGATAAGCGACTCGATACTACCGCCCGACACATCAGGCGACAATTTGTAAGAGCCCGCATCAATGGCTTGAAGCGAGCCGGTCTGCTTCTTGAACTCCGTCACCTCTATCTCGGCAAGCTCCTTGGAACTCTGATACATCCGTACATTTACCGTCTGGTCGCCTTTTGCATCAATCAGTTGTCGCTCCACCTCTTTGTAACCGATGCAGGTAAAAACGAGCTTGATAGTGTCCTGCTGCGCGGCGGAAAGCTGATAATTTCCCTCAAGACCGGTGGTAGTACCGGTGGCAGTACCCGCGACTCTCACCGTGACAAACTCCAGCGGATTATTGTCGGCATCGGTCACCTTTCCGTGAATCTTCACCTGCGCCTGTGCCGCCACGCCGCATATTACACAAATCAGAAATAATATATATCGTAGAAGCGTCATTACTTTTTCCAAATAACCATACCTAATAATAACGCACTCCTTACCCAACAAATTATATCCCCAGCCACATTTATTTCATCACCAAATCACAAACCTTTTCACTATATTTGTAAAATCGTAAATCTCCCGATTATGGCACAATTAATAGACCAAATTTTATCTGAGTCCATAAATTCAGAAAGTTTCATCGCCAATATTCTCTTTTCCAAACCCCAATGGGACATAAACAAATTTGTTGCCGACGTAAGGAAAGAATGGGGCTTGGACTTATCCGGTAATATAGTCGACGACATCGGATTGGCTTATAAAGCTAATGATTGTCTTCGCGTCGTTACGTTTGTCGATGCAAAAATTCCCTACAATGAAGCGGAAGAAGCTGCTGAACGACAAATCTTCTGGGATGGTGCCAAGAAAATAGCGAAAAGCCACAAAGCACACCTGATTATTTATGTTAATTGTAAAGAGGATTCACATGTCGAAGCCGCCAAATTATTCACAAAGTTAATTTCCTGCGCGTTAAAGCAGGAATATGCTACTGCAGCATATTATAATGACAATCTTCTTCATCCTGATACATATATCGCATTGGCTGATTGTCTTCATGATGATGATTACACTCTACCTGTCTTAAACTGGATATGGCCCATCCCGTTTAAGCATGGAAATCAAAATGGCATTTTAACCCGTGGGTTGACCAATTTCGGCAAAATGGAAATTGAAGTGTGCGCAGATGCCCCATTAAACGACATTCTTGATTTTATCACTGATATATCCAATTACATACTGAGTTACGACGTAACATTTAACGATGGAGAGACGATTGGCAGAGATGAAAATGAAAAGTTCAAAATATCCATATCGCCGGGAATAGGCATTGATGAACCGACAGTAAAAATAGAATATCCGTCAAACCGGTAAATCACGAAATAATCGTCAAATGCAATTCGGATTCGGTGATTTTGACTAAATTTGCAAAAAGATTTTTTTGAGATGAAAATAGCAATCGTTGGGACTGGATATGTCGGGCTTGTGTCGGGAGCCTGCTTTGCCGAGGTAGGTATCGACGTGACATGTGTGGATGTCGATGTAAATAAAATCGAGCGTCTGCATAGGGGCGAAATCCCCATCTATGAGCCGGGGCTTGATGACTTGGTGAAGCGTAACGTAAAAGAAGGGCGCCTGCACTTCACGACCGACCTTCTGTCGTGTCTCGACGATGTGGAAGTAGTGTTCTGCGCCGTCGGCACTCCACCCGATGAAGACGGTAGCGCCGACTTGAAATATGTGCTCGAGGTAGCACGTACATTCGGACAAAACATCAAGCGTTACACCATTCTTGTCACAAAGAGCACAGTACCCGTAGGCACATCCAAGAAGATAAAAGCGGTGGTCGACGCCGAGCTTGCAAAACGCGGCGAGAACATCCCCTACGAAGTGGCGTCCAATCCAGAGTTTCTTAAGGAAGGCGCGGCAATCAAGGATTTCATGTCGCCCGACAGGGTGGTGATAGGCATCGAGAGCGACCGCTCGCGTAAAGTGATGGAGCGTCTCTACCGTCCTTTCCTGCTAAACAATTTCAGGGTCATATTCATGGATATAGCATCAGCCGAAATGACCAAATATGCCGCCAACTCCATGCTTGCTACCCGTATATCGTTTATGAACGACATCGCCAACCTCTGCGAACTGGTGGGCGCTGATGTAAATATGGTGCGCAAAGGTATCGGCACGGATGCACGTATCGGCAATAAGTTTCTCTATGCCGGCTGCGGCTACGGCGGCTCATGCTTCCCCAAGGATGTCAAGGCACTTATCCACACCGGCAAGGAGCACGGATACACCATGCGCATAATCGAGGCAGTCGAAGAAGTCAACGACCGGCAGAAATCAATCGTCTACGACAAGCTTGCAACCACCCTCGGCGACTTAAACGGAAAACGCATCGCGATATGGGGACTGGCGTTCAAGCCTGAAACCGACGATATGCGCGAAGCCCCCTCGCTCGTCGTAATCGAAAAACTGATTTCCGCCGGAGCGACTGTGGTAGCATACGACCCCGTCAGCATACCGGAGGCACAACGCCGTCTGGGCGACCGGATTGAGTATGCGCGCGACATGTATGAGGCTGTAATCGATGCCGACGCGCTTGCATTGCTCACCGAATGGAAGCAATTCAGAGTACCTTCGTGGAATGTACTGCACCGCGTGATGCGAGGCAACATAATCATCGACGGCAGAAACATTTATGACCCCGATGAGCTTGCCGAAGAAGGGTTTGTCTACCACTGCATAGGCAAATAAGTGAAAAACAGGCGAAAAATTTGGTGATTGAAACCTTTTGTTTAAATTTGCATAATTTCAATCACCAATCATCACTCTCGCCTCATGCAAAAATTATCCGCAAGCCTCGTTGCCATATTCCTCCCATCGTTTTTCACATTGCAAGCCGATGTGATTGACGACTACGCGCCGGGCAGAAGCGGCGAAGCCCTGAAAAATACCATTTACCGCCAATGTCGCCCGTCACTGACCGTAGATGAACAGCGTCTTGTAGAGCATCTTTTCCAAATATATGAATATTCCGGCGGACTCCCTTACGACGGCTTGACCGGCACCCCGATTACCGAACCGGACTTCGCAAGAATTTCATATATCGTGCCTGTCGAGTGGATGAAACCTGACCCGAAATGCTTAGCCGAAGCTTCGGGCGACCTCCACAACATGCTTATCTCTGACGGGGCACCCGCGATTGACCGTGGACAGCTCCCCTTTGGCGAGACAACCGATGACTATGATTGCTACATTCCTCCTGAAGAGATGAAGGGCGACATCGCACGAGCGATATTCTATATCGCATCGCTTTATCCTTGTCAGCTGTGGGGTAACCGGGGAAGATATATTTTCGACAACACCCCATACCCTACACTTCGAAGCGAATGGAGCGACATGTATATGAGATGGCACGTCAATGACCCTGTTGACGAATGGGAGAAAGCGCGCGACAAAAAAATCGCAGAATTACAAGGCAACAACAATCCGTTTGTCACACATCCCGAACTTGCCGACTATCTATGGGGCACAAAAGCCGGGGAAACATATCGGCCTTCCACCACTCCCGACAATCCGGACAAACCGGACAATCCCGATGACCCATATATACGCATTCCGCTCCAAGAAAGTTACAACAGCAGCGACCCGTATATCTGGCTATATTCACCATACGTGCCTGAAGATGTCACATGGAGTCTTGACGGCAAAAGAGTGACAGAACGTGTATCGGTTTCGTCACTAAGTATCGGGAATCATGAACTGCGCTTCACTTCGGGGACTGCAAAAGGCAAACTAATTATTGAAATCAAGCCATGAACCACAAACTATTATTCGCCCTGATCGCCTTGGCGACTGTCGGCTGCAACAAATCAAAGCCATACGACAATGTGGATCCCGAGACACTGAAGCCTGCCGGAAGCGAGGATACCCGCCCGACATATTCTTTTGAAAAGGAGCTTAATGATGACCGAAGCAGGTTTGTATCCGAAACGCTGACACTCTATTATGACGAAGGGGGCACGATATTCAGTAAGGAAGCGGATAATGGCACAACCATATACCGCGCCATAGAACTTGCAACGGGTAACAGTGCGGAGTTATATCTGCAGAAGACATCCCCGCGTCTGCTTATTAATGGAGATGAAACTCCTGTAAAATCTGTCGTGACAGAACGCGACAATGAAAAAGGAGCCTGGATAAACATCCAGACTCCCGATTATAAACATATTGTTTTTGTAGTCACCGATTTGTAGCTTATCTGCGTTTCTGTGGCTTCTCATCGGCGAAACGATTGGGAAACGACAGCTGCACCTTGGGCCGCATCATCGCATATATAACAAGGAACACTCCGAGCAGTATAAACGGTATGCTAAGCTGTTGTCCGATGTTCAAGGTCATCGTAGCCTCTCGTGCCACCTGGTCATTCTTGATGAATTCAATAAGGAAACGCGGCAGGAAAATACCTATGAAGAATACACCAAGTATCAGACCCGGGCGTTCCTCCGCATTCTTTTTCCAATACATCCACATCAAAAGACCGAAAAGCGCAAAATAACATAACGCTTCGTAAATCTGAGTAGGATGCACCGCCTGACCTTCATAAAGTTCATGCCACTCACGCGAGCGGACAAACATGAATCCCCATGGCAGATCGGTCGCCGTACCAAAAATCTCTGAATTAAACAGGTTACCAAGACGTATAAGTCCACCGACAAGCGCGATAGCGATTACAAGTCGGTCAAATGTCCATAACGGACTTTTCTTGGTGACAAACACGGAAAACAGTATCACTGCAATGATTATGGCAACGGTGCCACCATGACTGGCAAGTCCGCCTTCCCAGATATAAAGTATCTTTATCGGGTCGGCACGATAGACATCCCATTCATAGAAAAACACGTGACCAAGGCGCGCACCGACAATCGTGGCAATCACGACATAAATAAGCAGGATACCGAGCCAACGCTCCGGCGCACCCTCATGCTTGAACATACGCGCCACAATCTCATATCCCACCAGAAATCCGATGGCAAACATCAGTCCGTACCACCTTACGGTGACAAAACCGCTGAACAGTTCAGGGTTGACGTTCCAGGTTATAAAATCAAGCATCTTTAATTATACTAAATGACGAATTAACTCCTCGCGGTCGCCGTAGAGCATATCAATTACCGGAATCTCGATCATTGTATATGCACCCGGACGCTCAATCATGGTGGCACGTGCCACACCGACGAGAATCTGAGCTGTCAAAGCGGGATTGTTGATTGACATGTTGAATTCAAACCGCTGATTCTGAGTGATACCCGACACGCCCTTTCTCACCATGTTCACACCATGACCCATATCCTTGATGTCGTCAACCGAAGGAACAGCAAACACATGAGTTTCATCGCTGGCAAAATAGGGGTCTTCCTTCACCGCCTTAGCGATATCTTCAATCTTATAGCCATCTTCAACCTCGACATAAACCATGCGTCGGTGAATGCCTGTACCGAGCGGAATTGTCATCGAAAGAGCGTTTTTAACACCCGGCTTAGACTTCACTGCGACAGTGTGTCCCATACTCATGCCCGGTCCGAAATTAGTATAAGTCACACCCTTCGGAGCGGCAGCCTGCATGAGTGCGCGCACGACCGAGTCGCTGCCCGGATCCCATCCTGCCGATATGATAGCCACGGAACCGTGAGCCTTGGCTATCGGGTCAAGAGTCTTCCTCAAGTCAGCGATACCGCCATGAATATCGTAGCTGTCAACCGTGTTTATGCCTTCGGCAAGCAGTATGCGCGCATGTTTCTCTACCTCACGTGTAGGCGTACAGAGTATCGCCACTTGAACGTCATCGAGTTCAAGCACGTCACTTACCACTTTATAACCTGCCAATTCGGCAGGCTGCTCTCCGGCAGGATTACGACGCACAACGCCTGCCACTTCAAAGTCAGGCGCTTCGCGAAGCGCATCCAACACAAACTTTCCAATGTTACCATATCCAACTATGGCAGCTCTAATTTTCTTCATTTCTTATATTTCAATTATTTGAGTTTCACAAGCTCATTTAAAGGTTAAAAAGGTTAATGGTTAAAGATAGCCCCTACCGGTTGAAATCATCAGACGCTCACCGGCTCTTTAACCATCAACCCACTTGTATGACAAGTTTTTTAACCTCTTAACCGACAACTTCCGCAAACGAAAGTCGGGTCAATAAAAACAGAATATCGTATTTCTTCTTACTCCGGCTGACGGCCGTTTACGATAGCTTCCGTATCACGGGCTATCATAAGCTCCTCATCGGTAGGAATAACCACAACCTTGACGGCTGAATCAGGTGCCGAGATAAGTTTCTCTTCACCGCGTGACGAGAAGTTTACTTCGTCATCAATCTTTACGCCCATATAGGTGAGGTGATCACACACGCGTTTACGGAGTACCTGCTGATTTTCACCGACACCACCCGTGAACACAATCACATCCACACCATTTAGTACAGCGGCAAAAGCACCTACATACTTTATGATGCGATAGATGTACATGTCAAGGGCAAGTTTGGCGCGTTCGTCACCCTTCTCGATAGCAGCATCAATGTCACGCATATCGGAAGAAATGCCTGAGATACCGGCGACACCGCTCTTTTTATTGATAAGGTCGCTAAGCTCCTTGGTGGTAAGATGCTCCTTATCCATGATGAACGTAAGTGCACCCGGGTCTACGTCACCGACTCTGGTGCCCATCATCAGACCCTCGACAGGAGTAAGGCCCATAGAAGTATCAACGCTCTTTCCGTCAAGCACGGCAGTGATAGAGCCGCCATTACCGATATGGCAGGTAATCACGCGCTGCTTGTCGTAAGGCAATCCGAGGAAGTCACATGCACGGCGCGATACATAGCGGTGACTTGTACCGTGGAAACCGTAACGGCGTATGGCATACTTCTCGTAAAGTTCATAAGGAAGGGCATACATGTACGCTTCTTTGGGCATTGTCTGATGGAATGCGGTATCAAACACAGCAACCTGCGGAACACCGGGCATAAGTTCGGTGATAGCCTCAATACCTGTCATATTGGCAGGATTATGCAGAGGTGCCACATCATAACACTCCTTTATCTTTGCAATAACCTCATCGTCAATCTTGACGCTCTTGTTAAACTTCTCGCCACCATGTACCACGCGATGACCTACAGCGTTGATTTCGTCAAAGCTCTTGATACATCCGTAAGTCGGATCGGTAAGTATGTTCAAAATATCATTAATAGCCTTCTTATGGTCGGGGATAGGCATCTCTATGGTCTTCTTCTCCCCGTCGGGCAACTTGAATTTCAGGAATGATCCGGGCAAACCTACTTTTTCCACGCCGCCTTCAGCAAGTGTCTTCTTGCTGTCGACATCAATCAATTTATATTTTACGGAGCTACTTCCGCAATTAAGGACTAATATATTCATTTCCATTATGGTATTAGTTGCTATTAGTGACGTGCAGCCTCACCGATAGCCTGATTACAGGTAATAATTATTGTCTTGTAGATATCTTCAGGGAAACATCCGCGTGAAAGGTCGTTGACCGGAGCGGCGAGACCTTGCAGGATAGGACCGACAGCCTGCACACCGGCGAGACGCTGCACAAGTTTGTAAGCTATGTTACCGGTTTCAAGCGACGGGAATACAAGTACATCGGCAGTACCCTTGAGAGGGCTGTCGGGAGCTTTGCTTTTTGCGACACCCGGCACGAGAGCTGCATCAGCCTGAAGTTCTCCGTCACACATAAGCTTGGGATCAGCATCATGCACGAGTTTCACAGCTTCGATAACCTTGTCAATACGCTCATGCTTTGCACTGCCCTTAGTTGAGAAACTCAACATTGCTATGCGCGGCTCGATGCCGGCGATATCACGCGCAGTGTCGGCGGTAGAGAGTGCAATCTGGGCAAGCTCTTTCGCTGTAGGATCAGGCAATACGGCACAGTCGGCAAACACAAGAATGCCATTTTCACCAAAGGGAACGCCGTCGGGAAGAAGCATCACAAACGCACCTGACACTACATCTATACCCGGTTTTGTCTTGATTACCTGGAAAGCGGCACGAAGCACATTGCCTGTTGTATTGAGTGCACCGGCAACCTGACCGTCGGCATCGCCGCTCTTAATCATGAGGCAGCCGAGGTAAAGAGGATTTGCCGCTGTACGACGCGCATCTTCCATGGTGATACCCTTGTTCTTTCTAAGCTCATAGAAAAGAGGAGCATACTTGTCGATAACCTTTTCATCTTTGGGATTGACAACACGTGCCTTGCATATATTGGTCAAGCTCAGCTCACGAGCGGCATCGGCAATCTCTGCGGGGTCACCGATAAGAATGATATCAGCAATACCTTCCGTAATAATACGGTCGGCTGCCGTAAGTGTACGCGGCTCTGTTCCCTCAGGGAGGACAATGCGCTGACGCTGTTCTTTTGCCTTTTTGGTCAATTTTTCAAATAGTCCCATAGTAATTGATTTTAGTAATAATAATGATGTGATTAATCAATCTGCAAATTTAAGATTTTTTGTGCTAAAACTGCCATGCCGAAAGCAGTATTTTCACAAATCCCGTTAACAAAATAGAAAAAGGCGTAGAGTTGACTCCACGCCTTTATTATCATTCGTAACAGTGATTTTTACATTGCCTCGATGCGCTTGAGGTTTGCCTCGTCATCAAGAGTGTAATAGATACTGCGGAGCAGACGACGCGCATCACTTTCGGTCTGTTCGTTATTAAGGGCATTCTCAAGATAAGGTACAGCCTGCTTCAACAACGGGTCGATTTGGTCTTCACGCAGCTTATTGTAAGCGGCATTGTCAAGAGTACCTGCATTTTCCTCGATGGCGACAGCCTTTGCATAAAGAACCCTGCCAAGATCAAGCTGAGCCTTCATGTAATCGGGATTGAGTGAGACTGCCTTTTCAAAATCAGCCTGTGCTTCATCGTTCTTCTTCTGGCTCTGATAGAGGATACCACGCACGTCATACAGCTCTGCATTATTGGGAGCCACAGCGATTGCCTGCTCAAGAAGAGTCATTGCCTCGTCATATTTCTCCTTGTTGATTTTATCATTAATAATGATGGTAAGATACTTGGTGGTAGTGTCACCGTAAACCTTGTTAGCTTCCTGGGCAAATTCCACAATCATACCCTCATCCTGCTTCTGTGCGGCAACACCGATTGCATAATCATATAGTGAAGATTCGTTGTAACCAAGTTTGAGAGCCGAACGGAATGCAGCAATTGCATCATCAAGCTTTTCAGCCTGCCATGCGGCAAGACCCTGGAAATAATAAATCTGACCTACGATAGAATCGGGTGCTGCGGCAGGAGCGTCCTTGCCGAGAGAAGGATTCTGGGGCAGAGAAGTATAGATTGACCATGCCTTGTAAGCGCCGGGGTAATCCTGTGCTTCCCATAGGAACTGACCGCCTGAAGCATAGTCATTATAATGGGCGGCAAGCTTCTTTGCCATATCTTTCGAATATTTGGTCTTTACCTTCGGGCTACCATCCTTGTTAAGCTTAGGCGCACCGGTTTTGTCAACCTCGGGAATCGTGTCAAGAGGGAACGCGGTCATGAAATATTCATAACCTTTCACCAGCGACTCACCCATAGCCTTGTCATCGGCTGCCTGACCTACGGCTTTCTTTCCAAGCTGGCTGTCATAGTCGCCAAACTCGATTGTACCGGCAACATACCATGTCTGTGCGTCATCCTTTGTTTCGGCATCAGTCAAGGCAGGCGCAAGCTGAGTACGTGCCTTGGCAAAATCGGCATCAAATCCTTTCGACTTACCTTCCACCTCTTTTACGAGGCTCTTCTGAGCTGAAGCACCTGCCACAGCCATGAAGCATAGTCCTAACAAAAATAATTTTTTCATACTTGCTATTGATTACATTAGTAAATTAGTTTCATTTAATTGTCAAGATCGTCATCAGATATCTCCTCGTCGTCAAGCGGCTCTTCATCAATCTCCTCTTCAACAGTCTCGTCGATGGCAAGCGGAGTCTGGTCGGCTTCATCTACAAGAATGTCGGTGTCAGTCTCCTCTTCCGGGTCGGAAAGCACACAGCATACCGAGGCAATCTCGTCATTGCGCTTTTCAAGGTTTATAAGGCGTACCCCCTGAGTAGCGCGACCCTGAACCCTGATATCGGCAACCTTGATACGCAAAGTAATACCCGACTTGTTGATGATGACAAGGTCATTATCATCGTTGACGCTCTCTATCGCCACAAGCTTGCCGGTCTTTTCAGTCACATTAAGCGTCTTCACGCCCTTACCGCCACGGTTGGTAACCCTGTAGACAGGCTGATGCTCGATGACACCGTCAACCTCAACATCAATGTCAAGAGGCGTACGTTTTCCGTAGCCCTTCTCCGATATTACCATAACGCTATTAGTGGTGTCAGCGTTCATGCAAATCATGCCTACCACCTCATCATCGGCACCGTCAAGCATCATGCCGCGCACACCGGTCGACACTCGGCCCATCTCCCTGACCTTGTTTTCAGAGAAACGGATTGCGCGGCCCTTGCTGTTTGCCATGAGTATCTCACAGTTTCCATCGGTAAGCTCGACACCGATAAGGCTGTCATTTTCCCTGATGATGATTGCTTTCTTACCCTTTGCAAGCACTCGTGCATATTCTGACAGAGCGGTACGCTTGATGACTCCGTTCTTCGTTGCAAACACAAGGAAGTGGGAAGATGTAAATTCTTTGTCGTCAAGTTGCTTGCAGGCGATGTATGCCTTGACCTGATCACCGGGCTCAATATTAAGGAGGTTCTGAAGGGCGCGACCCTTGCTGTTTTTAGCTCCTTCAGGAAGCTCATATACCTTCATCTTGTACACAAGACCGCGATCGGTGAAGAACAGCATGGTATTATGCATTGAAGCCGTATATACATGCTCGATGAAGTCCTCGTCACGGGTGTTGCTGCCTCGTGATCCGACACCACCACGGTTCTGGGCGCGGAACTCGCTGAGAGCAGTGCGCTTGATATAACCCATGTGGGAAATGGTGATAATCATATCGTCGTCGGCGTAGAAATCCTCGGCATTGAAATCACCTGCCATATAATTTATATCGGTCTTGCGCTCGTCACCATATTTGTCACGTACCTCGACAAGCTCGCTCTTTATAAGCTCACGACACTCATGTTCGTCGGTGAGGATAAGATTGAGATGCTCGATGAGTTTAAGGATTTCGTCGTATTGTGCGTGAAGTTTGTCTTGCTCCAGTTTGGCGAGGTTGCGGAGTCGCATCTCGACAATAGCAAGAGTCTGCGCATCGGAGAGTTCGAAACGTGCCGACAGCTGAGCACGTGCATCATCTACAGAATCGGCACCGCGTATAATCTTGATGACCTCATCTATATTCTGTGAGGCGATGATAAGTCCTTTCAATATGTGGGCACGTTCTTCAGCCTTACGCAGCTCAAAACGTGTACGGCGTATAACCACCTCATGACGATGCGAGATAAACGCCTCAAGTATCTGCTTAAGATTCAACGTCTTCGGGCGACCGTTGACGATAGCCACATTGTTCACGCTGAACGAAGCCTGCATCTGCGTGAGCTTATACAGCTTATTGAGCACCACGTTGGCATTGGCATCGCTTTTAAGACGTATCACAATACGCATACCCTTGTAGTCGCTCTCGTCATTGAGGTCGGCAATACCGTCAATTTTTTTCTCATTGACAAGGTCGGCGATATACTTTATAAGCTCAGCCTTGTTGACGTTATAGGGTATTTCTGTCACGATTATATCCTCGTGATTGGAATGAGTCTCGATTTCTGCCTTAGCGCGTATGACAATCCTTCCGCGACCGGTCTCAAACGCCTCCTTTACACCATTGTAACCGTAGATAGTTCCTCCGGTCGGGAAATCGGGAGCCTTGATATATTGCATCAATTCGCTTATGGTAAGGTCGGGATTGTCAATCAAGGCTATGGTAGCGTTGATTGACTCGGTAAGGTTATGAGGAGGCATATTGGTTGCCATACCCACTGCAATACCGGAAGTACCGTTAACAAGCAGGTTGGGGATTCTTGTAGGCAACACTGTAGGCTCCTGACGCGAATTGTCATAGTTGGGCTGGAAATCAACCGTATCCGATTCGATGTCGCTCAACATCTCCTCTCCTATCTTTTCAAGTCGCACCTCGGTATAACGCATTGCGGCAGGACCGTCACCATCGACAGAGCCGAAGTTACCGTGACCGTCGACAAGAGTATAACGCAATGCCCAGGGCTGCGCCATACGCACAACCGTACCGTAAATAGATGAGTCGCCATGAGGGTGATACTTACCCATTACCTCGCCGACACAGTTTGCCGATTTCTTATGAGGATTGGATGATGTATTGCCCATTTCATTCATTCCGAACAGCACACGACGCTGCACGGGCTTCAGTCCATCCCTGACATCAGGTAAAGCACGTGACACAATCACCGACATGGAGTAGTCGATGTATGCCGACTTCATCTCGTTTTCAATATCAATCTTTAGGATTCTATCTTCTTCCAGCATATAGCAGTTTAAAGTAATAACGGTTTATATAAACGTGCCGTCAGCACGAAAATATTCACGCAAAGATAAATAAAATTTACGAAAAAGTGAGTAATTTTAATCCGTGTATTGTTTAAATTATGTTGAAGTACATTAAAAGTGCCATCTGCTTTGTTTTTTGGCATAATTATTGTTATTATTGACATCACAAAGATTTTAATGTAACTATATGGATGCAAATTTTTCAAATGAACTAAAGACCGTGCTTGACCAGAGTCAGGTAGAGGCTACACGTCACAATGACAACGTGATACGCGCCGAACACCTCCTCCTTGCTATCCTGTCAAAGCATGACAGTAACGCCTTTAGGGTTCTCCAGCGGTTGCTTGACGATGACACAATGTACCGATTACGCGATAATCTCGACAATAGTCTCTATAAACAGCGCGAAAACACTGAAGGCATGGGCGTAAGCGACCTTGCCAACCGCATAATCAAGCTGAGTGTGCTTGAGGCGAGGATGCTAAAAACCAACGTAGTCGACTCTGAACACCTGCTTCTTGCACTATTTCATAACAATGAGGTGCAGAATCTTGACATAATGGCACAGTTCCGCGAGGTAGGCGTGACTTACGAGACTCTTTACAAGCTGCTTGCCAATGTCACTGATGCACCTAAAATGGGAGCGTCATTCAGTGAAGACGATGATGACGAAGATGATGACATATTCCGCAACGACCCGAAGGATCAGTCGTCGGGACAGCAGCGTACAAGTGCGCCCAAACGAGGTAATGACACTCCGGTGCTTGACAAGTTTGGCAATGACATGACACGCGCTGCCGAGGAAGGTCGTCTCGACCCGGTCATAGGACGTGATGTGGAAATCGAGCGACTCGCCCAGATTCTCAGCCGCCGCAAAAAGAACAATCCTGTCCTTATAGGCGAGCCTGGCGTCGGCAAATCGGCTATTGTCGAAGGGCTTGCCCTGCGCATCGTGCAACGGAAAGTGTCGCGCATACTTTTCGGCAAGCGCGTCATATCGCTCGACATGGCATCGATTGTCGCCGGCACAAAGTACCGTGGTCAATTTGAAGAGCGTATAAAGGCGATACTCAACGAACTGTCAAAAAACAAAGATGTCATACTCTTTATCGATGAACTTCACACAATCGTCGGAGCAGGAAATGCCTCCGGCTCCATGGATGCCGCCAATCTGTTAAAGCCTGCGCTTGCACGTGGCGAGATACAGTGCATCGGAGCCACGACCATCGATGAATACCGCAAGAACATTGAAAAAGACGGTGCGCTTGAGCGTCGTTTCCAGAAAGTGATGGTCGAGCCTACCTCCCCGGAAGAGACATTGAGCATACTCAACAACATCAAAGACAAGTATGAGGATCATCATAATGTCAACTATACTCCGGAAGCGCTTGAAGCATGCGTGAAACTCACCGACCGCTATGTAAGCGATCGCAATTTCCCCGACAAGGCAATCGATGCCCTTGACGAGGCAGGCTCACGCGTCCATGTCACCAATATCGTGGTGCCGAAAGAGATTGAAAATATAGAGGAGCAGATAGCAGAGGCTAACGCGAGCAAGCTAAAGGCAGCCCAGGCGCAGAACTTTGAAAGCGCGGCATCTTTCCGCGACAAGGAGCATCGCTTGAAACTTGAACTTGACGAGGCGAAGCGCAAATGGGAGGCATCGCTTAATGAACATCGTGAAACTGTCGACGAGGAGAAGGTCGCCGAAGTGGTGGCGATGATGACCGGCGTACCGGTTCAACGTATCGCCCAGGCTGAGGGAATGCGTCTCCGCGAGATGGCGCCACAGCTTAAAGCCGCCATTATCGGTCAAGATAACGCCATTGACAAGATAGTGAAGGCTATCCAGCGTAACCGCGTCGGACTTAAGGATCCCAACAAACCGATAGGTACATTCATGTTCCTTGGTCCGACAGGTGTCGGCAAGACCCATCTCGCAAAGAAACTTGCAGAATATCTCTTTGATTCGACTGACACCCTCATACGTGTGGACATGAGCGAATATATGGAAAAATTCACCGTGTCGCGCCTCGTCGGAGCGCCTCCGGGATATGTCGGCTATGAGGAAGGCGGACAGCTCACTGAAAAAGTGCGCACCCACCCCTACTCTGTCGTGCTGCTTGATGAAATCGAGAAAGCTCATCCCGATGTCTTCAATCTGCTTTTACAGGTTCTTGACGAAGGACGTCTTACCGATAGCCTCGGAAGGAAGATTGACTTCAAGAACACCATTATAATCATGACATCAAACATCGGCAGCCGTCAGCTGAAAGATTTCGGTTCCGGCGTGGGATTTGCGACAAAACCCGCTGACAAGGAATACAGCCATAGTGTCATACAAAAAGCACTTAACAAGGCATTTTCCCCGGAATTTCTCAACCGAGTGGATGACATAGTGATGTTTGACGCTCTTGACAAAGAGGCGATATTCAAGATTATCGACATTGAGCTTGCCGGATTCTACAAGCGTGTGGATGGACTTGGCTACAAGCTCACAATCACAGATGCCGCCAAAAATTTCATAGCCGAGCGAGGTTACGATTCGCAGTTTGGCGCACGACCTCTAAAGCGCGCAATCCAGAAGTATCTGGAAGACGAGCTTGCGGAGATGATTATCAACGCCTCTATAAAGCCGGGTAATCTCATATATGTCGACTACGACAAAGAACATGACAAGATTGTCACCGAGATTCGCCCCGAATAACCCGACATTTCCCAAACGACAAAGCCTGGCAAAGCAACCGCTGCGCCAGGCTTTTTATTGCAATCTATTTATCTGAGGTCTTCTATTTGTCGTGTACTTCAAGAATGAAGCGCGCTCCGTGAGTGTATTCGCCGTCGAGTGTCAGCGAGCCATTCATCTTCGACGCCTTCAATGAGCATATCGGCAGACCGAGTGCATCACCCTTAGTGAGATCACGCACCTCGGCAAACGGCTTGAACAGCTTGTCGCGATATTCCTCACTTATGCCACATCCTGTATCAGTGACAATAAACTGTAGCGTATGTGCACCACGCTTCTTAAATTCGAGAGTGATTTTTCCGCCTTCAGGAGTGTTGAGCGATGCATTGACAAGCAGGTGCACAAGCACAGCCTCAACCTCTTCGGGATTAAACTTTGCGCTCATCTTCGGGGCGTTGACCACAATATTCGCACCCGGCTTCATCAACGGTTTTGCCTCATCGGCAACTTTCTCGCAGAAAGAAAGCACATTATTATCCTGCATCTCGTAGTGCTCTGAAAGCGAGCTTTCAAGATCTGACAGTTCCTGGATATGAGCCGAGAACGAACGCAATGCCTGCACCGCCGGAAGACGCTGGTCAAGCGTTGAGAGCGTCGGCTCCATCTGTGCCGATATATTGCGTATAAATTCTGTCTTCAGATTATTATGCTCGTTGGCAATCATGATGTTCTTCTTGAGCTTGCGGTTGAGCGCGATGTAGCGCATCAGTATGATGAATCCCACGACAAGTGCAGCTGCAAGCACACACAGCAGAATACCAAGAGTCACGATTATGCCTGTCTTGACTGCAATGGAATGATCTTTTTCCTCTATCGTCTTAAGGCTATCATCATATTTCGCTTTCATCGCCTGAAGTTCATCTTTTGCAGTGATGGCATGAATTGAATCGGTCCAGTTGTTATACCGTTCATAAGTACGGGCGACAAGACGGGCATTGTTAGTGCGCGTCGCTGTCGCTATAAGCTGACGGTAACACTCGTCGGCTTTTTCATAGTCTTTCTCCTTCTGATAATTCTCAATGAGCTTGTTTATGGCAGCGTCACCAAGGGCGTTCTGACCAAATGTATAGTAGTAATTAGCCTGCGAATAAAGAAGGTCGTCAGTCAGCTTACCGCCTGCATTTTTCGCAAATTCCTCCATGTGATTAAGATTTTCTTTAGCTCTTGCAGGATTTTTCAGCTTGATATACATATTCATGCGTTCATTTGCCGTTTTATAATGGAGTTCCGGCATAGTCTTTCCTGATTCCGACTCACCCTGGGCAACAGCCATGTCAACCTTGTTGAGAATATCAAACGCCTCCTTATAGTAATTTTCACGATGGTAAAGTTTTGCCACATTCACAGCCGCCTCAGCAGCTTTAGGATAATTTTTAGCGGCGGCATAAGCATTATAAGATTGCAAAAAATTATAGCGTGCCTTGACATATTCTTTTGCATCAAGCGCACTTTGCGCCTGTTTCATAAGTTCATCACCTCTGCCCTGGGCAAATGTCGCTACAGCACAAAGCAATAAAAGAAGAAATAAAGTAGTAAGTTTTTTCATATCAATAAAAGGGATTATGTCAACAAAGATACTACATTTTTCAAACTACATAAAACTACATGACAGATTTTTGTCAGTCAAGTAAATTTGTCATCGATTTTAACATTAATTACAAATAAATGACACATCACGACTATGGCATTTGGTTTGCTATATGTTATTAGTGATAGAAACTTTTTTTAATTTGCACATATATTATGAGTACGCAAAAAGGAACAATCGGGGTAACCACTGAGAATATATTCCCCGTTATCAAAAAATTTCTCTACAGTGATCATGAAATTTTCCTTCGTGAACTGGTGAGCAACGCAATCGATGCAACAAATAAACTAAAGACCCTCTCTTCATTTGGCGAATATAAAGGCGAGCTCGGTGAGATGAATGTCAAAGTGACAGTCGACAAGGAAGCCGGCACACTCACCGTTAGCGACCACGGTATTGGCATGACTGCCGAAGATATTGACAAATATATAAATCAGATTGCTTTTTCCGGCGCGGAAGAGTTTCTGGCAAAATACAAAGACAAGGCTGAGAACATAATCGGTCACTTCGGTCTCGGATTCTATTCTGCTTTTATGGTATCGAAAAAAGTGGAAATCCGCACTCTTTCATATAAAGAAGGCGCAGAGGCTGTCTGCTGGTCATGTGACGGTTCTCCGGAATACGAAATGACCCCCATAGAGAAGGCGGAACGCGGTACCGACATCGTGCTTTATATCGACGAGGAAAACAAAGAGTTCCTTGAACAGGCACGTATCGACACCCTATTGAAGAAGTACTGCCGCTTCCTTCCTGTGCCGGTCATCTCCGGCAAAGAGCAGGAATGGAAAGATGGAAAATATGTCGACACTGACAAAGACAAGGTAATCAACAACACCGAACCGGCATGGACCAAAAAGCCTGCCGACCTCACCGACGAGGATTACCGTAATTTCTATCACGAACTTTATCCCGGTCAGGAAGATCCGCTATTCTGGATTCACCTCAATGTGGATTATCCCTTCACGCTGACGGGTATATTATATTTCCCGAAAATCAAAAACAATATAGATGTCACCCGCAACCGCATCCAGCTTTACTGCAACCAGGTATTTGTGACCGATTCCGTGGAAGGAGTCGTGCCTGAGTTCATGATGCTCATGCAGGGCGTAATCGATTCCCCCGACATACCGCTGAATGTGTCGCGTTCATATCTCCAGAGTGACACTGCCGTGAAGAAAATTTCAACTTACATCACCCGTAAGGTTGCCGACCGCCTTGAAGAGATATTCAAAAACAGTCGCGACGAATACGAGAAGAAATGGGACGACATAAAGCTCTTCATCGAGTATGGCATGCTCACTGATGAAAAATTCGCTGAGCGGGCAATGAAGTTTGTGCTTGTAAAAGACACGACAGGAAAATATTACACCCTTGATGAATATAAGACGCTTATCGAGGCAAACCAGACCGACAAAGATGGCAATATAATCTATCTGTACACCACCGACCCGGTTGCGCAATACAACTACATAAACGCGGCAACCGACAAGGGATACAGTGTGCTTGTTATGGACGGACAGCTTGACAGCCATTTCATAGGTCTGCTTGAACAAAAGCTTGAAAAATCCCACTTTGTACGCGTCGACTCCGATGTAATCGACAATCTTATCCGTAAGGAGGAGAAGAAAGTCGCCAACCTGACTCCGGAGCAGCGCAACATACTTACCACCGTGTTCAAGTCTCAGATACCGCCGGTAGAGAAAGCCGAGTTCCTCGTGTCGTTTGAAGCACTCGCTTCTGATGCCGCACCGCTCGTAATCACCCAGAACGAGTATATGCGACGCATGAAAGACATGGCGGCTATGCAGCCGGGCATGGCATTCTACGGCGAACTTCCTGACAGCTACAATCTTATCGTCAACACCGAACACACTCTCATAAAAGAGATTCGCGACAATGCCGAGAAGGCTATCGGCGAGAAAATTGCGCCCATGAGTGCCGACATCGAGAAGAAAAACGCTGAAATCACGGCAATCCGTGATGCCGCAAAAGATGGCAAGATGAGCGATGACGATACTAAAAAGACTTCCGATCTCGAAGCCGAGGTCAACAAACTGCGCGCCGAAGAGACCAAGACCATAAGCGACTATGCAGCCGGTCAGGAGAAAGTCAAACAGCTTATCGACCTTGCTCTTCTTGGCAACGGTCTTCTCAAAGGTCAGGATTTGAGCAGCTTTATAAAGCGTTCCATCAATATGCTCTAACCGGCAATACGTAATAACCCGAACCGGGCTTCTGCTGGATGAGGATGTGACTGAATACTATTTATTTAGTGCATCCTCATCTTTTTTATGTTGTAAAACATCTCTGCAATATTTCAAATTTGCGCATAATTGTCCATCTTTGCAGATTGATAGTCATTTAATATTTATAGCGAAATAATATGAAGAAATTCTATTCACTAATTTTCTTGCTGACATGTCTCGGCATGGGAATCCACGCCCAGATTGTAACGACCTCGCCTGCAATCCTGCAGGAAAATAGCCGTGACATTGTAATCACCTTTCATGCCGATGAAGGTAATAAGGGTCTTGCCGGACTCACCGAGAAAGACGCCGTGTACGCTCATACCGGTGTGATACTTAAAGGTTCCGACCAGTGGATGTATGCCCCGTCATGGACAGTAAATCAGGATAAGTACAAGATGACTTACGTATCGCCCGACACATGGTCGCTAACCATTCCTGAAATCAGCACTTATTACGGAGTAAAGGAAGGGGAAGTCGTTGAGCGGCTCGCTTTCGTGTTCCGCAACTCAAATGGTTCCAAGGAAGGCAAGACTGCTTCGGGAGGCGACATATTTGTCAATGTATATCCTGCCGATGAATTGTCATTGGTGATAACACCCTCTGTTGAGCCGGGTGTGCTTTCAGAAGCGACTACCGTTCATTTCACTGTCAACACGACTTCAGAAGCCGACATCGCCCTTTATGCCAACGACAAGGAGCTTACCTCCGCTAAAAACACCGACAACCTCGCTTACGACTACAATATCGATGCGATGGGCACCACCACGATAAAGGCGATAGCGACAGCAGGAGGCAAGACTATAGAGTCAAGTCTGGTCTACGTGCGTCCTAATGCACCTGTGGCAAAAGAGTATCCGGGAGGTAAGCCGCAGATGGGTGCCGTTCGCGCTGCCGATGGCACAACTTATTTCTGTCTCGCAGCACCGGGAAAAGAGAAGGCAAATATTGTAGGCTCATGGAACGGATATATCCCCTCAGCCGACACATATTATCAGGACTATGAAGGCAACCGCTACTTCTGGTGGAGTGTGGACGGACTCAAAGAAAACACCGACTATATATATTATTATATCGTAGATACAGCCACCAAGGTCGGCGACCCGTATGCGCGTCTCATCCTCGATCCATCCAACGACAAGTACATCCCGGAAAGCGTATTTCCCGATATGCCGGCATATCCGTCGGCATACGTGACAGGAAATGTGCCTGTAGCCGTCTACAACTCCGGAGCCGACACCTACGACTGGAAGATAAAAGACTTCAAGGGTGTCGACAAAGACCGTCTTGTAATTTACGAGCTGCTTATTCGTGACTTTACCGGTACTGAGGGACAGGCTAAAGGCAACGGCACACTTGCCGGTGTAATGGAAAAGCTCGACTATCTGCAGAGTCTCGGCATCAATGCCATCGAGCTTCTCCCGATTATGGAATTTAACGGCAATAACTCGTGGGGGTATAATCCTAACTTCTATTTTGCCCCCGACAAGGCATACGGTACTCCCGACGATTACCGCCGGTTGATTGACGCGGCACACGAAAGAGGTATGGCGGTGATTCTCGACGTGGTTTTCAACCAGACCGACGGTCTGCATCCATGGTATAAGATGTATCCGGCATCAAAAAATCCATTCTACAATGCAAGCGCCCCCCACTCTTACAGCGTATTGAACGACTGGAAACAGGAAAACCCGCTCGTGCAGCAACAGTTCAAGGATGTGCTCCGCTACTGGCTTGAGGCATACAATGTCGACGGATTCCGTTTTGACCTCGTCAAAGGTCTTGGCGATGACGACAGCTATGGCGCCACTTATAATGCATCGACCAATAAATACACCGGTGTCACAGAAGCAAAGACCAACGCTTATAATGCGTCACGTGTGGCTCGCATGAAGGAACTTCACGCCGCAATGATGGAAGTTAACCCCGACGCTTACTTTATCAACGAGAATCTCGCCGGTGCAAAGGAGGAAAACGAGATGGCAGCCGATGGCGAGCTCAACTGGGCTAACATCAACAACGCATCTTGCCAGTTTGCAATGGGTTGGCCTGAAGGATGCCAACTCAACCGCTTCTATTCTATCAGTGACGGCCGTACAAAAGGCTCAACTGTATCCTACGCCGAGAGCCATGATGAGGAACGTATGGCATTCAAGATTAACAAATGGGGAGCCACAGGCGTAAAGGGTGACACCGAAATCGCCATGCGCCGACTCGGCTCAGTCGCTGCAATCATGCTGATGACTCCCGGCTCTCACATGATTTGGCAGTTCCAGGAATTCGGTGCCGATGAATCGACCAAGAAGACCGATAGTGCCGGGAATCCTACCGGGGAAAATAATACCAATCCCAAGAAAGTGATTTGGAGTTATCTTGACAATCCCGACCGCGCTGCATTGCACAACACCTACGCAGCTCTCAACGGCATTCGCAACGACAATCCGGGTCTTTTCGGTAACAATGCCACCGCGACTATGAAATGCAACTCCGTAAGCTCGTCAAAATGGGGCAGCGGATTCACCATCAGCCTTTCCGACGGTGCAAAAGAGCTGTATTGTGTAGTCAATCCGGAAGTCACATCCGAAATGAAGATTGCAGTGCCTTTCAAAAACGACGCCTCGGCATATCATCTCGTTCTGGCAAGTCCCTCCACTACCCCGTCACTATCGGGCAGCGAGGTAACTCTCGCCCCCGGCGCATTTGCCATCTACGGCACTCTCGACATCTCAGGACTTGACAACACCATCGACGACCTCACTCCCGCTGTAACTGTCAAAGGCGGCGTAGGCTCGATAACCGTTGAAGGCGACTATGACACACTCAGTGTATATACCCTCACCGGCATCATGACCGGCTGCGACAATCTCGCCCCCGGCATCTATATCGTGACCGTCGACGGCACCACCCACAAAGTATTGGTCCGCTAATCACCACTCATCATCAACACAAAAAGGGTTGCGCCATTTGACGCAACCCTATTTTTTATTTTTACATAATAAGCTAAAAATAGTACCACATGAAAAAGTTGAGGTCAGACAATTGCCTGACCTCTTAATCCTTTTATAGTGCGGATATTGAGACTAAAATCAATACCGGCACTTTTGTAAATGCAAAGTTAGCTCTTTCTGCTTTCGAAACAAAATATATTTGACAAAAGTTTTATAAAACAAGCGGATTTTTCTGATTTGCCACCGTTCCCTTAATCTATTATAGTCTGTGGCAGACCGCTACATTTTGAAAGGACTTCGGCTATCACCGGATATGGGTTGTATTTATCCAATATCTTCTGCAATTCCACAGTCATATCACGTTCTCGGTTCAAAGACACTTGCTTGAGAAGATACCTAACAACTTTTATGCTACCATATAAATTCATGTATTCAGCAGCGCTCAATAATTTGGCAGGACCATTTTTAATACGTTTAAAAGGCTTGAAATCAAATAAGGCACTCCCATGAGCACATGTATTTCTGAGAATCCTTACCAGTTCAATATAATTCTCAAAGATTTTAACATATTTGATGCCAAAGCGATGAGAAATGCGTTGCTTTAAATTAGAATCAAGTAATGCGGAATATAATGTGACATTTTCACCAAAAGTCATGAGCTCAATCGTTTTCCATGCTGGGGCATATCTGTCATCAGGATACTTTTTGTGATGACGTTTTATTATCGGATTCTTTTTAAAAGACTTGTTATATACAGCACTATCAAAAGCCCCTATAAACCGACCGTCAACACATGCAGGATTTACAAACCAATGTGAGTCCGGTTTGTATTCCATCGATCCCTCATATGTGAGAATTGTCCTGAAATTAACTTCGATACGCGATATGTATTTCAATAGTAGATTCCTAAGTTCAAAATCGAAATAATATAGTTTTACTGCATCTCCAAATTTTGCATTTGCATTATATCGATGTGTTCGGTGATGCAAATCTGGATAAGTCTGTTCAAAGGGGAACAAATAGAATCCAAGGCGGTAATAGCCTATATCGGCAAGCACCTCCTTCGCCTTCAATTCGTCAGTCACAACCAAGCCTCTGCTTTTGAGCATCAATAATTGGTCTTCTATCGACAATGCCAACTTTGCCATAATGCAAATTTATTAATTTAAGTGCATATTACAAAGCTTTGAATTAATTATCACAATTTATGAATAATAATTATGTATCGACGCATACCTCGCAATCTAATATCGTTTATCGTTCAGTTTCATTTATCTTTACATTTATGCTGTGCTTCAACGTATTCATTTTTGCCGGGAAAGGTCTGCGCGCCTAAAACGCCTGCCATAAACTCAAATACAGTCGAATCATTATAGACTATCAGACACGGGTCGTCGTTAAGGCTGTCTTGTTGCTCAGGTGTAAGCGGGCGATCATAGAACCGGAACGCGTACATACCCATTCCGATACGCCGGAAAAGAATAGTGGAGTAGCCGGTGTGTGAATAGTTGTCGATGTCTATGCCCATACATCCACAGAAATCTTCCAAGTCATTTTCTAACTTCTTCAAATCCTGTTTACTCAAAATGTCGGACTGCAGGGCATCGGATTTATCAAATTCCACATGAAGCCGTGTGCTGTCAGGTAGCATACCGCGATAACGACGGGCAATGTTTCTCATCCAAAAACCGGTTTCGCCCTTGCAATTCTGCTCCATGATAAATGCATCACATTTAAGCGGCGGCTGATTGGCAAAATATATGCCTATACCCAATATAAGCAAATCTGCGAAGTGAAACCACAGCAGTATCTTATCTGTTTTAGTACGCCTACTGATTGACTTTATAAAAGAATAAATCCAGAATCCGATAACAGGAATAGTAATGTAGAAGAATATGATTGCGGCAGCCAACAACATAAACCCGGGACCAAAATCGTCAAGATGGGACATTTCAAACATAAATGCCAATAGCAAAACCGTGACTATTGCCACGGCAATATACCGCATGAAGTGCAGAAATATCTGTCGCTTATTCATAGATTGGTTTGTTTCAGTTTCATTCATATCCTTATATTATGTTTTAGTGCATATTCTTTGGCACTTTCCTCATCAAATGAATCGTCGAGAGGAAGAATGGACACATCTTTCTCCAGGGTCTCGCCATTGTTGAACTCTCCGAAAATCACAATGGCTCCGATTGAATCCAACGGTATCATGGATTGCGGATAGATACCCTTATAGCGATATCGCTCTATTTCAAGCATACCTTTCTTTTCATATAGAATGGCACTGTCAAAGCCGATTATTGATGCCGGGTGTTTCATTATATACTTGTCAGTTTCGCAATAGACGGGGTCATATGTCAGGTATGTAATTATGCCAGCCACCAGTGCCAGTAGTCCCCAACAAAAAGCATATAATTTAATCAATGCATTCCAGATATACTTCTTACAATGGACAAAATATAGGACAATTCCAGACAAAGCAGCCGACCAGAATATGATGTAACCCAACCGCAAACGCAACTGAAATCCATTCACAAGAATATAAATGGACAGAGCAAGCATTATTGCATGGAATAATATCAGCGATATTTTCTGCCACTGTTTCATTTGATATTAATGAAATGGTAATTGAACTTCAGTTTGTCATGGTCAAGAAGTGACTCGCCTAACATAACTCTGTCATAAGAAAGGATGGAATCACTACCGGGAAAGTCGCGATAACTGATATACACGTCTTTTCCAATGATACTGTCAAGAGTTGGCATAGCATCTTCTGCTCTAATAGAAATACTCTCTACATGCTCCGCTTCGCTGTTATAAATTCTCAAGTCAGAGTATGAGCCAAATGCTCCTTGCTCGACAATGACTAACTCAGCCTGACCACCGTCAAAATTTATTGACCCGATTCGCCGAAGAGCATCATGACTTTGGTGAGAGCTTCCAAATAATGCTGCTATAAATACGAATATACCAATCTGAATGAAGGGTAGAAACATTTTGACATGATAAAGTATATCATTATCGCTTACAGGGGTAGTCTTTCGCTTGCCTTTTTGGTAATACCCGGCATCTTTAGGAAAGTTATATTTTATAATTATGCCAACATCAGGTACAGGTTTTAATATCTTTGAAATCCATACCGACCCAACAATAGCGGTTGCAGTAAACACGCCAAACAGCCACCAATCTAAGCCCGTTCCAAGCATTATGCCTGCCCCCAACGCTCCTAAACATGACATTATCAAAGATAAGCATAATAACAATGATTTACGACCGCTCAATTTCATCGCTTGCCTCCTTTCCTGTTGATGAGCCAAAGGATGCCGCCCCAAAACAGTACGTTTGCACTGACCAATAGGGTATTGGTCAACGGGTCGGGCGAGTCGAAGCAGAATATCAGGCTGAACATAAATAAGAACATGACAACCGCCGAGGCTATGAATTTACCAATCTGATCCATTCTTTACCATACCTCCTTTCCAAACTCTGTACAAAAGTTCTGACATCCTTAGGCGATAGATTGATAGCAGAATCTTTAGGGAATGACAACCGGGTAAAGTTGTTATTAAAAACCGTCACACTCAAACTGTCATTTCCAAGAAAATCAATATTATAAGTTATGGAATCATCATACATTATTTCTCCTCCTTCGTAATTAATTTCCGCGAAATTGTCTGGAAAAACAAATGTTCCATAAGATTTTTGCGATAACAAAGGTTGTGCGTGATAAAGGCTGTCAATGAAAGCGTTTATATCATTGGTGTGACGATGATATCGTGCCGAATCAATAGGAATAACCCATGCGGCTGGCGATTCCCCGTGCTCTATTCCATACATGCAGCCTTTCAGTGTGTCGACTTTGAAACAGTCTACTTTCCTGTTTCCATAATCATATAACCTGATGCCTCGTGACAGTCCGCGGATAAACAGTCCCTCCTTTTTACCTAATCTATAATGCGGGGCAGCCATCATAATCCCTCTACTTTCATAAAGCACATAATCACCGTCTTCAGCCACAATAAAATGTCGGCCACAGTAAAATAGCAGTGGCAATATAAGAATTGCCGGAATGAGCGAAAACCAGAAATCTATTCTCAACCACCATTTCAGTAATTTAGGTTTTTCAAGACCTCGGCTGACAGGGAGAGCGAGCAATCCCAGAACATAGCCTCCAATCATCAGCCAGCTGATTAGATTCCATCGCCACATCACGCCACTTTCAGTCACATTTATCATCAATATGACAACCGGCAGAAGCGCAATCTGCGCCCACACCATCCACAGCACTATCTTATATCGGAGAGAATCTGACATAGTGGCTATAAATTGAGTTTTGCGATGCTGTCATTCCATTCAATCACTTCACCGTCGTGAAACATCTTGTTCCCGGAAACAGCATAGCCATTACCAATATATTTGAATTGTGACGGTTTTGCACCTTTAAGCACTATCTTTTCAGCAACTTCACCTCCGAATCCCTCATATTCCCCGGTTTCTTTATCTTCTTTAAAACCCTCATAGCATATCACTACTTGCGGATAATATACATGATGCTTGTCTTTGGCGTACTCCGAGCCTTTGCACACACGGAATGTTTCAATATCCGCGCCGACATTATCTTCTTCAGTGAAATCCCCGACTATATATCCCCAATAAATCTGACCTCCAATATTATTGTAACCTTCTGCAAAACTATCGACAGGCACGCTTACCCACTCGCCTTTATCGGAGATATTATCACTTCGATATGTGCATGAGGTAATTAGGACTGACCATATTATCAATAAATATATCTTCATCACTATTTCTGCTTTTTGTGTTTGAACTGGATGGTTTTATTGGCGTTGCGTTTGGGATATTTGACCTTGATTATTACTGGGACGTCATAACCCTCGGCCTCTATGCGGAGTGTCGCTTCTTTAAGCGGCTTGTCATTTTCGTCTTGCAATCCATAGTCATAATCCCAATAAATACGGCATGGATGCTTCTCGTCAAAGTATTCCGGAGATAGATGTTCGGAATCTTCCTCCCCGTCCTCATCAATCCATACCCGCCCAATATAAAGATTATCACGATCAATCACTTTTCCTTTTTCGTCAGTCACTTTAAGGTCGAGGTAATGATTTATCTCTCGCCTTACAACCGGAACTTCTCCCAATAAGACGACCTTCGTATCCAACGTCACGGTGATTGGCAGGGTCACATCAGTTACGGTTACTATTTTGGATTTGAAGCCAACGTAAGACACCTTTATCGTGTCGCCTACTTGCGCATCGACTTCAAACTTTCCGTAAATATCTGTTGCTGTTCCTTTGCCATTTGTGATATTTACTACTGTCGCACCAATTAGCTCTTCTGTAACTGTTGAGTCGACATCGGTTGTGCATTTAACCCTCCCTTTAACTTTTACGGAATCGAGACGAGTTGTAACAATGCTGTCGCTGGGCAACATCTTAATATCTGTTGCTGTTTGAGCCTCGGAAGTCATCGGCATGAGCATGGCGATGGAAGCCGCCGATATTCCGGCAAAGGCTACGGCTTTCCCGGCGAGAGAGCGCGCGCGAAGCTGCTGCTCCAAATAGCGCACCTCAGCCTCACATTTGGGGCATGTGCCGAGGCAGTCACCCTTGTAACGAATTCCGATGTAACAAATTCAATATCGTTAGCCTCGGCAATCTGCCGGCGTATCTCTTTCAGTATCTTACAGGTCTGCTTTCCTCGTGCCATAGTCAATCTGGGGGTAATTTGAATGTAATGGGAAGATTCAAATATGTGTTGACTTTTTTGCCATTAATAGTGCCGGGAGTGAAATTCGGGAATAATCTTACTACCCGTAAAGCCTCTCGGTCAAGAGCAGAATCTTTCCCTCGTACTATTCTCGGTTCACAAACACGACCTAATGTGTCAACATAGAACTGTACAACCACACGACCTTGAATCCCCTCTTTTAATTGTTCTTCGGGATATTTCAAATGCTGACCTATGAAACGTAACATTTCAGCGGGACCTCCCGGAAATTGTGGCATCTGTTCAACACAACTGTAAACTCCACTTTCATCCGGATTTTTCGGCCGCTCTTCAGGCATTTCGCCTTGTGTTACTACTTCATTAGGATCATTGCTTATTTCACCTTCTTTGATACCTGAAACTTCGGTTTCAGAATTGAAAATTGTATCTCTGTTTTTGGATAATAAACATTCCTCATCAATTTCTCCCTCGAAATCCATCGTGTCGGTTCTTTCTATCGGCTCGCCTTGCAAAGTTTCGTTTGATTGATTTGACGATGTACCGCTGCAGCCAGACACAAAAATCATGCCTGCCGATATTCCGGCAAGGGCTACGGCTTTCCCGGCGAGAGAGCGGGCGCGGAGTTGCTGCTCCAGGTAGCGCACTTCGGCTTCGCATTTGGGGCATGTGCCGAGACAGTCGCCCTTGTAGCGACATTCCGATGTCACGAACTCGATGCCGTTAGCATCGGCAATCTGCCCCCGTATCTCTTTCAGTATCTTGCAGGTTTGTTTTCCTCGTGCCATAGTCAGTGTTTGCGGATTTGATAGGTGAATAAATCGAGTCGGTTGAAGCCGAGAGCTTCAAGAGCCTTGCGGCTTGCCTCGCGGTCTGTATCGGTATTATAGCCCGGTATCAGCGGTATGCGGACGATGCAGTCGCTTTGGCGTCCGGCATCAGCTATAAGGCGAAGATTGTCAAGAGCAAGGTCGTTGCTCTGACCCGTGTAGTTGCGGTAAATGTCATGGTTCATATCCTTGATGTCGATAATCAGGGTATTGACCACCGGGAGCAGAGCCTCAATGTTTGCCGACGATACGTTGAGCGATGATTCCAGATTAATCTGCCATGCGGGGCCACACAATTCGCTGAACTCACGTATAAACTGCGGACGCAGACATGGCTCGCCACCCCCGAAAGTCACGCCGCCGTTTGTTGCGATGAAATAAAGCTCATCGATGCGCGTCTCGTCATACAGTTCCTCCGGTGAATACTCGCGGAAATGCCCGTCATCGCCCAGCGACTGCGGATTCAGGCAATATCGACAACGGAGCGTACAGCCATGAAAGGCAACAAGCGTAGTGACTCCATCGCCGTCAGTCGAAAGGCGATGCCGTGCGATACCTATTATCTTAGCCCGTTGCTTTTTCATGTGTCTATTATCTGTAATTAAGCGAAGTTAGTGATAATTAATTGGAATAGGTAAACTGCGCGCACGAATAAATACTGCCATGAAATAAATATTCAGCTTCTCGGTACTATTTCGTGCATTTGACAGCACTGGCATAGACTGTTGTTTCATCAAAATCTCATCAATACGACATCTTAAATCTGTCGGTTCTCGCTATCCTGGGATTGGAAAGATTAATCTGAACATTGCCGATAATTAGTTCCCTGTTCATTTTTTCAGAGTCCTCAGATAATCCACTTTCTCCCCATACCAATAACGGAACATGTCGGCATCTCATTGGGATATTTGTCTTGAAATCAACGGCGAATCTCTTTCGCTATCTTAAATACCTTCTTTCCTCATGCCATAAATCTGATGTATATAAATAGGAAAAACAAAATTGCAATTTACCGGTTGGTTATTAATTTTCCCGGGGACAAATAATGGGAACCGATTTATAATCCTAAGCAATTCAGCACTAAGTAGAGAATCGCCTTCGACAATCTTTGGCTCAACCACTCTCCCGGTTTTATCCACTATACATCTTGCGACTATCCGATCTGACCCGGACAAATCTCCAATAGAGTCCGGATATTTGATATGGTCACAGATAAATTTAAGCATCGCGGCATGACCGCCGGGAAACGATGGCGGTTGATGAGGAAAATCGTAAATGCTATCTTCCACCGCCTCCTCTGACTCCATCTCTTTAAGCACCTCCGGGTCACCGCATATAGCAAGCTCTGTAACTTTTATAATATGTAATTTTGGCGTTTCCTCCTTCTGAAGAGTATCTTCAAGGCTTTCATCCCCGATGCTATCCGTAATTTCATTCTGCTCAACGGGCACGACCGGCTCGCCTTGCAAAGTTTCGTTTGATTGATTTGACGATGTACCGTTGCAGCCAGACACAAAAATCATGCCTGCCGAGATTCCGGCAAGGACTACGGCTTTCCCGGCAAGAGAGCGGGCGCGAAGCTGCTGCTCCAAATAGTGCACCTCCGCATCGCATTTGGGGCACGTGCCGAGACAGTCACCCTTATAGCGACATTCCGATGTAATAAACTCAATATCGTTAGCCTCGGCAATCTGGCGGCGAATCTCTTTCAGTATCCTGCAGGTCTGCTTTCCTCGTGTCATAATCAATCGGCATTAAATTGTCAGTCAAATTAAAGCATCGGCAACACTGCCAATCCCATCTCCTCAAATTTATAAAAAATAATCCAAATAAAGTATTACATTTATCATATTGTGATATAATAATCATAGAATCTATCTATTATTCATGCTACACGCTTCATCAGATGCAGATTTTACACAGATTTTTCACAAAAAAACGGCGCGGTGTTGCATTAATCAAATGTTTTATGTAATTTTGCACTCGCTTTATACGCTTTGACAACAAACAAAACATTATAACAACGATGAAAAGAACGTTTCAGCCCTCTAACAGAAAAAGAGTAAATAAGCATGGATTCCGTGAACGCATGTCTACCCCCGACGGTCGTAAAGTGCTTGCACGCCGTCGCGCTAAGGGTCGCGCTCATCTTACTGTAAGCGATACAATCGCCCGCAAGTAATAACATCGGAGACAGCCAACTCATAAAAAGCGCATCGGTCATAAAGTGCCGGTGCGCTCTTTGTGGTTATATCAACTTCTTAATTACAGATTATGACACTTATTGACGGAAAGAAAGTTGCCGACCAGATTAAAGAAGAAATAGGGGCGACTGTCGAAAAAATGGTTGCCGAAGGTAAAAAGCGCCCGCATCTCGCCGCAATCCTCGTAGGACATGACGGGGGAAGCGAGACATACGTGGCTCACAAGGTGCGCGCCTGCGAGCAGTGTGGCTTTAAGTCGACACTTATCCGCTTTGAAGACGATGTGACTGAAGAGAAACTTCTCGAAGCCATCGAGACACTTAACCGCGACGCTGATGTTGACGGTTTCATAGTGCAGCTCCCCCTCCCGCGCCACATCTCCGAACAGAAAATCATCGAGGCTATAGACTATCGCAAGGATGTCGACGGCTTCCATCCTATAAACGTAGGCAGGATGTCAATCGGACTCCCCTGCTATCTCTCGGCGACCCCGGCAGGGATAATGGAACTGATAGCGCGTTATGACATCCCGACCAAGGGCAAGCGTTGCGTAGTACTCGGCAGAAGCAATATCGTGGGCAAGCCTGTGGCAACACTCATGATGCAGAAGCATGTGCCCGGCGACGCTACGGTGACAGTGTGTCACAGCGCCACTGAAAATATCAAGGAGATATGCCGTGAGGCTGATATCATAATCGCCGCTCTCGGCAAGCCCGGATTTGTGACTGCCGACATGGTAAAACCCGGTGCCGCTATAATAGACGTAGGCACCACGCGTGTCCCCGACGCTTCACGCAAGAGCGGCTTCCGTCTGCGCGGCGACGTAGACTTTGACAATGTCGCGCCGCTTTGTTCCTATATCACTCCTGTACCTGGCGGTGTAGGTCCCATGACCATCTGCTCACTCATGAAGAACACCCTTCTTGCGGGGCAGGGCGCAATCTACGGAAAATAAACTCGTTCCATGCAGTTTTTTGCGATAATGCTATTCACGCTCTCGTCGTTGTTTTCGGGCAACGACGGAGCGTCTATTGTTTTTGCAGGTGATGCCATGCAGCATCAGGCGCAGATTGATGCCGCAAAGAAGGGCGTCGGAGTGTACGACTATTCCGGATGTTTTGATGCAATCGCGCCTTACGTTGATGCCGCCGATTATGCAGTGGTCAATCTCGAGACTCCGCTCGGCGGTGCGCCCTACACCGGCTACCCATGCTTCTCCGCGCCTGATTCTTACCTTGACGCGCTCACAGATGCCGGCTTTGACCTGATGCTTACCGCAAACAACCACACGCTTGACAAGCGCGACAAGGGTCTTGTCAGGACACTTGACCGGCTCGATGCAGCAGGCGTCGACCATATCGGCACCTATCGCAACAGCGAGGAGCGCGACTCTGTGCTACCGCTGCTGCGCGACATCAATGGATTTAATGTAGCTTTCCTGAACTACACGTATGGCACCAACGGTATTTCCTTACGCACCGCCGCCGTGGTCGACTACATTGACCGCGAACTAATCAAAAGCGATATCGCCAAAGCGCGCAGTCATGGCACGGAAATAGTGACTGTGTGCATCCACTGGGGTATCGAATACGAACTACTTCCTTCACGTCAACAGAAACAGCTCGCCGATTTTCTCGTGGACTCGGGTGCCGACCTTGTGATAGGCGGTCATCCTCATGTGGTACAGCCGATGGAGATGCGTCGCAACGCCGACGGGAAAAAAGTACTTGTGGTATATTCGCTCGGCAACTTCATTTCCAACATGAAGACCCGCGACACACGCGGAGGTGCAATGCTGAAAGTCGGACTGACTCGCGATGCTGACGGAATTGCTGCTGTTGACACAGCCACTTATCGTCTTGTTTTCGCTGTGCCGCCCGTGAAAGGCTCTAATTTCCGGCTCGTACCGGCGGAAAAGTGCGATGTCGCGACTTGGAAACCTCAATGCAAGGCATTTGAGCAGTCGGCTGAAAACCTGTTTAACAAGCACAATATAGGTGTGTCCCGCGACACCACACTGATTCCGTCAGAAAAAATGACACCCTTGGAAATATTTTTACACAAAACATTTGGTACATTACAAAAATAGTGCTACCTTTGCACCATCAAAATGGTGAGTTTAGCTCAGTTGGTTAGAGCGTCGGATTGTGGTTCCGAAGGTCGTGGGTTCGACCCCCACACCTCACCCTCAAAGGAGATGTCAACGGCATCTCCTTTTTTCGTATATAGCATCTCTCATGGCGCGAGTTGTGTATGTAGCACAACCTTTGACAACAACAAAATCATATTAACCAGCTCCACATTACATAGTATAGGGATGCCACAAATGTTCGCGATCCCACTGGTCATGCAGTATGTTGTTGTCCATTTGTTCCATTAGATAAACGGATTATAATGCCCCGGCACATCAATACCGAATACAGTTCGCAGGAGTTTAACAGCTTCCTCTTTTGATGTTATTTTGTGTCGCTCTGTAACTTTCGCGCCGGAATATACGCTGAAGACATCGCCGACAATCGTCTTATTGCTATCGCCTGTGAAAATCGAGATTTTCATAAACTTATTGAAGGTAGAGTTACTATGCTTTTCGCAATAGAACGACGGCATTATAAAATCATCATCAATCTGAGGCTCTTCAGTAAAACCTAAAAGAGGTTTCCAGTTCTTGTTTCGTTCTCGTTGCATCAGAACCCATCCATAGAAAGGATCTTTTTCATAGCGATACTCACTTATGGAATCGGATTGCAGCTGTCCTTCCACTAATTCAAGTGGGACACGCGGCGATTCACTTCTGACCCCTACATCGCAGACATATCTTTTGTCATTGAGACTAACAACCAATATTCTATGCCGACGCATCTGGATATGCTCCGGCTCATCCATAAATCTTCCTGAATATTGAACCACCGAATAACCGAGCGATTTCAGCAGATAAAGAAAAAGTCCCTGCAACTCAAAACAATAACCACCGCGTCTGTTTGTTATGATTTTGGTATATAAATCCTTTGGAGCAAGTGAAAGAGGGATATTGTTCAATAAATCCAGATTCTCGTATGGAATATACAGCAGGTGCAGTCTGTGCATTTCCCTAAGATTATCCACAGACTGCTCAGTACCGCCATAATATTTTATGCGGTCAAAATATGCTTTTATCTGTTCTTCGTTGTACATTCCGCGCATTACTCATGATGTTTGCCGGTTATGTCGTTGGAACGTATGCGCAGTACACGGGTGCGGGCGAATGATGCCGGAGGAAATGAAAATATCTCGTCGGTCTTGCCTACGTGCTGTATGAGCCGGTTGAGGGCATGAGTCTTTTCCTGAATATCCTCAACGAATTCCACTTGCCCGCTTCCCATCACACTGTCGTATCTCCAGCAGTATGAACATGGCCGCTCGGAAGTCCCTTTAATGAACTCGTTAACGCAATCCATCTGGAAATAAACATCCGGATTGTTGCGCAGAATTTCTATTTTCTTCCCTTCCATTGCGCAGTGCAGATACATTATTAATGTGTCGCCTTCCCGGTCGTAGCCGAAATTGAGTGCCACAACGTATGGCTTTCCGTTATCCACCATGCCAAGATGCACAACGCTGCATCTGTCAACTATGTCAAAAACACCGTTAATGTCTCTGACCTCTCTGTCTGTTCTTCTCATAATAAAATATTGTTTAATTGTTGTGTATCAGTATTCTCTTTCACCGAAAAGAGCAGTGCCGATTCTCACATGGTTGCTCCCTTCATCTATGGCAACCTTATAATCGTTGGTCATACCCATGCTTAATGTGTCGAAGCCTTGTAGTCCCAACCGTCCGTCGTTCTTAATAAGATTGTAGCAGTGCGATATTTCCCGGAAGTCTGAAGCCACATGTTCCATGTCGTCCGTATTGGATGCCATGCCCATAAGTCCGCAGATATGCGTTGCCTTCAAGGATTCAAATCCACGGTTTTCAAAGAAATCCATGAGATCTTCCACCGAGAAGCCGAACTTGGTTTCTTCCCGGGCGACATGGAGCTGGAGCAGCACTTTGGTCACGACACCGGCTCGCAGGGATTCGCGGTCTATGATGTTCAGAAGCCGCTCTGTATCTACACTCTCTATCATCTCCACGCGGCCGATTATCTGCCTTACCTTGTTTGACTGGAGATGTCCGATGAAATGCCACTTTATATCCGATGGCAGTTGAGGCTGCTTGAAAAGCAATTCCTGCACACGGTTTTCACCGAACCGGCGCAATCCGCAGTCGTATGCCTCGCGCAGCACCTCGACCGGATGAAATTTTGTTACGGCAAGCAGTTCCACATTCTGTGGGAGAGTCGCCATAATCTTGGATATGTTTCCTTTTACGTCAACCATAACCTTAATTCCAGTATTTCCCGGTCAGCTCCATTATTCTTATCGCCACTACTGCCGTACCTTTCACCATATTGTCAGGCAACTGACAGCCTGAATACTGAGGAGTATATTTATCCACGATAGCGTTAAGGACTTCTCTCTTCCGGTCTATGTCAGTAACTATTTCAGCTTTTCCTTGTGCAATGACACTCTGATACTCCGTATTGGTATCGCAGGGCTTTCCCTCGGCATCAAGGAGCAGTCCGTCCATTTTGTATATATTGAAGCTGATATCCGGATTAACCTGGATATTGCTTATTTTCTGACCCTTTGGCAGTCCGTGAAAGTAAATGTCTCCATCCGTATATACAAAATGCACCGGCGTTACGTATGGAGTGTTGTCAATCCCTACGGTAGCCAAACATCCGACAAGGCATTCCCGTAAAAGCCGGGAAATCTGCTCAGCAGTAAGCTGATGGGTCTTCATTCTATGCTGCATTCTTCTTTTATTTTGAATTTTGCGCAAAATTACAGATTATTTGGACTATCTTTGTAGTCCAGTTTCAATAAATATGAATAGTCCAGAGAGTATCGAATTCTTACGGTTGTCCGTTGACAAAGATTCATTGGACGCAATCTATATACAGATTGCCGACGGTATTATAGCAGCCATAAAGAATGGTTCGCTCCAGCCGGGCACGTCGCTTCCAAGCACCCGACATTTAGCGTCGGTGTTACGAATCAACCGGAACACCATCGTGAGGGCGTTTGAAATTCTGTCTGCCGAGGGTTGGATCAGCACTTCGGAACGTCATGGAACTATTGTTTCTGAAAGATTGCCCTTGACATCCATTGCAAAAAAGATACGTCCTCGGACAATCGATAGCGAGGAGGTATTGCAGGGCAACCAGATATTTTTTGATGACGGTATTCCCGACATTACCCGCTCTCCGATAAATGAACTGGCAAGGGCATATCGTCGGGTTTTCAAACAGAAGGCGAAATGGCAGATAATGAACCTGTCCAATAAACTTGGTGATTTGCGTTTCCGGGAGGCTTTGTCAGAGATGCTTAATCAAAACAGACAGATGCGAACTTGCGCCGCTCAGTTGTGCGTGACACGCGGAAGTCAGATGGCATTATTTTTGACAGCTCACTGTCTGTTGAAAAAGGATGATGTCATATTGGTGGAAAATCCGGGATTCAAACCGGCTTGGGAAACATTCCGGCACACAGGAGCAACGATCGTGCCGATAGAAGTGGAGTCCGATGGCATCAATGTGGATGATGTCGAAAGAATTATCAGAAAAGGCAATGTCAAGGTCATATATCTGACACCTCATCACCAGTATCCCACTACCGCGACTTTGAGCCTCAGCAAGCGTTTAAGGCTTATCGAACTTTCCAATCAATATGGATTTACAATCATCGAGGACGACTATGACAATGAATTTCATTTCGGAAAACGTCCTGTGATGCCAATAGCCGCGTATGAGGAAGTGCAGAATTATGTGTATATCGGAACATTCAGCAAGCTTATCGCACCGGCGATACGTGTTGGCTATATCTACAGCTCCCAGAGTTTTATTGATAAAGTAGGTGAGTTACGCAAAATCGTGGATATGCAAGGAGATAATTTTATGGAACAGGCTTTGCTTGACCTTATTGCTTCAGGCGAACTCCGCAAACACCATAAAAGAATGGTAGAGGTTTATCGAAAAAAGAGAGATTTTTTCGCATCAATGCTGGAAAAATATCTGAAAGACAAAGTTCAGTATAATATTCCAAGCGGAGGACTGGCCTTTTGGTTGACACCTACTTGTAAGAAAATAAATTTGTACAAAATCCGGGAGCAGGCTAACAAATCCTATGTAAATTTCTATACTCCTGACCGTTTCAGTTTCTCCGAATCTATATGTGGAATAAGATTGGGGTATGCCTCGCTATCAAACGAGGATTTGGAAAGGGGAATATCAGTATTAGGGAAATGTATGTGACCATTAATTTGAAGAAATCTTCTGAATTACATATCTAAATTGTACGCTCACCTGATACAAGCAAGAAAAAGGGGTTGCGTCAATTAGACACAACCCCTTGTATAGGAAACTATCGTTAAGATAGTTTATTCAGCGTATTTCTTTACGATAATGCTTGCATTGTGACCGCCGAAACCAAATGTGTTGGATAGAGCGGCGTTGACAGTGCGTTTTTGAGCCTTATCAAATGTAAAGTTCAGATTGTAGTCAATCTCTTCATCCATATCTTCCGGATCATGGTTGATGGTAGGAGGAATGATATCATCCTGCACAGCCTTCACGCAGAAAAGTGCCTCAAGAGCTCCGGTGGCACCGAGAAGGTGACCGGTCATTGACTTAGTTGAGCTGATATTCAAGTCGTAGGCATGGTCGCCGAAAACTTCCTTGATAGCCTTGACCTCGGAAAGGTCACCGACAGGAGTCGAAGTACCGTGGGCATTGATGTAATCAATTTCTTCAGGCTTCATTCCTGCATCTTCAAGGGCATTCTTCATCACAAGTTTTGCGCCGAGACCCTCCGGATGAGTAGCAGTAAGATGATAAGCATCGGCAGACATGCCGCCACCAACAACTTCTGCATAAATCTTGGCACCGCGAGCCTTTGCATGCTCAAGTTCTTCGAGAACGAGCACCGATGAACCCTCACCTATCACAAAACCGTCGCGCGACTTGCTGAACGGACGTGAAGCGGTAGCGGGGCTATCATTGCGTGTGGAGAGGGCATGCATGGAGTTAAATCCACCCACACCGGCGGGGAACACCGCAGCTTCCGCACCACCTGCGACGATAGCATCAGCCTTACCCAGACGGATAAGGTTAAAGGCATCGATAAGCGCATTGGTAGATGATGCACATGCCGACACGACACCATAGTTAGGTCCGTGGTAACCATATTGCATTGATACATGACCCGATGCAATATCAGCAATCATCTTGGGGATGAAGAAAGGATTGTATTTCGGCCCCATTTCCTCATGATGCAACGCATAGTAACCTGCCTCTTCCTCAAATGTGTGAAGACCGCCGATACCTGCTGCAATTATGACCCCGACGCGATCCTTGTTGATGTCCTCTGCATCGAGCTTTGCATCGGCGACAGCCTGTTCGGCAGCCACAAGAGCATACTGTGCGTAGAGGTCAAGCTGACGGAGTTTCTTACGGTCAAAATGATCTGCCGCATTGAAATCCTTCACTTCACAAGCAAACTGGGTCTTGAATTTAGAGGCGTCAAAATGAGTAATAGGTCCCGCCCCGCTTTTTCCCTCCAGCGCGCTTTGCCAGGTAGAGGCAACATCGTTACCGAGGGGATTAATCGTTCCAAGACCTGTTACAACAACTCTCTTTAATTCCATTTAAAAGTGGGAAATAGAGTTATACGTTTTTTAGTTTTTTGCTGCTTCGATGTAGTCGATAGCATCCTTTACAGTAGTGATGCCTTCAGCTTTGTCATCGGGAATAGTGATGCCAAATTCTTTCTCAAACTCCATGATGAGCTCTACAGTATCAAGGCTATCAGCACCAAGATCCTTAGTGAATTCTGCATTTTCAGTTACTTCGTTTTCATCAACGCTGAGCTTGTCAGCAATAATAGCCTTTACACGAGATGCAATTTCTGACATAATTATAAAATTTAATTAGTAATGATTTTCAATTTTGCAGTGCAAAGTAAGTAATTTTAATTGAATTACTAAAACTTTTCATTGCACAAATGTCCGATTTTTGCGCAGTTGTATAAAAAACACCTATTTATTGGTCTATTTTACGCCACTTTACACATTATTTTATATAAAACGGGAGGCAACGCGATGTTACATTTCTATTACATCATACATATTAGCATTTCCGGAATAGTCTTTTATCATTAGCCAACGAGCAAATCCAATCAATTTTGCGTTATAGTTACATTACAATACATCATAATACATTTTTATGAACACAAAATTATTTATCGGAATAGCAACGGCTATAATGGCGTTGACAATAGGAGCCTGCAAAAACGCTGACAGAGACAACTCGACATCAGCGGACATAGACAGCATAACCAACTTTGAAATAAAACAGACGGTAAAGTCACTTGAACGCAATTATCTTTGTGAAGGCGCAGAAACCTACTATGATGACTCCACCGAAGTCTACAGCACGGTAAGAATCGCAATCGAATGGCCAGAAGAAATGGGAGGATATAATCTTAAGACGCTCCAAGACTCACTGCTCGCCTCTATTTTCGAGAAGCCAAAAGCTACGATTGACGCCTCCATGCTCGCATCGGCAGCATCACCGGAAGGATCTGACCTATTTAAGATGAAACAGATTGACTCAATACCGGCAATGGAGGCGGCAATGGTCTATTCGCGCGACATGATAGCCTCAATAATCACTTTCAGTCCGAACTTCATTTCCTATCAGATAATGACTGCTACATATAACGGTGGGGCACATGGCATGACAGAGTCACATTACATAAATTATGACTTTACCACAGGTAAAGTACTCACTTATGACAATACGTTTAAAGCCGACAGTGAAGCGCAGGTGTTACGCGCGATAAAAGACAATCTGATGACACGCTACAACGTGTCGTCAATGAAAGAACTTGATGACCGGGGCATATTCTCTGACCAGATATATATCAGTAAAAATTTCTACTTGCAAGGATATGAAATCGTATTTCATTATAATCCTTATGAAATAGCCCCGTATAGCGAAGGCAGCATAAATGTAAGGGTACCCTATTTCCAGATTGAGGATTGCCTGAATCCGGAAGTCATACAACTGTTGACCGACAACGATTTTTAAAATCCGTATGGATAAGTGATATCCTGAAGAAACAACGGATGTGGAGGCATGGAGGTACCGGCGGCACAGCGGTCCTTTGCCTCCACAACTTTTTTAAAGCCCTCAATATTCATTTTACCCCTTCCCACTTCCACAAGAGTGCCGACAACCGCACGCACCATATTACGCAAAAACCGGTCGGCAGTAATTACAAACACATGCCGTCCGTCACCAATCTCACGCCATTCCGCACAACTCACATTGCATATATTGGTCTTGACATCGGTATGCAGTTTTGCAAAAGAGGTAAAATCATTTGTATCCATAAGAATCCTGCCACATTCGTTCATAGTCTCAAAATCAAGACCCGGAGGTTCCTGCCAGCTGTGGGCATACAGAAATGGCGACTTCAAGCTATGGGTATAATAATAATAGGTACGTGATGTAGCATCAAAACGGGCATGAGCATCGCGGTGCACAGGAGAAATAGACTGTACGGCGATATCCTTCCCCACAAGTGAGTTAAGACTTGCCATCAATCTCGCATCTATTTCCCTGTGGGGTATTTCAAGGTCAAAATGCGCAACCATTAAGGATGCGTTCACACCGGTATCGGTGCGCCCTGCCCCGGTGATTTTGACCGGGACACGGAACACCCGAGATAATCCTTCTTCAATGACTGACTGCACACTTACAGCGTTAGGCTGCGACTGCCAGCCATGGAAAGGCGCGCCATTATATGAAAGGCGCATGAAATAACGCTGGATCATCGGCGTCAATCCTTCTCCAGATAAGTATAGCCGTAAAGACCGGAACGATAGTTACTGAGAAACTCTCTTCCTTCCTCCGGCGTAATCTTTCCGGATTTCATCGAGGAAGTAACCCAGGTCTCGACATTACGCACAAGACGTTTCGGACTGTACTGCACGTAATCAAGCACCTCATCTACAGTTTCTCCATAGATAATCTGATCAATCTCATACCGGTCCTTATAGACGCTTATATGCACGGCATTGGTATCACCAAACAGATTGTGCATGTCACCAAGTATCTCCTGATAAGCCCCGACAAGAAATACACCTATATAATATGGTTCGTGTTCACGGAGAGCATGTACCGGCAATGAACTCGAGGTACCGTTGTTGGAGATGTAATTGGAAATCTTACCGTCGGAATCACACGTAATATCCTGCAATACCGCTGTACGGGTAGGCTTTTCGTCAAGACGCGATATCGGCATTATAGGGAATACCTGGTCTATAGCCCATGAATCGGGCAAAGACTGAAAGAGCGAGAAATTACAGAAATACTTGTCAGGCAACATCTTGGCAATCTTGCGTAACTCTTCAGGGGCATGTTTCAAAGTACCGGCAATCTCTCCTACCTCACGCGCCACTGACCAGAAAAGTTTTTCTATCTGTGAACGTGTCTTTATGTCAAGAAGTCCGAGGCTGAACAAGTCAAGAGCCTCCTCACGTATCTGAAGCGCGTCGTGCCAGCTCTCAAAAAGGCGCGGCTGACTGAGCTTGTCCCATATTTCATAAAGTTCACGGGCAAGTTCATGGTCATCCGGACCGATTTCATGTTTGTCATTCCATTCCGGCAGCGATGTAGTTGCAAGAACGTCGAATATCAGCACCGAATGATGTGCCGTGAGCGACCTGCCGCTCTCCGTAATTATGTTCGGCTGCTTAAGGTTATTTTTCTCGCAGGCATCAACTATTGCCGAAATCGAGTCATTGGCATACTCCTGTATCGAATAGTTCATCGAACTCTCACTTGAAGAGCTGCGTGTGCCATCGTAATCAACCCCAAGACCGCCGCCTATATCCATAAAATCGATATCAAACCCCATCTTGGTCAACTGCACATAAAATTGCGTCGCCTCACGCAACGCGTTTTTGATGCGTCGTATCTTGGTAATCTGGCTGCCTATGTGGAAATGAATCAGTTTAAGGCAACCGGTCATCTTGTTTTTGTTCAGGAAATCAAGAGCCTCAAGCAACTCGCTTGAGTTAAGACCGAACTTTGACTGATCTCCTCCCGATTCCTCCCATTTACCTGAACCGGAACTCGAAAGCTTGATGCGGATGCCGATATTAGGCTTTATGTCGAGACGCTTTGCCGACTCGGCAATCATGGCAAGTTCATTAAGCTTTTCAACCACAAGATATATGCGCCTGCCCATCTTCTGTGCGAGAAGAGCAAGCTCGATATAATCCATGTCTTTATAGCCGTTGCATATAATTAATGCATTTTCAGCTATATTAGTGGCAAGCACTGCATGAAGTTCAGGCTTTGAGCCGGCTTCAAGACCGATATTAAATTTTTTGCCGTGGGATACAATCTCTTCCACGACCTGTCGCATCTGATTGACTTTAATAGGATATATTATGAAATTTTCAGCTTGATAGTTGTATTCCTTGGCAGCAGTCTTGAAGCATCGCGATATTTTTTCCACGCGGTTGTCAAGGATGTCGGGGAATCGCAAAAGCACCGGTGCGGCGACATCGCGCACCTGCAATTCATCAAGCACCTCCTTAAGGTCGACTGAGGCATATCCCTCCCGGGGAGTGACGATTACATGTCCTTTGTCGTTGATGGAGAAATATTTAAGTCCCCACCCGTTGATATTGTACAGCTCTGCGCTGTCATCAATACGCCATTTTCTCATCGGCTGAAAATTCTATAATTATACAATTTTTATTAAAATCGGACACAAAGATAACGACTTTCGGTAAAACTGCGAAATTACACGCCTCCAATCATCAGAAATCAACGACAGAAATCTCTGTCATGCCCGGCTTGAATATCTTTCCTTTCTTAACACCGGGGGTGCCATAATGTTTCCATTCGATATTATCCCAGTCAATCCTGTCGGTAGACTGCGCAACCGCAGCATGAGGGATAACAGCTCCGTCACGCACGAGAATCACACAGCGCAAATCGCCGTCAGCCTTGATATCGCGCCATCCGGGCGCATATCTCTTTCCTGACTGGTAATCAATCCAGTCGGCATCACCCGGCAGATAGACATTACGCGACTCCACATTTTCAAAAAGAGGGGCGACCATCATCTGTGAACCAAACATGTACTGGTCATCAACCGACCATGCTCCGGGATCGTCGGGAAATTCCACCAAAAGGGCACGATACATGGGCAGACCGGTTTCGGTACATTCCTTCGCCTCGGTGTAAATATAAGGCATGAGAGCATATTTAAGCTCGGCACATTTACGGAAATAATCGGTAAACTCCTTATTATCGTAAAGCCATGGCTCCGTGGGAGGCGCTCCGTGGGCGCGACTGTGGGACGTAAGGAATCCCATCGGAAGCCAGCGACGATAAAGTTCCTCAGGGGTACTTGTCACAAAACCGCCTATGTCATTGCTCCAGAAACAGAAACCGGAAAGTCCGAGCGAAAGACCGCTTCTGACAGTGCCCTCCATACCGGTATCGGTCGATGCGGCATCTCCTCCCCAATGAAGCGGATATCGCTGACTACCCGACCATGCCGACCGCGCCCAGATGATGTTTTCACCATTCACTTTACGGGTCACATCAGCTACCGCCTTGTTGTAGCGTACCGGATATATATTGTGTTCATACCATCCTGTGCTTCCGTTATCGTAGACCGCTTCTATAGGAGCGGCTTCCCCGAAATCCACCTTAATGGCACCAACGCCCATAGATAGAAGCTTGCCGAGCTTTTCCTGATACCACTCCACTGTGGCAGGATTGGTAAAGTCGAGTACAGCGTCTTCGTAAGGGAGTGTACCCTTGCCGTTTTTCACCGCAAGGCCTTTTTCCACGAGTTCAGGGAAATATTTGTTACCGGGGACAAAATAAGGCAATTGCCAGAGGCTGATATGGAAGCCCTCTTTCTTAAGATCGGATATCATCTTTGCAGGATTTTTGAAACGCTCCGGCGAGAACTCATAGTCACACTGCCAGTCGACATCAAACCATCCCGTATCAAAGTGAATCACATCACTCGGAATCTTGTTGGCACGAAGTTGACGCGCCACTTCCCTACCCTCATCTTCAGTAAAATAGGAGATACGGCTCATCCAGGTGCCAAACGACCACAGAGGCGGCATTTCGGGGCGACCGGACAGAGCCGTGTATTCACCCAGAATCTCTTTAGGATTACCGAAAAACACAAATAAATCCATCTCCTCATCAGCCATGAAAAGCTTGTTGGCACCTATATAGCTGCGCCCCACATCAGCAGTCACAGGAGCCGAAGTGTGCATGAACATTCCATAGCCCCTGTTGCTGAAGAAGAAAGGTATGGGCTTATACATATCAGGGGTTTCCGGTCCTTGCGGGTCAGTCACAAAAAGATTCAGTTGCTGACCTACCTTATCAAGAGGTGTAGCCGACTCGCCAAAGCCGTAAATGCGTTCACCCGGAGAAATCGACCATACGGGATTGATACTCCGGGAATTGTCGCTTCCCCGCTTAATGAAACTAAACGGCGCGACCTTGACCTGGGTGCTGTCGTTATCACTCCACACTCGTGTGCGCGTAAGCTCTTTGCCCGATGCGTCACGAAGCACAAGGCGCCAGGGATAACCCGTTATTTCAAGCGAGCCATAAGGTGAAGTATAATATATGTCATCCCCCTCGCGTGATATCTTCCACTCCGAGCTATCATAAACGGGCTGCCCGGCGAGCATTACCGATTCATAATCATTCTCCTTGGGAGTGACGGGGGAGGTATAGACACGGATACGCAGCGTACGCGCATTAACCGGCACCACAGTAAATGACAGACGGGGATTCTGCGGATACGCCGTGTCAGGGAAATCAAGCGATTTCAACGGCTGGTGAAGGTAGGTATTGGCATTGAATGCCTGCCGTGGCATAAGCTGCTGCCGTTTCCATTCCACTATTCCCGTACCATCCGCCGTATTAAACGAGACAAGACTGTCAGCAAAGAAATATGTGTTACTTAGGTCTGAAAAATCACGGCTCATATCCTTTGTCTGCGATAGCAGGTATGCAGAGCCGGCATTACTTTTGGTCTCTCCGCTCATGGTTACGGAGACCATGCAGGCGGCACAAAATGTGATGCCGCCGACTAAAAATCGGTTGATTGTCATTGCAAATATGATATTTCCACAAATATATACATCTTTTTCGGAAAAGAATGCAAATGAGAGTATAAAATGTCGTATATTTGTCGTTACAAAATATTCCAACAACCAAAGTTATATAACCAATCAATCATTATGAACAGCAAGCTATGCTATTCGGTAGTATTGGGCACAGCGGTGCTTCTCACCGGCTGTGGCAAGAAGATGAATCAGTTTAAGGCTGACTACTTCACCGTTAATCCCAATCCCCTTGAAGTGGTAGGCGACAAAGTCCCCGCCACAGTTACAGGTAATATCCCCGGTAAATTTTTTGTAAAGAACGCCGAAGTCACCGTAACTCCGTATCTCGAGTTCGGTGGTTCGGAAGTAGCATCTGCACCCTACACTTTCCAGGGTGAAAAGGTGCGTGGCAACAATCCCGTGGTAAACTACGAAAACGGCGGGACAGTGACCATTCCGGTACAGTATGCTTACAATCCCGACATGCGCAAGAGCGACCTGTCACTCGCTTTCACAGTCAAGCAAGGCAATAAGCAGTACGTGCTTCCCCGTGTGAAAGTCGCAACGGGCGTTGTAGCAACCGCTGCACTTGCCGATGCCGGCACCGTGACTCCTGCGATTGCAGCTGACAAATTCCAGAGAGTGATTAACGAGAAATTTGACGCAGACATAAAGTTCCTTATCAACCAGGCGAACATCCGCGACGGAGAGCTCCGTTCGGCAGGAATGCAAAACCTCCACAAGGAACTTTCTGAGGCAAACGATGACAGCCGCCGCGAAATCAAGGAAATCAACGTGACCTCTTACGCATCGCCCGATGGTGGCGTGAAGCTCAACACCAAGCTTGCTGAAAACCGTGAGAAAAACACTGTAAACTATGTGGAAGGGCGTCTGAAGAAAGACCATATCAGTGAGTTTGGCGAACTTACCGCTGACTTCACTCCGCAAGACTGGGAAGGCTTCAAGAAACTAGTTGCCGCAAGCAACATCCAGGACAAGGAGCTAATCCTCAGCGTACTTTCAATGTATAAGGATCCCGAACAGCGCGAACGCGAAATCCGCAACCTGTCATCGGTATTTGACCAGCTCGCCGAGGAAATCCTCCCCCAGCTCCGTTATTCACGCATCACGGCATCAATCGACGTGATTGGCAAGAGCGACGAGGAAATCATGAACATCTACAAGGTCAATCCCAAAGGTCTTACCGTAGATGAACTTCTCTATGCAGCAACCCTTACCGACGACAATGACCAGCGTATCCAGATTTACGATACAGCCGCAAGCATCTACCCCAACGATTACCGCGCATTCAACAACCTCGGTATGTGCCAGTATCTCGACCAGGACTACGAAGCCGCACAGGCATGCTTCGAACAGGCAGCAAAAATGGCTCCTGAAAGCGGCGAGGCTCAGATGAACCTCGGTCTTGTATCGCTCCTTAACAACAACTACAAGGACGCAACCGCACGCTTCGGTAACGCAGCCGGAGTTCCCGCCCTCGCCGATGCTCTCGGTGTTTACTACATGAAGCAGGGCGACTACAACTCTGCAATCCGCGCGTTTGGCGACAGCAAGAGCAACAACGCTGCCCTTGCCCAGATTCTCAACAAGGATTACAGCAAAGCCAAGGCTACTCTCGGCGGCATCGACTATCCCGATGCAACCACTTACTATATCGCAGCCGTACTCGGTGCCCGCACCAACAATAGCGACATGGTATTCAATAACCTCCGTGAAGCATTCAAGCTTGACAACAAGCTCGTAGACCAGGCGAAGACCGACCTTGAGTTCTCTCGCTTCAATCTCAGCAGCCTCTATTAATTACGAGACCATACATAATTAATATATGTGCGCAGTGATAAAATCATTGCGCACATTTTTTATTGCCGTTTAAATAATTATTCTTATCTTTGCATACACAAACAATAACCATGCGGTAATAGCTCAGTTGGTAGAGCATCAGCTTCCCAAGCTGAGGGTCGCGAGTTCGAGCCTCGTTTACCGCTCACAAAACAAAGGACTGAACGACAGCACATTAGCCACGTTCGGTCCTTTCCTTTTACCAGATTCTCATACGGGAAATAATATAATGAATGGAGGCTGTGTTGCGCATTTGCACAACACAGCCTCCGCTGATATGGGTTGTTGAATTTAGTTGGTCTTGCTTTCAACCTCCGGGGCGATGAGCTTATAGCCCTTGCCATGAATGTTTATAATCTCGATTGAGGGATCGTCTTTCAGGTGCTTACGCAGCTTGGTGATATAGACATCCATCGAACGGGCGTTGAAATAATTGTCATCAATCCAGATGGTCTTGAGAGCGAAGTTACGTTCAAGTATTTCGTTGACATGAGCACAAAGCAGGCTCAGCAACTCCGACTCCTTGGTAGTAAGCTTAGTCACCTTGTCGTCAATCATTAACACTTGTTTCTGAGTATCGAAAGTAAAGCGACCAATCTTGTACATCGTGATTTCCTTTCCTTTCTTTCCCTTCACGCGACGAAGGATAGCCTCGATACGGAACACAAGTTCTTCCATTGAGAATGGCTTTGTGATGTAGTCATCGGCTCCAATCTTGAATCCTTCGAGTATATCTTCTTTCAATGACTTTGCAGTAAGGAAAATAATAGGCACCTCTGAATTTACGGTGCGGATTTCCTGCGCCAAAGCGAAGCCGTCTTTCTTAGGCATCATCACATCCAGCACACAGAGATCGTACTTACCTTTCAGGAACGCTTTGTAACCAGCCTCCCCGTCAGGAAACAAATCGGCGTTGAAGCCCTTTGCCTGGAGATATTCCCGCAGCAACATGCCAAGATTTTCATCATCTTCGCATAGTAATATACGCAAACGCTCTTCCATAATAATTTAGTTTTTTGTAAGTGGTAATATAATTATAAATGTTGTTCCTACTCCGTATTCACTCTCGACGCGTATGTCGCCTTTAAGCTCCTTCACCATCTTGTGAACATACGCAAGACCGAGACCGAATCCTTTCACATCATGACGGTTGCCGGTTGACACGCGGTAAAATTTCTCAAAAATCTTTTTGAGGTCATCGCGGCGTATGCCTATACCGTTATCCGATATCCGTATCTCAAGACGATTACCCGAAATGTCTTCCGTGCCGACCTTCAGTTGTAGCGGTTCATCATCCTTACGGTATTTAACCGCATTGTCGAGAAGGTTGAAAATCACATTGGTAAAATGCATTTCATCCACCTCGACAATCGAATCACCGGCAGCCAGGTCACTCACTATTTTTCCGCCATAGCTCTCGACTTTCAGTTTGAAGGTTGACACAATGTTGGCAATAGCCTTATTGGCATCAATCTCCTGCAGGCGCAGAGTAGCTTTTTGACGGTCAAACATCGACATCTGCAACACTTTTTCCACCTGAAAGCGGAGACGTTTTGTCTCGTCATTTATCACGGTGGCTATATGCTGCATCATTGCGGGCGATTTCCTCACCGAATCGTCGTTAAGCATCTGCGCGGCAAGTGATATCGACGATATCGGTGTCTTAAACTCATGGGTCATGTTGTTGATAAAGTCATTTTTCATCTCCGTCAGGCGTTTCTGCTTGAAAGCGATGATGATGGTGTAAAGAAACACTATCAACAATATTATCGTGAAGATGAATGACGGTATCATCAGTTTCACCGATGAAAGAATGTAGTCATTCTTAGTCGGGAAATATACTTTCAGATAGTTGGTGCGACTTGCAGGATCGTTGGGAAACAGTGTCTGCACAAACATATTGTTACGGTCTATGTCGGCACTGTTGTACCCTGCCGATTTATATATCACACGACCGCCACGGTTGACCACCGCAAACTCAAACGGCAGGTTAAGCCCGTTGTTCTCAAGCTCCGAGTGAAGATATCCGTCAACCACAGCAGAATCGGCACGCTCCTGGATGGGGCGGTTGCTCGACTGGCTCAGTATATTTAGTATCACCTCATTAAGCAGCCCGCGCTGGTAGAGATACTGACCGCGTATGCTCTCCTGCATGTTGCTGTAACCGCTTTTAGGTGTCTTGTTTTCAGTCTGCGGGAGCGACTTAAGGTCGCCTTGTATGGTAAGATTAGCTTCAAGTCCCTCAGGCGTGGTAAATGAATAGTTGAGACTGCCTATACCATTCATTTTCTTTGTATCGACCTGAGAATATATAGAACTTTCTATCGCGGCGGCATCTTCTTCAAGGAAATGGCGGGTCTCATCTTGCTCCAGCGTGGTGGAAACGCTGTAGAGGCTACGCCGTACTCCTTCAACAAACTGGTCGTCGCGCATCCTGATCATGTCATTCATATACATGACCTGTATATACAACAACCCACCGAAGGTGAGAGCCATTATAATTGTCAGAAACCAGATAGTCGCTTTCTTCATTTCAATTAGCTTCCTCGCTTAATGTATAAGCTTTTTTATAATTATATAATGTTAACAAATGCAAGCGTTAAATGTTTTTGCCCTTGTTGAAAAAGGACCGGTCAAATTAACACTTAAATGCAAAATTAACATAATTGTGTGAAAATCCAAAAAAGTTCACGAGTTTTTAGATGTTTTTAGTTGTCAGATTTCAGTTTTCAGCATTCACATACTAACAGGCATATCTATCAGGTAGAAAATGACGCTGCGGAAACTATACCGTAAACCGTGGAGTCTTTTTGAGTGTTATTTCATCAATTCATATTTTTTATGTATTTTTGAGCCAAAATTTATTTGTATAACTGTATAGATGAAAAATATTCTGTTGCGCAGTTTATCCGGCACAATCTATGTGGCACTTATTGTTGCAGGCGTGCTTGTGAGCAAGTGGACCGTGCTTGCCCTCTGCCTATTACTCGTCATACTCGCCCAGATAGAGTATTTTACGTTATATAGCCACGACGACGCTAAACGTCGCCGCATCATCTGTGTCGCCGACACCGTGGGGGCGATGCTACTGACAGGAGGTGTGTGGCTGCTTACCAACTATTTCTCTGCAATAGGGCTTATGGCATACCTGATATATCTGCTGTTCAGGCTTGTGATGCAACTTTATATCAGCAAAGACACTCCCCTGTCGACTCTTGCCTACTCTTTCATGGGGCAGCTCTATATCGCATTGCCAATATCCCTGTTGCCAATACTCGAGCCGCATATCGCGCTCGCGATGTTCATATTCATCTGGCTGAACGACACCGGCGCTTTCATTGTAGGCTGCTCGATAGGACGTCACCCGCTCTTCCCCCGCATTTCGCCCAAGAAATCATGGGAAGGTTTCTGGGGGGGTATAGTGTTCTGCATTGCGGCGGCGATACTTTTCGGCACTTTCTGGCCTGACTATTTCATGTCCACTCCCATCGGATCAATGCCCATCGGAGTATTCATAGGAATGGCATTCACGGTGTCGATATTCGCCACATGGGGCGACCTTGTGGAATCGCTTTTGAAGCGCACTCTCCACGTCAAGGATTCAGGACATATCATGCCGGGACACGGTGGCATACTCGACCGCATTGACTCGCTGTTATGCGTGTTGCCCGCCACACTGTGCTATCTGTTTTTCACTGCGAATCTATAATAAAATTCATATCATAAATCCATCACATTATGAGCGACCAACGCTATGACATGAGGGGCGTATCGGCATCTAAGGAAGATGTACACAACGCCATCAAAAATATCGACAAAGGGTTATATCCCAAGGCATTCTGCAAGATAATCCCCGATTATCTCGGTGGCGACCCGGAGTATTGCAATATCATGCATGCCGACGGGGCGGGCACAAAATCTTCGCTCGCATATATCTACTGGAAAGAGACCGGGGATTTAAGTGTATGGAAAGGCATCGCACAGGATGCCCTCATAATGAACATCGATGACTTGCTCTGTGTGGGCGCAACTGATAATATCCTCGTAAGCTCGACTATAGGACGCAACAAGATGCTTATCTCCGGCGAGGTTATCGCCGCAATCATAAACGGCACGGAAGAACTGCTTGCCGAATTGCGTGAAATGGGTGTGACCATCTATAGCACCGGTGGCGAAACCGCAGATGTGGGTGATCTCGTGCGCTCGATTATAGTAGACAGCACTGTAACCTGCCGTATGAAACGCAGCGATGTGATAGACAACGCCAACATCAAGGGAGGCGATGTAATCGTAGGACTTGCCAGCTACGGCAAAGCCGACTATGAGCATGAATATAACGGCGGAATGGGTTCAAACGGTCTCACCTCAGCGCGTCATGACGTGTTCTGCCATGAACTTGCCGTAAAATATCCCGAAAGCTATGATGCAGCAATGCCCGAATCGCTTGTCTATTCCGGTAATATGCACCTGCTTGATGAAGTAGAAGGCACACCGCTCGATGCGGGCAAACTCGTACTCTCTCCCACCCGCACCTATGCGCCGGTAATCAAGAAACTCCTTGACGAAATGCGCAAAAAGATTCACGGCATGGTACACTGTTCCGGCGGCGCACAGACCAAAATCATGCACTTTGTCACCGATAAACATGTAATAAAAGATAACCTCTTCCCTGTTCCCCCGCTATTCGACATGATTCAGCGCGAGTCGGGCACCGACTGGAAAGAGATGTATAAGGTGTTCAACATGGGACACCGTATGGAAATATATGTTGCGCCCGAAGACGCAGCCCGCGTCATCGAGATTTCCGAGTCAATGGGCATTCCGGCACGTATTGTCGGAAGAGTCGAAGACGCCGAGACAAACAAGCTGACAATCATTTCCGAAAAAGGTACATTCGAGTATTAACCCCGATGCGAGGTCTTTGTCTGTTAACACTCCTCCTGCTTGTCATCCCGGCGCTAAGTCCGGGGTGCAAGCGCGGACATTCCGGAGTCACTGACAATAATGACTCAATACACCCATTGCCCGACACGCTCCGTGTCGGCACTCTTTACAGCCCTACTTCCTATTTCATCTACCGCGAAGAGAAGATGGGCTACGACTATGACCTGATATCGCGATTCGGGAAAGACAAAGGGATTGTAATCGACCTTGAAGTGGCTCCGAGTCTTTCAGCACTCATTGAGATGATGGATTCCGGGAAGATTGATGTCGCGGCTTACGAGATACCTATCACTGCGGAATATCGCAATCATGTGATACCGTGTGGCACGGAAAACATCACCCACCAGGTACTCGTACAGCCAAAAAAGGGACAAGACGAGCGCATCACTGACGTGACTCAGCTTGTAGGCAAAGAAATCTATGTCGAGAAAGACTCGAAGTACCAGCACCGCCTCAACAACCTCAACGACGAGATAGGCGGTGGTATCATAATACATACCGTCGCGGAAGACACTCTCATCACCGAAGACCTTATTGAAATGGTATCCAACGGAAAGATTCCGTTGACAGTCGTCGACAGCGATATCGCGCAACTCAACAAGACCTATTACAACTCCCTTGACATCGGCATGGAGATAAGTTTTCCGCAGCGCTCTTCATGGGGTGTCACTCCGGGAAAAGAATGGCTTGCCGATAGCATTGACACATGGTTTGCCGACAGTGAACCGCAAAACATGCAGGCGCGTCTGCTTAAACGCTATTTCGAGCTTAGTAAAGAGAATCCGGAATACAACATTGACCTTTCGCGAGGGAAAATATCGCCTTATGACCACCTGTTCCGCAAATATGCGTCGCAGATTGACTGGGACTGGCGCGTACTTGCATCTCAGGGGTATGCCGAAAGTCACTTTGACTCGACGGTGGTATCATGGGCCGGCGCACGCGGCATCATGCAGATCATGCCACGCACTGCAAACGCGTACGGACTCCCGGCATCTCAGATTACAAATCCGGAAGCTAATATAAAGACTGCCGTAGCCATTATAAAAGACCTTGACAATTCGCTAAAGAAACATGTGCCTGACCCTACGGAACGGCGCAAGTTTGTCCTGGCTGCATACAATTCAGGCATAGCCCATATATATGACGCGATTGCACTTGCAAAAAAGTATGGCAAAAATCCTCAGGTGTGGAGCGGCAATGTCGAGGAAGCTCTCCTGATGAAGGCTAATCCGGAATATTACAATGACCCGGTATGTAAATTCGGCTATTTCCGAGGGCGCCAGACAACGCAATACGTAATAAAAGTGCTCGATTTTTATGAGCGGTGCAGAAAGCAGATTGCGGTCTAATAAATAACAACCTATTCATTCAATAAACCCAAACAAAAAAACTTTCTATTATGAAAAAGAAGTATCTTAGCGTTGCAGTAGTGCTTGCCTTAGCGGCATCAATGGTGTCGACCTCTTGCATCGGCAAGTTTGCCTTAACAAACAAACTGCTTACATGGAACAATACAATAGATAATAAATTTGTCAACGAGCTTGTGTTCATTGCATTCTGGATTATTCCTGTTTACGAGGTGGCAGCAGCAGCCGATTTGCTCGTAATCAACAGCATTGAGTTCTGGAGCGGAAACAATCCGGTCGCATGCGGTACAAAAATCATCGACGGTCAGGACGGGAAGTATATCGTAGAGTGCGACCAGAATGGCTACACAATCACAAGCGAAAACGACGGCAGCGTTGTGCGCCTCGACTTCGACGACAGCGACCGTAGCTGGAGTGTCAGCGCCAATGGCGGCGAAAGCTACAAGCTGATGACATTTATTGATGACACTCATGTCGAAATGATTGCCCCCGACGGAACCATGCAACCGGTAGAACTGTCACACGGGGGAGTGCTCGCTTACGAAAGCATCGCAACAGGAAAGATGTTTGCGCGCCGATGAAGAAACGCGACATTGTATTTACAGCATTGGTTGCAACTACGCTTTCAATCAATGCAGCTGAACTACCCGACCTTGCCAAACCGCTCAACATACCTCTTTTGTTGAGCGGTAATTTTGGAGAGCTGCGCAATAATCACTTCCATTCCGGACTCGATTTCAAGACACAGGGGCGTACAGGATTTCCCATATATTGTGCAGCCGACGGATATGTGTCGCGCATCGTGGTATCGCCCTGGGGATTTGGACGAGCCGTATATGTAGTACACCCCGACCTCGGTATCACTACGGTCTACGGACATCTTGATGCATTTGCCCCTAAAATCGACAAACGTGTCCGCGATATCCAGTATGAGCGCGAGACATTTTCAGCCGACTTGTCATTCACGCCCGGAGAAATCCCCGTTACCAAAGGTGAACGTATCGCGACAAGCGGCAACGCGGGGTCATCGGGCGGTCCGCACCTCCACATGGACATCAGGGATACCGACAGCGAGGATCCGCTCGACCCGATGCCTTATTTCAAGAAATACATCAAGGATGATATCGCACCCGAGATACGGTCAATCGCCCTCTATCCTGTAAAGGGTGAGGGTGAAGTAGCGGGGAAAACGACACCCGACATTCACCTTCCTGCTGCCTTCAGGCAACCGTTCACAGCATGGGGAAAAGTGATTGCAGGCATAAAAGCATACGATAAAATGACCGGGACCGCCAACATATATGGAGTGAAGCATCTGTCACTTACGGTTGACGGCAAAGAAGTATATCGGCGCACCGTGGACCGCTTCAGCTTTGCCACTACGAAGGCGGTCAACACACTCGTGGACTATGCCGGAGTAATCAACAACGGGTCATGGACCATGTGGACTTACCAACCGGCATCTGCGCCTCTCGACTATATGGTAGAGGCTGTAGAAAGAGGCATAATCGACATAAATGAGGAAAGGGATTATAAGTGTGAATGGACATTGACCGACGAACATGGCAATACACGTAGGCTTCCGTTTATAATTAAAGGTGTGAAAGAGCCGATTACTGCAAAAGCTGCCAAAGGGGACCGGTTTAATCATGACGGGAAGAACAGCTGGACGGGCGACGGGATTAGAGTCGTATTACCTGCAGGGACACTTTACGATGATATCGATTTCACTGTCACCGCGACACCATCGGCATCCTACTTGACGCCTGTCTACAAAATTGCCGACCGCACCATACCTGTCGCCGGAGAATATACGGTTGAAATCGACCTGTCGAGTGACACCATTGCCGACAAGCAAAAATACGTACTTGTCCGTACCGGCGGCAAAAGAGTGACCCGCGTGGATGCCACATACGACAATGGCGTAATCAAAGGCTCGCCAAGCTCATTCGGTTCATTTGCCGTTACTACAGACACGCGACCGCCTGTAATCAAACCGGAACTACCGGCGACATGGAGAAAGAAAAGGAAAATAAGTTTTATTATCAGTGATAATCTCAGCGGGATAAGAAGCTGGCGAGGTGAAATCGACGGCAAATTCGCACTGTTTGAACTTGACGGAAAGACCGGACGACTCAGCTTCAGGATGGATGAAGAACGAATTCCCTTAAAGAAAAATCACGAAGTGACGCTAACAGTGACCGATGCCGCCGGCAATGTCGCGGATTGGCATGGTGAATTTTGACATCATCCAAATTTTTAATCGCATACTTGCTTTTGTAGCGGCAAAACATTATCTTTGCCCTATAACTACTCAAAATCAAAAAAATAATACCAACATGGAGAATGAAGATTTGATGAAAGAAGTAATCGCGAAAGCTAACAGTTGGCTTGGAGACGGTTACGACGAAGAGACGAAAGTTGAAGTACGTCGCATGCTTGACGCCGAAGATAAGACAGAACTTATTGATTCGTTCTATCGTGACCTTGAATTTGGCACAGGTGGTCTACGTGGCATCATGGGAGCCGGAAGCAACCGCATGAACAAGTACACTGTAGGAGCAGCCACCCAGGGTCTTGCCAACTATCTGAAGGTAGCCTTCAAGGATCTGCCCGAAATTTCGGTTGTAGTAGGTCATGACGTGCGTAACAACAGCCGCCTTTTCGCAGAAATAGTAGCAGACGTATTTTCGGCAAACGGCATAAAGGTGTATCTGTTTGACAGTTTCCGTCCTACTCCGGAATTGTCTTATGCCATCCGTGAACTCGGTTGCCAGAGCGGTGTCAACATCACTGCATCTCACAACCCCAAGGAATATAACGGCTACAAGGCATACTGGTCAGACGGCGCACAGATTATTGCTCCTCACGACACCAACATCATAGAATATGTAGAGAAAATCGCAGGTGTAGGAGAAGTGAAATTCCATGGCGACAAGTCTAAAATCACTATCATCGGTGATGAAATCGACAAGAAATTCCTTGCGGCAATCAAGGGTCTGCAGCTCAGCCCCGATGCCGTAGCTAAATATCATGACCTGAAGATAGTGTACACCCCTATCCACGGCACCGGTGTGAAACTTATCCCCGAGTCATTACGTAACTACGGATTCACCAATATCATCAACGTGCCGGAACAGGATGTGACGAGCGGTGACTTCCCCACTGTAGAATCGCCTAACCCTGAAAATCCCTCGGCGATGGCGATGGCAATCGCAAAGGCAAAGGAAGTGGGTGCCGACCTTATCCTTGCTTCTGACCCCGATGCCGACCGTATCGGTTGCGTACTCCGTGATGACAACGGCGAATATGTGCTTATCAACGGCAACCAGATTGTCATGATACTTCTCAACTACATCATGACCCGTAACAAGGAAATGGGTAAAATCACCGGTAACGAGTATATCGTAAAGACTATCGTCACCACCGAGACCATCAAGTCAATCGCCGACAAGAATGGCTTCAAGATGTATGACTGCTACACCGGCTTCAAGTGGATTGCAGCCGTAATCCGTGAAAACGAAGGCGTAGGGCGTTATCTTGGCGGTGGAGAGGAAAGCTACGGCTTCCTTGCAGAAGATTTCTGTCGCGACAAGGATGCAGTATCGGCAATATCATTGATGGCAGAGGCACTCGCATGGGCAAAGACCAAGAACATGAACTTCCTCCAGATGCTTCAGGATATCTATATCAAGTACGGCTATTCTCACGAAGCAGGTATCTCGTTGGTACGCAAAGGCAAGTCAGGTGCTGAGGAGATTATCGCCATCATGAAGGAATTCCGCGCCAATCCGCCTAAGCAGCTTGCAGGAAGCGACGTTGTGCTTGTTAAGGATTATGCCGACCTCAATATGAAAAATCTGAAGACCGGTGAAGTCACAAAGATGGATATGCCTACAACAAGCAATGTGCTCCAATATTTCACTGCCGACGGCACCAAAGTATCTGTACGTCCCTCAGGAACAGAACCTAAGATTAAATTCTATGTTGAAGTGAGAGGTGTCATGAACAGTGCTGCCGACTATGAGAAGGCAAACAACGAAGCTGATGCCAAGATTCAGCAGATTAAGAAAGATCTCGGTGTTGACTGATAGACCTATATTAATTGACGAATAACATTTACGGGCGATCCCACATCACAGGCGGTCGCCCGTAATTTAAGTGATTGTTTAAATAATATGGAAGTAGTTTACGAAGACAATCATATCATCATAGTCAACAAGGCTCCGGGCGAAATAGTGCAGGGCGACAAAACCGGCGACCGCCCGCTTGTTGAAGAACTTAAGATATGGCTTAAAGAAAAATACGCCAAACCCGGCAATGTATTCTGCGGTGTCATCCATCGTCTTGACCGCCCAGTCGGAGGTCTCGTGATATTCGCCAAGACATCCAAGGCGTTAGCACGTATGAACGAAATGTTCCGCAACGGTGAAGTAAAAAAAACATATTGGGCGATAACCCGCAACCGTCCGCCAAAAGAAGCCGACACGCTCACCCATTATATCACCTCTACGGAGCGCAACAACAAGTCGTATGCATCGCCAACGGAGAAAAAAGGTGCGCAGAAAGCGATACTGCAATATCGCCACATAGCTTCATCCGACCGTTACCATCTGCTTGAGATAAACCTTCTCACGGGCAGGAAACATCAGATACGCGTACAGATGTCAGCTATAGGATGCCCGATAAAAGGAGACCTGAAGTATGGCGACAAACGCAGCAATCCCGACGGATGTATCTCACTGCTGTCACATCGCATCGAATTCACCCATCCTGTGAGCGGTGAAAAGATAGATGTCACAGCTCCTCTGCCCGACGACAATCTGTGGCGCGCTCTTGCCGCAGATATTCAAAATCAGGTCAAAGATTAAAAAATTTGGTGAAAGCGTCTATTGTGTGGAGATGGTCCTGTGCCGAAGCGGTCTCACGTACAGAGTGCATCGCCCATAAAGCAGCACCCATGTCAACGCCACGCAAATCCATCTGAGAAGTAAGTATATTGCCCAGAGTAGAGCCGCCAGCCACATCGGAATGATTTACAAAATACTGGCACGGAACATCGGCAGCCTCGCAGATGCTTTTAAATACAGCGGCGGAATCGGCATCGGTCATATATTTGCAGTTGGCATTTATTTTTATCACGGGACCACCCCCTAATACAGGATGGTTTGTCGGGTCCTGCTTTTCGGGATAATTCGGATGCAGTCCATGGGCATTATCAGCCGATATCATGAAAGACTTGGCTACTCCACGGAGATAATCTTCCTCCGTGCCCCCAAGAGCCATGATTATGCGCCGACAAAGATTCATCAACACGGGCGATGCGGCTCCCTGCTTAGTACCCGATCCGGTCTCCTCATTATCAAATATAGCCATAATGCGTGTCTGGGAGCAATCCTCATCGGCAGCAAGCAGGGCGGAAGCGGCGGCATGTACCATTGACAAGTCATCAAGACGCCCTGACGTGATAAACTCCCCGCCTGTACCGAGCAGACACGCCTGAGTGGTGTCATAAAGCGACAGGTCAAAGTCGATTATATCCTGTGGATTCACATCAATGGCTTCAGCGACAAGGCGCAGGATAAATCCGTCCTTTTCCGTAACATTATTAATCATCCCTATCACCGGAAGCATATCTTTCTGCTTCGACAGCGGATTACCGTCGTTGACACCACGATTGAAATGAATCGCGAGGTGAGGTATAGTAAGTAGCGGTTCGTCAAACTTGACAAGACGCGTTTCCGGCATAAACGGGTCGCCGGTACGCAGCAACACCCTTCCCGCTATGGACAACGGACGGTCAAACCATGTGTAGAGAATCGGTCCGCCGTACACCTCGGTGTTCAGTTTCACTATTCCACCGTCGGAAAGCATTTCCGGATTAGGCTTTATACGGAAACCGGGTGAATCGCTATGAGCCGCGATAATACGAAATCCGTCGGAAGGAGCACCGTCACCCACGATGAAGGCAAAAATAGCGGAGTCATTTTTAGTGACGTAATATTTGCCACCCCATTCAAGACACCAGCGGTCCTGAGGATTAAGCATGGTAAAGCCAGCCTCATCAAGCATCTCACGCAGTGTGGCTACCGCATAAAAATTACACACACTTGAGTCCATGAATTCCATCAGACCCTCTATTGTCGCGCCATATTTTGCCATAACAGTTATTTTTATATACCACAAATATACTACATCACCCCTCCATTTGTCAAGTTTTTCGGATAAAAAATCACTTTATATATGAAGCTGCAGCATCAGTCACAAGAAGCACCCGGTCATTTCCCGGACCTTCAGGAGCAGCCGCATAACGGAATGTAGCCTGTGACGAGGCATATTCTCCTGCAGGTTCAAATTTGCCGGAAGTCACGTCATACCACCACACACGTTTCTTCACGCCGTTGATTTTATCGAGATTTACCGTAAATGGAGAATTGGTATACGTATAAAGCAACATCCAGTCATCGCCTCTTGCCGCCACAACCCGCTCATATCGCTGTCCGTTTTCTCCGGCGACTATACTTTGGTCAGGCACAAGCTCATGATAAGGCAACATTTCCATGAGCCGTCGTAAATATCTCATCTGGTTATATCCCTCATCGCGCATACCTTCGCGCCAGGTCTTCACTGCTCCGTAAGCACCTACAGGCTCATCTTTCTTCATCTGCATCACCGAAGAGTGTCCGTAGGTATGACCTGCGGCTCCCGAAAGTACCGACCAGTAAGCATAACGGCGTACATCGGGGGCTTTCCACCACGGCTCGGCAGGGTCATGCAATCCCTGCGGTATCTCCTCGTAGCTTGGCTCGGCATCAATCACCGGTTTCGCAGGCTGCATTTCGCGCGCAGCTTCCACATAACGCCAATTATCCTCGGCTTGCGAAGCCTGTGCCTTGTCATCGCCGTCTCCACGGGTCTGGTCATATCTCCTGTGTCCGCTTTGGAACATGTTGAAGTCAAGCCATGGCGCATTGTGAAACCATGCAATAGATGAAGTACGACCGAATGGATGAAAACTCATAAGATGGCGGTTATCGACACTTCTTATTGACTGTGCGAGAGCCTCCCACACATCAGACTTTACATCTCCGCGTATATCTCCGCCCATAATCCATATTATATTGGGCTTATCCCTGTAGCGATTGGCAAGGAAAGAACCGTAAGCCTCCGCCTCATCGACATTCATCTTGCCACCTTTGACAAGACCACCCCATATACATACCATACCTATATATATGCCCTCATCTGCCGCCTTGTCGATGATATAATCCAAATGTTGCCAATATCCGTCATTTCCCTCGTTTTCAACAGAGGAAAAATCATACCCTGAGGGATGAGAACAATGACCGTATGCGTTATACGCCGGCACGCCATTGATTACCTGCACCTGCACTACATTAAATCCTGCCGCAGATGCACCGGAAAGATACTCCACAGCCTCTTCACGGTCAAGACGCTCGGGAAGAAGCCAGCCCGTGTCACCCATCCAAAAGAAAGGCGTACCGTCGCCATGACAGAAATATCTGCCATCCCGGGTAACTTTAAGGTCACCATGACTCCACGCCAAATCAACAGCGTTGACATTTATAGCATACATCAGCAATGAAAGCCTGAATATGAGATTAAAGAAACGTGACATAACGATATCGGATTTAAGTTACGCGACAAAGATACGAATAAGCCAAGCGTAATGCCAAATTTATTTGCGCATTGCCGAGAGTGAGTATTTAAGAGAAGAAATTTCAGAAGAATTGTGGTTAATGAAAGTTAATTATTGGGATGTGTCAGTTAATGACAGTAAATTTGCAAACAAAATAATTTGCCTTAAACCATGAATAAATTCCTTTTTTTGCTGCTATCCTTGCTATTGCCATGCTGTCTGCTCGCCCAAGATGACATATTGGAGAAAGCAATCCGCACAAATGATTACTTTATGGCAAAATATGCCGACCCGACAGAGCCGACAAATGTAAAGCGCATACGTCCGAGCAACCTTTGGACACGCGCGGTATATTATGAAGGACTGATGGCCCTTAACGACCTTGTGCCGGAACAAAGATATATCGACTATACCGACTGTTGGGCAAATTTCCACAAGTGGACACCGCGCTACGGCATAACCACAACTCATGCCGACGATCAGTGCTGTGCCCAGACCTATCTTGACAGATATGCGGCAACCGGTGATACCGCATGCATCAATCAGGTAAAACTGAATCTTGATAATCAGATGAATTCCGGCCGCGTGGATTACTGGACCTGGATTGACGCTATCCAGATGGCAATGCCTGTCTACAGCAAATATTACAGGATAAGCGGCGAGCGTAAATATATGGACTATGCCATGAACGCCTACAAGTGGAGCCGTGACACCTGCGGAGGCGGACTGTTCAATGAGTCTGAAGGACTATGGTGGCGAGACAAAGATTACGTGCCTCCCTATAAGGAAAGTGACGGTAAAAACTGCTACTGGAGCCGTGGCAACGGCTGGGTCTATGCTGCTCTTATAAGAGTTATGGAAGACCTCTCCCCCGATGACCCTTACTATAAATCGTTAAAAAAAGATTTTCTCCTCATGAGCGACGCACTTGCCGAGTGTCAGCGTGAGGATGGCTACTGGAATGTAAGCCTCGTGTCACCGGTAACCTACGGAGGACCGGAAATGACCGGAACCGCACTGTTTCTGTACGGCATGAGCCGGGGCATAATGGAAGGATGGCTTGACGAAGAGAAGTTCCGTCCGGTCTGCGACAAGGCGTGGAAAGCACTTGCAGCCTGTGTGCATGACAACGGATTCCTCGGCTACAATCAAGGCACTGGCAAAGATCCGTCAGCCGGTCAGCCCGTCACATTCACAAGCGTTCCTGATTTTGAAGATTACGGAACGGGATGTTTCCTGTTAGGTGCAACGGAATATTACAAGCTCGTGATGCGCGGCAAGACACCCGACTTGCCGCCATCAAAGCCGGAGGCTCGCGCCGGGACGCGATGGTGGTGGCCCGGCTCGGCTGTCGATGCCGAAAACATTTCATGGAATCTCGACCGGTTTTCAGCCTGCGGCATAGGAACGGTCGAGATTACTCCTATATATGGGGTACAGGGAAATGAAGCACACGATATAGAATATCTCTCGCCGCAGTGGATGAAAATGCTCGCACACACTGTAAAGGAGGGAAAAGAGAGAAACATACGCGTTGACATGAACAACGGTACCGGCTGGCCGTTCGGAGGGCCGGAAGTGCCGATTGAAGAAGCCGCCTGCAAAGCGATTTTCCGCGATACAATAATTTACGGTGATGATATCGATCTGTCGGAAATAACCTTTTCCCTCCCGGAAAAAGACAGGAAATACGCCCGGTTGCAATATATCGGCATCTACCCGTGCGGCGAAGCAAGACGTGTGATTGCACTCTATACCGCCCCTACCCTGCAGAAAGTCAAGCGCGCCGCTCCCGGTGGCGAGGGGCTTGTCATCGACCATTTCAGCCGCGATGCTGTAAAACATTATCTTGAAAGATTTGATAAGGCATTTGCGAGATCAGCAACCCCATTTCCCGCCACATTTTTCAATGACAGCTATGAGGTATATGGTGCCAACTGGACTCCGCGACTATTAGAAGAATTTGCCGGGCGTCGCGGCTACCGGCTTGAAGAAAAACTTCCGGAATTACTCGGATATGTAGACGACGGAAACCGCACTCTTGCCGACTACCGCGAGACACTTGGTGAACTTCTGTATGAAAATTTCACATGTCAGTGGCACGATTGGGCAAACAAACACGGCGTGAAAGTGCGCAACCAGGCTCATGGCAGTCCTGCTAATCTTCTTGACATCTACGCGGCAGTCGACATTCCGGAAATCGAGGGATTCGGACTGTCAGACTTCAATATCAAAGGACTGCGCACCGACCCGGGGTTCACACGCAAAAATGACAGCGATGTGTCGATGCTCAAATATGCATCCTCTGCCGCTCACGTCATGGGGAAACCGTTGACCTCAAGCGAGACATTCACTTGGCTTACCGAGCATTTCCGCACGTCACTATCGCAGATGAAGCCCGATCTCGACCTTATGTTCACCTGTGGCGTAAACCATGTGTTCTTCCACGGCTCATGCTACTATCCTCAAGACGCGCAATGGCCCGGATGGCGTTTTTACGCCTCGGTCGACATGACCCCAAACAACCCTATATGGCGTGACGCACCGGCGCTGATGGACTACATAGAGCGTTCACAGAGTTTCCTGCAATATGGCAAGCCTGACAACGATTTCCTTGTCTACCTCCCTGTGCGGGATATGTGGCATAACCGCCTTAAGGAGGGAGAAAAAGGATTACTGATGCAATTTGACATACACTCCATGTCTAAAAAGGCACCCGGTTTCATCAAAAGCATACTCACTATCGACAGCCTGGGATATGACTGTGACTATATCTCTGACCGCCAGCTTGCCAATGTCAGGACTGAGGGGGCTCGTATAGTGACTGAAGGCGGCACATCATATCGCGGCATCATAATTCCAACCGGAACAACCGCCACTCCTGAATTAAAGAAGTTACTCGCTCCATTGGGAAATCTCGTCATATATGGTGAAGATGAAAAAAATCTCGCCGTTCATGCCTCATACGAGCCAATGAAACGCGACAATCGTTTGCGCGCCATACGCCGTAAAAATCTTACCGGCAACCACTACTTTATAGCCAATCTCACCGGCAATGATGTACATGAATGGATTGCCCCGGCGGTCAAATACAAAGATGCCGTGTGGTTTAATCCCATGAACGGTGACATCACTCCTGCGACTATACGCGATGGAAAAATCCTATTTGACCTCCGAAGCGGCGAATCGCGGATACTACGTACATACACCATGGAACTCGGACTTCAACAATCAGTCCCGGACATTACCGATACGAAAATCATCGACCTCACTCCTAACAAGTGGAAACTTTCATTTGTCGATGAGACACCTGCCGTCGGAAAGGTGCATAATCTTCGCGGATTGAGTACATGGGAATCGCTTGGCGATACCGAATCGATAACAATGGGAACCGGAGTCTACACCACCAAAGTAAAGCTTGACAATAACGACAGCCGGCGGTCATGGGAAATTGACCTCGGTGATGTCCGCGAAAGCGCTCGTGTATATATCAACGGTGAATTTATCGGATGTGCCTGGGCAGCCCCTTTTATACTTGACTGCGGCAATTCTTTGCACAAAGGCACCAACGAGATTCGTATAGAGGTGACCAATCTTCCGGCAAACCGCATAGCCGCCCTTGACCGCGACAAAACCCGATGGCGCATAATGAAAGAAATCAACGTGGTCGACATAAATTATAAAAAGACCCGTTATGACAACTGGCAACCTATGCCCTCAGGACTCAACTCCACAGTAAAACTCATCAGTGGTAATATCGGAAAACCCAAATATATCACATATAAATATTAACCTTAACCTACTATTTTTCATGAGGTATTCATCATTGTTACTTGTATTTGCGCTTGCCTTATCGCAAGCTCCCTGCATTTCGGCGACAACATTGCCTGCCGACTATGAATTTGCACCAATGTACGAATCTATACCATTTGAGATGCCACCGGTACACCGCCCTGTGATTCCCGGATATGAAGTATCCATAACCGATTTTGGAGGGAACGGCGATGGTCACACTAAAAACACCGGGGCATTTGCCGCCGCAATGAAGCATCTTTCAGAAAAAGGAGGAGGAAAGCTCATTGTACCGGCAGGAATATGGTACACCGGTCCTATCGTGTTTGAGAACAATGTCGAGCTTCATCTTAACAGCGGGGCATTGATACTTTTCTCATCGGACCGCAGCGATTATCCACTTATTGACGGCTATTTTGAAGGCAACTCGGCAAAACGCTGCCAGTCACCGCTTACCGCCATCGGCAAAGAAAACATTGCTATAACCGGCTTAGGCACGATAAACGGTAACGGAGGTCACTGGCGCCCGGTCAAGAAGAGTAAAATGACCGATGCCCAATGGAAGAACCGTTGTAACGACGGTGCCGTTGGTGCTAAAGGTGACGTATGGTATCCGTCTGACCGTATCCGCGAGGTGTCGGAAGACAAGTCGTTCCTCAACAAGGCATATACCGACAATACGGATGCCGACTGGGAATATGTGCATGATTTCCTGCGCCCTGTAATGCTGTCATTCTCCAACTGTAAGAATGTGCTTCTGGAAGATGTCACATTTGAAAACTCGCCGGCGTGGAATCTACACCCGATACTGTGTGAGAATGTAATCATCAACCGCGTCACCGTGCGCAATCCCTGGTTTGCACAAAATGGCGACGGACTGGATGCCGAATCATGTAAAAATGTGCTTGTCAACCGTTGCTCCTTTGATGTGGGCGATGACGCGATTTGTATTAAATCGGGCAAAGACAAAGAAGGCCGTGACCGGGGCATACCTTGCGAGAACGTGCTTATCACCGATTGTACCGTATATCACGGACACGGGGGATTTGTAATTGGCTCGGAAATGTCGGGAGGCGCCCGTAACATATCCATACGCAACAGCACCTTCATCGGCACTGACTGCGGCTTGCGCTTCAAATCGACCCGCGGTCGTGGCGGCGTAGTCGAGTCAATCTGGGTTGACGGCATCAATATGGTCGACATCGCCGGTGACGCACTTATATTCGACCTCTATTATGCTTCAAAGGCTCCGGCTCAAATGGTGCCCGTGACAGAAGAGACCCCGGCTTTCCGCGATATCTATATATCCAATACGGTATGTCGCGGAGCAAAACGCGCAATGTTCTTTAACGGACTTCCCGAAATGCCGGTCAATAATATCAGCGTGAAAAATTCCCTTTTCAGTGCCGATACCGGTGCAACAGTCAATTTTGTCGACGGACTCACATTTGACAATGTCACCATCAATAACGCAACCGGTGAACGCATAACCACGCATGATGTAAAAAACTTCACCGAAAAATAATTACCGGTTTCTATTACAAAAAGAGAGGGCATCCCATCGATAATGCCCTCTTCTTTTATATTCGGCAACCAAATGTGCGATTAAAAAATCGTGAGGAGGTATGACGCAATCGCCTTGCGCACCTCGGCGACCTTACAGGTAAAACCGTTGACCATAATCACAACGACATGGGTGGGATTGCCTGAAGTGTCAATCTTATAACCGGCATAACAGAGCACACCCGACATACTCCCCGATTTCAATGCAAGAGCGCCTTTAAGACGGGTATCGGCAAGCAGACGCGTCACCGTACCCTCTTTCCCGACTTTTGGGAATAACGCTACATAATCCCGACATGATGCCATGTCTTTTAAAAGCGAGCCAAGAAATTCGGGCGACAGCCGATTGTTAATTGCAAGACCGCAACCGTCGGCAATCTTTAGCGTTGACAAATCATAGCCTGCATCAGTCAAAAATGCACGTTCTTTTTTTGCAGCATCAGCAATGCTGCGGTCGCTGTCGTCACGCAGAACCAATCCCCGGAGCATACCTTCGGCAAAAAGGTTGTCGCTCTTAAACATCATGACGCGCAGTATCTCATCGCGCGAAGGCGATTTGTGTACCATCCGTTTTCTTTCGCCGGATTCCACTATTCCCCAGTTACCACCGACTCTCACTCCCGCCTCACGCAGACTCGACTCCATGTCCTGATATAGAGCGGCCCAAGGCACGGGGATTGAGTAACGCGACGTGTACCCCTTCGTGCCGGCGACAGTGCCGGAAAGTGTCAATATTGAAGATCCTTCGCCTCTCATAGCAGTCACATCACCTGTTTTGCCCTGCTTCAACAGATTCTCTACCTCAATATCGTAGGGCACATCGATTACATCCTCTCCGGGATATACAGTCATGGAGAAGCTGTTGTCATGATAATTTATACCGTAAAGACCCGCACCATACTCCCAAGGAGTGTCTTCCAGCAACCAATAAGGCGATACACCTATTGACGGATACACCGATGAGTCTATGACGATATCGCCTGCAATGGAATCGATTCCTTGACTGCACACCCAACGGCTGACAGAAGAAACAAAGCTGTCACAATTCTTAAAATGACGAGAATCAAGCGTCGGGTCTCCACCCCCGATTATATAAAGATTACCTTTAAGAACCCTATTGCTTACCTCGCCACATATCTCAACAGCTGTAGCAAATGGCGCGTCGGCAGGCAACAATTTCTGCGTTGCCGCTGCTGTGACACACTTCATGGTCGATGCTGGAATAAACACCTTTTCCTGACTATATGCCGCAGTTACCTTTCCGGAGGAAATTCCGGCTATATAGATTCCTACCGAAGCCGCCTCGCTGCCCTTGAATTTAATCGGCGCGGCTGCGGCATTTACAGTAATAAGGCAAACGGCAAATAGAGGCGCAGCAAGTTTATACCACCGCATGCTATTCAATTACGTATTTGAGATTATAATAGTTGCTTCCCCGCTTCTTCAATACAAATGGCTCGGAGCCATTTGCAACTTCTATCGACAGGAATAAAACCGCGCCGCCGTCAGAGTAACTGGCAACAAGCTCTGCGTTAAAACCCTTTGACACCGGACCGACACAATATTCAAACTTTCCGTCAGGGCGCGAAGATTGAATCAATGTATTATTGCCATTTTCATCAGTAAAATACATATCTATCTGACGTTCAGGCTCGGCAATAGCAGTATAACGTACATAGTAACGCTCCCCGGCAGACTGTGGCTCATCATTGTCACAGGCAACAACACTTACAGAAAAAACGAGGAGCAACAATCGTAAAATAGTAGATTTCATCTGGATTTTTATTTATTACGGAGGTCAAATTTACATCTTTTTCATAAAATTATCAACGTAAAGTAGCTGTTATATGATAATAAATTACTAATTTCGCACAAATAAACTTCATTTGTGCAATCATGGTAATAAAAACTCGCGAAAAACTGATAGATGTGGCACGACAGCTCTTTGCCCATAAAGGCATTGAGAATACGACCATGAGCGACATCGCGAATGCTTCCGACAAGGGTCGGCGCACCATTTACACCTATTTCAAGAACAAGCGCGAGATTTATAACGCCGTCATTGAAAAAGAGAGCGAACAGCTCGTGGCACGTTTGCGCAGTGTTACCACCGCCGATATGTCGCCCGTCGAGAAACTGTGCCGCTTTATCGACCTCCGCATCGACGTAGTGGTCGATGCCGTCGCCCATCATCACGACAATACTGTGTTGCGTTCATTGTTGATGCGTGATGTAAAGCGTATGGAGCGTATCCGCCAGCTTGCCATTGAAAAAGAGCTTGACATGTTGAAGGCTATAATCCGCGAAGGGCTGAAAACCGGCGATTTTGACCCCGAGAAAGTTGACGGAGTATATGCCTCTATGATAATGCTCTTCCAGGGAATCGAACTCTCCTACATGCGCAACAATTTCCATCAGATAGGAGTCGACCCCTCCAAAATGAGAGACCAAGTAAAACAGTATATAATAACAGCAATCAAAAAACTCTAAAATTCATAAAATATGTACATTAATGCCACCGGTTATTATGTCCCTGCCGAAAGGGTGGACAACGAATATTTCAAAGATGTCAACGGACTTACAAGCGATTGGATTTATAAGCGCACAGGCATAAAGTCGCGTTCGAAAGCCGGAGAAGGGGAAGGACATAACTCAATGGGGCTCAATGCCATCGAGGATGCATTGAAGACACTCCCCTACGACATCAAGGATGTAGACCTCATCGTGTCAGCGTCTTATTCACCTTACGACACTGTCGCCACACTTGCCCACATAGCGCAGCGCAAATATGACATAACCGGGGCAAAGGCAGTCTATGTATCGGCTGCATGTTCTTCATTTGTCAACGGACTGGAAATCATAGAGACATATTTTGCTGCAAGAAAAGCGAAGAAAGCGCTTCTTATTTGCTCTGAGCACAACACATATTACTCCAACGAGCATGACCCCAAATGCGGGCACCTCTGGGGTGACGCAGCTGTGGCGTTCTTCCTGTCAGCCGACAAAGTTGCTGATACCGATGCAGAGATTAAGGAAGTCTACACCTGTGGTCTTGGAAATGTGGGCAAAGGTCCGGAAGGAGTAATCCTGCGTCCTAAAGAAGGAGGTATCGAAATGCCCGACGGCAAAGACGTGTTTGTCAACGCATGCTCTTATATGATTGATGCGCTTGACCATGTGACAAAGCCCTACGGTATGACTCCGGGCGAGCTTGACCACATCATAACCCATCAGGCAAATAAACGCATAGTTGCACAAGTCGCACACCAGCTCGAACTTGACGACGACCACTTCGTCAACAACATCGAGGAGTTAGGCAATACCGGCTCCGCAAGCTGCGGACTCGTGTTCGCCCAGAATCGCGACATGTTCAAGAAAGGCGAGAAAATCGGTCTGACTGTATTTGGCGGCGGATATTCATGCGGTGCATTTTTGGTGGAAATCTAAATTATGGTTAATTTTGTGGTCGGTTCATCATGACCAGAATTTTTATTTAAGATAATATACATGAAACTTCTTGAAGGAAAAACCGCGCTCATCACCGGTGCAGCCCGCGGTATCGGAAAGGCACTTGCGCTTCGTTTTGCGCAGGAGGGTGCCAACATCGCATTCACCGATCTCGTAATCGACGAAAACGGCAAAGCGACTGAAAAAGAAATCGAAGCTCTCGGAGTCAAAGTAAAAGGATATGCCTCAAACGCAGCCGACTTCAACCAGACAAAAGAAGTAGTTGCCGAAGTACACAAGGATTTCGGCTCAATCGACATCCTCGTCAACAATGCCGGCATTACGAAAGACGGACTCATGATGCGCATGACAGAAGCCCAGTGGGATGCTGTCATAGCGGTCAACCTCAAGAGCGCATTTAACTTCATCAACGCCGTGCTTCCCATCATGATGCGCCAGCGTGGCGGCTCAATCATCAACATGGCTTCGGTAGTAGGTGTGCACGGTAACGCCGGACAAGCAAATTATGCCGCTTCAAAAGCAGGTCTTATCGCCCTCGCCAAGTCTATCGCACAGGAAGTAGGCTCACGCGGCATCCGCGCCAACGCCATAGCTCCTGGCTTCATCGAAACCGCCATGACAGCCGCCCTGCCCGATGATATCCGTGCCGAGTGGGTAAAGAAGATACCTCTGCGCCGTGGCGGTCAGGTTGGTGACATCGCCGATGTTGCGGTATTCCTTGCCTCCGACATGTCAAGCTATGTCACCGGTCAGGTAATACAGGTTGACGGCGGTATGAACATGTAATCGCTTCACTACAACATATTGAGAAAGGGTGTGCCTTACGGTACATCCTTTCTTATTTTACAATCACATGAAAATCGGCTGCATGAAACAAAATTAACTTGATGTTTGTTTTGATGGCATAAGTGACATCAAAATATTCATTTACACATTATGAAAATCGGGTTCTTTGTTCCATGCTATATTGATGCGATTTACCCGCAGGCGGCGATATCCACCTACGGACTTCTGAAAAAGCTCGGGCTCGACGTAGAGTTTATCGAGCGTGGCACCTGCTGTGGACTACCTGAACTTGACATGGGATATATCAAACATTCATGCAAGCTTGAAAAAGGGGTTGCTCCGTTTGTCGCTGACAAAGGCTATGATTACGTTGTCGTACCTTCAGGGATATGTACCGATCAGTTCAGATACCATTTCAACGAAGTCGAACAGACTCCGGAAGTCAAACATTTCCGGGCTACAGTCTATGACCCGGTAGAGTTTCTACACGACATTCTGAAAATTACCGAGCTTCCCGGACATCCGTCATTTCCTGCCCGCGTGGCATTGCATAACGGGTGCCACTCACTGCGTTTTCTGCATGAGGCACGACCAACCGAACTGATGATAAAGCCATTTGACAAATGCGCCGATTTACTGCGGCTTGTCGACGGGCTTGAAGTAGGCTATGCCACACGCCGCGATGAATGTTGCGGTTTCGGAGGCATCTTCGCCATCTGGGATGCCTCATGCTCGGGTCAGCAGGGACGCGATAAAGTGAGCGATTATGCACGTAACGGATTCCGGTATGTCACGTCACAAGATATGTCATGCCTTATTCATCAGCAGACAATAGCACGGAAAATCGGGCTTGATCTTAAAATGTTCTATTTTACTGAGATTTTAAACGGAGACGCGAAGCCATGAAACAAGTCAATCAGGTTAAGCTCGGAGCCGAGTTTATAAAAAAACGTGCTCACCGCGAAATGCACGACCGTTGCCTCTGGGAGGCAAGAATGAGAAGAGACAGGGTGGCATCAGCCATTCCGGAATGGGAAGAAATGCGTGAACTTGCTTCACAGATAAAGCTTCACACGCTGTCCAATCTCGACTACTATCTTGAACAATTCACCAAGAACGCGGAAGCTCATGGCATACATATCCATTGGGCACGTAACGCGGAAGAACATAACGAGATAATACTTGAGATTTTCCGTAAACATAATGTGAAAACAGTCACCAAAGGCAAATCGATGACCATGGACGAGTGCAACATGCGCGAATTTATGGCACAACATGGAATCGACATCTATGAAGCCGATCTCGGTGAACGTATCCAGCAGCTTGATAACCAACGGCCGTCACATATCGTGATGCCCGCCATACATAAACTACGCAGCGATGTCGCGGCACTATTTGCTCGCACCCTCGGGTCTGACGAAGACATAGATGACCCCCACTATCTCAACAGTGTGATGCGTGCCGACATGCGCAAGCATTATATTGAAGCCGATGCCGGCATGTCAGGTGTCAATTTCGGAATCGCGGAGACAGGCGGCATAGTAGTATGTACTAACGAGGGCAATGCCGATATCAGTGCCAACGTACCTCCACTGTATGTCGCCACAATGGGACTTGAAAAAGTCATTCCACGCCAGAGCGACCTGCCGCTATTCATCCGGTTGCTCTCACGCAGTGCTCTCGGACTTGACATGACGCAATACACCTCCCATTACCACGGTCCGCGTGAAGGACAGGAGATGCACCTGGTTATCCTTGACAATGGCAGAAGCGAACGCCTTATATCGCCTGACTATTGGGAAGTGCTCAAATGTATGAGATGCGGGGCATGCATGAACACATGCCCGGTATTCCGGCGCACTTCGGGCATAAGCTACGATGCTCCCTACATGGGTCCAATCGGGCTTGCACTTGAACCCAGCTACGACCTTTACCGATATGCGCGTCTTCCTTATTCATGTACACACTGCGGGTCATGTGGCAACGTATGTCCGGTCAAAGTTCCCATACCTCGTCTCATATTTTACTGGAGAGAAGAAGTAGTCAACCATGGTTACGGTCAATTCACTCACAATGTTGAGGAAGCACTTGCTGTACCCCTGTTGAAAAACAGCACGAATCTTGCCATGGCTGAAAAAGCCGGATTGTGGGCACTGCGCCACATTCCTGAAAAAATTCTCGACTCATCTCTTAACCCATGGGCAAAAGAACATGCCAATCCAGTACCTCCCGATGAAACTTTCCGACAATATTATAAACGGAATCTCAAACCGGGAAAAGAGAATGAAGGGAAACAATCGCCTGAGCATTAATTTTATAAAGCCGACACATGAATCAAGAAGATATAAAAAACGAAATACTCTCCCGTATCAGGTCGGGAAAACCGACAAACCGACCGCTCCCGGAAATACCGTTATATAATTATCCGGGAAATCCTTTGGAAAACTTTATTGGCAAGTTATTGTCATTTGACGGCAGGGCAATCAAATTCAAGTCACGCCATGATGCCGTGGCATGGCTCGAGACACAGCCCGAGATGAATCGTGACAAAGAGATAATCTATTCCTCCGCTGCAGGAGTAGACGGAAATATCTCAGAAGATGAGCTTACCGACCTTCATAACGCCCATAAAATAGACACTTGCGTTACCGAAAGCAGCATGGGCGTGGGAGAAATGGGCTCCGTATGGGTAACCGACAGGAGTCTACATCATGTAGCCTGCGCACTTATGTCGCGGCGGCTGTTCATATTTCTTGACAGCAACTGCATCAAAAGCGGATTACACAAGGCATACGCCGGGCTGAATCTCGCCGAACACCAATATGGTTCATTTTTTACCGGACCCTCAGCGACTGCCGACATAGAAGCCGTACATATAACCGGAGCCCAGGGACCTCTTGCCCTGACAGTGATGATATATAACTGTGATGACGCTCCCGGCACCCCGGAGTTACTGGTCAATCCCGATGCCGACAGTTCTGTATGGCAACAGTAACCTGCGCATAATGCAAGTGTACAAAACACTTTTATTTGGTAGATTATCTTTTTTGTGGTAACTTTGACAAGTTAGCAAAACAGATGCCTATATGCTTACATATAATACACAACTAAAGAAACTGATATTGCCTGAATACGGCAGAAACATACAGCAGATGGTGGATTACTGTGTATCAATCCCTGACCGGGAAGAACGCACAGTATGCGCCTACTCGATTATCGCTTCAATGGGCAATCTTTTCCCGCAGTTGCGCGACACCGAGGATTTCAAGCACAAGCTTTGGGATCATCTCGCAATAATGTCAGATTTCAAACTCGACATCGATTACCCCTATGAGATTATAAAACCGGAAAATCTCGGCACACGTCCCGAACCGTTAAATTATGAGCTCGCGCCAATCAAACTGCGCCACTACGGCAAATACATCGAGCTGATGATAGCCAAGGCGGCAGCCATGGAAGAAGGTGAAGAGCGCGACGCGCTTGTGCTCCTGATTGCCAACCACATGAAGAAGCTCATGCTCGCGGTCAACCCCGACGGTGTTGACGATGCAAAAGTATTTAAAGATCTTGCCGCTTACAGTCACGGACTGATACGGCTTGATCCTGCGAGCTGCCGTCTACATGAGTTTAAGGCGGCGCCGGCACCGCAACCTACAGGTAAGAAGAAAAAGAAAAAATAAGATATCCCTATCAACTGATTCCGGCATGGGTACATTCATCGTAGAAGGCGGTCACACCCTTCATGGAGAAATCACTCCTCAAGGTGCGAAAAACGAGGCTCTTGAAGTGATATGCGCAGTGCTTCTTACTCCGGAGCGTGTCGTAATCGAAAATATACCCGACATTCTCGATATAAACAACCTGATATCGATGCTCACTGATATGGGGGTAAAGATTGAGCGTCTCGCCCCACATTCCTACGCATTTCAGGCTGACGCGGTAAACATAGACTATTTGTCAACGCAGGATTACATAAAAAAAGCCGCATCGCTACGCGGATCCGTGATGTTTGTGGGACCGCTTGTGGCACGTTTCGGAAAAGCGGTATTACCTAAGCCCGGAGGCGATAAAATCGGGCGCCGACGTCTTGACACACATTTCATAGGCATAAACAAGCTTGGAGCAGAGTTCAACTACAATACCGAGACTCACGCCTACGAAATCCATACCGATGGACTCAGAGGCACCTACATGCTGCTCGATGAAGCGTCAGTGACCGGAACGGCAAACATAATCATGGCATCGGTGCTTGCCGAAGGCGAGACCACTATATATAACGCCGCGTGTGAACCCTATATCCAACAACTCTGCAAGATGCTCAATTCCATGGGCGCACGGATAGAAGGAATCGGGTCAAACCTTCTGCATATAACCGGGGTTAAATCACTTCACGGAACCACCCACACGGTGCTTCCCGATATGATTGAGGTAGGCAGTTTCATAGGCATGGCTGCAATGACCGGAAGTGAGCTCACATTAAAAAATGTAGGCTATGATGATCTTGGAATCATGCCCGACAGCTTCAAACGCCTCGGAATAGAACTTCTGCGTAGCAATGACGACATAATCATACCACAACGTGACGGATATGAAATCGAGACATTTATCGACGGATCGATAATGACTTTTGCCGATGCCCCCTGGCCCGGACTCTCGCCTGACCTGCTGAGCGTGTTTCTCGTGGTGGCTACGCAAGCAAAAGGAAGTGTGCTCATACATCAGAAAATGTTTGAAAGCCGCCTCTTTTTTGTGGATAAGCTTATCGATATGGGAGCGCAGATTATATTATGTGACCCCCATCGCGCCGCAGTAATAGGCTCCGGCAGACTTCACGCGCTGCGAGCCACGACAATGGTGTCGCCTGATATCCGCGCCGGAATAGCGATGCTCATCGCCGCCATGAGTGCCAAAGGCACCAGCAGCATCCATAACATTGACCAGATTGACCGCGGATATGAAGACATCGACAAGCGTCTTAACGCTATCGGTGCCCATATCATGCGTGTATCACAATAATTCAACTACTGATGATTGAAGAAAAAGAGCTTGTAGAAATAGGCAAAATCGGCAAGCCTCACGGCATACATGGGGAAATAAATGTGTATCTTGACGAAGATGTCATCGCCGACCGCCTTGAAAAATTGGTAATGAATATCGACGGCATTTTCGTACCGTTTTTTATTGAATCCATACGCCCGAAGCGCGTTGACACCGTAATCATGGCTCTTGACGGCATCGACAATGAACAAAAAGCCGCAGAGCTTACCAATCATGAAGTATATGCACTTATATCCGACGATGTGAAAGAACAACCCGATGAAGACGGCATGTATGCCTCTGACCTTATCGGATACACGATTGTTCATGTCAACGGTCAACCGATAGGCGAAATAACCGGAATAGAAGACAGCACCGAAAATGCCTTGTTCCTTGTAAAGGCACAAAATGAATCGACAGTCTACATTCCGATTGCCGATGACCTTATCGATGAAATAGACCCGGACAGAAAGATAGTGGTGATGACAATTCCGGAAGGATTACTTGACCTGTGATTATACCCTCTCTTTTACGGAATAGCGTGGTCGGTGCTTCACCTCGCTGAATATCTTGCCGATATAAAGCCCTACGACTCCTACCGACAGTAGGATGACGCCTCCAACAAACCATATCGAGATAATCAGCGACGACCATCCGCTCACGGCAGAATCTGTGACAATAGAATAAAGCACGTATATGCCTATCGCCACGCTTATAATCATGAATATCACTCCGACAGAAAGAATACCGTAAATAGGCTGCACCGAGAACGATGTAATGCCGTCCAAGGCGAGAGAAAACATTTTCTTAAACGTGTATTTGGATTTTCCACCCTGACGCTCGCTTATAGTATCATTGGCTGTAGTTGATGGATAACCGATTAACGGTATTATTCCGCGCAGATAAAGATTGCGTTCATCAAACCGCGCCAGCTCATCGAGCACACGTTTGCTCAACAACCGGAAATCAGCATGATTATATATCGCCTCTACCCCCATCTTGCGCTGTAACTTGTAGAAAGCCATTGCTGTAAAACGCTTCATCCGGGAATCCCCGTCGCGTGACACCTTGACCCCGTAGACTACGTCATAACCGTTTTCGTAGGAGTCAACCATGTTTTCGATAACGTCAATATCATCCTGAAGATCGGCATCAATGGTAATAACAGCATCACAATCATCCCTTACTGTCATCATTCCCGCCATTATGGCGGTCTGATGTCCTGAATTGTGCGCGAGGTCTATGCCATGGAAACGGCTATCGTTTTGATTGAGTTTCTTTATTATTTCCCAAGTATGATCCTTGCTGCCGTCATTTACGAAAAGCACAAAACTGTCCGGCGAGATTTTACCCGTCTTTATAAGCCGGTCAAATAAAAGAGTAAGACGCGCCGCCGAGTTGGTCAATACCTCTTCTTCATTGTAACAGGGCGACACCAATGCCAATTTTACCATAACACTCTCTATTTCTTCAATTCCTTCATTTTTATTGCGGCAAACTCCGCGTAAGTGATAAACGACGCCCCTTCTTTCTTGAACATCTTTATCAGCCGGTCGAGACGCTGCACCATTTTCTCTCCGGAATTATGCTTTATTATATAAGGCATCTTGAATTCAGGGTGTGCCGACAGCGGAAAGAACTCCCATGGATGAAAATAGGTGACAAAAAAGCCGTCGTGACGCCATACCCTGCGGGAGAGCGAGCGATAAACGCCTCCGGGAAGATTATGATAGGCAAGCCAGAACAGAGGGAAACGCGTCAATGGAGTGACAGAAGCGGGAATCTGGAGAAGGTCACCGGTCATAAATGGAGTACGGGGTTCCGACAAGTGCATATAGCGTCCGGGAATAAATGCCGGATTAAGAGACGAGTTATAGATATAGCCACACCGTTCAAGCTCGTCATCTGACACCGGAAACATACGTGGCTGACGGTAACCTTTCACCTTCACCCCTGTCTGCCGCTCGATTATTTCCTTGGACCGGGACACATCCGACGGTTCCGGATGCCAGTGGTCACATCCATGAGCTGCCACCTCATGTCCTTCATCAATTATGCGACGTAAGACTTCCGGAGCATGTTCCACGAAATTTGCCGTACAGAAAAAAGTCGCTTTCACACCATTTTCCTCCAGGCAATCCAAAATACGGTTTGTCCCAAAAACTGACACCTTCATGCCGTCGTCCAACGAAAAATCAACGCCATGCTCACGCGGTACATCAAATTCCTCCGTGTCGAAGCTTAACAAGACCATATAGCTATATATTATATTCAGTACAAAGGTAGAGGAAACCTTCGACATTCGGAAATATATTTATAACTTTGCACAACTTTATTTACAATTTGCAACTATGATGAGCCAAGCAGCTTATAAAAAGACATTCTGGATATTGTTAGCCATCTGTGCCCTTACTCTCCTCCCCTTTATCGGACTATCAGACTTTCACACCAAAGGAGAACCACGAGAAGCAGTGGTGGCATATTCCATGATTGAGCAGAATGACTGGATATTACCTCGTAATAACGGAGGTGAAATACCATATAAACCGCCGTTTTTCCATTGGTGTATCGCAGCTGTCTCCATGTTGCTTAACGGAGGAGAAGTCAATGAGGCGATGTCTCGTCTGCCGTCGGCAATATCCTTGATTGCCACCATCATGGGATGTTTCGTTTTCTATGCCCGACATGTAATGCTAAGACTTGCCATAGTAACCGCACTAATTGCGTTTACAACCTTTGAGCTTCACCGGGCGGGAGAAAACTGCCGGGTAGACATGGTGTTGACCGCATTGACTGTGCTTGCGCTATTCTGTTTCTACCGATGGTATGACAGAGGGTTACACGGCATACCATGGATAGCGATATTGCTGATGAGCTGTGCCACCCTCACCAAAGGACCTGTAGGCTCGATTATACCATGTCTTGTAACAGGAGTATTCCTGATTATCAAGAGAGTTAAGCTATGGACCGTTGTATGGAAACTGAGTTTATGCGGCATCCTGTCATTGATTTTACCTGTGGCATGGTATATCGCGGCATATAACCACGGTGGAAAAGAATTTTTTGACCTTGTACTTGAAGAAAACCTGGGAAGAATGACCAACACCATGAGTTACGATTCATGTGTAAATCCCTGGTATTTCAATCTGGTGACAATGGTAGGAGGATTCGCCCCTTGGACTCTGTTTGCAGTGATATCACTTTTCTCACTCCATTATCACCGTTTCAGCATATCGCGAAACATGTTCAGCACCATCGGAGGGTCGATAAAGCGCATGTCATCAGTCGATATGTTCTCGTTGACAGCGATTGTGGTCATATTCCTCTTCTATTGCTTTCCTCAAAGCAAACGCAGTGTATATCTTATGCCCATATATCCGTTTATAGCATATTTCCTTGCCAAGTACTCCTTCTATCTTGTCAGAAACGGGGCAAAAGCTGTAAAAATCTATGGAGGAATACTCGCCACTGTGTGTATCCTACTCCCGATTGTGCTTATAACCCTTAAATTAAATCTTATCCCCGATTCAATCTTTGAAGGGCGACACGCCGCTTTTAATATCGCAGTACTTCACGCCCTTGGCGAGATATCCGGAATATGGAAATGGATCCTTATAGCCATAACAACCATTACAGGAATCGGTTGGTGGATATACTCGCGGAAAAAAGATAACAGGAATCCCATATATGGTATATTAGTTGTCACACTCGCACTCTATCTCTCGCTTGATGGAGTATATCAACCGACAGTATTAAATATCAAGTCAAAAAAGACACTTACCGAGGAAATCGACCGGAGAGCACCGGAGAGCAAAGGCAAGTTATATGAGTTTATATCGGAAGGAGTATTCAGCGCGGGAGACCCCATCCATTTCTTTGAAATAAATTTCTATCTGGGAAACAGAATCGGCAATTTCTACAAGACACGCCCTGACGAGGGGTTCTTATTAGTGTTTGATTATGATGCCTTACAATATTTTCCGGAATTTGCAAAAGAGGGGTATAAATTTGAACCGGTTTACAAATCATCGGATTTAAGCGATATCCACAACGCCTATGAAGTATATCGCTTCAAGAAGGAAACATCAATCCCATAATATGTCGCGGATAGCATAGCGTGGGCGATGTTTCACCTCACTGAATATCTTGCCGATATACTCCCCTACTACACCTATCCCCATAAGTATAAGACTCCCGAGAAACCATACCGACAGCATCAATGATGTCCAGCCGATTATTGCACGGTCAGCAAAGTAAGACGTAAACACATAAATGGCAACTATGATGTCAAGCAAGAGCAATGCAAGCCCGACAAAGAAAATCATCCTGATTGGTTTTGCCGAAAAAGAAGTGACCCCGTCGATTGAGAAGCTTATCATCTTCGTCAAGGAATACTTGCTTTCTCCGGCAGCGCGTTTCTGCCTGTCGTAGGTCACAATGCCACTGTCCAGACCTATCTGGGGAATAATGCCACGGAGGAAAAGATTAGTCTCGCCATATTCCGCAAGCAGTCCGATAGCCTTGTCACTCAACAGACGATAATCGGCATGATCATAAATAGTATTCATGCCCAATGAACGCTGAAGGCGATAAAAAGCATGAGCCGATGTGCGCTTAAACCATGAATCGGTTGTCCGGCTCCGTCTTACTCCATAAACGATGTCTTTCCCGGCAATAAACATATCGACCATCTCAGGAATCACAGTCGGGTCATCCTGAAGGTCGGCATCAATAGTAATCGCGGCATCACATTTACCGCTAACGGTCATCAGTCCAGCCATGAGTGCCGACTGTTGTCCCCGGTTATGGGCAAGAGTGACCCCCTTTACACGGAAGTCACTCTTGTGAAATTCATTAATCAGCCGCCATGTGGAATCGGAACTTCCATCATCGACACAAAGTATATAGCTCTCGGGAGATATTTTGCCGGATTCAGCAAGGGAATCCAATATTCCCGACAACATTTCAATCGACAATGGAAGCACCTCGCTATCATTATAGCAAGGCATCACAATGGCAAGTAGCGGAGCTGACATAAATCAATAGTTGCGGGCAAAAATCACGCGCTGTGCCGAAGGCTTGCCGGTGACCATACATACACCGGGCGTCTTGTCGCCTTCGAGTGGAATACAACGTATGGTAGCCTTGGTTTCCTCCTTGATTTTATCCTCGGTTTCAGGAGTGCCGTCCCAATGGGCAAGGATGAAGCCACCCTTCTCAATCTCGACCTTGAATTCCTCGTATGTGTCAACCGTACGGGTCATCTCCTCACGATGCTTGAGAGCCTTCTGATAGATATTGTTCTGGATTTCCTCAAGAAGCGACTGCACACGCTCGGCGATTCCGGCTATCGGCTCTACCTGCTTCTCGAGAGTGTCACGGCGCATAACCTCGACAGTACCGTTTTCAATATCACGGGCACCGATGGCAAGACGTACAGGCACACCTTTAAGTTCGTAGTCGGCAAACTTGAAGCCCGGACGGCGGTTATCGGCATCGTCATATTTCACACTTATACCAAGGTCACGCAATGCCGAAACGATAGGCTCCACAGCCTTGCTTACCTCTACGAGCTGCTCGGCATTCTTGTATATGGGGACAATAACCACCTGTATCGGAGCCAAATGGGGAGGAAGCACCAGACCGTTATCATCGGAATGGGTCATGATAAGCGCACCCATAAGACGGGTAGAAACGCCCCATGAGTTAGCCCATACATATTCAGGCTTATTATCTTTATTTACGAAAGTAACATCAAATGCCTTCGCAAAATTCTGACCGAGATTATGTGACGTACCTGACTGGAGAGCCTTGCCATCCTGCATCATAGCCTCAATGGTATAGGTGTTGAGCGCTCCGGCAAACCGCTCATTGGGTGACTTCACGCCCTTTATCACCGGCATCGCCATGTAACGCTCCGCAAAGTCAGCATACAGATTAATCATCTGCACGGTACGTGCCTCAGATTCCTCGGCTGTGGCATGGGCGCAATGACCCTCTTGCCAAAGGAACTCGGCTGTACGGAGGAACATGCGTGTACGCATCTCCCAGCGCATCACGTTAGCCCACTGGTTGCAGAGCACGGGGAGATCGCGGTAACTGTGAATCCAGTTTTTATATGTACCCCAAATGATAGTTTCAGAAGTAGGACGCACGATAAGCTCCTCTTCAAGACGCGCATCGGGGTCAACCACGACACCATTGCCGTTGGGGTCATTTTTCAGACGATAATGTGTCACGACGGCACATTCCTTGGCAAAACCTTCGACATGCTCCGCCTCACGGCAAAGAAACGACTTCGGTATAAGAAGCGGGAAATATGCGTTTTGCACACCGGTTTCCTTAAACATCTTGTCAAGTGTCTGCTGCATCTTTTCCCAGATGGCATATCCGTAAGGCTTTATCACCATACATCCGCGTACAGCACTCTGCTCGGCGAGATCAGCCTTCACCACAAGTTCATTGTACCATTTCGAGTAATCTTCACTTCTTTTTGTGAGATCCTTAAGTTCCTTTGCCATAGCAAAATTATATTATTACGTTCTTTATATTTGATTTATCATGCAAAATTACTCAAAAGCACCCACATACACAACGAATTTTTGGTAACTTTACGCGCCAACCGCTATCTAATCGCGACAAAAAGATGAGATATGGACATACTAAGGAAAGAACTTAATGCCATATATGCAAGCCAACGGCTCAATGAAGAGCATCTTGACCCGGAAATAGTGAACAGGGAGATAGAACGCATAATGACATTCACCTCAGTCAATAACTGCTGTTGCGTCATCACTGATGCCGCAGCCGACCTATGCCATATAATCGGGGGCGGATTTTGCCGGGTCTTAGGCATCACAACCGCCAACAATATGCATGAAGAAGTAGCATCAAGCGACGAGGATATGATATATGCCCGGCTGCATCCCGAAGACCTCGTTGATAAACGAATGTTGGAATACGAATTCTTCAAGCATGTCAACTCTCTTGATGGCACAGATAAAGTAAGATTCAAAGCTTCGTGCACCATAAGGATAAAGAATGCGGCAGGAAGTTACATTCCTGTAACCAACTCCACTCAAATCCTGCGCACTTCACCCGCCGGGAAAATATGGCTCATTCTCTGCTGTTATGACTTGTCGGCAACACTGAAAAACGGCAACGGCATAGAACCGCATATTGTAAACAACTCTACCGGAGAAACTATAGCAATCCACAATGAAGGACGACGCACCAACGTGCTTACTGTCAGGGAAAAAGAGATACTCACCTTGATACGTGACGGCAAACCGAGCAAACAGATTGCCGACATACTGAAAATCAGCATCCATACCGTCAACCGTCACCGCCAGAATATCATTGAAAAACTAAGCGTCGGGAGCACGATAGAGGCAATACATGCCGCATCACTAATGAAGTTGTTATAGTCTGTCATGTAACTCGCAAAAAATAGCTGATATATAATTATGAAGTATTTTTTAAGAGTTACTTATGGTTATAAATCAGTATTGACTGATAGCGACATTGCAAGTTAATTTTGCAGAAAAATTATTTTGCAATGAAAAAGTCACATTTATTTCTTCTATTAAGTATCATCGGTTTACAATCAATAAAAGCCGAACCGAAACCCGATTTTGACTGGGGCAACGCCAATGTCTATTTTGTAATCACTGACCGTTTTGCCAATGGTGATCCAAGTAATGATATAAATTACGGTCGTATAACTGACTATGGGAGCGAGCGTCTCAATGCAGCGACATTTCACGGAGGCGACTTCAAAGGCATGCTGCAAAAAGCCGGGGAGGGATATTTCAAAGAGCTTGGTATCGACGTGGTGTGGATGACCGATGTCTATGAGCAGATACATGGATGGATGTCGGGGAGTGGCTCTGTCAACGATTTTCCTCATTACGGCTACCATGGATACTATCCGCTCGATTATACCCAGATTGACAAGAACTACGGCACAGTAGAGGAATTTCGTAGCCTTGTAGATGAACTTCACCGCCAGGGCATAAGAGTGATGCTCGGAGCCAATCTCAATGACCCGGGCTACCCCACTCTGCTGGATGCCGTTCAGCTGGGATTCGCCGATACCGGACTGACCGAGCAGGAAGCCGCCGGGCATATACGCGACTGGAGTTTTGACAAATTCTTTGAGGGTCGTATTGAATGGAAAGGATGGTATGACCGCGGATGGATACGTATGCCCGACGAGGGTTGGGATGAGTCAAATCCGCTCCAAGCCACTCTTTTCGGGATGCCCGATTTTAAGGATGAAAGCAATGAGCCGGTAAAAATCCCTGACTTTTTAAAGCGTAAGTGGAAAAGAGAGGGAAAAAGCAACGATGCATGGGTCAACCCATCGGCAAGAGAATTGCGCAAAGACCGGAACTGGAGTCCGATGCAATATGTCATCGCGTGGATATCGTCATGGGTTGAGGAGTTTGGCATTGACGGATTCCGTTGCGACATTGTAGAAAATGTACATCTGAACCGTTGGAAAGAACTTAATGAAGCATGCAACGCCGCTCTTAAGAAGTGGCGCGACAATCACCCGGAATGCCCGGCATCGAAATGGACCGACCGTTTTTACATGACAGGTGACTTTGACAATGCCGGCATCGACTACAAACCCGAATATGCTGACGCAGGTTTTTCAAGCATGGTGAATTTCTTTCTGCCCAAACATGGTGATTTGGATGGAATAATCTATACCTGGCAAGCGTATGCCGACAGTGTACAGGCTCATCCCGACTGGCATCCGTTCAGCTATCTCAACAACTCCTATCACCGCGACGCCGACATGTCAAACATGATAGACTGCGCAACTACACTGCTCCTTTCGCCCGGAGTGTCACAAGTGTTTTATGGCGATGAGACAGGCAGAAAACTAAACGACGCGCGGTTAAACGTGGACAGTGACCAGGCATTCCGCTCCGATATGGACTGGGACGATGTGGACACACTGCAATTAAAACACTTCCAAAAGCTCGGTAAAATCAGGAACACTCATCCGGCAATCGGAAAAGGGAGACAGACCACCATAGACACCCACACATGTTACCGCGAATATAAGAATGACCGATTGATAATCAGGGTGCGACCTATTGAGAAACAACCAATTGTCGTATCCCCGTTCTTTCCCGACGGTACACATCTTACTGACCTATGCACCGGCAACATGGCAACCGTCACAAACGGCACCGTCACATTTCCCGTCTATGAAAATAATGTCGCGGTGATTGCCCCCGCATGGTAAACACCACTCTCCTCACCATCCAACCGCGCTCCGAAATCATTCGAGATTAACGATGAAAATCTTGGACAACAAGCATATACCCAAATCCACGTTGGTTTATAATAGAAATTGACGGGTCTTGGCGTAATGCCCGGCGTAGCTTGTGGATATAACCGTGGAGAGAGTTGCGATTGCTTGGTTCATCGCGCTGCCACACGGCAATCATCAGTTCCGACGCATCTACTGTTTTTCCAATATTGGTCACTAATCGTTCAAGCAACTTGGATTCGAAGTGCGACAACAGTACACTTCGTCCTTCCAGTGAAAGCGTTTGGGTGCTGACATTGAATATATACCTGCCGAGTGAGAATTTTAAATCTTCCCGGTTGGTATCGTATCGGCGAAGCAGAGCCTTTATCCTCACTATCAACTCTCGAAGTTCAAATGGTTTCTTGAGATAGTCATTGGCTCCGATTTCAAATCCCTCTTCAACATCATCAATCGTGCTTTTGGCTGTGAGGAAGAGCAGCGGAACTGTCGGCGATAACTTCCTTATCTCTTTCGCCATCGAAAAGCCATCCATTTTAGGCATCATGACATCCGCCACGACAATATCAGCGCCCTCGGACTTGAATCTCTCAAGCCCGAAGGCGCCATCAGTAGCAGTGATGACCTCATATCCCTGTCCGCGCAATGTGTCGGCGACAATCAGAGTGAGATCTTCTTCATCCTCAACAAATAATATCTTATTGCCCATCGTTGCTGATTTTGATTGTGAATACCGAGCCTTCTTTTTCTTTGCTCTTGACATCAATGTTCCACCCCATTTTACCAAGTATGCTCTTCACATAGTATAACCCTATACCGTACCCTCTGACATCCTGCCGGTTACCGTGAGGTACACGATAAAACTTGTTAAACAGATACGGCACGGACTTGGCGGGGATGCCGATACCGTTGTCTGCGACTGAGATTTCTTTTTCATTACCTGAGATAGTTATAGCAACACTATCACGTGAGTATTTGATTGCATTATCTATCAAATTATTCAGTATATTTGATAGATGCTCTTTATCTGCTTCTATCGAAACATCATCATCAACACTTACATTAATTGTTATCTCCTTTTCACCTCTCATACGCTGAGCGGCAGCTATTTCCTCAACAAACGGCTGTAATTGAATTGTCTCCGGTTGGAGTTTCATGGTTTTTCGCCGCTCCATACTCATCGCAAGGATATTCTCTACCAGTTCTCCGAGCCGTTTAAGCTGCTTGTTTGCAATCATCAGATATTTTGTCTTTTTGGCGGGGTCGTTGGCTGTATCGTAATTAATCAGAGCGTCATTGGCGGAATATGCTATCGCAATCGGCGTTTTCAACTCATGGGTCATATTGCTTACAAAATCATCCTTCATTTCTTCAATGGTCCGTAGTCGTGAAACTGTACGAAATAAATACCAAAACGCCAGAGTAAACGATGTCATCAGAAGAAAGACCGTGACAATGACTCCAAGCATCTGCGACAATATATGACGGGTAAGCGGCGTCATATATGCACGATAATACATATCCGATTCCGGATTAAAGCATAGCGAAAAGACATCGTATCCTGCACGGTTCTCAGGAATATGGCTATTACCTCTTATTACATCCTCACTTGAGTTGATAATCTCTACGGCTACAAAATCCGGATATATGTGGCGGTCAGCGAGACGTTCCAGTATTATACTATCCATAATCGACACGTTAAAGTCGACAACCGGATCCATAGTCTCATGCATCTGATGACTCATATCGTTGACCATCTGATTGGTATATGACCGATCGCGCCGTAAAGGGGTCTTGTTTACACGGGTCTCACCTTTACCGCTTTGGGAAGTTGTCACAAAGTTTCCATCCTCATCCTTTACACCGGAAACCTGACCATGACCTTCTATAATTGAGTCGCCGTTTTCAAGATAAGCTTTTTTAGCTGCTATTGCGGCACGATTAGCCCGGTCAGCACGCTCCCACATGTCGTCAATATCGGCATCAGCCAAAGCTGTCATCACATCTCGTTCAACATTGGCTCTTATCGAATTATAAAGAGATATGAGATAATAGACATTGCAACCGAAAATGACTGCAATGACAAAAATAAACGTGATAGATATTGTCCTAAAGCGTTTCATACCTGCAACCACGAAGTGCTCGCGGTCTCATATTAAAATCAATTCTCACCGCAAATTTACTAATAATCCATCATACAATTATTTAGGTAGATTCCGATTTAAGACTAAATAAGGGAGCGTTTAAGTCTATATAAGGATGGTCATGGCGATTATGAATGTAAGTGAACCTAACTTTACCTCAAAAAAGTAGTACAGCAATGAGAAAAGCATTATTTTTCATAACGATTCTACATAGCGCAACAGCTTATGCACAGACGGAATCCCTTGATACAATCTCCGCTCGGCAACTCAATGAAGTTGTTGTAAGAGGAGAGAAACCGCAGATTAGGAGCGATGAGGGCGTAATGGTCATTGATCTTCCTGCAATAGTTAATGATAAGCCTGTTACAAACATTCTTGAAGCCCTTGGCTATATGCCCGGTGTTGCGAACAATAATGGTATGATATGGCTTACCGGGGCCTCTAATGTCACCATTATTCTCAATGGAGAGCTGACCAATATGCCGCTCCAGAATCTGTATCAGCTCCTTTATACCACGCCTGTTGACAGGCTGAAAAATGTCGAAATCATGTATTCGGCTCCTCCTAAGTATCATGTCAACGGTGCAGTAATCAACGTGGTTCTGAAGACTCCGACACCTTTTGATGGCTTGCAGGGACAAGTCAGAACTGGATATAATCAGGCTCACTATGGCTCGTATGGCAGTGGACTTGCAGCGACATACGCATTAAAGGACTGGACTTTTGACCTCAACTATGGGCTTTCCCGAACTAAGTCGTGGACTCGAGAAGAAACATGGTCGAATCATCTTTACAACGGTAAGCGGACCATGATTGAGGATGATATGCGCCGCATTGGTCAGAACTGGAACAATACCATATTTGTGTCTGCGTCATGGAAAACGCTCAAACTCACTTACAACGGTCAGATAATCGCCGGTTCAAAGAGTTGGGGACTCTCATCCGGGACATCGGGCAATTTTACAAACGCATACAATATGTTGTCACCGGTAGGCTATCATAATGTTGCCCTACGTTACACAGCCCCATTTGGCATGACTGTAGGCGGTGACTATACCAGCTATTCCGAGAATCGTTCCCAGTCATTGTTTAAGGATGCCGATTATCTGCTTGGCTCGGAAAACCGGCAAGCAATAGACCGATGGCATTTATATATCGACCAACAGCATCAGTTCGGCAAATGGCAACTGAGCTATGGCGCGGAGTATCAGCACTCGGAAGACCACAGTTCGCAACATTACGGAATATCCGGCACTCCTGATTTCGATGATTGTTTCAACGAAGATGTAGCAAGTTTCTATGTCGGCACACAGCGGTCGCTTGACTGGGGGCTATCTTTCAATGCATCGGCAAAAGGAGAATATTATCACAATAAATATCAGCACAACTGGAATTTCGTTCCTCAACTCGGGGCGACTTACAACAAGACACCGAAAAGCATATTCCAGCTTAATCTCAGCACCCAACGCATCTATCCTTCATATTGGGAGCTTCATGGCGGGACAAGCTACATCAATGACTACTCGACAGTAATAGGTAATCCGGAATTACAGCCATATATTCAATACGATGCACAATTCAATTATATCCTAAGCCAGAAATATATGGCGACACTCTATTTTCAGTATGGCGATAAGGCGACAGTCCAATTACCTTATCAATCGCCCGAGGCTCTCAATCTGATCTATCAGACCATAAACATGGACTACAAGCGGGTGATTGGACTTAACCTCTATGCACCTTTCGGTGTCAGTTACATCTGGAACGCATCAGCCACTGCCAACATATTCAAACAACGAGAAAAAGCCGATAATTTCCATGACATAAGTTTCGACAATAGCAAATGGATTTTCTACGGTTCTCTCAGTAACTCTTTTAAGTTCAGTCAGAATTGTCCTGTATCGTTGTCTGTTGATTTCAGTTACATATCACCGTCACTGCAAGGAATAGCCAACCTTTCAAGTATTTGGAAAGTTGATGCCGGTATCAAATGGCAATTCGGGAAGAGCCGCAGTTGCGAATTTGACCTGAAGGTTGATGACATATTCAATAAATGGTCGCCGACCATGACTATCAATCATGCCGGTCAGGACTATCGAATGAAAGTGAGGGATATGACCCGTAATCTTAAACTGACATTTATCTGGCGATTCAACGGTTTTAAGCCCAAAGACACAGATATTGACACCTCGCGTTTTGGCACCGGCAAATAATCTAATATCGGTTTATGACGGAAATTGTTATGATGATAAAAATCATATAAATCACATGGTCACCCCCGAAAAATGATTTTTTGCAAAGAATAAGGCGAAATAGTTTGGCAGGTAACGAAATAATCGCTAATTTTGCACCGCTTTTCGTAATCTCTGGCAAGACAAGCAGCTTGCTATATTGCGTATTATTAACATTTTAATATTTGATTAAAAATGGATTTGATTAAAGTTGCTGAAGAAGCATTTGCCTCCGGCAAGCAGCACCCCGAATTTGGTCCCGGCGATACCATCACAGTCGCATACCGCATCAAAGAGGGTAACAAGGAGCGTATCCAGCAGTACCGTGGCGTAGTTATCCGCATCTCAGGCGAAGGCGCAAAGAAGCGTTTCACCGTACGCAAGATGAGCGATAACATCGGTGTAGAGCGTATCTTCCCCATCGAGTCACCGTTTATCGACTCAATCACAGTTAACAAGTATGGTAAAGTACGTCGCGCCAAGCTTTATTATCTGCGCAACCTTACCGGCAAGAAGGCTCGTATCAAAGAGCGCCGCATAGTGAACAAAGACGCAAAATAAGATTATTCTTAACCGATAAAATAAAGGGATGTGTCCAAAGCGCGACACATCCCTTTATTTTTATATCCAGGCATTGCGGACATCAATGAGTTTGATTATCTTTGCTTTATAACCAAAGCCTGACACCATGTACGATGATGATAACGACTATGGCAATTATAATTGGGTTCCCGACCACAATATGTGGGTCGATTACACTGCCGAACAATTCACCGGCGAAAATCCATATTTAGGCTACCCCGAATACGAAGACTATAGTGAAAATAACGCTGCTGAAGATTATAATGATACCAACCTAAACAGGGGAAGCGATTCTAATTCACTTAGAGAGACAGCCGAGCGAAAAGGATATTACTGCGCACAGCTTTACGCCCTCAAACAGACGCTCACGACTCTTCAACCCAATACTGAACCATACTATCAATGCAGGCATAAAATCAAAGAGGCAAAACGCATGATCAGAGCCAATACTAAAATCATCGATGATATTATGACAAATCGAATGGTAACTGAAATCGTTCGAATAATAAAATCGCACAAAAGAATCATACCCCTCCCGTACAAAAACCGGCCGCCGACAAACCGAAAAGCGAGACAGACAATTACAGTTACCGGAACGACACGAAATTTTCCCTTTCCAATGAAGCGCAGGTGAGGCTCATTATCTTAAGTATCGTAATCCTGACATTTTTCCTTATGTATCTTTTCGGGGAATCTTGAAAACAAAAGAGAGAATGTATCAAATTGATACATTCTCTCTTTCTGCTATGTAAATTGTTATTATTAGAGCCAACGTACATAAGCGAAGTCCTGACGATGAGGAAGAGCGTCATTCCAGGGATAAGCACGGAATGCATAACGGAACACGCCTGACTCACGCATCTTAGACTTAAGCTCGTAAGTGATGTTGTCGCCATCCTGACCGATAGGCTTGAACTGCTCGGTGCGGACAAGCTTTTCTTCACCATTGACAACCTTATACACGACAAGTTCTACATGCACGTCACGACCGAGACCGTTGGTGTTGACCTTAATCACGGTAGAGAATGGCTGACCGGTCTTGCTGTTGTTCTGGTCAACAGACTCGATGATCGAATCAACTTTCACGCCGTCCCACTTGGAAGCCACATTCTCTTTCCATGCCACAATTTCTTTGGCAAGAGCAAAGTCATGGGCAGTAAGTTTCTTGGTGCGTGAAGCCTCCTTGTCGTAGAAGCGGTCGATATAGTCGTCAATCATACGCTTCATGGTGAAGTTAGGAGCAATCTTCGCTACAGAGTTCTTTATATACTGAATCCACTCGGGAGAATAACCCTTCGAATTCTTTGCGAAGTAGAGGGGTACAATCTCGTTTTCAAGCATCGAGTAGATAGTGGCTGCATCGAGCTGATCCTGCTGCGACTGATCGGTAAATGTACGCTTGTCGGTAAGTGCCCATCCGGCTTTCTCGCAGAAACGATAGCCCTCATACCACCATCCGTCAAGCACCGAGAAGTTAAGCACACCGTTCATCTCAGCTTTCTCGCCTGATGTACCTGATGCCTCAAGCGGACGGGTAGGTGTATTCAACCAGATATCTACACCTGATACAAGACGCTTTGCAACAATCATGTCGTAGTTTTCAAGGAAGATAATCTTACCGAGGAACTGCGGCATACGTGAAATCTCCATAATACGCTTGATAAGACCCTGTCCTGCTCCGTCGGCGGGGTGTGCCTTACCGGAGAAGATGAACTGTACGGGGAACTGCGGATTGTTTACAATCGCAGAAAGGCGGTCAAGGTCGGAGAAGAGAAGATGAGCGCGCTTGTAAGTAGCAAAACGACGGGCGAAACCAATGATAAGTGCGTTAGGATTAATCTTGTCGACAATCGACATGATGCGTGAGGGGTCGCCCTGATTCTTGAGCCACTTCTCACGGAAGTCACGACGCACGAAGTTGATGAATTTGTTTTTCATCGTCATGCGGAGCTTCCAGATATCCTCATCGGCTACATCATATATCTTAGCCCAGTAGTTAGTGTCGCTCTGATGGTTGAAGAACTCCTTGCCGAAAGTCTTTTCATAAAGTTCCTTCCACTCAGAAGCCGCCCAGGTAGGCATGTGGACACCATTTGTAACGTAACCTACGTGAGATTCCTCCCAGCTGTAACCTTTCCAAATGCCTGAGAACATTTTCTTTGAAACCTCGCCGTGGAGCCAGCTTACGCCGTTAGCCTCCTGACAGGTGTTAAGAGCGAATACACTCATCGAGAAACGCTCGTTGGTATCGGGATTCTCACGACCCATGTTCATGAGATCGCTCCATGAGATACCAAGTTTTGCGGGGAACTCACCCATATATTTGCCGAATAGACCTTCGTCAAAATAGTCGTGACCTGCAGGCACGGGGGTGTGTACAGTATAAAGGCTTGAAGCACGGACAACCTCAAGAGCGGTGTTAAAGTCAAGCTTGTCGTCCTGAACATAATCCACCAGACGCTGAAGGTTGAGAAGTGCTGCATGACCCTCGTTGCAGTGATAGAGTTCGCTCTTTACACCGAGCTTCTTAAGCATCAGGAAACCACCGATACCGAGCATATATTCCTGCTTGATACGGTTTTCCCAATCACCGCCGTAAAGCTGATGGGTTATCTGACGGTCAAACTCGCTGTTCATGTCGAAGTCGGTATCCATCAGATACAGCTTCATACGACCTACATTCACACGCCAGATGTGAGAATACACAACTCTTCCGGGGAACGGCACTTCAAGAATCACCGGATGACCATCTTCATCAACCACCTGATCGATAGGAAGCTCGTTGAAATTCTGCGGCTCATAGTTGGCAATCTGCTGACCATCCACAGAAAGAGTCTGGGTAAAGTAGCCATAACGGTAAAGGAAGCCTACAGCAGTCATGTCTACACAGCTGTCGGAAGCCTCCTTGATATAGTCACCGGCAAGCACACCGAGACCACCGGAATAAATCTTAAGAGCATTGCAAAGACCATATTCCATTGAGAAATAAGACACGGAAGGAATGTCCTTACGCATGGGCACCTTCATGTAAGCCTTGAAATCGGAATATACGGCATCAATACGCGCCATGAGGTCTTCATCGTTGATGATCTCCTGAAGGCGGTCAAAATCAAGACGCTGGAGAAGCATCACGGGGTTCTCTCCAACCGCACGCCAAAGGTCGGGGTTGAGATCGCGGAATAGAGATTTACCCTCGCTGTTCCATACCCACCAAAGGTTGCGGGACATTACTTCGAGGGGTTTGAGCTTGGAAGGCAAATCAGATTTTACCATAATGTCACGCCATGCGGGTGCATTAGTGTTGCTCACTTGTAATTTCATACGCTAAAATAAAAATTATTAATCTTCTTTCTTATATATCATTTATTGACACGTGCATCGGCGGCATTAAGCGCAACAGCAAATGCCTCCACATAGTATTCAATGAAATAGCTCCATGCGGCAAGCGACGCCATGTGCATGGCACGTGACCGGATCAATGCCATTCCGGCAGGATCCACTCCGACAAGATACTCCAACGACTTGGCTATGCGGTCGGCTACCTCATTATAATTGAAGTCGCCACGTGCAATAACATTGACACCTGACTCGCTGAATGTATTATCCTCCGTGGCAAGCATCCATTGACCGAAGCCGGAGAGTGTTGTAGTGACGGTAGGCACACCGAAGGCTATGCTCTCAAGCGGAGTGTAGCCCCACGGTTCATAATAAGACGGAAACACCGTGGCATCCATTCCTATCAACAAATCATAATATGTCTTGTCAAAAATACCATCGCTACCGTTAAGATAACACGGCACATAAATCACCTTTACCTTATCTGCCTTGCAGTTGGTAAACCCGATGCCATGTATGCGGCAGTTGATGGGGTCTTCATCAGGATTGTTCAGATAATGAGTCAGCACAGGATTCTGAAGAGCCGACTTGCGTTTTGCAGCAAGAGCCTTTTTCAGATCGGCGCGAGGCTCTTTCACCCAGGCAGGCACCATTACAAATGCAAGGACGGTGCGGTTTATATCCAACTCCCTGAGACGGGCGAGAGCGTCAAGATACAGGTCAATGCCCTTGTTGCGGTATTCACATCTGCCGGAAGTGGCGACGATGAACGTGTCGTCGGGCAGTTTATAACCAAGCAGCGAAGATGCGACATTCAGAAGCACTCCACGCGCTTCCTCTCGCGCACTCAGAAATTTACCTTTCGCGGGCACGAAATTCTGCTCAAATCCGTTAGGAGTAACGACCGGTCGGCGTTCAAGCAACTGTTCACACTCCATTGCCGTGATGTCACTTACCGTAGTAAAGCAGTCGGCATTATGGGCGGCAGCTTTTTCAAGCGAGTGTTTCGACTCCATGTTCAACTCCATTGCCATCTGATCGCCGTTATATCCACGAAGGTAGTCATAAAGCGGCTTGCCGTTTCCGCAAATACTGCGACCTATGCAAGTGGCATGGGTAGTGAAAATGGTTGCGACACTCGGCAGACGATCCTTCACATACAGAAGTCCCATACCGGTAGTCCATTCATCGAAATGAGCTATAACCTTCTTGTCGCGGATACCGGTATAGTCACAAATGCTTTCAATAACTATACCTGCAGCATGTGCAAATGCACATCCCTCATCATAATCGCCGTAAGCGTGAAGGGAATCTACCTTATATAAATCCCACATCCTGCCATAAAACTCATCTTTTACAGCATACATGCCGTCAAACTTGACAAGCACGACAATAGGTCGTCCCGGAATATCCCAACGGCCGACACGCACAGAAACCCCTTCCGGAAGGTTAGCTTTAGCTTTCCATCCTTTCAGAAGAGTATTTGACGGAATAAAATATGGTGAAGGATTTTCATCAGACCACACATCAGGTCCGATGAAGATGACTTTATCCTTGTATAGTTTCTGGAGCGTCTTAGCTTTTGTCGATAATACCGTGTATATACCACCTATCTTGTTGCATACTTCCCAACTCGTCTCGAAAAGCAAATCTAAATTTACAGGCGCTTTATCCATATTGTAAATTATTTTATTTTACGGGCGCAAAGATAATAAAATTTTTTCACATAGAAGCCATTCTTGTAATTTATAATTCTTTACAATTTTCCAATAATTATGATTTATCGCCCACAAACACGCTGCAAATCGCATTACGCTTGACAATAAAATAACACAATTTAACAGTAGTAATGATAAACAGAGTTAAATTATAAGAACTTAACAGTTGAATGAATTGTTATAAAGTCATATAACATAAAATTCACTATCATGCTGTATAAGAAAGAGTTAATAAGTATTGTGGGGCTATTTATGCTGATTGCCTGCAGCAGCAGCCTGTGGGATGACCTTCCCGAACCTATCGCAACCTTTATTTCCACCTACTACCCCATGTCGGGAATCAGCGAGTATAACGAACATAACGGGGTCTATTACGTCACTATTAAAAACGGCGCTACAATGACTTTTGACTCAAACTACACTTGGCTTGAAATCAACGGCAACGGAGTCGTGCTGCCTCAACTGTTCATACAAGACGCCCTCGAACCCAAACTTGTACAATACCTCATGGAGCTTGAACTGACCGATGAAGTATATGCCGCCAAAAACGACCCTCGCGAAGTGATACTCGATATGCTCGATTATAAAATACGCTACATCAAGGAAAGCGGGGACATAAGCCAGATAGGCGGTCCTACAAATTAATGCCGGAACTGCGGTAGAAGCGCATAGTGCTTCTAAATAACGGGAATTCAAGCGAAAGTATTCCTTCTTTAGAGAATGTGGCATGAGTCTCGTCATCCATGCGGTTCATCATACTGTCATACCACACCATATCATAATGATTTTCAAATGGTGTCGGCAATAGTTTTCCTTTCAGCATCAACTTACGCCAAGCCTGATTGTTTACCCTTGCACCGTCAAGATAAAGCATGTCATATCCATCGCCGTTTGCGACAACTATCAGGGAATAGTTTCCGCCAAGACGCGCACGATTGTCGTCAGTCTCGCGGTCAAGGTAACGCCATATTCCTTCGACAGGGTCACCAGATAGTGAGAGATGTCGCATCACGTCATCCATTTCATAGCCGGTAGCAAGACTTTGTGCAATATCTTCGCCACATTCCACAACAAGAGAAGCGATATCCAATGGGGAGCCTTCCGACACAAGCTTACATTGAGAACCGGCAGGCAACTTAGATGTAGCCTCCATGATCTTATGCAATCCTTTTGCCCCGATAAACACCCGCATCACATCGCCCTCCCACTCTAACAACATTGAATTGAATCCTTTTGCCATATTTAGACCTGATGCAACTGTCTCCCTGTTTGTCACAAGATTGTTGCCCCCGGTTATTGCGCCATACTCCACCGACATCAGACGGCGGTCGTCAAGTGCTCCGAAATCAGAATTGAAAGGGCGCATAATCACATAATTGTAATCATCAGGCGATACATAATTCCATGCTATCCCCCACCATGTATCGCCGTCACCGAAACCCTCTTTTGCCGCCGGCATGGCACAACGCGCCTCTATAGCAACTGTAGCACAGTTGTCATCAATGGCAAATATCGAATCAACCGATATGTCGCTACCGATGTAATACTGACGATACTGCGCCGATACTGACAGCGTCAGCGACATCAAGATTGAGAAGAGAGTGAGTTTCATAAAATATAATTAAAACCGTTAGTCTATAACAAGGAGCTTACACGAGCGACGAACTCTTCACGACCTATATTCCATGGAATCCAATGGATATGGAAGCCTCGCCGTTCCATCCCCCGAAACCAAGTCATCTGCCTCTTTGCAAACTGATGTATGGCAATCTCAAGTCCGGAAAGCATTTCATCAAAAGTCATTTCTCCTACAATATAACTTGTCACGTATTTATACTCAAGTCCATAATATATAAGGTCATCCGGAGAGATGCCGGAGTCAAGCAAAGACCTTACCTCGTCAATCATCCCCTCGTCAATCCTTGCCTTCAGCCGGGCGGATATGCGATTGCGCCTGCTTTCACGGTCAATGTCAACCCCAACTATAGTGACATTCTCCATCGGCTTTGGCTGAGTGCTGACAGCCTTTTCAGGATGTTCAATATAGTAGCTCTGTATCTCGATGGCACGTATGGCTCTCTTACAGCTGTCAACATCAGTGACATTATGGAGTGTCTTCATCGATGCAAGTATAGATGTCAGCTCCTCAAGCGACTTTCCAGCCAATGACTCGCGCAGTTCACGATTTTCAGGCACCTCCGGCAAACGCAGACCATTAATAGCCGACTCTATGTATAACCCGGTGCCTCCACATAATATCGGGAGTTTTCCTTTACCGGCAACCTTAGAGTAAGCCTCATCAAAATCTCGAAGATACTCGTAAAGATTATACTTATATCCGGCAGGACAAATATCTATAAGATGATAAGGCACACCGTCATACTCTACAAGATCCTTGCCGGTACCGATATCCATGCCGCAATATATCTGCCGCGAGTCGGCACTGATGATTTCCCCGTCAAGAGCTTTCGCTACATCCACGGCACGTGATGTCTTGCCCGATGCCGTCGGTCCGGTTATTACAAGGAGCCTATTGTCCATAGTCCCTTACATGTTTACGCCAGAATCTACGGAGTTTAAAAAACGGGGTATCTTCATTATCCTTGGCAATAAGCAGCCACACCGGATCATTGAAATCACCGTCAAACACCTCCAGTTCATGCAGTCGGAATGTCGGCTTATAATGCTTTATATCATATAGGCGATATCCCCAGCGGTCATAGGTCTTTTTAGTCATCATTACAGTATATACACGATGAATCTCACTCATAAGCAAGCCTGACAATTCGCCATGGGCATGCATCCGCTCAAGTTGGTTCTGGCTGAACCATTCGCCTGAAAGGCGCGACCTTTCAACCTCAGTACGCGACGGTACTACGCAAAGATAATGGAAAATATTGCTGTCGGCATGGTTATTGGAATTTTCATATAAAAATTTTATGTCGACCTTGTCGTTGATGCCCGAGACAAGCGAAAAGTTGACTGCGGCATCGTACGATGTCATGCGTTCCCGATAAGGTATATGTGTCATTGCCGGAGTATCGGCACGTTTTCTGTCATCCTCATCGACCAGATTCAGAAACACATAGTCATCACATATAAGAATATAGCGCAAAATAGTCGTAAGTTCAGCCGATGAGGCATCACCCACTACATTCTCACGATAAAACATATATATGCGGAAATAACGCATGGCGAGATATGCGAGCGACAGCACGTATAATGCCACCGGAATAGCGATATAATAATACAAATCCGACGGATTCATATTGACATTATTGTAAGTGGTAAGGTAATACGTCCACGAATAAATCGATACAACAGCCGATATGAATATGAGCATCCGCAGCTGATAACGCGACTCGACATCAAATACGCGCCCCATAAATCCTCGTTCCTGCGGAGTTCCATGCTCTACAGTGCAACGATGACAGAATGAGATACGGTGACGCATCACATATCCCCATATCGAGATTACCAACATCACGGGCGCCAGTATAAGTATTGTAATATAGGGTATGTTCTTATTGGCATGTCCCAGCAGATATTCCTGCGGGTCCATGAATTTCATATAATAGAGATTTATACCTACCATTATCGCTGCCGCCACAAAGAGGATTCGCACTGTGATATATGGCAATATGTTGCAGATTTCCGAGTCGGAATCACGCATGACTGCAATACGCCTCATCAATATAAAAGCGAACCCGAGCACAAAGGCGGGAAGCCATAACTTTGTGAAAAGTACGCCAAAGAGCACAGTAAGAGCAAGCGCACCGGCGGAAAGCGCCCAATTAATCCAAAGACTGTCTATGCCACGTAGCGTAAGCCGGTTTCGTTGCTTATTTGTTGCCATGTAGATTGCGATTAAAGAAGTTAAGCATATTGAGATATACCAGTGAGCGTGCCCCGCAGCCATAAATCGAATGGTTCATATTGGGGAAGAGCAGCATGTCGCATACCTTGTCTTCCGACTGAAGGGCTGACACATATTGCATGGTATTCATCAGGTGTACATTGTCATCGGCAGTACCGTGCATAATCAGCAGCGGGGTCATGATACGGTCTACATACGAAATCGGGGCACTTTCCTGATATCCCACTTCATTCTCACGCGGTGTCAGCATATAACGCTCAGCATATACCGAGTCATAATAACGCCAGTCAGTAACGGGAGCGACAGCCACAGCAGCATCATATCCATATTGCGACGCCGCCATGAGAGATTCATATCCGCCATAGCTCCAACCGAATATGCCGACCTTTGACACATAGGACAATGAACGGGCATATTTAGCGGCGGCAATCTGGTCTATTGTCTCGTAATACCCCAGATTGCGATATACGATATTCTTGAATTCTTTTCCCCTGCCGCCTGTACCACGTCCGTCAACAGTAATCACAATGTATCCTTGCGTCACAAAATAGTAGTCCCAGTCCATGTGCCAACGGTTAAGCACCTCCTGCGATCCCGGTCCACTGTATTGCGACATAATTACCGGATACTTGCGGGAAGGGTTAAAGTCTGCCGGTTTCAGAATGGATGCGTTCAGTGTGTATCCGTCAGAATTGAGGGTAAAAAACTCTTTCACCGGAAGAGAGCCGTAACGGGAAAGATATTCACGGTTATCCTCAAGCACCCGCAACTGTTTCCCCGCCGAAGTGCAGAGAGTGAATACAGATGGAGTGGTCACGTCATTATAGACCATCGTGTAATACGACATGTCGGGAGCACAAATAAGCGAAGTCGTACCATTTTCTTTACCTACAGGTGTAATCTTTCCTTTAGCATCGACACGGCTCACCACGCGGTCAAGCGGACCGCGCATGGTCGACTGATAGAAATGGGAAGCGGTAGCCTTCTCATACCCGTAATATTCGGTCACATCGTAGTCACCTGAAGTTATCTGACGCATCTGCGCGCCCGAATAGCTGTACTGATACAAATGGTTGTATCCTGACTTTTCCGACATTACGATAAAAAAATCGTCATACAGCCTTGTGCCTTCCCACGCAACAGGGTCAATCCATCCGGAATTATTCTCGTCGACATATAAAGACTTGCTTACCGTAGACTTGGGATTTACAAGATACATTTCCATCCTGTTCTGGGCACGGTTCAGCGTAGTGACTACAAGACGGTCGGGAGTGCCGGCATAGGCGATACGAGGTATATATTCTATGCGCGAGTCATTGAATGGTATATCTTTTGTCTTGCGGTTATCTACATCATAACTGTGAAGCGTGACGACCGAATTACGCTCACCCGCTACAGGATATTTATAGCTGTAACTGCCGGGGTAAAGCTGATACTGCGGCTTCGGCTCACACGTACCCTCATAAAGCGGGAAGGAATACAGCGGTACATCGGTCTCGTTATACTTAAGATAACAAAATGTAAGATTGTCAGGCGACCATGCCATCGAGCACGTCGTATCAAACTCCTCCTCATAAACCCAGTCGGGCACACCGTTGATAATCTTGTTAACCTCACCGTCTTTGGTGACAGCAACCTCGGTGTTATAGTCAAGTTTACGGATATAGATATTATTGTCCGCCATAAACGAAATCATCCTGCCATCGGGCGACCACAGGGGCGATTGCTGCAACGGATGCTCGACACTTAAAGGAGTCAAGACATTATGACGCACTTCATATACATAATATTTGGCTTTAAACGAGCGGCGATAAACCGGTATCTTATCCTGATATATGATTATGTATGATTCATCAGGACTAAGGATGTAACCTTCGATTGACTTGACTTTATTCTCACGTGTGGACGCCACATCAATCACGGTAGCAATTTCATCGCCTGTCTTTATATCGTATTTTACAAGTCGTGTACCGTCATCGGCAAGCTGCAGATAGCTCTTGCCGTCATTAAGATAGGTCATCATTCCCGGAGTCGAAATCGCATTTTCAGGATAAACATACCGGGACAAGTCACCGGCATTAGCAGCCTCCGATTCAACTACCGGCAATAATGCCGCAAAAATCAGGATATATTTTAACTTCATTGCTGAAAATCTATTTGTTTCATTGGATTATTAAAATAGCGACATCTGTGCCGCGTTGTCAGGTGTCTGCTTGCGCGGAGGCTCCTGATAGCCGAAATCGGCATCGGAAACCATCCCTACACTCTTTGCGACAACTCCTTCCGGAGGAGTGGCAATCAGCCATTCGGTGCTGTCAAGGGTGTCATCGATTGCAGAAATCTTAGGCATGGATTTCTTGGAAGCCCTCCGGCGCTTCGGTTTCTCTTCCGTCACATTCTTCTCCGTCACCTCAGCCAGAGCTTCCTGCGCTTTCTTCAACTCTATTTCCTTGGCAGCGCTATTGCCGATGCTCTCTTCAAGAGATTCTTTCAAGTTGTCAACCTCCTTTTCAAGCGACATCACTTTTATCGCCTGTGCTTCTTTTTGCTCCTTCAGTGCACGTATTTTTTCATCACGCCGTGCCAATACGTCCTCGACCTTAGCCATCTTGTCAATCATCTCTTGCTTGACTTCTTCCAGCAAGGAGTTTGCCTCTGCAAGTTCGGAAGACAAAGCCATGACTTTTGATACCGATTCCTCATATTTGACCTGCAGTTCATTCTTTGAGGCTATGGCATCATCAAGATCCTTACGGTTTACAGCATTATTATTACGCAAATCGCTCAACATCTTGTCGGACATAGACATCTTGGTCTTATAGAGTTCAGCATTCTCAAGAACTTCAGCATTCAGACGGTCAATCTCTGCATGTAATTTTTCATTTTCAGACTGCGACTCATCGAGCTTGACACGCAATGCCCCAAACTCTTCTATCGACACACCTGCACCGGCGGCTGCATCCGCCTCAAGCACACCGGCTATTTTCAATTTATTGACAAGGCTCCTGTTTTCAAGTATAAACTGCTCCTTTTCCGCTTCGAGCGACACGATTTGGCTCTCAAGTTCACGCACCTTATCGGAAAGAGCTCGTTTCTGACGGTCGGCACTGAGCTGACGCTGTTTCAGTTCATCTTCTTTCTCCTGAATGTTCCGGCAACGCTCCTGGAGTCCGGATATCTCATCATGGTATTTTTTAGCCTCATTCCGAGACTTTTTCAAGAAATTGTCTTCCATGTCATTATGACATTTTGCAAGATACTCCTTGAAAGAATTGCCGAGTGTATCGTAGAGATATCTGCGCTGGGCATCACGGTCAATGCACTGCTTTACAAAGTCAGGCTGCGCATTGTTAAACACTTCAAGTATGGCATCGAAGAAATCCATCGGAAACAACTCTGTTTCCGGCTCTGCGACAACTGCGTCCTCTCCCTTTTCTTCTTTCGTTTCCACGACAGAGACCGTGTCAGCATCCTGCAACCGCTTGTACGGGGTAACAAGTGCCGAGGGGGCATCGTCATAATCATCTTCGTCATGACCGAAACCGAAAGCCCTTAATACTGAATTAAAAAATGACATGTCAAGTCTGTTATTCCATTACAAAAAACTGTGCTCATTCCGGTTTTACAACTACCCCGACTCCTTTTCTGCCATTAATGCCAATCACCAGCGGAGAGTCAAACCTCACAATCCGGAGGAAATCGCTCTCATATTCAGCAGGCATCCGGTTAAGGTAATCCACATCATAAATGCCATCGTTTGACGCCGGATTTATGGTAAAGTATCCTACTCCGAAAGATGTCAGGTTTTGAAAGAAATGAGTACCCTGACTCGGCTCGATACGATAATTGCTCAGCGATGACTCGACAATAAGCCGCGCCGATGATATATGCGGCCACTTGACCGGAATACCAAGAGCGGTGTCGCTTGAGCCCCAACGACCAGGACCTATCAGCACATAACCTTCGTTACGCTCCGTAAAGGTACGATTTATTTTTTCAATTTCCCTTGCAATTAGAGAATTATTTGACGAAGAGAAATTTTCAGGACGAACATAGATGACAGCTCTCACATTTTCTATATTGCCGTGACCGAGCGCAGTGTTGCTTCGCAGGATCAATCGGTCATCGGGTAATGAAAGCACACTTTCATCCACAATATCCTTACGCTCGACAATCGGGCGTATCTGCAACCAGTATAGTGTACCTTTGCCCTTGTCTGTTATATCGAGTACTCCGGCAAATTCGATTTCCACAGGTCGCCCCATCTCTTCCTGTCCTTTGGAAAGCATGAAATCAGTAATCTGGGCAAGAGGGAATACTCCGTGCTGAAGCACATTGGCAAATGTAACCACTCTTCTACCCTCCCCCTCGTCACAGTCACGTATTATCTGGTCACGGAAGTCGTAGGTCGACACAAGATAACGCAGCGCACCTGTTGCCGCTACATCCTGTATACGGGGTTTGGCGATATTGAATCCGTCATCAACCTTGAAATCCTCCTCGACTCCGCGCTTCATGTCGAGAGCATAAAAACGTGTCTGGGTATCGCGCAGGGCGAGGTCAAGCGTTGATGTCTGGAGTACCTTGTCGGCATGTCGCGGCGAGAAACGCAGGCTCAAGCCGCCGTCAACAATATATTTTCCCAGCCCCACGGCAGTCTCAACCACTCCATCCTCGGGCACCTCATCGTTGATGGGGTAATAGTTTAGCGAGCGTCCGACTCCGGAGAATGACGGGAAATAATAGTCACCGACCTGCTTGCCGACAACCTCCTGTATGATAACCGCCATCTTCTCCTGGTCAATGACGTTGCTTGTTGCGGTCATATACGCCTTGCTATCGGCATAAAACACTGAGGCATATACACTTTTTATAGCGTCACTCAGCATGGCAAGCATCTCATAGCGGTCTTCTACATGAGGAATCATGTAGGTGGAATAAATGCCTGCAAACGGCTGATAATGGGAATCCTCAAGCAGGCTGGAACTACGTATGGCAAGCGGCTTGTCGACCACTTCAAAAAGCGCGAAGAAATCTTCGATAAGACGTTCAGGCAGACGTGCCTGCAGGAAATATTTCAATATCACCTCGTCGCTTTGGTCGGAGAGCGCCACAGGATAGAGATTGTTGGTCTCCATGAACTCATCGAATATATCGGTGCATATCACCACTGTGCGAGGGATTGTAACCGTGACACCGTCAAAGTTGTCACATATCGGATTTTTCTTTATTATCGAGTCAATGAATGCAAGACCTCTGCCTTTTCCACCCAAGGAGCCTTGCCCGATACGGGCAAAGTTGGAATAATGGTCAAACCGGTCTTTGCGGAAAATAGCCACGACACCCCGGTTTTTCATCTTACGGTACTTTACTATAAGATCAAAAAACAGCTGTCGCACAGCCGGAGCCTCCTCGATATTCTTGAAGCGGTGACTCTTTATGACCTCTGCAATAGGGAAAAGCGCACGCGAGTAAAGCCAACGCGATATGTCATTGTAAGATGCGTGATAGAAAAGTGATTTCGCCGGAATATCGAAGATATGTCTCTGCAAATCCTTAAGGTCATGTATGCGCAGAAGTTCCTCGCCGGTTTCCGGGTCACGTATGACAAAATCGCCGAATCCGAAGTCCTTGCGTATCGCATCACCGAGGTCAACCGGAAACTTCTTGGAATTCTTGTCGATAAACACACCTCCGAAAGCCTTCACTTTCGGGGCGTTCTCCTCTTCCGATGACTCCATTATGATAGGCAGATAAGGATCTTTCTCTCTCAGATAAGCGGCAAGCTCAAGTCCGGCATGAGGGTCTTTGACACCACCGTGCTTGAACGACACATCGGAAATAACACCGAGCACATTCTTGCCATATAGCCGGTAGAGTTCCACCGCCTCTTCGTAGTCACGCGCAAGCATAACTTTTGGACGCCCGCGCATACGTAGCATCTGCTCATGCTCGTTAAGTGCCTCTGTGGAAAATATCAGAGACTGTTTAAGCAAAAATTTATATATAATCGGAAGCACGGAAGAATAGAATCTCACGGAATCCTCGACAAGAAGTATCATCTGCACACCGACCTCGTTTATGTCATTATCGGCATTCATCTTGTCTTCAAGCAGCTTTATGATGGCAAGCAGCAGGTCGACATTGCCGAGCCAGCTGAATACATAGTCTACTGCCGTAAGGTCCTCTTTTGCAAGGCGACGTGACACCTCCTTGGAAAAAGGGGTAAGAACCACAATCGGAATATCAGGGTATAACTCTTTTATCTTTTTCGCACCGGAGAATGTCTCGCTCAGGTCAATACCCGGCATCATGATGATAAGGTCAAAACGCTTTGCATCAAGCAGGTCGAGAGCTTCGGACGGACGTGACACACGGGTGACACGCGGGGGCGAGCTAAGATTGAGTGCCACATATTCAAAATAAAGCTGCTCCTCAACCCTGCCGTCTTCTTCCATCATGAAGGCATCATAAGGCGATGCCACCAGCAAGACATTAAATATACGCCGCTGCATCAAATTCTGAAACGCGGTGTCTTTCAGATATAATTGGCTTAAACTTTCCTCGTTCATGGTCAGCAGAAATAATGTAACAAATTTACATCATTTTTCCCGTTGCCACAAACTATGAACGCCAATAGTCAAAAAATCATTTCACACATCGTATGCGGCGCGAGACACCGGTGGTGATTATGAGCGGAACATTTTCCACAGTGACACTGCTTGTATCAAGCCCCAACGCCTTTTCATCGCTAAGTCCTATATGGCGCAAAAAACCATATATACCCATCACAAGCCGATAAGATGCCGGACAATTGCTTGACGGAGAAAATACCCTGTGGATGATGATAAACCGAAAATCGCCGGCTATTCCATACTCTCTCAGGGAAGGATAACTGCTTGTAAGGTCTATCTCCCCTGCAGCCACAAGGTCCTCGACGATCTGACGGAGATACACGCTTACCTGAGGCTGTATGCGGAATCCGATGGTAATATCAATGCTAACCAGTGTGTGTGGTATCAATATATCATACTTGTATTCAAGCGTGTCGGGTGCGTCATCGTAATGTACACGTATCACCCAATAGTGATCGGCACGTTTAGGGTGCTTGTTAATAATCGAGTAAAGCAATTTGCTCTCCACCTTGTCGGGTGATTCCGACTTACTGATGTACACCACATTGGCAGCATATTTAGGTATTTCGCAGTCATTACTGATTGCCTTTATGATATTCAGGTTGCTGTCAAAATCCTTATACTCGATATAACTATTGCGTATATTCCTGGCTCGTCTCCAGAACAGCATTATGGCGCAGATTATTCCTGCAAGAAGCAATGTGTACCAGCCTCCGTGAAGGAATTTAAACATATTGGACACCAGGAATACTCCTTCGATAGCGATAAATACCGCCATAAAGAGGATTACAATCCATCTGCTCACCCCTTTATGATGCAGATAGAATCCGAGCAATATAGTGGTCATAAGCATGGTGACGGTGATTGCAAGCCCATACGCCGCCTCCATAGCCGATGATGTACGGAACAACAATACCGTGACGATACATCCGACATAAAGGAAGCAGTTGACCAACGGGATATAGAGTTGACCTTTTAATACCGAAGGATATTTCACTTTCAGACGCGGCCAGAAATCGAGTCCCATCGCCTCGCTGAATATTGTAAACGAACCGCTCAACAGAGCCTGACTGGCGATAATCGCGGCACCGGTCGACATCAGAATGCCTACAACAAGGAAATTCCCCGGCATTATGGAATAGAACGGATTTATACCCGGCTCAACCTCCCCCTTACCGATAAGCCATGCACCTTGTCCGAGATAATTGAGTATTAGCATTATCTTGACAAATATCCACGAGTATGTGATATTCATCCGCCCGCAATGACCAAGATCGGAATAAAGGGCTTCCGCCCCGGTAGTACACAAGAATACCGCCCCGAGAATCAGAAACCAGAAGGGATAATTGACAAGCAGCATTACCGCATAATAAGGATTGAACGCCTTAAGTATCGCCGGTGCATCGCCGAGATGTAAAGCGCCCATTACTCCGAGCATCAGAAACCACAACAACATGAATGGACCAAACAATCGTCCTATCGCCTTGGTACCGAACGGCTGCACAAAAAATACCGCGGTGATTATAAGTATCACCACCGGCACCACCGGAGCGGAGCTGTCAAGCACCCTTATTCCCTCTATCGCCGATGTCACTGTCACCGCAGGTGTTATCACCCCGTCGGCAATCAACGTACTCGCTCCTATCACGGCAGGCACATACAGCCATTTATGGGGTAAACGCTTTACAAGCGAATATAGCGCAAGTATGCCCCCTTCGCCTTTGTTGTCGGCTCGCAATGCAATGACCACATACTTCAGAGTGGTCTGTAACGTGAGAGTCCATATTATGCAGGACACCGCCCCTATTATATAGTCGGCATTATAATCGGGATTGACTCCGGTTATAGCCTTCATTACATAGAGCGGCGATGTGCCGATGTCGCCAAACACAATCCCGATAGTGACAAGGAGCGCCATTGCCGTCACCTTATGAGCCGACTGTGATGAGGATAATATTCTTTCTTGTGACATATAAAAATTCCGTGGTCGTTGACTTCTAATTAACGACCACGGAATTTCAAAAGTTTATTCAATGCGGATTTCCGCTTAATCTTCAAATGTCATTTCGTCAAATCCGGCAGCATCAAACTCATCGTCATTATACTCATCGCTGCCGTAAAACTCTTCGTCAAAATCATCAGCGCCTTGGGTGACAGCAGCCGTGTTCTTGGCTTCAAACTCATCGATATCCATCATCTGAGCGGGGGCAGTACCCATGGAAGCCACACATACGGGATCCTTCAAGTTCTTGCCGGGAATACTTTTCTTCATCTCTATGAAGAAACAGCGGTCGGTCATATAATCAAACACGAATATAAGCCTCTGTCCGTCATCGACAAAATCGCTCAAAACGGTCTCATCCATCAGATAAATATCTTCATCGGAGTCGGAGCCCATATCCTCAAGTGTGATTTCCTTGCCTTTCTCCCAGTTGTTGTCACAAAGGAAGAACGAACACATCTGGTTTTTGTCATAGCCTACCGAGTCACAGATAGCATTCCTTAAATCCAGAAATGTCGCATCGGCATCGATATTGATTTCGCGTCGGAAGTTGTCCACCTCATCTGACACAAGTCGAAAATTGAATATCATAATATCAGGGTTTAATTTATTATCATCTTTAGTAAGCCGCGCCTTAGCACGACTCTTCACACCGCGAATTTAATAAATTTCCTATATAAACCACCTAATTTTTTATCGAATAATTTTCGGTGTCTCGCAATATCACTTTACCACCACCTTACGGGTATTGACCTCGCCTATAGTCGTGACCTTTACAAGATACACACCGGCGGCAACATTGACATAGCCTGCCTCATCAAAAGCAGCGACCTTTGCTCCGTTAAGGGCATATACGGCAGCATGAGAGAAAGTGCCTGAGACGGTTATCACACCCTGACCGCCTGTCACGACAAACGACTCACCTGTAACCGTATCAATACCGGTCGAGGGTGTATCGATAGCCACTGACGCGGCATTGAACACCTTGCAATCATTGGCATCCGACCCGTTGGCATTTCCGACGAAAGCCACGATATCCAAGTCACCGGCATCGAGTTTCTCGTCAATCGTTGTCGATACCTTGCAGGAATACGGCTCACCTTTTTTCAGTTCCACGGCGTGACCCAGATCACCGGTAAGTGTTTCGCGGAATATGTGGCGGTGAGTATAACCACCGCTTACTCCTGATTGATAGTTGACATCAGAACGCTCCACAAGGAAGACACTCACGGCGGGGTTGGTCCATTCAACCAATGTCTTCACCGGAGTACCCGACACCTCGACATCAAGCTTTCTTGTCTCGGCATCGTAAGAATAGTCGATATTTACATCAAGCCACGCATATCGCTCAGACGCAAGATTTACAAATTTTTCAAACTCATCGGCACTTGGCGCAAAAAATACAGGACCGGGAGAGGGGACAAAGCTCATGGCATACTGTGCAACCGCACCTTGGTCAGCAAAATTCACTCGGTCTATCATAAACGCCGGAGCCCAGGAAGAGGTCTGATAAAACCAGAGATAAGAACGGTCAAGTGGTGTAGTATAACCGTCCTCCAAATATCCCGAATGATGGGCAACGACAATCATGTCATCACGGTCAGCACTAACAGTCGAGAGCATACGGTGCGCCGCCGGACAGTTTCCACATGACGCAGTCGTAAATTCTTCAATAAGCACCTTGCGGGGAAGCATTGCATCGGTGCAGTCGAGCATATAGCTTGCCGATGCGACATCCTTGCCATCTACGACAGCGACTACCGTCAATTCAGCCTCCTTCTTATCTTCGATGGAAAGATTATCAAATGTAAATGAGAAAACAGAACCCGGAGCAAGACCGCTTTCAGCCGCCTTTGATGCTATCTCTTTCCCGTCAAAACGACATGACAGAGTGTAGGAATCCACAGCAACAGCACCGGAATTAAACAATGAGCCTGAAACAGAGAATTTCTCCCCGGGCTTTACAATATCGATTCCGGAAACTGAAAGAACCTTAAGTTCGCCACCGGGCAGATTGTCGCCCTCGATTATTGCCCTGACAAGTACATTGCCATAGTCAGAGTCGCCGGCATGTTCCCAAAAATACTTACCCCTATTATTGCTGTAACCGGCAATGTCGCCATAAGGGATAGCCGGACCGGCATCAAAAGCAATAGGCATAGTTTCAGGAGCGCGATTTGCCTTCATGCTGTAACCTACATAAATATCCTTATCTCCGGAAATGGTGTACGGCTCATCGAATTTAACTGAATCCCATACCTCACCTTCGACAGTAGCTTCCTTGGAAACAACCGGAGAAAAATTATCAAGGTCTTCTACGACAAAGGCATTCACGGTGTTGACCAATTCATTATTTAATGTATAGGTCTGACACAACAGCTTAACACCGGTAATTGATGCACCGGCATATTTGGCGGCAATCTCGGCAGGTATCTGAATCACCGCATAATTTGTGGTAGACAACGCGCTCGCCCCATACTGCGCAGGTTCATCGGCGCAATATCCGTAATCCACGGAAGCCGCCGAGACGGGTAATACTGCTCCAATAGTAACTATTGCAGCCAGAATAGATTTAAAATTTTTCATTATTATATGCACTGTAAAAAGTTAGTAGCTACTAAAAATAAGGTATTTATTGCCTATCGGCAGGAAGCGATGAATGTATAGCCTCAAAGCTCGCGCTCATTAACGACGGCAGATCGTGATGCCCGTCGACAGCCACAATAGGCTTGTGTATAGTAAGGATTATATGCCCCCAGTGAGGAATGTGTTTAAAACGGGGCATTATATCAAAAGAGCCGTCGATGGTAATCGGCACGACAGGGAGTCCGAACTCCACTGCAAGCATATAGGCACCGCGCTTGAACGGACGCATCTTTCCATCCCAGGTACGCGCGCCTTCAGGAAATACCACAAGCGACATGCCGCCCTGTAACTGCCGCTCAGCCTTTTCCATGGTCACTTTGGTCGCCGAAGGCGATGAATTATCAACCATTATATGACCTGACACCTTGCATGAATAACCGACAAGCGGTATCTTCTCAAGCGATTTTTTCATCATCCAGCGGAACTGGTGGTCAAGATATCCATAGATTGAGAATATGTCGTAAGCGCCCTGATGATTGGCGACAAACACGTAAGAGGTATTCGGGTCAATATTCTCACGTCCCTTGACCGTCACTTTCACCAAAGTGAGGATACAGAAAAGACGTGCCCACCAATGGGGGAAAAAGTATCCCGCCCATCTACCGAGCCCGACACTGCTAAACAGTATTGTGACGGTAGCAGTAAAAATCGTGGCGACGAGCAAAATCGGCGCCATGATAAGAAGCTGATATATACGATATAATATTATCATAAGGGAGAGAATACGGTCACGCGCGATTGCACGTGACCGTATCGATAAAAGTTATCAATAAGCAAATACGGGATATGATTCCATGGTTTTGTTGACTTTTTCGCGTACTGAAGCAATCACCTGCGGATTATCGTGGTTGCTGAGCACGGTGTCAATCATCTCCACAATCTCGCCCATCAGAGCCTCATCGGCGCCACGGGTTGTGATAGCGGGAGTACCGAGACGGATACCGGAGGTCTGGAACGGGCTGCGCGAATCAAACGGCACCATGTTCTTGTTAGCCGTGATGTCAGCCTCGACAAGCACTTTCTCAGCCACCTTACCGGTAAGGTCGGGGAACTTGGTGCGTAGATCGACAAGCATGCAATGGTTGTCAGTGCCGCCGGAGATAATCTTATAACCCTTGTCGACAAGAGCCTGTGCCATGACAGCCGCATTTTTCTTTACCTGGGTCTGGTAATCCTTGAAAGATGGCTGAAGAGCCTCACCGAATGCCACAGCCTTTGCCGCGATGACATGTTCGAGAGGACCGCCCTGTACACCGGGGAACACCGCAGAGTCAAGGAGAGCCGACATCTTGCGCACCTCACCCTTGTTATTGGTCTTGCCCCAGGGATTATCAAAGTCCTTGCCGAGCAGGATAAGACCGCCACGCGGACCACGGAGGGTCTTATGGGTGGTTGAAGTCACGATATGGGCATATTTAACCGGATTGTCAAGCAGTCCGGCGGCGATAAGACCGGCGGGATGAGCCATGTCTATCATCAGGATAGCACCTATCTCATCAGCAATCTTACGCATACGAGCGTAGTCCCATTCACGGGAATAAGCACTCGCACCACCGATTATCAGCTTCGGACGTTCGCGCAATGCCACTTCCTCCATCTGGTCATAGTCCACGAGTCCGGTATCTTCCTTGACATTATATTCAAGAGCCTCAAACATGAGACCGGAGAAATTCACAGGACTGCCATGAGAGAGGTGACCGCCATGGGCAAGGTTCAAGCCAAGGAACTTGTCGCCTGGCTTAAGACAAGCCATAAACACAGCCATGTTTGCCTGTGCGCCGGAATGGGGCTGCACATTGGCATACTCAGCGCCGAAAAGCTGCTTTACGCGGTCGATGGCAAGCTGCTCGGCTTCATCTACAACCTGGCAACCGCCATAATAACGATGTCCGGGATAGCCTTCGGCATACTTGTTTGTCAGACAAGACCCCATTGCCTGCATTACCTGGTCACTGACAAAATTTTCAGAAGCAATAAGCTCGATACCATGTTTCTGACGCTGATGCTCGCGCTCGATGATATCAAAAATGCGGTTATCTCTTTCCATTAATTAAATGTATATTTAAATTATTACTATTTCTTCTTTTTAACTGACCAGCCAAAGCGACCGATTTCCTCACCAAGACGATAATATGCCCCATGACTGTAAGCAAGCAACCCGGCATCAGAAAGCCGGAAAGCACCTGTCGCAGGATCTATATAACGCTCATCGGCAAGGATACCAAGCACCTCGGCGATAAACATGTCATGAGAGCCGAGACGCACAATCTCCTTGACCCGGCACTCGATTGAAAGCGGCGATTCTTCCACGTAAGGACAACTCACCGCAACACCTTTTACAGGAGTCAGCCCGGTCTCGCGCCACTTGTCATATTCCCTCCCCGACTTCACACCTGCCCAGTCGGTAGCGCGCGCCATGGATTCAGTGGTGAGATTGATGGTAAACTCCATTGTCGACTTTATGATGTCGTAACTGTAACGTGACGGACGCACCGAGATATAACACATCGCCGGGTCGGTACATATAGTTCCGGTCCAGGCGACAGTGATAAGATTGCTGTCATCCACCGATGTGCCGCATGACACCAGCACCGCCGGCAGCGGATAAATCATTGTCCCGGGTTTCCAGTTTTGTCGCGCCATCAGCCGGAAACCGTTTATTTTATATGAGCATCTTCCGCACTCACGCAGTGATTGCAGTAATGACAGCGTATCACCCTTTTCTCCGGATCGACAAGCTCGAAGCGGGTCTTCATCGGCTCATTGTTAGTAATACACTTGGGATTGTCACACTTCACAATACCTACAATCGTCTGCGGAAGCGTCACAGATGACTTTTCCACCACCTCGAAATCATGTATTATGTTGATTTTGGCTGTGGGGGCAATCAATGCGATGCGGTTTATGACATCATCAGGGAAGAACGTGTCGGCAACCTTTATTATACCTTTTGTCCCGAGTTTCTTCGAGTCAAGATTATTGCCGATGGTCACATGCTTGTCAAGCTTTTCGATACCAAGTATTTTTACAGCCTTGAACAGTGCTGATGAAGGTATGCGGTCAATCACCGTGCCGTTACGCAACGCCGCTACGGCGAGTTCTTTCTTAGTCGTTGTCATGATTCTTAATTTGAGGGATGTCAATACCTAATGCACGGCAGATTATAGCCTGACGGGCATACAGACCGTTTTGCGCCTGCTGAAAATAATAAGCCTTCGGGCTGTCGTCTACATCCTGGTCAATCTCATTGACACGGGGAAGCGGGTGAAGCACACGGAGATTATCACGCGAGTTCTCAAGCATGGCTGCGTTGAGATTATAGAGATTCTTAACTTTCTCATACTCCATTATGTCGGTGAAACGCTCACGTTGCACACGAGTCATGTAAAGTATGTCGCTGCTGTTGATCACCTCCGGTGAAAATTCAGTATATTCATTATACTTTATGCCATGTTCGTCACAGAAACGGATATATTCCCTCGGCATCTGAAGTTCCTTGCATGCCACAAAATTAAACGTAGGGTTGAAATACTGGAGCGCCATGAGCAGGGAGTGTACGGTCCTGCCGTATTTGAGATCGCCGACCATGGTTATGGTGAGGTTTTCGAGTGTACCCTGTGTCTTGTATATTGAATACAGGTCGAGCATGGTCTGCGACGGATGCTGGTTAGCTCCGTCGCCGGCGTTGATTACCGGAACATCGGTCACCTCTGTGGCATATCGCGCCGCACCTTCAAGATAGTGGCGCATGATGATAAGATCGACATAGTTGCTCACCATCTTGATAGTGTCTTTGAGGGTCTCCCCCTTTGACGAGCTTGTCGTGCTCGCATCGGAGAAGCCGATCACGCGACCGCCAAGGCGGTTGACAGCAGTCTCGAAACTGAGTCGTGTACGGGTCGATGGCTCAAAAAAGAGCGTAGCCACCACCTTGCCTTCGAGTATCCTGTGATTGGGATGCTCCTCAAAATAACGTGCCTGGTTGAGCAGGCGCAATATCTCCTCCTTGCTTATATCGGAAATGGAGACGAGGCTGTTACTATTCATCACTGTGGGAAATGATTGTTTGACAACGCAAATTTACTACATCCCCACCGCAAATGCAAATAATTGAAGCCTATCACTTCGATTTTTCGAAAAGTCGTATCAGCTCCCCTATCCAAAGAACCATTGACGTGACTCCGATAATCAACGCCCAGTCAACCACACTCAACGGCACCACATTGAACATCTCACCACCTACCGCTACGATGATTATCTGCCCGACAAGGATGGTCAGCGCAATGAAAAGGAACTCCGAACATCCTTTCAGATGAAGCGCAGACCTGTGGGTTGCATAAGCGCGGGCATTAAACATGTTCCAAAACTGAAGGAACACAAATATTGAGAAGAACATGCTCAATTCGTAAGGTGTCAGATTATGGAACGCAAGGTCAGGATGAACGGGGAAAAGATTCAACAAGGAAGTGACATCGGCATGCTGGAATATATAAAGCAACCCGAACAAAAGCAGGAAGAACGCCACACCCGTACCGATAATATCGGTGGTCATCGCCTTGGTTATGATAAACGCATTGCGGTCACGGGGCTTATCTTTCATAACAGATTCCGACGGAGGCAACGAAGCGAGTGCCATTGCCGCGAATGTATCCATTATAAGATTGACCCACAGCATCTGCGTGACTGTAAGCGGCGACTCTGACCCCATGAATGCTCCCGCAAGCACGATAAGGCATGCCACCACATTGACGGTCATCTGGAAAAGCACAAAGCGCTGTATATTGAGATACAACGACCTGCCCCACATCACGGCGCGCCCGATGCTGGCAAACGAATTGTCTACAATAGTGATGTCGCTTGCCTCTTTTGCCACAGCCGTGCCGTCGCCCATCGACAGTCCCACATGCGCGGCTTTCAGCGCCGGGGCATCATTTGTGCCGTCGCCGGTCACTGCAACGACGTTACCTTTCTTCTGAAGAGTCTCCACCAGACGTTTCTTGTCAAGAGGCCGTGCCCTGGCTATAATCTTCAGGTCATCAATGCGGTCAAACAGTTCGTCATCAGAAAGTGCCGCAAATTCCGGACCGGTTATCACGTTACGGTCACCGTCATCATGATTCCACAACCCTATCTGTCGGGCTATCTCCTTAGCGGTGTTGGGTGTGTCACCTGTCACTATCTTGATTGCGATACCGGCATCGATACATTCTCTCACCGCTGCAGGCACCTCTTTTCTTACCGGGTCGGATATTGCCACGACCCCCATGAACGTAAGGTTATCCGCTACAAGTTGACCATCCTTTATCACGACCTCATCAGGCTCTACTATCTGATAGGCGAATCCGAGTGTACGCATGGCTTGATTCTGATAGTCAAGCAGCTTTCTGTCGATTATATCCTTTCTCACATCACCTTCTACGTTGCGACAAAGAGAATATACAATCTCCGGCGCACCCTTGACATATATCACCTTTTTGCCCGGAACAGCCTGCGACATCACCTCGGTTGCCATATATTTTCGCTCGGTATTGAACGGAATCTCAGCGACTGTCCTGACATTCTCACGGATGGCGCGATAATCAATCCCGTTGGCGCGAAGCCAAAGTATCAAAGCACCTTCGGTGGGATTTCCGAGTACCGAAGGTCTGTCAGCATTTGAAAGGTCAAGCTGTGCAGTCGAATTGACAGCAACGCCTTCCTTTATAATCCGCGCCATCTCCGACTCGTCAAGATTCTGTGAATCAAGAGCGAAAAAGTCAGTTTCATAGATACGCATCTGATTTTCGGTCAGCGTACCGGTCTTGTCGGTACATATAACCGTAGTGGCACCCATAGTCTCGCAGGCATGCATCTTGCGTACAAGATTATTGGTGCGGAGCATACGGCGCATACTGTAGGCAAGACTCAGCGTTACAGCCATCGGTAATCCCTCCGGCACCGACACCACGATAAGTGTCACGGCAATCATCACAGTCTGAAGCAGGAAGGCGAGAAAATGAAACCAGTCGAAATCCGCGCCACCTCCGTTGACAAAATACATCACGACGCGACCAAGTATCACGAGCGCGGCTATGCCGTAGCTTACCTTTGATATCAGTTTACCAAGCCCGTCAAGCTGTATGTTAAGAGGAGTCTTTACACTGTCGTCAATCTGTGTGGCTTCGTATACCTTGCCATTTTCAGTGAAATCGCCCACTGCCGTGACCTCAAACACACCATGTCCCTCCATCACTTTTGTGCCACGGAGAAGATGATCGGTCGGGAAAGTGGCATCGGGGTCAAAATGAGCCTCGTCAGTTGTCTTGGCACATATAGGCTCACCGGTAAGCGACGATTCGTCGACCTGAAGTGACGATGACTCAAGCAACTTGCCGTCGGCAGGTATCTCCTCGCCTGTCGTGACCAGGACTATATCACCCACCACGACATCACGCTTGGGAATCTGGACAGTGTTGCCTCCTCGTATAACCTGGACAGGCTCGTCGTCATTGACCTGATTCAGGATGGCAAACTCCCGGTCAGCCTTCACCTCAAAGATAAATGCGAGACCGGTGGCAAGAAGTATGGCGACAAATATGCCTATCGGTTCAAAAAACACCTGCGCACCTTCATGCAACCCGTAATATTCATAAAATGAAATACCGATTGAAAGCACACCCGCAACAAGAAGTATGAGAATCAGAGGGTCTTTGAACTTGCCCAAAAACTTCCTGAAAAGCGATTCCTTTTCAGGAGGAGTCAGAATATTAACACCATTTTTCTCGCGGCTCTCAAGGACCTGCGCTTCGGTAAGTCCCTCATAATGCCTTGTTTCTGCCATAATCAGAGTCTATATATACTTAAATCTATTGATAAATTTGAAGTCGCGAATTTATCAAAAATCCGCGACTATACAAACATATAACAAATTTCGGTCACAAATATTTCATCAGAAAGAAAAAGCCACTCCCAGAGAAGGCACAAAGGCATGCACTCGGTAGTCGGCTTCAAACTGCTTCACAGGGTTGCCGGAACCCATCTGTGCTGCAAGGAGGTCGACATAATTGCATCGGGCATTGTCCTCGCCAAGCCCGGCGACGTAAAGCATCGAGAAATCGATGGAAAGATTTCGGAGGGGGCGGAAAGAAAGCCCCACACTCGGCTCAATCTTAGTCATACCGGGAGTCTCGGGATTGTAATACTCCTTGTTGACCGGCGAGAAATCCGCGATAATACCGGCCCTTACGTCGAAACGCCGTGTCACGGAATACTGTGCACCAAGACGAAGTGCCCAGGCATTCTTGTAGTGCTTTTCAAGATGCTGGTCGTAGGCACTCACATTCTCGTCAAGGAAATGGATGTCGAGATTCTTATATGTGTTCCATCCGGTGAGCTGCGCGTCAAGAGCGATGATAAGCGACTCGACGGGTTTATAGGAGACTCCGAAAGTAAACACCGACGGCATAGGCATGGATGCGGTGAAGTTTGCCTCATTGATGAGTGAAAGACGCGATTCGAGAATCTGGCGCGCCAGTTCATTGGCGTATGTCACCCTTGCCTCTCCTGCCTTTACTTTCATCGTCATTTTTGACCGGAAATTGGCACCGACCGTCCACTGCCTGTTGATGTCATACATCACGCCGACATTGAAGCCGAACGCCACGTTGGCATTACCAGTAAGATTTACCGACGCCGGCATCGTGTTGCCGAATTGTGCCGCGGAACCCATCGCGCCGAGCATCGCATCCATTGTGGCAGGATTGACAAGTCCCTTGTTGAGATTGACGCTTCCCCACGACACCATAAGACCGGCTCCCACGGAAAGTCCCGGGATAATGCGCCATGACACGGTCGGCTGCACGGTAAACGTCGACAGTTTCACCGACTGATTCAGGATAGCTCCGGGCCAGTTGTTTGTCCAGTCAATAGAGCTGCCGTAAGGAGTATATAATGTGATGCCCGCCTTCAGATTGTCATAAATCCCGAATGCCGCGCTTACCATCATGGGCGTACTTATGTCATTGTCAGTCTCATACCATTTGTCACCCGTCCTCGCCTTGGCAGTAGCGGCGACTGCATTGATGCTCGCCGACAGGTCAAGGGTCTTTTCCATAAACCCGAGACCGGCGGGATTAAAATACATGCTCTCGGCACCAAGCTTCTGCGCGACACCGGTATGAGCCATTCCTCCCTGACGTGCGCTCAATGTATTTACCTGATACCCTTCTGCCACAGCCGACAATGCCATCACGGCACCCACTCCGGCGCATAAAATTCTTTTCATAATCACTTGAATTTTTATAAAAACTCCGCAAAGGTAAACAAATCCGCCTTATCCATCCAAGAAAAACAGAACAAAAAATCAAGATAACAGAACAATCCCGCTTCATATACGCTCAAAACATTTAAGTAACTCGCAAAAATTAGCTGATATATAATTATGAAGTATTTTCGAGGGATTTTTCGGGTGACGGGAAGGATTGTCAGAAACCCATTCAAACATCTATGTGCTGAATATCGACAATGCTTTTAACCTGTCCGACGAATCTTTCTGCTGCACCCCGCTATTACTTGACAAGGAGATGGAAAAACAGTTTAGACTTGACTTTCTAAAAGTGTATATACATGAAAACTTGCATAGACTTAAAATATCCGACACTCTGATGAAAAGACTTGAAGAATTGAAGGCAGATGATTTCTATAAAGAAAATGAAGCGATTGCGAGTAATCATCGCGAAGGACTAAATGAGGCTTTCGTTGTTGCCGCAGAAGTATTTATCTCTCATAAAATCGGACGACGGGACATGAAAAATGTTTATGACGAGTTTGCGGAATATGTCGATGGCAGTCTTGTCCTGGCGCCTATCATATACGTACACCTGAATGAAAAAGATAAAAAAGAATCGCTCAACGATTTTATCCTGCGCCTATTTGACAATGGAACCATTAAAGCCGGGTCAATCAAATCAGAATATCAGAAAGCCATGAATCATATTAAATCTCAACTTAAATAAGCATTTCATAATCATTTCAGCAGATTTATGGATTCGATAACGCTAAACGGGTATGGCTTTATGCTCTTGGAATATCGAAACACTTTCGGACTAAAAATGCGGATAGTTACCTCTATCAGTTCATTCTCTAATGGAAGTTCTTCAATATCAAAATCACATGACAGAGGCATATAGTATTCGTTTCCACGATACATAAATCCAAGCGATGTCAAAGGTTCACAACCGATAATTTCTTTAATAGCGGAAGGCGGACTTGATGCCGATCTACCCAATGACTTGTAAATTGCAGGCAAAATCATAGTTGCTGTTCCATTCTCGTCATAGACGATATCCTTAAACGCATCTACTCCATATTCGTCTAATCCCGATACGTCTTCTCTGATGAAGTTTCGCCATTCATTTCCAAATTTCGCGGTAAGATAATCCATTAAGACAGTGTTGTACTGTACCATTTCCTTTTGGGTACATCTAACCACACACCCCAAATACTTATAATCTACGCCGAATTTTTCTTTAAACAATTCCTCTCCTTCATATATGACAAGCTCTGCCCCATTTTGAACCAATAGTTGCGCCTCTCCTGATTGCAACTTATCTTTAGCCGTTCTAACAGAATAAGCGTCATAATGTCTCCCCGAACGACGCTTCTTTCCGGCATTTACCGAGTCAATTTCAGTTTGCTGACTCCCCTCCGTCAAATTCTGCGTCTTTACATTGATGAGAACCGCGCCAATCAATAATAACGCGAGAACAACTACAAATTTATAAATTAGATTTTTCATCGCTTGCCTCCTTTCTGATGGCACAAATATAACCGGCTTTGCACCCACAGCTTACAGTAGAAAGCAAAGCCCACACCCAAAATCAATATCTTATAGAGTACTGCCATGTGCAAATTTAACGAAAATAATCGACATTCAATATGACAAATGTCTCATTCTGACTTGAAATCTCAAACAAAGTTATTATTCGTGTCGTAAAGTTAATACAATTCCCACCACATTAACCATTCAGCAAGTCAAACCGGCTGCCTAAATGCAAATTGCATGGATGTCACCGAAAATCGTTAAATTTGCATTATCTATCGGCAGTCTTCGGCACTATGAACGGAATGACAGGCATACTTTGGCGCGGAATCCGACACCTTGCGGCGGTGTCGCTCCTTGCCGTGCTGTGCGCCGGATGCAGCCCCGATGCCAAGCCGCCGGGCGAGGAATGGCTTCGAGAGAATTTCAAAGCCCATGAGAGCGAGTTTGATGAGATTGCCACGATTGCCCTGAGTGTCCCCATGGATGACAGTTTTGTCTATCCGGGATACCTCAACGGTGACACTATAACGAGAACCGAATCGGATTCAATATTCTTTGCCGAATTGGATGACGCGAAACGGGAGAGGCTTGACAGCCTTCTTAAAGCCGTGAAATGTATTGACATGACAGTCTCACCGGTCAACCGAAGCATATCCCTTACCTGCTATCGCTATGGCTCGATAAGGGGATGGGCGGTAAATTATGCCTACATGGGCAAACGTCCCACTGCATTGACCTTCGTTGAGGACAAAGACCTTTACGAAGCGTTCCTGTATTGGCAGGGCGACAAATCAAAGAGACCCTTCCCCAGAAAGGAACTCAATGCACAATGGCATATCGAATACCAGCAATGATTAAGTCATGAACGGAATTACTGAGATATGGGAGGCTGTCAGCCGGAAGGCGGGAGAACTATTCGAGTGGGTGCAGGCTCACCCGAAATTCGCATATCTGTTTGTCGCAATTCTGCTTGCTTTCTGGCTGACCGGGGTGTTGCGCAGGTGGAAATGGGCGTGCGAGTGGCTGTACCACGGCAAGCTATGGCTATTCGACGACTGCAAGCCCGAAACGAAACGCCGCATATATATCGCTATACTTAGCATAGCGTTGATTGCCAGCCTGACAATGTTCTTTATTTGGAGGTAACGGCATGGAAAAGGGCAGGAATAAATATCGGATTTGCTTCATCGACTATATGTGGTATGTAGCCGAAAGATTCAGAGAGAGAGCATAACAACCTTGACGGGGGCATGCTGCTTTTCCTATGCTGGCTCTTTGTGATTGTCATCCCTATTGGTCTAACACTGGGCTGTCTTTGGGGACTCGCATTTGCTGTGTCCTCGCTGATTCTTGCTTTTCTGCCTTCCTTGTTCTGTAAGCTGCGATATACAGCCGGACGGCGCACGGCACTCCGCGAGCATTACCGAGGCATGAAACACCCCGGAAGGAGGCTCTTCTCAATCATCCTCATTGCCGTCACGTTGATGATTGCGGTTTTCGCATTGATGTTCCACCTCGGATTTATACATTGGAGCAAATGAAACGTCAGGAGCATAAACAACGGTTCTATCTCTGGGATTACCTTTGGTGGCAGGGAGAGAGATTGCAGCAGTCAAGGCCGCATGGTAGGGTTAATGGTTCCTTTTTGTTGTATGGCTACATTAATGGCACTATTCATTCTGCCCTTGATGTGCTTGTCTTCTTGGCTTTTCCCTGGCTTGTTTTCCCCTGACAACGTGATGATACACCTTATCGTATGGGTTGTTGTCGTCTTGCTCGGATATAGCTGGATTGAAAGGATATACCGCCGACGTGGAAAAGCCGTGCTGAAACACTATGCCAAGCACACCTTCCACGAAGCCGTTGCCGTTATATTGGTCATCCTCTCGACTGCCATTCTGATTTTTCTGATGTATTGTTATGAGTATTATATTCCGAAACCATAAGCAGCTATAATGTTCGGCGGATAATCGACCTATTGGGATATTTATCCGCTTATTATGCGCTTATTTAATAATACAATTATTCTCTTTTATAAAATGACTTCCTTCAATATCTTTTAATGCAGTAGGACTTATTTTTATCTTAGTCCTATGCACATTTCCTCCTATTGTAATCGTCAGATTTTTGCATAATTGCTTTATCATTTCTACTACTACCAGATACACTGCATTATAATTTTCCAACTCATCACATAGTATTTCTCTGTTTTCCGCTATTGAATATATTTTCTTAGGAAACTCTAATTGAACCCCCATGATGTTCTCCGGAAAATTTATGTAACTGAATTTAGTTTGTAACTTACGTTCTTCATCAAGGTAGAAAGCAAATATATTGAACCCAACACAAGGCTCACTGAAATCCGCTATTTTATACCATAATTTGTCATCTGAATCTTGAAAAGGAGCTCCATAGGCACACTTACTCAGATTGTTTGAAAAGCCTTTGAGCAAATTGTCGAGTATAATATGTCCGATTCTTTCACTGGACGTTAGTAAACGGTAAAAGACTTCGTAATCCCTTACAAAATCTGCAAAGTTGCTTTCTATATAATCCGCAGGGACTCTACTGGAGTATTCCACTATGTGAAACCCTCGCAAAATATCATTCAATTCTTGCGGTGTAACCAAGAACTTGTAAGTATGCCATCCTTTTGGATAATATTTCATGCTCATATTGTATTAGTTTCTAAGCGCATAATGCCCGGCGGATAATCGACCTTTCGGAGATTCATCTGCATGTTACTAACGCTGATTTTAATTTTCTCTTTATGAAATGGACTATGTGTCTAATGAAATACTATCCCAATTCTTATCCTTACAAATTAGCCATTCTAATGCTTTTCTCCGTTCCATTACCACTTCTTCATTGAGTTCACCACAATTTGTGTCAGGGTTTAAACGATTATCTACACAAGCCCAATGGTAATTATAATATAAATCAAGCATATCCATTATTTCTGAAGGCTGACGCAGATTGCATGATGCCTTGAAATCCTCAAAGTTATGAAACGGCTGGATGAACTGGAACAATCCATGATCCCCCTCCGGCTCGCCCGGCGCTTCCATTTCTTCAGTCGTGATAAGTCCGAGAACCCACGCCAGCGAATAGCTGCACTCAACCGTCCAACTCACATTTACGGCAACACGTTCGTCGCATTCCACAAGCACCTTTTTCTCATCCGGGAACAGGTAGTTTTTGAGTCCGAACTCTACTATGGCTTGTTCTGTGATCTTCTTTCCATCGGTTTTGTAAAAATCACGGTCTTGCAAATAGTCACACGCAAGCATTGAAGAAAAAAGGCTTGCGATAAAGCGTTTGCAAATTTGATCCTCACTTTTACACAATTTATAATCCTCTATTAAAGGAAGTCCTTTGCAATGGTCTATATTCCAAAAGCCAAGTTTCTTGAGTGTTGCTTCGCGACGATTGATTGCTATTTGTTTATTATTATCCATATTCACAATTTTGCGTTAGTAACCTAATGCTAACAGCGGATTCGGCTGTTATTTTTCGTAAGTATATTCATATCCCGTCCTCCTCCAAAATGTAGTCCAACGGGCTTTTTACATGGCTCATGTAAGTGTCGGCTATGTGATATCAGACGAGAGTTTTCCATTATGCTCGGTTTGAATGAAGGGACAGCCCTTCATTTACAAAGTTACTAAAAATCAGGCGATATGCCGTGGGAGACATGATGTTTTACAACACAAATCAATCCTGACGCGAGGAATTTTTTGTAACTTTGAGGTCCATAAACTAATATCGCAATGAAATCTACAGTAATTTTTGTTATCAGTCTGCTCATGGCGTTTGGGCTAATGCATGCCGCCGACGCGAAGGGCTACGACATCGTTGTCGCTCAGGATGGCTCCGGCGACTTCACCACAATTCAGGAAGCGGTCAACTCCGTGCCCGATTTCCGCAAAAAAGCGCGCACCACCATCCTCGTCAAGAAAGGTGTCTACAAGGAAAAACTCATCATCGCCCCGTGCAAGATAAATCTCTCGATAATCGGCGAGGATGGCGCGGTAATCACCTACGACGATTACGCATCGAAGCTCAACCGCTTCGGCGACGAGAAATCCACCTCCGGCTCGGCATCATGCTACATATACGCCCCCGATTTCATCGCCGAAAATATCACCTTTGAAAACTCATCAGGTCCTGTAGGTCAGGCTGTGGCATGCTTCGTCAGCGGCGACCGCGCCACGTTCCGCAACTGCCGCTTCCTGGGCTGCCAAGACACGCTCTATACCTACGGAGTACCCTCTCGCCAATATTACGAGAACTGCTACATCGAAGGGACAGTCGACTTCATATTCGGCAAATCGACAGCAGTCTTCAACCGATGCACCATCCACAGCAAGGGCCGCGGATATGTCACCGCTCCGGCTACGGAAAAGGGTGCTTCCTACGGATATGTGTTCCACGACTGCACACTGACCGGTGCCGACGGTGTGGAGGGTGTGTATCTGTCGCGTCCCTGGCGACCCTACGCGCAGGCAGTATATATCAACTGCAACCTCGGACGCCACATCGCTCCCGCCGGATGGGACCACTGGGGCAAGGAATCCAACAAGGAGACAGCCTTCTATGCCGAATACCGAAGCACCGGCGAAGGTGCCAACCCGGCGGCGCGAGTCCCCTACTCCCGGCAGCTCGACGACATCAGCCGCTACGACATCGCCACAGTGCTTGCAGGCGACGACGGCTGGAATCCGCTCGCCCGATGACCGCCGATGCTAAAGAATCGCGTAACGATTTGCCGTAACGGTCACTTTTATGTAATTTTGCAGTCATAAATTCATCACAAGCGTATATATGAGTAAAATTGGATCAGTAATGACCCCGATAGCACGCAAAGCGTTGTTGCTCGGGAGTGGAGAACTCGGTAAGGAAGTGGCGATTGAACTGCAGCGCTACGGTGTGGAGGTGATAGCCTGTGACCGTTATCCCAATGCGCCCGCCATGCAGATAGCCCATCGCAGCCATGTGTTCAATATGCTTGACGGGAAGGCTCTCCGCGAAATCATCGAACTGGAGCGACCCGACCATATCATCCCCGAGGTCGAGGCAATCGCGACCGACACATTGCGCGAGCTTGAAAAAGAGGGATATCACGTGACCCCGACCGCACGTGCCGCATGGCTCACAATGAACCGCGAGGGCATACGCCGTCTTGCCGCCGAGGAACTTGGCGTGAAGACTTCCCGCTACCGCTTCGCCTCCGATTATGAGGAATTTAAGAAAGCAGTCGAGGAAATCGGTCTTCCCTGTGTAATCAAGCCTATCATGAGTTCATCGGGTCATGGTCAGAGCGTGGCTCGCAAGCCCGAGGACATCGAGCGCTCATGGGCAATCTCCCAGGAAGGCGGTCGCGCCGGTGCCGGCAGGGTCATCGTCGAGGGATTTGTCGACTTTGACTATGAGATCACTCTCCTTACAGTGCGCAGCTGCTCCGGAACAACATATTGCCAGCCTATAGGACATATCCAGATTGACGGCGACTACCGTTACTCATGGCAGCCGCAGCCGATGACCGACAGCGCGCTTGCCAAGGCGCAGGAAATCGCCAAGAAGGTGACCGATGCACTCGGCGGTTACGGCATATTCGGTGTCGAGCTGTTTGTCAAGGGCGACGAGGTCATATTCAGCGAGGTATCACCCCGTCCCCACGACACCGGCATGGTGACAATGATATCTCAGGACTTGAGCGAATTCGGACTCCATGCCCGCGCCTTGCTTGGTCTCCCAGTTCCGTCCATCCGATTCTACGGTCCTTCAGCATCACGCGCTATCGTAGTTGAAGGCGACACCGACAAGGTAGAGTTTGACAACCTTGAGGAAGTGCTCAAAGAGCCGGGCACACAAATCAGAATATTCGGCAAACCCGAAATCAAGGGACATCGCCGCATGGGCGTGATACTTGCCACTGACGAAACAGTCGAGGCAGCCCGCGAGAAAGCCGAGCGCGCCTACAACGCATTGAAGGTAAACGTGCTTCCGCGCTAACCGATTCTTTACAAACTTATATGTAGCGGGCGGCTTAAAGGTCGCCCCTGCTTTTTTTTGCATCTGTATGACCGGGCGAGCTTCCACTCAATGTCACTAACTTAAGCAGAAGATCCATAAATCCCCGAAAGGGGGATTCATCCTGTTATCCGCGGGTAATGCCGGAGGC